>Ga0209517_10000579_pt1 | contig 61798 bp, 51 predicted proteins | sample PeaSoiMetSII2010_FD_187695 | JGI IMG/M metagenome (GOLD analysis project Ga0209517, IMG submission 187695) | Peat soil microbial communities from Weissenstadt, Germany - SII-2010 (SPAdes) (version 2) | ecosystem: Environmental > Terrestrial > Soil > Wetlands > Peat | place: Germany... | reverse complement strand
ACCCGCCGTGGCTTCCCCCAAACTCGCTTCCTGCGCCTCAGCGGCCCCCGCCGCCATCAGCAGCACCAACACTCCCAGCAATCCCTTTCTCATACACATTCCCCTCTGCCTCTTCGGCCAGTCTGTCAACGGTAAAGCGGGCAAATGTTTTGAGCGCCCCAAGCTCCGCATAGTCTACCGTGAGCACGCAAAGATAGGGCTGTAAATAATTTGCGCTATCGGGCTATTAGAACGAATCCTCGATCGACATACTACTCCCCTCCGCAAGAGAGAGGCGGCTTGACGGTTTTCAGGCTGCGCCCTAGACTAAATTTTGCACCACGCAAGATGAATTTCCGCCAAAAAGGTTAATCACATGAAAGTTCTGCGTACCGGGATTCTTCTGATTCTTCTCAGTGTGCTGTTGGTCCTTGTGGGCGGCGCTCTTGGCGGGCGTGGCGGAATGCAAATCGCCCTGGTCATAGCCATTCTGATGAACGGCGTCTCCTATTTCTTCTCCGATAAGATCGCTTTGAAATCCAGCGGCGCGCAGCCGGTCACCCGCGAGCAGCTTCCGCGCTTATACCAGGTGATGGAGCGACTCGCCGCCAAGGCGAACATCCCAGTGCCGAAACTCTATGTAGTTCCAGACGTGGCGCCGAATGCCTTTGCCACGGGGCGCAATCCGAATCACGCCTCGGTTGCGGTCACGCAAGGTTTGCTGCAAATCATGAACGACGACGAACTCGAAGGTGTGATCGCCCATGAGCTTTCTCACGTGCGCAATTACGACATCCTGACCAGCTCCATCGCCGCCACGATCGCCGGCGCAGTCACCTATATGGCTCAGATGGGCAGGTGGGCCATGATCTTCGGCGGGTACGGCGGCAGCCGCGATGATGACCGCGGCGGTGGCGGGTTGTCGGCCCTGCTGATGATCTTTCTCGCGCCCTTCGCCGCGCTGCTGCTGCAGCTCTTTCTGTCTCGCACACGTGAGTATGCCGCGGACGAAACCGGTGCGCGCATGGTTGGCCAGCCCTATGGACTGATCAGCGCCCTGGAGAAGTTAGGGAGTTATAACCGGCGAGTCCCCACGTCGGCCATTTCCCCCAGTATCTCTTCCCTGTGTATCGTACGGCCGATGTTCGGCGGGGGCACGCTCTCCTCGCTGTTCAGCACGCATCCCCCGCTGGAAGACCGCATTGCTGCGCTGCGCCAGATGGTGAATACGCCCTTGCGCTGATACATGCCAAGTGCAAGGCTTGTTCATCCTGCGGTAAAGATTTCCGGTTTAGGGAATCACAGATTACAGTAGGCCACACTCCCTCCTTTCTAACATATTCACAATCAATAAGTTAGGCAATCCAAAGGAGGCTTTACGATTTGGCTCTACAAATGCACCTAGTCAAGGCACTAGTTACGATCTCTATCGCGAGATCTGAAGGATACAGCCTATGAGCTGTCGAGATACTATTCATTTGATTTGTATGTATTTAGAGGGGAAACTCTCCCCCGGCGTCCAGGTTGAAATCGAGCGCCATTTGCACTCTTGCCCCGACTGTCGGCTGGTTCTCGACGCTGCGACAACCACCTTAGATCGCTACTTCGGACCTACGAAGCTCTCCCCAGACTCTCAAGCCGCCTGAGCAGCTCCCACTAACTCTTTTCTTCGTAATTGTTTACCGTCTGACCGAGATCCATCTACGGGGCTTTCCTTTTCTTTGGGCCTTGAGAATTCTCTCCATTTCTAGCCTGTGAAAAAGCTGCAAAATTTACGTTCGCAGAATGGCACAGGTAATCTTTACTGGTACTAGTACATCATAAACCGGCCCCATCCCGCCTCCCTTCTTCCTATAAACCTTTCGTCATCATGGTCTTATAAGTACCATAACCCGTTGCCTCACTTTGGCTCCACGAGTGCCCGTTTTCCATAGTGCAGGGCGGCAACGCCAAAAGGAGATGAAGTCCATGAGCGAGATTCAAGAGACAAATATCCAGAGCACGGCAGGCACGCCCCGCTGGGTCGGCCTTGCCATCGCGGCCCTCGGCGGACTTTCCTTGATCGGCATCGGAGTAGGCTGGAGCGCTTTGAACCACGCCAAATCCGTTGAGCAGTCAACGCAAGCTTCTTTGAAGCAGCAAGATGCACTGGGCCAGCGCCTGGCCAAATCCGAGGACCAGAATCAGCAGTTGCAGAGCGACCTTAAGGTCGTCACGGACAAGCTGAACGTCACGCAGGACGAGCTTATCGGCGCGCGCAAGCAGTCAAAGGCTGCCGTCGCCGCTTATGACAAAAAGCTGACGGGCTTGGCATCCAACGTCAACACGCAACTCGCCACCAAAGCCAGCACCGAAGACGTAACCAAGTTGAATGGCGACGTCACCGGCGTGAAGAGTGACCTCGACGTCACCAAGGCCAAGCTCGAACGCTCCATGGGCGACATGAACGTGATGAGCGGTCTGATTGCCCGGAATCACGACGACGTGGAAGAGCTGAAGCGCCGTGGCGATCGCAACTACTTTGAATTCACGGTAGCCAAAGCCAAGACGCCGCAGCGCGTTGGCCCCGTCCAGATGGCCTTGAACAAGACCGACCCCAAAAAATCCAAGTACACCATGACCGTCCTCGCCGATGACAGGTCCATCGAGAAGAAGGACAAGACCGCCGGCGAGCCCGTGCAGTTCTACGTGAAGGGCAGTACGCACATGTCTCCCTATGAGATCGTCGTGTTCGAGGTCAGCAAGAACCAGATCACCGGCTATCTTTCCACGCCCAAGTCGGCAGCCACTGCGGCGGCCAGCAATACTTCCGCCCAATAACCAACTGCGGCTAGTCACGCTCGACGCAAGTCCATTTCTTTGAGAGCGATACAAAAGGGAGGATCCAGAGAATCCTCCCTTTTCCTTTGACTGCATAAACGTGCTGGCACGGCCCACGACCAGCAATCAACACTGCCTCTGGACAGCGTTCCGGCGCTGTGCCACTCTATACGCCTTCGGCTGGGAGTGTTTTGAAGCGACATCCTATGAGGGGGAGGAAAGATGAGAACTAAATTTGTGGCAGGATTGGTACTCGCTCTTTGTGCGGCAGCGCTGGTGTATGCGGCCACTGGGACTTGGACCGGCTATATCTCCGACAGCATGTGCGGGGCAAAAGGCGCCAATGAAAAGCACGCCGATTGCGCCGCCAAGTGCGTGAAGGAGCATGGGGCGAGTTATGTCTTCGTCAACGATGCCGATAAGAAGGTCTACGCCATCGATGCCCAGGACAAAGTCGCCGCTCATGCCGGCCATCACGTCACCGTGAAGGGTTCGGTCGAGGGTGACAACCTGAAGCTCACCAGCATCGAGATGGCCAAGTAAAAACCTCGATCTAGTCTCTTTTCTCGGGACAGGCAGGAGTTCGCTCCTGCCTGTTTTCTTTTTGCACTCTTGCCAAATTCCGCTACGATGATCCTTCGCCCATGTCCACCACCCTTCTCCACGTTGGCCGCGCCTTCACTCCCTCGACGGAACTCCGCGATGCTGGAATCCTGACTCGCGACGGTGTCATCGAGGCCGTCGGTCCGCGCAGCGGCATGACAGTTCCCGCCGGTGCGAGCGAGATCAGCGCCACCGACAGGATTGCGGCTCCCGGCTTTCTGGACGTCCACATCCACGGCGCCGGCGGCCACGACGTCATGGAAGGCACCGAGGACGCCCTTAAGGCCGTCTCCAAAACCATCGCCGCTCACGGCACCACCTCTTACGTTGCGACGACGGTCACGGCCCGTCCTGAGGACATTTGCAGGAGCGCCGAGGGCATCTCCCGTTACATAGCGCTGCAACACCAAGCGACTGATTCCCGCGCGGAAGTCCTTGGCATCCACTTCGAAGGGCCGTTCCTCAGCCTTGTTCGCCGCGGCGTACAGCCCGCGGAATGGCTGAAGTTGCCATCGGTGGATTTGCTGGAAAAGTTTATTGCCGCGGCAGGCGGCCATGCCCTGATCCTCACCATCGCGCCTGAACTTCTCGGCGCCTTGCTCTGTATTGATGCTGCGCGAAAAGCCGGGCTGGTCGTCGGGATGGGTCACACCGACGCAACCTACGAACAAGCGCGCGCCGCCATCAATCGAGGCACACGCCACGCCGTTCACGTCTACAACGCGATGCGCCCGTTTTCTCACCGCGATTCCGGCGTGATCGGCGCCGTACTCACCTCACCCGGCGTCACCGCGGAGTTGATCGCCGATGGCGTGCATGTGGATGACACAGCCATGAGGCTTCTCCTCCAGGCAAAAGGCGCGGGAGGCGTCATCCTCATCAGCGACGGCATTTCCGCCACCGGCATGCCGGACGGGAAATACATGCTGGGATCATTTGAGGTGACTGTAAACGGCGGCGTTTGCCGCAATGCCGAGGGCAAGCTGGCCGGGAGCACGCTCACTCTGGATCGCGCCTTGCGCAACATCGTCGGCCTGGGCGCCTCTCTCGGCGATGCCTTGCGCATGCTCACGCTGAATCCTGCCACGTTGCTGGGTATCGAATACAAAAAGGGTTCCCTACGCGCGGGAGCAGACGCCGATATCGTCCTCCTTGATGACACCCTCAACGTCACGCGGGTCTGGACCCGTGGCCTAACGAAATAACTCATTTCGCCGGCAACTCCTCGGAAGAGGGGACATCTTACCGGCGCAGCGAAGGCAAGCTTCTGCCGCTTCGAACTCCTGCTTCCAGAAAAATCCAGCGCGATCCTATGCGAAAACTAGGAATTCAGGGGAATCTTCAGTTCATCGGCGAGTTGCTGCGAATCGAACGGGCTGCACGCGAAAAAGCGCTCCCCCACTTTCAGAGTCGGCACTTTTCGCTTGCCGCCGTTCGCCCGGACCACGATCTCTTCCCCGCCGGGATCGTCTTCGATGTTCACTTCCTCGAAGGCCACACCTCGTTCCTTCAGGAAAGTCTTCGCGCGACGGCAATCCGGGCACCATGCGGAGCCGTATATCGTGATCGGTTCCATGACAGGTTCCTCAGCCCGTTGGATAACGCCAGAGGTGAAAGGTTACAGCTCGGGGGAAGGCCCCGCTGGGCTTCTGCTTCAGGGCGTAGCCACCGGAGCGCCGCGGTACTTCCTTACGATCTGGATGCGGATCACCGCCCGCTGCAAAGCCACCGCAGCGCGGTCCCAATCGATATTCGTATCGCTGGATGCCAACCGCTTCTCCGCGCGCGCCAGTGCTGCTTCCGCCCGGTTGACGTCGATCTCTTCCGCGCGCTCCGCGGTTTCCGCCAGCACGGTGACGCGGTCCGGCAACACTTCCGCGAACCCGCGAACCACCGAAAGCGGAGTCGGCCGGTTCGACGTTGCCGTGCGGTAAGTCAACTCGCCAATCCCCAACTCCGTCATCAGCGGCGCGTGACCCGGCAACACCCCCAGTTCGCCGTTCAGCCCGGGAATCGTCACCTCGAGCACCGTTTCCCGCAGCAGTTGCCGCTCCGGCGTCACCACGATCAGTTCTATCGCATCAGGCAGCATCTTCTTCTTTCTTAAACGCCCGCCTTCATCTTCTCGGCCTTTTCCAGCACTTCTTCGATTGTGCCGACCATGTAGAACGCCTGCTCCGGAATATCGTCATACTTGCCTTCGACGATCTCCTTGAAGCTGCGCACGGTGTCTTCGATCTTGACGTACTTGCCTTCGAGACCGGTAAACTGCGCGGCCACGAACATAGGCTGCGAGAGGAATTTCTCGATGCGCCGGGCGCGCGCCACGGAGAGCTTGTCCTCGTCGGAAAGTTCCTCGATACCCAGGATCGCGATGATGTCCTGCAGATCCTTGTAGCGCTGCAGAACTGACTTCACCGAACGCGCCACAGCGTAATGCTCTTGCCCGACAATGCGCGGATCGAGAATGCGCGAACTGCTGGCCAATGGATCGACCGCCGGATATATGCCGCGCTCCACAATCTGCCGGCTCAGGTTGGTCGTCGCATCCAGGTGCGTAAAGGTCGCTGCCGGCGCCGGATCGGTATAGTCGTCCGCAGGCACATAGATCGCCTGCACCGAGGTGATCGAGCCCGTCTTCGTGGAAGTAATGCGCTCCTGCAATTCGCCGATTTCCGTATTCAGGTTGGGTTGGTATCCCACCGCGGAAGGCATGCGGCCCAGCAGCGCGGATACTTCCGAGCCTGCTTGCACGAAGCGGAAAATGTTGTCGATGAAAAGCAGCACGTCCAGGTGCTCCTCGTCGCGGAAATATTCCGCCACCGTCAAACCTGTCAGGCCCACCCGCAAGCGAGCTCCCGGGGGTTCTGTCATCTGTCCGTAAATCAGCGCCGCGCGGGACTTATCCGGATTTCCCGGCACCACCACTCCGGACTCCTGGAATTCCAGGTACAGGTCGTTTCCTTCGCGCGTCCGTTCGCCCACGCCGGCAAACACCGATACGCCGCCGTGCTTCATGGCCACGTTGTGAATCAACTCTTGAATCAGAACGGTCTTGCCGACGCCCGCGCCGCCAAACAATCCGATCTTGCCGCCCTTCAAAAACGGCTGGATCAGGTCCACCACCTTGATACCGGTCTCGAACATTTCGAGCGCCGTGGACTGGTCTTCCAGCGTCGGCGCCGGCCGATGAATGGGATAAAACTTGTCCGCCTTGACCGGGCCCAAATTGTCCACCGGCTTGCCCAGCACGTTCAGGACGCGTCCCAGCGTGGCGCGCCCCACCGGCACTTCGATCGGTTTCCCGGTGTCGTATGCCTTCATGCCGCGCACCATGCCCTCGGTCGGCTCCATGGCCACCGCGCGCACGCGCCCTTCACCCAGGTGCTGCTGCACTTCCGCGGTCACGTCCAGCGGCTCTGGAATGTTGAAGCCTTCGCTGGTAATGCGCACCGCGTTGTAGATTGCCGGCAGGTGCCCGGCTTCGTACTGGATGTCCAGTACAGGTCCGATGATCTGCACCACATGTCCCACCGCTGCGTATTGCTCCGCCATCTTCGGCTCCTCTAATTCCGTAAAGTGACTCGTGACTTGTGATTCGTGACTCGCGGATCTCCGGCATCCTGGAGCTTGCCTCGAAGTGCCCGGCCGAGCGCGTTGATCAACTGCCCGACGGAATCACAATGCACGTTCACGTCTTCAAACTCTTCCTTCGTTATCCGCCCTAAATCACCGCTCAACAGCATGAAATACCTTGTTTCTTCCAGTTCTCCCCTGGCAATTTGCAGGGATCTCAAAAACTCGCGTGTTGTGCCTCTGCCGAAACCCTCAGCTATATTTGCCGTGACCGAGCTAGAAGCTCTCCTCACCTGGGCGACAATTCCGAATTGATCGGAACGCGGAAATCTTTCCGTCATCCGGAACACCTTCAAAACCAGCTCGTGGGCTCGCTGCCACACTGTCAGTTCGCGAAATGATTTGAGTTTCACGATTCACAAGTCACGAGTAACGTATCACTACCCTGTACTGGATGCTCCGCTCACGATCTCAATAATTTCCTTCGTGATCGCCGCCTGGCGCACTTTGTTCATGTGCAGCGTCAGGGCTTCAATCACGTCGCCGGCATTCTGGGTCGCCGCTTCCATTGCCGTCATGCGCGCTGCATGCTCCGCGGCAGAAGATTCCAGCATGGCACGCAAAACCTGGGTTTCCACGTACCGCGGCAGGAGCCGGCTCAAAATCTGGTCCTCCGGCTGTTCGTAGATGTAATCGATCTGCGCGCACTCAGCTTCTGTCGGCGTCTCTTCGCCCTTCTCGATCGCTTCCACCGGAAGAAGTTTCTCCACTGCCAGGTGCGGCGCCAGCACGTTCTTGAATTCGCTGAAGACCACATACACGGCATCTACCGATTCCTTTGCGTACAGTTCCGTCACCAGGTTGACAATTTCCCGGGCAATTCCAAAATCCACGCGCGCCAGCACGTTTATGTATTCCCCGGCGAATTCCATCCCGGCCTTGCGCAGCGTGTCGCGTCCCTTTTTTCCAATGGGGATGGTCACGATTTTCTTGCCCTTCTTGCTGCGAAAGAACTCGATCGCCGTCTTCAAGATATTGGTGTTGAACGCGCCCGCCAAACCCCGCTCGCCCGCCAGCACCAGCACCAGGATGCGCTCTTCCGGTCGCTTAGCCAGCAAAGGGTGCCGCGGCGACTCGATCCGCGCCATCGTGGATCGCAGCACGCGCGCCAGTTCCTTGGCAAACGGCCGCGCCGCCAGCGCCGCTTCCTGCGCCCTGCGCAGCCGCGCCGCCGCCACGAATTTCATCGCTCGCGTAATCTGCTGCGTGTTCTTCACCGAGCGGATGCGTCGCCGGAAATCGAGTAGTGTGGCCATGTTCTATCGCAGGTGCGCTCAGTTCACTCCCGCCGCGAGCGCTGCCGTGAAGCGTTCCTTGAAGGCATCGATCGCCGGCTTGATGCCCGCTTTGATGCCGTCGTCCAGCGCCTTTTTTGTGGCAATCTCTTTCAGCACGCCGGCGTAGTTGGTTTCCACGAATTGCAGGAATTCCTTTTCGAACCGGCGCACTTCGTTCACGGGAATCGTGTCCAGAGCGCCGGTCGTGGCCACGTAAATCGCCAGCACCTGCTTTTCGGCCGACAGCGGCACGTATTGATCCTGCTTCAATACTTCCGTCAGCCGCTGCCCGCGTGCCAACTGCGCCCGGGTCACTTTGTCCAACTGCTCCGTGCCGAACTGGGCGAACGCCGCCAGGTCGCGGAACTGCGCCATATCCAGCCGCAGCGTGCCGGCCACCTGTCGCATCGCCTTAATCTGCGCGTTCCCGCCGACGCGGCTCACCGAAATGCCCACGTTGATTGCGGGCCGTATGCCCGCGTTGAAGAGGTCCGACTCCAGATAAATCTGCCCGTCGGTAATCGAAATCACGTTCGTGGGAATGTACGCCGAAACGTCGCCTGCCTGCGTCTCAATCACCGGCAGCGACGTCAACGAGCCCCCGCCCAGCTTGTCGTTCAATTTCGCCGCGCGTTCCAGCAGCCGCGAGTGCAAATAGAACACGTCGCCGGGAAACGCTTCGCGTCCCGGCGGCCGCCGCAGCAGCAACGAAATCTCGCGGTAAGCCTGCGCATGTTTCGAAAGATCGTCGTAGAAGGTAACCGCGTGTCTCTTGTTATCGCGGAAGTATTCGCCCATGGCGCAAGCCGCATACGGTGCGATGTACAGGAGTGAAGCCGGCTCCGACGCCGAGGACGCCACCACAATCGTATAGTCCATCGCGCCCGCATCGGTGAGCACCTTCACGACCTGCGCAATCGTCGAGCGTTTCTGCCCGATGGCGCAGTAGATGCAGATCATGTCGCTGCCCTTCTGGTTGATGATGGTGTCCAGAATAATCGCGGTCTTTCCCGTCTGCCGGTCGCCAATGATCAACTCCCGCTGCCCGCGGCCGATCGGAATCATGGAGTCGATTGCCTTGATGCCCGTCTGCAGCGGTTCGCGCACCGGTTGGCGGTCCAGCACGCCCGGCGCGATGCGTTCCAGCGGATTGCGCTGCTTCGTGGTGACGGGTCCCTTGTCGTCAATCGCCTCGCCCAGCGGATTCACCACGCGGCCGATCAATTCCTCGCCCACCGGCACGGACATGATGGTGTTCGTGCGGCGCACCACGTCCCCTTCCTTGAGTTCCGAGGATTCGCCCAGCAACACCGCGCCCACGTCTTCCTCTTCGAGGTTCAGCGCCAGTCCGAAAATATTGTGCGGAAAAGCCAGCATCTCGCCGGACATGGCCTTTTCCAAACCGTGGATGCGCGCGATCCCGTCGCCCACGCTGATGATCGCGCCGACTTCGTCCACGGACACGGTCTGCTCGTAGTTCGCGATCTGCTCGCGCAGGATTTTGCTGATTTCGTCTGCCTTGATGTTCGCCATGCCTGCTCCGTTCCCGAATGCCTACTCCGCCGTCAATCGCGCGCGCATTTCATTCAACCGGCTGCGCAACGAGCCGTCGTAAATCGTGTCCCCGATCCGCACCACCGCTCCACCCAGCAGTTCCGGCTTCAGCGCATACTTGGCCTGGATCTTCTTGCTCGTCAGGCGTTCCAGCGTCTGCAAAAGTTGCGCTTTCTGCGCGTCGTTTAAGTTCACCGCCGAGGAAACTTCCGCCTCCGCCACGCCTTGCCTCCGCCGGATGACTTCCTGGAAGGCTTCCAAAATGTCCGGCAACAGCGGCGTGCGCTGGTTGTCCACCATCACGAACAGGAAGTTCCGGATGATCTTGCTCGCGCCCATCCGCGCCGCCAGCTTTTCGATCACGCCGTGCTTCACTTCCCGCTCCACCCCCGGGGTGGCCAGAAACGTCCGCAATTCCGCCGATTCGGCAAACGCGGCGCCAAACTCCGACAGCTGCTTCAACACGGGTTCCGCCGCGCCCTGCTCCAGCGCGATATCCGCCAGCGCGTTCGCGTATTGCAGGCTGGCCGATCTCAATTCGGCCTCCCCTGCAGGCTCTGCACAAACTGGCTGATGAGGGCTTCCTGCACGCTCGGCGTCATCTGCCTGGCTAGCAGGGATTCGGCTCCATCCACCGCCAGTTTTGCCGCCAGCGCCTTCAATTCCACGCGCGCCGCGCGTTCTGCGGCTTCAATTTCCGCTTTGGCCGCCGTGCCTATCTTTTCCACGTCGCTCTTCGTGATCATGCGCAGGCGTTCAATTTCCGCGCTGGCCTCCCGCTGGGCTATGGCGCGAAATTCGGCGATTTCCTTTTCCAGATTGGCCAGTTTTGCCGCGGCATTTTGGAGCTGCTTATCAGCCTCTGCCTTCGCAGCTGTTGCTTTGGTGATCGCGGCGCTGATGTTGTCTGCATTGCGACGGAAGATCGGTGGCAGATACTTCGAGAACAACCAGTAGGCGACGCCGGCCAGAATCACGAAGTGAATCCACTTGAAGGCCGTTCCGACTGGCTGTTCCGCCGGGCTGCCACCCTCTTCCGCAGCTCGCGCCATCAGCGAGGTCGACAGCAATGCAACCGCCGTCAGCAACGCTCGCGTCCATCCCCTTCGGTTCATCGTGCCTCTCTCGCCGGGCTGTCCGGTGCAGGGGGCAGCGGCAGCACCCGCCGCGCGATCTCCACGGCCAGCTGCGCCACGCTCGCTTCGATCTCTTTCTGTGCTGCCGCCAATTCTCCAGCCACGCGTTCCTTGGCCACGTTCACTTCGCCAGCGGCCTTTGTCCGCGCCTCTTTCAAAAATCCCGCGCGCTCGTCCAGCAACTTTTTCCGGTCGGCTTCCTGTTCTGCGTACACCTTGGCGCGCGCCTGCTTCAGCGCATCTTCGTACTGCTTCACCTTCTCAGCGGCAGCCGCTTGTGCCTCCTGGGCGGCTTTCTGCGCGCCCAATGTTCGCGCGTCGCGCTCTGCCATTACTTTCAAGAGGGGTTGGAAAAATACGGTCCGCAGGATGAAATAGAAAATGAGGACGATCAGGGCTACAGGCACAGCCCGAAGGAACAGTTCCCCTATTTGGCGAACTAAGTCTGTCATTGAGTTGTATCGCCTATGCTTTTAGATAGGCAGCCGCTCCGTGCCCAAAACCGGTAGGAGCATACGGTGACCTGCGCGCCGCCTCACGGAACCATCCTTTATAACATTCGCCCCAACATCCCGTCAACGAAACCTGTCCCCAGAGCCTGGGCCAATTGCTGGTTAGTATATCTGCACTCGATCTTCAGAAAGGATCCGGGGAAATCGTGCCAGCAACCTAGGGAGTCGCCCTGCTACGGAGTGGAGGCAGGAGGAATCCGCCACTCGCCGGTAACCAGCCGCCATTCACCGAAAAGAACGCGACATCGAGCATCCCCCCGCTTATTCTCACGCCATGGAACGTACCACACACATGGCGGGAGATGAGAGTATGACCAACGCGAATCGTCAAGTGCCCCTTGCCCTATCCGTCTCGGGAAGGATATTTATAATGGGAGGAGCAGGGCTTTTGATCCTGGTCGGACTGGTGCTTCAATTGGGGGCGCTTGGCTACGGCCACATCCAGCCGGGCAACATTTGGATCGCCTCAACGGTTGTGGAGGGTGTGTGGAGTATGCTCATCGCGCAACTGGATGCGCCGGGGGTGCAACAATTGGCGACGTTTTGGCCGTTGCTCCTCATAAGCATGGGTCTGGCGATCCTGCTCGTGACGCGCCGTGAAACCATGCAACCTGTGCTGTCCCGCCCCGAGGGAGGGCAAAACCATGGCCAATGAGTTCCGTCGTTTCCCCACGGGCCTTTCTTGGGGACTTGCGATCATCGCGATTGGAGTGATCTTCCTGCTGGGCCAGATGGGGATCGTTTCCACCGCCTACATTCATAAGTTCTTCTGGCCGGCGATTCTCATCTTCTTCGGGGTCGAAGGACTTGTCTTCTGTAGCGGCCCTGGCAGGTTTTGGGGCTCTTTCCTGGCGCTTGCGGGCGCCGTCCTACTGCTCCATAATCTCGGCTATCTTCACATCGACTGGAACATGTTTTGGCCTTTGGCCCTCATCCTTTGGGGACTCTGGATCCTCTCGCGCTCGCTTGGAGGCAGCTCGTCCTGGGGACCAAAGTGGGTAAGGCCTTTGAGCATCGGTGTCGAGCCGGGATTTGCATCCGACTCCCCGGATTTGCACGCGGACACCGTTTTCAGCACTGCCAATCGGCGAATTACATCGAAGAATTTTCGGGGTGGAAAACTCGCAGCGGTCTTCGGCGAACTCAAGATTGATCTTACCGAGGCTGAAATCGAAGGTAACGAAGCTGTGATCCATCTCGATGCGGTCTTCGGCGCCGTTGAAATCCGCGTCCCCATGGCCTGGGTTGTTGTCAGTCGCGGCGCGGCGGTCTTTGGTGAATATTCAGACCGGACTGTTCACGCACAGCCGCTGGGCCCCGGCGCCAAACGTTTGGTCGTCAAAGGCGGCGCTGTTTTTGGAAGCGTTGTAATCAAGAACTGAAGCCCACATGCACCCTATCCTCAGCCGCCTGAGCCGTCTGGCGCTCTACCTCCTCGCATGGATTCCCCTTGCGGCATTGCTGTCCTATCTCATGGCCGCTGTGGGGGGAATGACCAGGCGCGAGGCAGTTTCGATGTCGCTCCCGCTTTGCCTCCTCTATGCATTCGTCTGCCTCTCCGCCTGGTATTCCTGCCGCGCCATACCCACCGACCGTTCGACCATCGGCAAGCTCCTGGAAGTCCATGTGGCGGCCGCGCTGGTGGCTAGCGGCCTTTGGATTTTATGCGCGGAGCTTCTGGCCTACCTGTTCACTGGGATGTCCGTATATCCAGGGCTTACCGCCCGGCTGTCTCGCACGATCCCCATTCTTCTCGGCACAGGCGTGATTCTCTATCTGTTTTCCGTCAGTTTTTACTACGTTCTCCTGGCGGTCGAATCCTCTCAAGCGGCGGAAGCGCGCGCCATGGAAGCGCGCGTATTTGCGCGCGACGCCGAACTGCGCGCCCTGAAGGCGCAAGTGAATCCGCATTTTCTCTTCAACAGCTTGAACTCCATCAGCGCGCTGACGACCTCGGATGCCGCAAAAGCGCGCGAAATGTGTGTTTTGCTGGGCGATTTCCTGCGACGCACTCTGGGCCTGGGCGAAAAATCCACCATCCCTCTCGAGGAAGAAATGTCGCTGATTCACGCGTTTCTCGCCGTCGAGAAGATCCGCTTCGGCGCGCGGTTCCGTATGGAAGAAAATATCGCCGAGGAAGCGCTCGCTATGGATGTCCCGCCGCTGCTCTTGCAGCCGCTGGTTGAAAACGCGTTTACCCATGGAATTGCCAATCTCGTCGAAGGCGGGTGGATCCGGCTCGACGCGCGATGCCAGAATGGCGCATTGTCCATAGTCGTAGAAAATACCTTCGACCCTGACGCGCCGCCCCGGCGGCAAAGGAACGGCATGGGGCTCGTTAATGTGCGCCAGCGGCTGGAGGCCCGCTACGGCGATCGCGCGAGTTTCAACGCTAAGTCTGAGGGAGATCGCTTTTCCGTTTCCATCACGCTCCCGGCGGAAAGAGAGGGGCGCGCAACGTGAACTCCCGGAAGGATACGAAAACCCGCGCGGTCATCGTTGACGACGAAGAATTGGCGCGCCAAGTCATCCGCGAATTGCTTGCTCCGCACCCGGAAATTGAGATTGTCGGAGAGTGCGCCAATGGTTTCGAGGCTGTCAAAATCGTGTCGGAAACGAAGCCCGACCTGATCTTCCTCGACATTCAAATGCCCAAGCTCGATGGATTCGAGGTGCTCGAATTGATTGGCACCGGCAGTGCCATCGTATTCGTCACCGCGTACGACAGCTATGCCATCCGCGCCTTTGAGGTCCACGCCGTTGACTACCTCCTGAAGCCCTTTGGCGCGGAGCGTTTCGAAGCGGCCCTCGATCGTGCGAAAGAGCGTCTGGACAGCAAAGCGCCATCCGCTGCTGTTCCCGCCACCGAGCTTGCCGCGTCGGCGCGCCCGCCCGCGCAATACCTGGAACGCATTCCCGTGCGCGATGGTGCGCAGGTGTTCATTATTCCGGTGTCTAAGCTGGACTTCGCCGAGGCGCAAGACGATTACGTCGCACTCTCCACGGAAGGCAAGAAGCATCTGAAGCAGCAACCCATATCCAGCCTCGAAGCGGCTCTCGATCCCTCGCGCTTCCTCCGCATCCACCGCTCCTACATCGTCAACCTCGAACGTGTCGCGAAGGTCGAACCCTACGGCAAAGACAGTCACGTGGCCGTACTGAGGAACGGCGTGCAGCTCCCCGTGAGCCGCGCCGGCTATGCGCGCCTGCGCGCCTTTCTCGACCGCTGATTCCCCCGCTCAGGACCTGGTGCCATGGCTAGGGGTGCCTGGGCACATCGTATCCCCCTGAGTCGTTCAGGTAATAATCCAAGAAGACGGGTGGAAGCAAGCAGAGTTCGATGGGTGAGCGAGGAGCGAGGCGTTCGATGATTTGCCAGGGGCTCTGGTACTCCTTGTGGGAGTTGGGGCGCACGAGGTTGAAGTAGAGCTGATAAGTGTGCGTTTTGGCGAGGAAGTTGCCCCGCCCGGTGAAGTCTTCGAGATCGAAAAACTCATCTTCTTCGAGGCGGTGGACGGTTTCCACGTCGCTCTGGTAGGTGTGCGCGGCTGGGGGGATGAGCACGTGTTCGCTGTCGCCGAGGGCTTTGGGGAAGTCGCCCTTGAACTCGCCGCCGTTGTCGGTTTGCCAAGCCAGGTCGCGCAGCGAAACGCCGCAGCGGGACAGATGCTGCTGAATGCGCGCGGCGAAGACCGCGCTGGCGGCAGCGCTGCGCTTTTCCGCGAAGGCCCAGAAGAGCAGGCCGCTGCGTACTTCGCGGGCGGTGTACTGGATGATGGGCAGGGCGAGTTGCTGCGCCTGGGGCCAGTAATGCGGGATGTCGTCGAGATCCTTGGTATCGGCGCTGATTTGCTGGAACAGCGCCCAGCGGGCTTTGATGTGCGCGAGGTCCTGCTTGCGCTGGTATTTTTTGCGGCGTTTTTCCATCAGGCCGTGTTGCTGCCAGATGCGTTCCAGCGGCCCATGACTGATGGGCAGATCAAACTCCCTAATCAGGCGTCGTGCGCCGAACGTGGGCAGGGCTTTGCGGAGTTCGACCAGTTGCGCTTCCAGCGTGGGCGGAGTTTTCTGGGGTTGCCGATGCCGTGCGCGAGACTGTCCCTGTAGGCCGGAAGGTCCCTGGCGCTGATAGCGCCGCCACCACTTGCGCACCGTGGGCACGGTCGTGGCCAAGAGCCGTGCGGTAGGCTTGATGCCGCGTTCTTTGACGCTTTCCACCAGGCGCAAGCGATGGTTGTAGGGGTTCTTCATCTCACGCACCAAATCGAAATACCGGACCACGGTAGCCATAACGCAGCGATTCTATCCGCCGCGCGCTGGCCGGCTCTCCCCCCAGCCGGCCAGCTAACTCCATCCACCGCTTCTCACTCACACACTTCAACCTCACCAGGGGGATACGATGTGACAGGGCTCTTCCAACCTGGTGCCATGGCTTGACAAAGAATTGTTGCCCGTTTATATTCAACCTATAGGTTGAATATGGCGCGCGCCTCATCTGTCTCCCAATTTACCTGGGTCGCTCTGGCCGATCCGACCCGCCGCTCCATCCTCGAGCGTCTGTCCCATGGTGAGGCGCGCGTCACGGAAATCGCGCGTCCCTATTCCATGTCCCTCAACGCCGTTTCCAAACACATTCGTGTTCTCGAACGGGCCCGCCTTATCCGCCGCCGCCGGGCTGGCCGGGATCATTTTCTTTCCTTTAACCCGGATCCCCTCACCAGTGCAGTCGCGTGGATCGAGGCACAACGCTCTCTCTGGATGAGCCGCCTCGATGCGCTAGAAGCTTTACTGCAAGCTCAGGACGCCGCAACTCCAAAAACCGCCAAACGAAAGGATGAATCCCGATGAAATCTCAGCCGCAAAAAGCGATCGTGCAGGTAACTCGAAAATTCAGCGCCTCTGCCGACCGCGTGTTCGACGCCTGGCTGGACCCGAGCACCGTGAGCAAGTGGCTCTTTGCTACGCCGACCGGCAAGATGAGCAAGGTCAAAATCGACGCGCGCGTCGGAGGTTCATACCTGATTGTCGAGAGCAGGGAAGGCACCGACGTCGAACATGTCGGCGAATACCTTGAGATCGATCGGCCTCGGCGGCTCGTCTTCACCCTCAAAGTTCCGAAGTACTCTCAGGAAAGCACGAAAGTGACGGTCGAAATTCGCGCCCTCGATTCCGGCTGCGAACTCACTCTCACTCATGAGGGTGTCCTGCCGGACTACATCGCCAGCACCACCTCCGGCTGGAACATGATCCTGAATCAACTTTCCGCCACGCTGTAGTGGCCAGCGGTGGTGCCACTCATAACCGAATGATTCCCGCTATACTGGAGCGAGCCCGCCGGATTTGCCGCGGGATCGCTCCATGACCAAAAGCTGGAAAACCAAGCTTATCCATTCCGACGCGAAAATCCCAGAGGGCTACCGCTCCCTCACCACGCCCGTCTATCGCGGTTCTACTACAGTGTTTCCCTCCGCTGCCGCCGTCCGCGACACCTGGGATCAATACCGCGTCGGCTACACCTATGGCCTTTACGGCACGCCCACGGTGCTCGAACTCGCCGCGCGCGTTTGTGAACTCGAATCCGGCGCTCACACCATTCTTACGCCTGGCGGCCAGGCGGCGATCTCGCTCATTAATCTGGCGCTGTTACACACTGGCGATCACATCCTCCTTCCCACAAGCGTCTATTTCCCCAACCGCAAACTCACGACGCACCTGCTCGCGCGCTTCGGCGTCACGTCCACTTTTTACGAGCCCACCATCGGCGCGGGCATCTCCGCGCTCATTCAGGAAAACACGCGCCTCATCTGGACGGAGAGCCCCGGCTCCATCACCATGGAAGTGCAGGACCTCCCCGCCATCGTGGCCGCGGCCCACGCGCGCAATGTTCTTGTGGCTCTGGACAATACCTGGTCCGCCGGCGTGCTCCTGGACGCCTTTGCCCACGGCGTGGACATCACCCTGCAGGCGCTCACCAAATACATCGGCGGCCACAGCGATCTGCTTCTCGGCTCCGTCACCGTACGCGACGCCGCGCTCTACCAGCGCCTGGGCGCCGCGCAACAAAACATCGGTTGCGCGGTTTCTCCTGACGATTGCAGTCTCGCACTACGCGGCCTGCAAACCCTCGCCGTGCGCCTCTCCGCCGTCGAAGCCTCCGCGCTGGCCGTCGCCAAATGGCTCGCGGCTTGCCGGGAGGTCGAAAGCGTTCTGCACCCGGCGCTTCCCTCCTGCCCGGGCCACGAATTCTGGAAGCGTGATTTCCTCGGCTCTTCCGGTGTTTTTTCGATTGTGTTGAAGCCTGGGCCGTCACAGGAGCAGGTTTTCGCCTTTATTGACGCGCTCAAGCTTTTCAAGGTGGGCTACAGTTGGGCTGGCGTCACGAGTCTCGCCGTCGCCTATGACATCGGGCGCATCCCCGGTCGCCCGCCGTACGATCACCGCATCGTGCGCCTCAGCATCGGTCTTGAATCCACGGACGATCTCCTCGCCGACCTGGAGCAGGCCCTGCCGAAACTGCGTGTCTGAAACTCCCTGTACCCGGTTCAGATTACTCACAAGCTACATTTCATCTGATTTCCAGGTTCAGAAAGCAGAGATCATCCTGAGGCGATCCGATGAGGATCGTCGAAGGACCTCAGCATCAAGATTGTGCACGGCGTATCAGTTGAGATCTTTCGGGGCGCAAACGGCGCGCCCCTCAAGATGACAGGGCGCGGCACCGCTTGAACAGCATGAATTTGTGTCTTGTGGAGAAAGTCCGGTTAGTAATTGTCGCCGGGAGCTAAAGCGTCGTACACAAACCGGAATTTGGATGGGTATTTGTCCTTACCGTTCACCATCTCAACTTCTTCCCACAACTGCAGTCCATCCGGCGACACCTCGTAGGTCCGCTTGAACGAGCCGTTCTTTGGCAACGTGGCTTCGCTCACGAGTTTCGCGCCATCCCACGTTGCTTCCACCACTTCCGTGCCGACACCCGCTGGTGCGTCTGGTTTGTGCCCGTCCGTATAGAAAAGCGTCTTGCGGCCCTGATCCCCCATCATTTCGACGATGGGATCTTTGTCAGTTTTCCGCGCCAACTCCAGCCGGACCGAAGGGTCCAGCAGCTGGTTGTAGCGCTGGCGATCGTCCGCCGTGCCATTCTGCGATCCGTTATTGCCGTGGTGTCCCCCACCCATTCCGCCCCCGCCCGTCCCGCCGCCGGGCCAGCCCACCCGCGGCCCGCCGTAGCCGCCACGATTGCCGGTGGTATCGCTCGATTTGCGCTGGTTGGCTTTTTGTCGCGGGTCGTCGCTTTCATCCTTATTCAGTTTCCACGCTCCCAGGATGTTTTTCCTCGGTTCCATCCGTTTTACGGGCGGCGCAGGCGACGCCGTGGACGATACTACGGAGGGAGCAGGCTGAATGGGTCCCGGGGGGGCTTGGGCGCGCAGGCTCTGGGCCACATAAAAACTCAATCCAATAGCGGCAATGCAAATCGTTTTTTTCATTTTTGACGTCCAAAGGGCGGGTTCGCCCTGTTTCCTTAGTTTCCCCAAATTCCCGCGGGAGTTCCCGCAATCTTCGCGGGGATGTTCACTAGCTAGGATTCACCCCTGTGCCCAGGGGCTGCCTGAGGCCGTCACACCAGCCAGCGATCCAGCTCCCGCGCGCGTTCCAGCAGCGCCAGTGCGCCCAGCCTCCGAAATTCCTTCGCGCGCTGCCGGTAGTCAAATGCCGTTTTGGGCATGATCCCCATGAACGGCATGCCCGCCGCCTTCGCCGCCAGCGCGTCATCAACGTTGTCGCCCAGGTAGAGCGCGCTGCCCGGATCGCGGCCGGCGAGAATGATGCGCAGTCCCTCGGGATCGGGCTTCTTCTCGGCATCGTCCATCGTCACCACCGTGCGGAAGCACTTCGCCGCCGCCCAGCGCTCGAAAGTATACGTGAATTCCTGCCGCGTGCGCCCGGTGAACAAGTTCAGTTCCCGCCTCTTGGCCCATTTCTCGATTAGGCGCGGCGTCACCACCAGCTTTTCCTTCAGCACGTTTCCTGGACGGCCGTCGCTTCCCCAATAGAAGGGCTGGAACGCCGCGCGCGCCTGTTCATAGGTCGTTGGCACGCCCAGCGCCGTCGCCCAACGCGACACCAAAAGCCAGTCATCGTTGTTGCCAGGCTTCTGCTTCCACTCGTAAAACTCCGCCCAAGTCGGTTTTTTCCCCGTCAGGTGCCGTATCGTCTGCAATCCCGACCGCCAGTAGGTCTCCCGCACATCCACCAGCACCCCGTCCACGTCAAAAATCAATATCGCCGGATTCACCTTCCCCCGTGCCTGCGTCGTTCCCCTTTTCCCCACGTCTCCTGGTTCCTTTCCGTTCCCCTCCAGTGTACCTGTTCTCCGCGCACTCTCTCACAGTTCGGGAGAAACTTGGCGAACACCGAGCGTCAGCTTTCCCGTGGCGAACTCGGTTGATCCCTCTACAGGCCTCCGTATAACAAGGGAGCCGCCGGGCGCCGTACCCCGGCCCATTTCTGTCCCTCCGAACAGGTTGTCCCGCATCATCCGTCCGCCTAACCTGTAACTCCCAGAGCCTGGCCCCATCCCCAACCGCTACAGGGAGTCGCGCGATGGCATTCCACTTTCACGTCAAGCGCTACATTTCTTCGCTGCCCACGCTCCTCTTCGTCACCTTCTTGGCTGGCTGTGGATCGCTGGCTTCCAGTGGCGGAGGAGGCGGTGGCGGGACGCAGCCGCCGATCGCCCCGGCAGGACTCCAGGCCACTGCCGGAAACGCGCAAATCAGTCTTACTTGGAACGCCAGCTCCGGCGCCACAAGTTACAACGTCAAACGCTCCACCACCAACGGCGGCCCATACACGACCGTTGCCTCACCCACCACCGCCAGCTACACCAACACCGGCCTCACCAACGGCACGCCCTACTACTATGTCGTCACGGCAGTGAATTCCGCCGGCGAAAGCAATCCCTCTGCACAGGCCACGGCCACTCCAGCGGGCGCTCAAGCAGATGTCACCGTCACCATCAATCCCGGCAACACTCATCCCATTTCTCCCTACATCTACGGCCTCAATTTCTACTCCGGCGTCACGGATGCGCCGCCGCATCTCACCTTTGATCGCGCGGGTGGCAATCGCTGGACCGCCTACAACTGGGAAACGAACGCCTCTAACGCCGGCAGCGACTACCTCTACGAAAACGACAACTACCTCAGCAGCAGCACCACGCCCGCCGAAGCCGTCCGCAGCTTCATCGCGGGCGACCAAGCCGACGGCTTGGCCAGCCTCGTCACCTTCCAGCTCCAGGGTCTCGTCTCCGGCGATGAAAATGGCCCCGTGAGCACCAGCAATCCTCCGGATCTCACGCGTTTCAAGCAGGTTGTCTTCAAAAAAAGTACGCAGTCAGCCGCTCCGTTCACCCTCACTCCTCCTACCACCGACAACTACGTCTACATGGACGAATTCCTCTGGGCCCTCGATCAGAAATTTTCCGGGCAATCCATTTTCGGGACAAATCCCACGACCCACCCCGTTTTCGTTCAGCTCGACAACGAGCCGGAGCTATGGAACTCCACGCACCTTGAAGTTCAGGGTCCCAACCCCGTCACCTCCGACACCTACATCGCCAAAACTCTCTCTCTCACCCAAGCGCTCAAGGACCAATTCCCCAATGTCCTTATCTTTGGACCTGTCCACTACGGTTTTGAAGGCATTTACAACTGGCAGGGCGAACTCAGCGCTACTCCCTCCGGCAACAACTGGTTCCCCGACAAATATCTCCCTGCGATCAAGACGGCTTCCACCACCTATGGCAAGCCCCTCGTGGATGTCTACGACTTCCACTGGTATTCCGAAGCCACCGATGGAAGCGGCAATCGCGTCACCAATCTCACAGGCACCACGCTTACCGCCGCGCAGGTGCAAGCCATCGTGCAGAGCCCGCGCAGCCTCTGGGATACTACCTACACCGAAAATTCTTGGATTACTGCTGATGTGCTCGGCGGACCCATCTACATTCTCGGCCGGCTGCAATCCCGCATCGCCGCCGAGAATCCCGGCATGAAAATCTCCATCACCGAATACAACAACGGCGGTAGCCAGCACATCGCCGGCACCATCGCGCAAGCTGACAATCTTGGCATCTTCGGCGTTCAGGGATTATTCGCCGCCAACCTCTGGCCCCTAAGCGACACCGAGTCTTACACCCTCGCAGGCTTCCGCGCCTTCCGCGATTTCGATGGGGCAAATTCCAGTTTCGGCGACACCTCCGTGCAAGCCACTTCCAGCAGCGTCCAGAACGTCGCGGTGTACGCCAGTACCGACAGCACCACTCCTGGCCGCGTCGTCTTCGTCGCCATCAATCGCTCCACGTCTGCACAGATCACCACCATCACCGGCCTGCCGCTCTCCGGCACCGCGCATCTCTACCAGATGACCGCCACCACTGCCCAGGGCCAAAGTCCCGTTGCCCCCGTCGCCGCAGGCACCACGGCCGCCAGCGGCTCCTCGCTAACGCTCACACTTCCCGCTCTCAGCGTCACCACCATCGACATTCACTAACCGTCGGCACAGTTTTCATCGGCCTGATCACGCTGTGCGTGAAGACACTACCAGTCGCTTATCAAGAGTGTGTTAGTCCTCCTTTGAGTGGACTACTTCCGAGCAGCCCGTGATCCGGACGGGATCATCTACAGACCGAAGAGTTGTTCATAAAGACCGCTGTCGACAGTTTCTTAGTCTCATTCAACCGCGGTAGAGGTCATTATGGTCCGTGAGAAGAGGGGCATGATCTAAACTACGTCGTAACGGGATTGATCCGGGCCGCAACGCCCCGTCTCTATCTGTCGACAGTGATCGACGAGACCCCGTGCGACATTGTCTGCGCGTTCAGTTGGCCACTGGCTATGGCCAAGAGGGGGTAATTGTGGTGGAACCATTTCGGATTCACGTCGCGGATGAGGTGCTCAATGATTTGCGGGCACGGTTGCGCAATGCAAGATGGCCCGACCAGATACCTGGTATAGGCTGGGAACAGGGCACCGAGTTGGACTGGTTACGACGCCTCGTATCCTACTGGGCCCACGAGTTCGACTGGCGTGGCTGGGAGCGAAGGCTCAACGCGTTCAACCACTTCACCTGGGAGGGCATCCACTTTGTGTACCAGCGTGCGGCATCAGGTCGGGGTGTGCCGCTCATTCTCACGCACGGCTGGCCCAGCAGTTTCCTCGATTACATGGACATGCTGCCGATGCTCGAGCACTTTGACGTGGTCGTACCCTCCCTGCCCGGGTATGGATTCTCGCCGCGTCCACCCCAGGTCGGCATCAACTACCGGTACGTCTCGGAGCGTTGGCACCGGCTCATGTCTGAGCTTGGGTATTCCCGCTATGGTGCGAGCGGTTATGACTTTGGGGCCGGGGTGACGACGATCCTTGCGCTAGACCATCCCGAGTCGGTGATCGGTATCCACCTCACCACACTGGAGTCGGATCTCGCCCCCGTGGTGGACGATACGGAACTGTCCGATGTCGAGCGTTCGTATCTTGCGGTGAGCCGGAACTGGGATACGAAGGAGCGGGGTTACAGCGCGATCCAGTCCACCAAGCCGCAGACTGTCGGTTATGGACTCAACGACTCCCCGGCAGGGCTCGCGGCATACGTGGGTGAGAAGTGGCACTCGTGGAGCGACGTTACGCCGACCAACGACTTCCTCTGCGCCACGCTCACCCTGTACTGGAACACGCAGAGCATCACCTCGTCCATGCGCGACTATTGGGACAATCGCTGGCACCCGGTCGATCCCAGCTACATCAGCACGCCCACGGCGTTCGGTGTTTTCGCGCACCAGACCGTTCCCGAGGGCGAACTGCCGCGCTCGTATTTGGAGCGCTTATACAACATCCAGCGCTGGACAATCTTTCCGCGCGGCGGGCACTTCGCCCCGGCTGAGGAACCAACGGCGGTCGCAGGGGACCTGACCGCCTTCTTCCGTGGCCTAGGCTGATGCCATGCTGACGATCCGCACTTCCAAGTTCAACATCACAATTAAGAAGCCGTCCTCAGCTCTTTTTCTTTGGTTTCATAATTCAAAAGGCTGGTTTGTCGGCAATCCGGAAATTATTGGCGGATTCGGCTTCCTGCTGCTTCCATCATGATCGCGAAGGCTTGGGCTTCCGTCGAGGTGCCCTGGCGGTCGAAGTTGGGCGCGCCGCAAACGCTCTGCACGTATCCAGAAGAATCCATCTTGGCGCGCGCTGCGTTTCGCATCCTGTCCGCCGCATCCCGGTATCGTTCGGGCAGCCATCCGCCAAGAATCCCCGTGTAGATCGCGAAAGCCAGCATCTGCGCCAGGTTCGCTTCCACGAAACTGTCGAGACGATTCACGACGTCATGGAACAGCCCATCGGCTCGCTGGTAACTCAAGCATCCGTCGATCAGTTCCGTGACAAATGCCGCCAGCCTCAACCGGTCCTCTTTCCGCTCTGCGGGCAACGCCCGAATCACGCGCGCCAGCCCCGCAGCCGCCCAGCCGTTGCCGCCGCCCCAATACTCTTTTCGGTTGTCCGCTTTCTCGCCGTCGTCCCAGATATGCGCCAGCAGCTTTTTCTTGGGGTCCCAGAGCCTCTTGCGGAAGCCCTCAATCTGGCGCAAGGCCTCGTCATAATGGCCCGTGGCGGCCAGAAATGGCGGAGCGCCGTTGAAACCGTCGGACCACACTTGCGGCTCCTTGAAGACGTGATACAACGTTCCATCCGCCGCGCGTGGCGCCTTGTGCAGAATCCACTCGAGCAGCCCGCGTGCCGCTTCCTGAATTTCAGTGTCGCCCGTGATCTGGCCGGCGTGCCAGTACGCCTCGCCGCCCATCGCAGGATCGGTCGTTCCTCCCTCGATCACCACCGCCAATCGCCCATCGGGGACACGCTGCACAATCGCGGCCTTGGTGAGCAGAATGACGTTCTCGTCATCACCGGCCTCCAGGAAAGCCTGGGCCAGGATGCCCTGTTCCCAGTCACGGCGTTGCATGGCCAGCCCAGCCGCAGCGGCCTTCTTGATTCTGCCGTAGGCCTCTGAAGTTTCCAGGCCGGCAGCCGAGTCTCTTGGGCGAGGTAACGCCAATCCAGCTCCCACTAATACCGCGCCACGAAACAATTCTCTGCGGTCCATCGCTCACCTCCCAACAGAAAACCGGCTGCGATGCTACTCCGAATGTTCGAGAGATCGCTGTGATGCACAGACGCGCAGCGCGTCGGGACCGCAATCCTCCAACCCCGAACTCGTTGTGAACCTTCACACCCAAAATCTCCAAAAACAGCGCACTATCCACCGGCAAACCGGACGAACGCGGTCCACATTGTACGGCATTCGTCTCGTATCGTTTTATATACAGTACCAAACCACAGCTTCTTGCCAGCGACGCTTCATTGCGTTGGGATAAGGGGTAGAACTAAGTTGACCCAGGCCAGCAGGTGAAGGATGAAACTTCTCGCGTTGTGTTCCGCCGTAGCATTTTGCCTCTTCTTCCCTTCGCCCAGCGAAGCGCAGAATACCGGCCGTATTGAATGTGCTCGCAATGACGGTTACGTTTATCTCTACAGCTCCCTGACTACGCTGGACGTTCGCGCTACACTTCCGTGCGGCGCAATCGTCCAGATCACCACCCGGTACGATATTTACTTCGGCGTGCGTACCGCCAAAGGCGAGATCGGTTTCGTTCCGCAGGCAAACGTCGTCGTGCTGAAGGACCAGGCCGGCGCCGCGCTCCCCGCGCCATCCTCTGAGCCGCCCGCGCGAGAACGCATTCATTACGACGAGCGCCCGCGCGAGGCTCCCGTTCCCGCGCCCACCGCCCTCGCCGCTTTCACCCTGCTCAATAACACTCCGGTTCGCATAAAGCTGGTCAAAACGATTTCGTCCGCTGACGCCCGCGTCGGTGATGCCGTCGAATTCGAAGTCCTCGATGATATTTCCGTCCAAGGCGTCCCGATTTTACCCAAGGGCTCAAAGGCCAGCGGCGTCATCGCGATAGCGGAACCCAAAAAGCGTTTTGGCCGCGCTGGCAGACTTGCTTTCTCCATCAATTCCGTGCGCCTCGCCGACGGCGAGCAAGCTCACCTGCGCGGCTATCACGAAGAATCTGCAACCTCCAATACTTCTCCCAGTACCGTAAACCCTCTCGCCTCCGGCAAAGACGTCGAGGTCCTCAAGGACGCGGAATTCCCCGCCCTCGTCGACGGCGACGTTCCCTTGAAGCGCGAAGCTTTTGCAACCCCCGAAGATGCTTCCACTGCGCCTACTACGCCACCCGCGCAGGCTCCCCAGCCGCAGCACTGATTATTAGCCGCTGCGGCCTGCGTGGAAGTGACGGCCTGGCGCCACCGCGGAGTAGCCCATGCACTGCTCTTGACTGGAAGTCGCGCTGATGAGATCCGGAAGTCTAGTGGTCTTCTGAACATCGCTGGATAAGCAATACTTGCAAATCTCAACGTCCAGCTTAATCTTGAAACGATCTGTCACAGGTAGCCCAAAACTGAAAGGAATGCCCGCGCCCAATATGTTGCGAATAATCGTTGTCCTCGGATTCGTCGTTCTAATGCTGAGCGGAAGCTATGCCCTGGCCCAAGATTCGGAGGCGCTGTACACGCAAAAGTGCGCGAACTGTCATGCCAAGGACGGAAGCGGACACACGAGCATGACATCGAAACTCGCAGTGCCTGACCTTCGATCGAAAAGGATCGCGGAAATAAGTGATACCGATCTCTTCAATTCGATCGCTCATGGCACTCAGCACAAGGAATATCCTCACGCATTCCTGCACATTGGGATGACAGAGCAACAGGTCCAAGGACTGGTGAAGTACATACGCGTCCTTCAGCGTAGCAGCCAACAAAGCACCCCGCGGGGGACAGCGAAGCCCTGAACTCGCAGCGGAAGCAGCAGTACGGCCATCTCGCAGGCCATGGCATGAATGCAAACCGGCTGTGTAGAATCCGAGTTAGGTCTGGGCTATTCGAAGCCCTTCCCCCTTAGCCATTTCTGTTGCGTCACTGCGAACTCGCGGCCCTGGTTGCGCTCGGCTTTGTCGCCGATGACGCCGCGTGATCACAAACTGCCTACGCATTTCTTTTTCCTTTTCTTGCCGCACCCTTCGTCCTCTTCCGCCCTCCGCGTCACCACCATCGACGTCCACTAGCTCTCACCACGCTTTCATCCATTCGATCACGCCATGCGTAAGGACCGGCCCGCTGCTCTCCAATGGCGCGTCAGTTTCCGGCTGGAGCGTCAATCGCAAGCTTGGATTACTTCCGAATGCGCCATTACTCGGGAACGCAATTGGTAACGAGCGTCCAAGCTAAAGCAATCCCAGATGGTCCGGATACTTCGCCTGTAACGAGCTCACCAAGACTTCAAACTCTGAAAGACTTTGCAGATTCTGCAGACACGGGTCTTTCATAAAAAATGGCCAGCACGCGAATCCAGTGCTGACGCTCCGCTCAAGCCATTGAAACGCCTCGGTTGGCCGCCCCAGTACGCCGAGAATACAGGCGACCTGATAATAAGTATGATGGGCGTGTCCAAAGGACCTTGGGCTGGCGCAGGCGCGAGTCAGGCAGTCGAGTGCTCGTTCGGCCTTACCTGTCAACGCGTAAAAGAGGCCAAGCAGACTCACGATGAGTGGTTCTTCGGGCAACAGTTGCATGGCCTTATCGAGCAGGAGTTTCGCCTCTTTCCAATCCCCTTCCATCATGGGGGGCTGAGGGGCAAAATAGACCGGATACTTGTTGCTTGGGCTCTCGACTCGCCACGCTTGGATCTCTTCCCGCGCCAGATCGTACTCTCGACTCCAGATGTAGACCTGGACGATGCTGTGACTGACCTCCTTTCTGGGGTGGAACGGCCGCCCTCTCTCGTACATTTCGCGGGCGTGATCAAGAAGGCCGACGTGCGCGAGAATCGTGCCAAGACGGTTGTAAGCATGAGGCAGGTTGTTCTGCAGCGCGAGCGCCCGCCGAAGTTCAGCAATCGCCTCAAGATGCTGAAAATTCTTTGATGGTCCCCACAGCAGGAAAGCTTTGGCCACATGTCCTTCGGGCAAATCCGGATCCAATTCAAGCGCGCGGCGGCAGTGAAACTCTGCCTTCTCCAACCACATGCTGGTTGGGTCGAACTCAAAATGGCGCGTCGCGCAAACATATGAAAGAGTCGCATGAGCGAGGGAGAAGCCTGGATCTCGCGTAACCGCGGTACTCAGGCGCTGGGCTGCTTCCTCCAGCAGAGCAGCATCGCCGGACGAGCTAAGCCGGTACCCGTGCATGAATTCCGAATAGGCTAGCGGGTCTTTGCTATGCCGGGGGGGACGTTTGACTGCGGGCAGAACCAACGTTCTGTTCAATGCACCCGCGATTTGCTTGGCAGTCTCGTCCACGAGATCGAGCAGACGGTTCACGTCGAAATCACACTTCCGTGCTAGGCAAGCGCGCTGCAAACGAGCGTCGAACACTTCGATCGAGAGACGCCGTTGCCCTTTCGATTCCCGAATTGCGCCGCGGACCACAAAGCGGACACCCAGGCGTGAGGCAATATCCACAGTTGCTGCTTCGATCGGCACGGTTAGCACCGCCGAAGTCGGTAAGACGTCCACGCCTCGCAGATTTCCGAGGCGCGAAACAAGCGCGTCTGCAAACCCCAGGCTCACGCCTTGGTCATCGGATACATTCCCAAGAAGAAGCAATGGCAGCACGGCAAGCGATGAGCGTTCGCCCCACTCCGGAGCACGCCCGCGGCTGACCTCGCCAGACGGACTTTGTTCGAGATCAGACTGTTGGAAACGAGCATCGATCACGCGCACTGGGCCGATAAATCGGTACCCTTTCCCCACAACGGTCTCGAGAAAACGCGGTTTAGTTGAGTGGTCGCCCAATGCTGTGCGTATTTTTCGTACGATGTTGTTAATGTTTGGCTCGGGATCGATGAAAAGATCTGAACGCCAAAGTTTCGTGACAATTTCCCTGCGCGAGACCAATTGTTCTCGCCGGGCAACCAGGAATACAAGCAGTTCCATGGGCTTTTTCTCGAGCTTCACCCGTCGTCCGTGGCGGCGAAGTTCGTAGCGCCCAAGGTCCAGCTCGATTTCACCAACTGCTCGACTAGCACCCCGCATGTGGCTCTCTGGCGGGCATTATCCTCTAAGATTGAGTAATTTACGACGATATACGAAAGATATAGAAAAGTTACCTGATTTCAATTGATACAATTCTATTGTTAGAGGAGTATCCTCTCCGATGAATGTCCTACTATGGAGGCAGAACTATGAAACGAAACGTGTACCTTACGATAATGCTAGTCGGACTCTTGGGCGGGGCGGGTTTGCTCTTCACAATTGGCGCTCAGACCCCTTCCTCTGAAAAACATACGTTCACGCCTGATACGATTCCCTACGGTCCGGCACCGGCATTCGTAGCCCCAGGCGCGCAGCTCGCAGTGCTCGAGGGCAACCCCGGTGCCTCCAGTGGTGATTACACCGTGCGATTGAAGATGCCTGACGGATATCGCATCGCGCCCCATTGGCATCCTAAGCGGGAAAACGTCACTGTCATCTCCGGGACCTTCAAGGTTGGAATGGGAGATCGCTTTGACGAAAGCAAGATGGGGACTTTCCCGGCCGGCAGTTTCGCCTATCTCGATCCCGACATGCATCACTACGCGATGGCCAGCGGAGAAGTCGTAGTGCAAGTCCACGGCGCAGCTCCGTTACAATTTAACTACGTCAATCCCAACGACGATCCAAGCCTAAAGAAATAATTGATTGCGCCGCTGCTGGAAGCGTCTGGCAGAGGCTCTGGATGAATTGTCAGTTACTCGGAAGCCACTATCCGAGCCGCTCTACTCGAGGCCGTGCGTTACTCGCTGTTCGCAAATCCAAATCATCGGCGAACCTGTGCTCGACCTGGCAACTAACTCCCTTCCTTGCCGCACCCTTTGCCCTTTGCTACTCTGGCTCTTCGGAGCCTCTTATGCCTTCATTCCCCGGCGTCGACTTCATCGAGTTTGACTCCCTGCTCAACGACGAAGAAAAACTTGTTCGCCAGACTGCTCGCCAATTCGTCGACAACGAAATTCTCCCCATCATCGAAAAACACAGCCGCGAAGCTACTTTCCCGATGCAGCTTGTGCCGCAACTGGGTGAACTCGGCTTTTTCGGCGCGAACCTCCAGGGCTACGGCTGCGCGGAAATGTCTAACGTTGCCTACGGCCTGATGAACCAGGAACTCGAGCGCGGCGATTCCGGCTTGCGCAGTTTCGTCTCCGTCCAGACCGGCCTGGTGATGTACCCGATTCACTCCTATGGAAGCGAGGCCCAGAAAAATAAATGGCTCCCACTGCTCCAGGAAGGCAAAGCCATTGGCTGCTTCGGCCTCACCGAGCCGCAATTCGGCTCCAACCCCGGCGGGATGCTCACGCGCGCCGTCAAGAAAGGCGGCAAGTACGTCCTCAACGGCGAAAAAATGTGGATCACCAACGGCTCCCTCGCCGACGTTTCCGTCGTCTGGGCCAAATGCGAGGACGAAAAAGTGCGCGGCTTTCTCGTTGAGAAAAGCGCGCCGGGCTTCAAGGCGTGGGACGTCCACGGCAAGTGGTCGTTGCGCGCTTCCGTCACCTCCGGTCTCTCTTTCTCCGATTGCGAAATTCCCGTTGCGAATCTTCTCCCTGGCGTCACTGGGCTGCGCGGCCCGCTGAGTTGCCTGAATCAGGCGCGGTATGGCATCGGCTGGGGCGCGCTGGGCGCCGCCATGGCCTGCTACGACACGGCGCTGCAATACGCCAAAACGCGCAAGCAGTTTGCGAACAAGCCCATCGCTTCCCACCAACTCGTTCAGGAAAAACTCGCCTGGATGATTACCGAAATCACCAAGGGCCAGTTGCTCGCTCTGCATGTCGGCCGCCTGAAGGATCAGGGCAAAGCCGATGCCGCGCACATCTCCATGCTGAAGATGAACAATGTCGCCATCGCGCTGGAAACCGCGCGCAAAGCCCGCGACATCCTCGGCGCCAACGGCATCGTGGACGACTACTGCGTCATGCGCCACATGAACAACCTCGAAAGCGTCTACACCTACGAGGGCACCAACGACATCCACAAGCTCATCATCGGAGAGAAAATCACCGGCATCGCTGCCTTTGTGTGAAAACTATGGCACTCCGCACACGCAATCTTCGCTTTATAATTGCTTGCATGTTGCTTCTTTCTCTCACCGCGCTCACTTCCGGCGCGCAACAAAAGCCTGAAAGCAGCCCAAAGCCGAAGGTCCGCGCCATCACCGCTTTCATCAACCTCGACCGCGCCCGCTACCAAATCCAGATGTCCGAAACGGTGCACTTCCTGAAATACGCGCAAACCGTTTTCGAGTCGCGCGGCTACACCGTACAAACTTTGCGCATCGCCACGCAGCCCTTTCCGGAGTACACCAAATCTCTTTCCCGCGATGAGATTATGCAGTTCTTCAAGAACCTCGACGGCCTTGCCCAACAGGACCACGTCATTCTTTCCATTGGCCCTGCCTACCTGGCAGGCGAGGACGGCGACACGCAAGCCGATCTCCTCGCGGAAGTTCTGCAGAACACCAAATCGATCAACGGCACCGTTTTCGTGACCAAGGACGACAACGTCAATTGGCCCGCCGTCAAAGCCGCCGCCCGCGTCATCAAGAAACTCGCGGACACCACGCTGCGCAGTGAAGGCAATTTCCGCTTCGCCGCCATCGCCAGCGTCCCTCCCTACGCGCCTTTCTTCCCCGCGGCCTATCACACCGGTACCGGCCACCAGTTCACCGTGGGCCTGGAATCCGCCAACACCGTCGCCGCCGCTTTCCAGAATGCTCCGGATATCCCCACGGCCCGGCGCCGCTTGCTCGACCTCTTCATTCAGCAATCCTTCGATGTCCAGGAGCTCGCCAGCCGCATCGACCGCGAGCAGGGCTGGATCTACTTGGGCCTCGATCTCTCCCCCGCCCCCGCAAAAGACGCTTCCATCGGCGCCGCCATCGAAGCGCTTTCTCACCAGCCCATCGGGACCAGCGGCACGCTCACCGCTGTTGCCACCATCACATCCACATTTAAGGACATTGGCGCACGCAAAGCCGGGTATTCCGGCCTGATGCTCCCCATCCTCGAGGATCCGCGCCTTGCCGAGCGCTGGAACAACGGCCTGATTTCTCTTGATGCCCTACTGAGCTATTCCGCCGTCTGCGGCACCGGCCTCGACACGATTCCTCTTCCCGGCGACACGAGTGTTGAAACGCTTGCCCGCATCATCGGCGATGTGGCTTCCCTCTCCGTCAAATGGAACAAGCCGCTTTCCGCTCGCCTGCTCCCGGTTGCCGGAAAGCACGTCGGCGATCAAACCGAATTCACCGATCCCAACCTGCTCAACGTCACGATCCAGCCCCTCGCGACCGCCGCTCCCTGATCCAGGAATCCCGCTCTCCTCCGCTCGAGCCTTGGCATAAAGTTGTCCATCCACCCTTCTGCCGCGCCTCCCTCTCGACCCTAAGCATTACTTTGCCCTAAGATAAGCGGTCTCGGAGGGCGCCCTGCATGGAAGAACAACTCAGCCTGGAATTCCTGCGCGTAGTTGAGAATGCCGCCATCGCCTCCGCCCGCACCATGGGCTTTGGCGATGGCCACAAAGCCGATGAAGCGGCCGTCGAAGCCATGCGCAAAACCATGGATCAGGTGCAAATGGACGGCACCATCGTCATCGGGGAAGGCGAGCGCGACAAAGCGCCCATGCTCTACATCGGCGAAAAGGTTGGCCTTGCCACCCACGCCCCCAAAGCCCTTTTCCCCGTGGTTGATATCGCCGTGGACCCGCTTGAGGGCACCAACCTCTGCGCCACCGGTGCGCCCAACGCCATCGTCGTTCTTGCTGCCAGCGAAAAGGGCGGGTTGCTGCACGCGCCCGATTTGTATATGGAAAAAATTGTGGTTGGCCCTGCCTGCAAAGGCGCCGTCGATCTTGACGCGCCCGTGGCCGACAATCTACGCTCCGTCGCCAATCGCCTCGACCGCGACGTCGAAGATCTTGTGGTCATCGTCCTCGATCGCCCCCGCCACGAAAAACTCATCGAGGAAATCCGCGCGGCTGGCGCGCGCATCCGGCTCATCAGTGACGGCGACCTCTCCGCCGGTATTTCCGCCGCCGTCCTCGGCACCGGCGTGCACATGGTCATGGGCACGGGCGGCGCTCCGGAAGGAGTGCTTACTGCCGCCGCGCTGCGCTGCCTCAATGGGCAGATTCTCGCCCGCCTCGTCGTGAGTAAACCAGAGCATCACGAACGCCTCGCGCGCATGGGCGTAAAAGATCTGAAGCGCATTTACGCCACGGAAGATCTGGCTCCCGGCAAAAAGATGATCTTCGCCTGCTCCGGTGTGACCGATGGCAATCTGCTCAAAGGCGTGCGTTTCTTCGGTGAAGGCGTGCGCACTTCCTCCATGATTCTCACCCTGGATGACCGCCAGGTGCGTTTCATCGAATCCGTACACCTCGAAAAGCGCCCGGACATCAAGGTGCGTTTCAACTGAAAACCTGCCCACCGTGACTTGGGAAAAGGGTTGCTTGCTAACGACACCCGAGGGATACAACCGCATAGGGCGCAACGGCTGAGTCGTCCCCCCACCACGCTTTTATTGTTTGGGATCCTGCGGCTCTGCAAGAAATACCTGGTCGTCCACAGGCACTGTCGGCGTGAACACCGTCGCGCTCTTGCGATCCGCCAGCGCGACCTGTTTAGCCAGGCCACTCAGCGCCGGCCCCACCGGCTTGTTCGAGTTCGCTGGCGTATCCCCGGGCGAAAGGGAAATGCGCGTCGTCTTCGGCGTGCAATTCGTCGCACCCAGACAAGTATCCCGCAGAAAGACCTGGCGCAATCCGCTGTTGGTCGAAGCCGCTGCGGCTGCCGGCAATTTACCCTTGGCCGCATCGTGGCTCGGAGTCACCGCCAGAAATACGATGTAGCGTCCCGATGAACTGATCGAAGGGAATATGTTCTCCGTGCCGTTCAGCGCGCCTCCCGGATCCGTTGAGACCAGTGAAGTCGCCGCCTTGCACGTAGTAGCCGCTCCCGCACAAGTGTCGCGCAAATACACTTGGCGCCCTGCGGGCGCACCTTCCAAAAGATTCGTCGCCGCCGAGCTGAACGCGATGTACCGCCCGTCCGAGCTGATCACCGGCGTGTGGCTGTCGGCGTTGCCCGGCGTGTTATCCGCGGCCACGGAAATCAATTTCGTGCTCGCTGTGCATCCGGTCTGCACTCCCAGGCAGGTATCCCGCAACATGATCTGTGTTGTCTCGTTTTCTTGCGCGGAGAATGCCACGTAGCGCCCATCCTGGCTCAGCGCTGGCGTTTCCTCCGCCACTGCTGCGACCGCCGCTCCACCGGTGATCGTAAACGTCTGTGGCGTCAGGCTTGGTCCCCCGCCCAGAACCGGACAGCCCACAAGGCACACCCCGCTCGGCGGGTTGATCACATTAATACAAGGCGCGCTCGGCTGCCCGGAAACATATGGATTGGCGCAGGTCACTCCCGCGGAAGCCGGATCCGCCGCCGTCAAGTAACTCCCCGGAATCACCGCCTCAATCTGTGTCGGAGTAATGCTGGTGATATTGATCGCCGTTTCCACCTCGCTCGTCGCCGCACCACGGAACGTGACTGTGCTTGCTCCGTTGGTGGACGTGGGCAGAAAATCGGACCCCGCAATCGTGATCTTCAGCGAAGCGTTTCCACAGCTGCTGCCGCACGCTGGCGCTGTGTTCGGCGTCACAGACGTAACTACCGGAACGGGATTGGGTGTCCCGTAAATCAAAAACGCGATCGAGTTCGATAGTCCATTCATGCCTGTGCCCGATTGCGGCTGGTATGTATTCACATACGCGGTGCCGACCTTCGCAACCAAGTTGGCTGGCACGGTCGCCGTCATCGTCACGCTATCAACATAGGTGGAAACCAGCTTTTGTCCGTTCCATTCCACCACGGTGTTGGTTTGGAAGCCGTTTGAACTCGAGGCGATGACGGTCAGGGTGAACCCGGGGCTGCCGAAGACGACTCCCGAGGGTGCGAGAGTCAGAATGGATGACCCTGTCGGGTACTGGATGGACGTGTTGTAATCGTTGCACCCGGCCACCAACCCGCACGCGAATAGCGCGACGCCGAGTGCACTCCAAGACTGCCTCATGGACTCTCCTCCACCCGAAGACAATTTTCTGCACCAACTCCCTGCTCAAAGACGGGAGAAAAAACATTATGGCGCTTCTGTGTGGGTTGAGATGCAAAAACAGCCACCCGCGTTGACCCGCCCCCGGGATCCAGGAAGGCCGCGGTGCCGGAGCACAAATCTACCCTTTCCTATTATTACGCAGCCCGGCGCTGGAGCAAAGTCCTTCAGTGCCCCGGCAAGGCCGTGCCACCCAGCGCCGCCAATGACGCGTGTACCAGCGATTGGATCTTCCTGTGGCAATTCGGCTCCGCCATGTTGGGAGAGGCGGCAGCCGCATCGTAGGCCTCCAGCGCCTGTGGCTTCCTGCCGAGCTTTGCATACAAATCGCCGATCGCCAGTTGGAACAACGGATTCTGCGGATACTCCTCCACCAGCGGCCGCAGCACCTGCAGTGCTTCCTCATACCGCTGGTCGTAGTTGTGCAGGTTAATCGCCAGGTAGAACCGTGCCACCGCGGGCGTCAATTGGCCATAAAGCATGGCCAGGTGGAGTTGGCGTATTCCTTCTTCCTTCGACCCGCCCGGTATTCCCATCATGAATCGCAGAACGCGCGCGATCGTCGAGAGTGTGTCCACGTAATAGTTGTACAACCCCAATCCCAGGTACGCGTCCGCCAAGGACGGATCAAGCGCCAGCGCCCGCTCATAATGTTCCCGCGCACGTACTCCGGCCCGTGCCGTCGCTCGGTTCTCCCAGCGCAGACTGTAGAGGCGCGCCAGCAGCGAATCCGCCATCGCGGCATACAAGTGCATCTCACCGGTTTCGTGCTGTTTCAATTGCGCGTCGGCAAGAACTGACGCTTTTGTCGCTAGATTGAGATAGGGCTGGTCGGCTGCCTGTTTCTCCCGGTGACGCGCCATCGTCATCCCATATCTGTAGTCGGCCGACGAGCACCAGATTCCCCACCACAGCGACTCCGCTTCCAATAAATATCCGAGCGGATGGTTCGGTTGCTGTTGTTGGAGTTGCCGCGCCTCGGGTATCGCCACGTCCGGGCGGCCTGAATAGATGTGGTCAAGGATGCTCGCCGTAAGGGGCGGCAGGGAAAGTCCGGCCGAGCCTGGTGGCGGAACGCCCTCACAGGGATACACAATCGTCACTACAAGGAGTAATGCCGCAAGCCAGCGCACCATTTTGTCCGTGCGGAAGCCACCCGGTCCTTCAGCTTTTCCGCTGGATGAGTTTAAGCTGTTCCAGCAGAGTTGCAAAACGAAATGGTTTCTGCAGGAATGTGGCCTCCGGTGGAATTTGTGTCTCCGGAAATCCTTCCGCGTACCCGGACATATAGATCACCTGAATGCCTGGATGGAGTTCCGCCACCTGCCGCGCCAGCTCGGTGCCGCGAAGCCCTGGCATAACAATGTCCGTCAACAACACGTCGATGCAACCGTTATGCCGACGGGCCATTTCCAGCACATCCAGTGGATCGTGTGAGTCCAACACATGATGCCCCGCAATCCTCAGGAATTCGGCTAAGGGAATGCGCAGAGCCGTTTCGTCATCGGCAAGGACAATCGTCAACGCCTGCGCCTCTTCCGTGGCGCGCGGCTCGGCCGCAATCGCGACGCTCGGCTTCTGTGCCCCGGCAGCTTCGCACACTGGAAAGTACAACCGGAAACATGTGCCCGCACCGCGTTGCGATTCGACATCGATGTAACCTTCAAACTGGTGCACGACCCCGTACACCGTGGAAAGGCCGAGCCCGCTGCCCTTGCCCACCTGTTTGGTCGTGAAAAAGGGCTCGAAAATGTGGTTCCGTGTCTGCTCATCCATCCCGCAACCTGTGTCCCTCACCTCCAGGACCAGCCAGCTCGTGGGATGCACGCCGCCCGGCCGCCACGAAATGTCCGCGGGCAAGGTATCGCTGTTGCGCGTCGAAATGGTCAGCTTTCCGCCGCCTGGCATCGCGTCGCGCGCATTGATGGCCAGATTGGCGATCACCTGCTCCAACTGTCCCGCATCGGCCCGGATCCAAGAACAGCTTGCTTCGTGCTGGAAAGTCAGTTCCACATCCGACCCCAGCAGTCGCGGCAGCATAAACTCGCTCTCCGTCAGCACTTCGTGAAGATCGGTCGGTCGCACCTCAATCAATTGCTTGCGGCTGAACGCCAGTAGCTGCTTCGTGATCGCTGTGGCGCGCTCCGTGGTTCGTTGAATCTGGTCGAGATAGGGAGTGGCTGGAGACTTTGGCGGCAGGTAATTCTGCAGCAGCTCACTGGAAACAGTAAGAACCATCAGCATATTGTTGAAGTCGTGAGCGATCCCGCCCGCCAGCCGTCCCAGCACTTCCATTTTCTGCGCTTGGCGAAATTCCGATTCCAGGTTTGCGCGCTCCCGCTCGAGCCGCGCTCGCTGCAGGCTTTGCCGGTAATTGTCGTACAGCACTCCCGTGGCCTGCGACATCGTCTCCAAAGGAAGTAGCTCATCGCCCGCGTAGCCGCCGGGACGATTAGCCACCGCGATCAGCCCCACGATGTCTCCTCCCTTGAAAATCGGCACGCCGAGAAACGCGTGCAGTGGCGGGTGGCCGGCAGGAACGCCCTTCGAGCGCGGGTCGCCCGAAAGCTCATTACAGACAATCGTCTTTCCCTTGTTGATCACTTCGCCGAGCAGATTTTCCCCGTGCGAAACCTCGAAGTATCCCTCATTCAAATACTGCTTCTTCATGCTTTCGTAAGGCTCGCCTGAGAGCCTTTCATCCCACTGAATCCCGCCGTGGGCCAGAACCCGCAGCACCGGCCCCTCCAGCACCACACCCAGAAAGCCGTATTCGCTCTGCGTCTCTCGCAACGCAAAAGAAAGTAGGTGCTGGCTGGCGGTGCTCCAGTCTCCACTTTCCAGAAACACGTTGAGCGCATGCGTAACCGCGGCCAGCGTGGCTGATTTCTCCTGCAATTCCCGCTCGATTCGCTTGCGTTCCCGAATGTCCTCCTGGGTGACCATGATTCCCGCAAGCCGGCCCGTTTCATCGTAAATCGGAGCCGTCGATATACTCACTGGCAAGCGCTCCCCATCGCGCGTCACCCGTATGCTCTCGAAACCCGTGGTGACCTGCCCCGCCCTGGTTCGCGCCAACAATTGGAGCACCTCCTCCTTCTTGTCCGGCGGAATGCTTTTCGCGAACTTCCCAAGAACCTCTTCTTTCTTCCAGCCAAAAATGCGCTCGGCCGACGGATTCCAGGTCGTGACCAGTCCCTCAATATCGGCCCCAATTACCGCCATTGGCGCCGCCTGCACCAGCGCGCGGAAACGCTCGTTTCCGCGCAGCAGGGCGATGTCGCTCTTTTCGAGTGCGAAATTCAGGATAGTTCGCGCACAGAAAATCAAAACGAAACATGTTCCTGCCGAGGCTACTGCCGTCAAGATTTTGACCACCGCAAAGAGCCCGTACACCGGCTTCCACAATGTGACAACGTCCAGAAAATGCGTCGCGCCGCAGCTTGTGATGAACACTCCAAACGCCCACATGATCCCCGCGAAGGGAAGTTTTCCTTTCGCCTGCCTCAGCAACCACACGATCGCCCCGGCAATCACCAGGTACGACACGCCAATCGTCAGATCCGTGACCGCGAAAGTCCACAGCAGTTTGCGATTGCCCGCCAGGCAATATTGGTGTGGCAGAAAGTCACTCGCAAAGATGCTCTGCGAAAACATCCAGAGTACGCCGGCGGCGCAAAACGTCAGCACGGCAATCGTGTAAATCTTCTGTGAAGAGAACTTCGGCGAGTCTTCTTGCTTGGGATGCTCTGGAGATGGCATTGCAACCTGTATCCGCCACTGAGGCGGGGGCTCAGCGGCTGGGCAATTCCCCGATTGATTTTCGGAAGGGTAATCCGGCGGCAGAGGTCGAATTCCCAGACTGCGGGTGGCCGTCAAACCCGCAGGAGAGGGAGCGGGCTACCCAAATAGTACCGCGCGCGATTCCTGCCCGGCGGCGAGCAAACGCGCCGTTGCCTAAAAACACAACTCCCAACCATCAGAACGCGCTCAACAACAGACCCGCCGTCTTTGCCTTTCGCGGCCTGCCGGATCAAATCACACAAACTTCGCACACCGGTTGGGCTGCAACCGAGTATTTGTTATTCTCGCAACGCACGGCGATTCCGGCAGGAAACTTGACCGCCACCTCACCACAACCCGCATTGGAGCGCGGCCTCGGCTTGAAAGAGGCCGTCGCGCTCAACATGATTGAGATCGTCGGCATCGGCCCCTTCGTCGTCAGCTCCCTGGTGATCAAAACCATGGGTGGGCCGCAAGCCTTGGTGGCCTGGCTCGCCGGCGCTCTGCTTGCCACGCTGGACGGTTTTGTCTGGTCGGAACTCGGCGCGGCTATGCCCAAGGCGGGCGGCACGTATGTCTTCTTGCGCGAGGCCTACGGACCCGCGCGCTGGGGCCGCCTGATGTCCTTCCTTTTCGTCTGGCAAACTTTTGTCCAGGCGCCGCTTTCCGTCGCCTCCGCTTCCATTGGCTTTGCCCGCTACGCCAGCTACCTGCACCCGTTCACCACACTCCAAGCAAAAGCCATCTCCGGCGGTCTGGTGATTTTCCTGGTGATACTCCTTTATCGCCGGATTCAAACCATCGGCAAAATCTCGGTGTTGCTCTGGGTCGGCGTGGTGGGCACCATGCTCTGGCTCATCGCGGGCGGTGTGCGCCACTTTGATCCTAAGCTCGCCTTCGATTTTCCGCCCGGCGCGTTTCATCTTTCCAGCGTGTGGTTCGCCACCCTCGGCGCTGCCATGATCAACACTGTCTACAGCTATTGGGGTTACTACAACATCTGCCATCTCGGCGGCGAAATCCGCGATCCGCAAAAAAACATCCCGCGCGGCATCTTCCTCTCCATCCTGGGCATCACCGTCCTGTATCTCGCCATGCAAACGAGCCTTCTCGGCGTGGTGCCCTGGCGCGTCGCGCAGAATTCCCCGTTCATCGCCAGCCTTTTTGTCGAAACTCTATATGGCAAGCAGGCCGCTCTTCTCTTTACCGGAATGGTGTTGTGGATCGCCATGGCTTCTGTCTTCTCCCTTCTTCTCGGCTATTCGCGCGTGCCTTACTCCGCGGCGCTCGATGGCAACTTCTTCCCCATCTTCGCCAAAGTGCATCCCACGAAACATTTCCCTCACATCTCGCTGCTGGCGCTCGGGGCGCTGGCGTTTGCCTTCAGCATTGCGCTGAAGCTGGAAACGGCCATCGCGGGAATCCTGGCTATGCGTTTGATCGTCCAGTTCATTGGCCAGGCCGTCGGCGTCATGTTATTGCACCGCCGTTGGGGTTCGGACAAACTGCCCTTTAAGATGTGGCTCTACCCGCTGCCGGCCGTGCTCACCATGCTCGGCTGGGGATGGCTCTTCTGGCAAACCGGCGCCGCGCGCAAGTGGGGCTTGCTGGAGATTGTTCTCGGCATTTCCGCATTTCTCGTTTGGTCCAGCGTAATGCGACAATGGCCCTTTGCCGCCTCAGCGCGGCCTGCGGACAATCCCGGGGAGGCATCAGAATAAGTGGTTTTCGGGCGGGCATGGCTACAGATGTTAAGAATGGAAATTGACCCGCTGTCATCCCGAGCGAAGCGAGGGATCTGCTTTTCGCAGAAGCCAGTGGGACTTCATCAGTTAGAGACAATTGTGCCTTCTAAGGGAGGTTTTTTGCGTTTCCTTAAATCATTCGGGCTTGTTCTTCTCCTCGGGCTGCTCCGCGTTCCGCACGCCACCGCTCAGTTTCCTCCGGCGCCGGGAACAGGCCCCGGCCTCCCTGAAACGATCGAAGCCATCGACAGCGCCCGCGTCACCACGCGCATCCTCTACATCACCGCGCATCCCGACGATGAAAGCGCCGCCGTCCTCACCTATCTCGCCCGCGGGCTTCATGCCGATGTGGCCTTGCTCTCTATTACCCGCGGCGAAGGCGGCCAGAACGCTCTCGGCCCAGAACAAGCTCCGCAACTCGGCCTCATTCGCACGCAGGAATTGCTCGCCGCCACGCGCGGCTATGGCGTGAAGCTCTATTTCACGCGCGCCCGCGATTTCGGCTACTCCAAAACTCCCGAAGAGACCGAAAGAATCTGGGGCGACCAGGTGCTCGAAGACATGGTCCGCGTCATCCGCTCCTTCCGCCCCAACATCGTCATCAACCACTGGGGCGGCGTTCACTCCGGCCACGGCCATCACCAACTCTCCGGCATCTGGACCCCCAAAGCCGTCGCCCTCGCCGCGGACGCTTCGTACAAACTTGGCCATCCTTCCGAACTAGGGCCTTCTGGAACGGATGAAGCTCCGTGGAATCCTGCCGGTGGCGTGCAGATTCTGGATCTGGAACGCAGCGACGCCCCAAAGGGCTACGCGCTGCCCTTAGACGACATCTCGCCGCTTTATGGAAAAAGTTACCGCGAAATTGGTCTTGATGCCTTCGTGAATCATCGCACGCAAGGGCTTGCTGGATTTTTGAATTCTCCCTTCCTGCGCCGTCCGATCGCGCTTGTTCCTGAACAGGGAGGTGCCTTCGACCCAGCCCGGCTCGCTGAACCCTTCACAACGCTCTTTCCGACGTGCAAGGCTTTCGCCGAGGCGCAAAAATCACTAGGGCTTGCGCGAGAGGCTGTTCTGCAGGGAGACATTCCTGCCGCGACGCGTGAATTAGCGGGAGCTGCGAACGCCTTTGACGACTGGACAGGCAAGTGTGGCTACGCTGTCGCAATGGTCCCATCGCAACTGCAGTTTTTTGCCGACATCCAGCGAAGCCGCCGCCGCATCGAACGAGCACTCGCCCTCACGGCTGGAATCCAGTTGAAAGCTGAAGCAGATACCAGCGACCTTGCCTCGGGCAACACCTTTCATGTCTCAGCGCGTTCCAACTGCCGCAAACAAGCGGAGTGCATTTTCGCCCCTGTCACGCTCGACCTGCCGGCCTCCTGGGAACAGACCGCTGCGGAAGGTGACGCCACGAAAGGCTATCAGTTCACCATCGCCTTGACGCTCAAAATGCCCACTGCAAGTCCCAACAAATTTTCTTTGCCATACCACGAAGTAGCCCTGCTCCCACTTCTGCCGGAGCCTCCGCCTCTCCTCACTGCCCGACAAGAAGTCACAGTGGCGGGATACAAGATGACCCTCGATGAGCCAGTCACGCACATCGAAGCGACATCGACAACTATCGCTCGCGTCCTGCCCCGCATCGTGCCCGCCTACACCCTCGCCGTTCAACCCACGCAATCCATCGAGATCCTGAACGCCGAGCACAAGCCTTTCGATATTTTTCTCCGCGTTCATTCCTACTCCACCAAGGCCGCAAAAGTCACCGTCGGCCTAAACGTTCCCGATGGCCTCCACGCCAGCGCCCCGGTCGACCTCGCCTTCGAAGGCATCGGCGATCAATACGCCAAATTTACCGTGACCCCTCCCGCAAAACTCGATCCTGGAGATTTCACGATCGCCGCCTACGCCAAGCGCGGCGACGAAACTTTCTCAACCTCTCTCGAGCCGCTCCCCTCCGTACCAACCATCCTCTGGAGCGAACCTGCCCAGTGCGTTGTCCACGCTTTCGACATCAACGTGCCGCCGCATCTCCGTGTCGGCTACATCTCCGCCGAAGGCGAGCCCATCCCCGACGCCCTGAAACGTCTCGGCATCTCCGTCGAATTGCTTGATCCCGCCGCTCTGGCCTTCGGCAATCTCTCGATTTACGACGCCATCGTCGTCGGCGTGCGTGCCTATGAACTCCGTCCAGAACTCACAGGTGCAAACAAGCGCCTTCTCGACTATGTCTCCGGCGGCGGCACGCTCGTCGTCCAGTACAACCGCGATTTCGTCTGGGACAAACTCCAGCCCGCTCCCTATCCCGCCAAGATCGGCAGTCCCACGCCCCGCGTCACCGATGAAACCGCCGAGGTGAAATTCCTTCAGCCCGCCGATGCTCTTCTCAATTCCCCCAACAAGATCACTGCCGTCGATTTCAACAACTGGGCCCAGGAGCGCGGCCTCTACTATTGGAGCAATTTCGATTCCCGCTACACGCCGCTCGTCGCCATGCACGATCCCGGCGAAACCGACCTGAACGGCAGCCTGGTCTACACGCGCTATGGCCAGGGCACGTATATCTACACCGGCCTCTCCTTTTTCCGCCAATTGCCCGAGGGCGTCTCCGGCGCCTATCGCCTCTTCGTGAATCTCATCAGCGCTTCGCGCACGTATAACACCACCGCCCACTAGACCAACTAAGCACACTCCCATGCCGCAATCCCACCAGTGCGCTATGCTCATCATGCTTACTACTGGCATCAATATGAGTAATTCGGCGCGCCGCAATCACCTCGCGAACTTTCGGCGCGACTCTCTCCGCAGGAGCGATCGAGCATGAAACGCACGTCTATTTTTCCCCGCGGGAACTGCACGCTATCTCGTTGCTTTTCTCTTCTTCTCATCCTTGCATTCAGCCTGGCGCTGGCCACCACTGCCGCCGCCCAAAAGAAAAAGAAGAAGGACGCCACCCCGCCACCTGCACCCACCTCCAACACGGCGGCTATGCCCGATGAACAAAGGATCGACTACCTGATTTCCGAGATGATGGGCGCCTGGCAGGTTGGAGATATCGACAAGCTCCACAAATGCATCGCGGACGACATCAGCGTGGTAAACGGTTTTTGGGCCCCCCCGATCATCGGCTGGGCAAATTATCTGACGAACTACAATTCACAGCGCGCGCGTACCCAGCAAGTCCGCATGGACCGCACGAACACACTCATACGCCTTTCTGGAAAATTCGCCTGGGCTTCCTATCAGTGGGATTTTTCAGCCGTTGTGGACGGCCAGCCTGACACTGCTCAGGGGCAGACCACACTCGTCTTTGAAAAACGGGGCGACGACTGGGTGGTGGTCCACAATCACACCTCCCTCGTCCAGGCTTCTCAGCCGGTCACCCCTGCAAGCACAATCACTCCGACTCCCGCAAAGCCCTGATCTGTTCGCTCGGCCTTGCGCTTTACCACGCCTGCCCTAGAAATTCTTCAGGCCGTGGTACACGAAGATTCCGGCAATCAGCAGCAGCAGTACGCCGGAAGTGATCCCGCTGGTCAGGATGGGCTTGGAGAGCTTATTAATCTTGGCGACCAGCTCGTGCTGCTCTCGCGCCATGTGATCTTCCGCCTTATCCAGGAAGATCTGGTCGTCCTCATGACTGGTGAGAACGCTCCGCCATGCGACCAAAACAAGAAAGACGGCGGTGACGACTCCCCAGACAATCAGAAGATACAGCATTGGCCCCTGCAACACAGATTCAACGGTCTCCATAGAAACCTCCGCATTGGAACCGGTACGCGGTGCCCCGGATTGATTCGGGCCGGGTAAACCTAATTCTGCGCGCAGTATAGCACTCTGTTTGGAGAATGCTAGAGGGGTACTAACGCTCCAAAGGCTGCCTTACCCGCCTCCCTGGCAGTCCTTGAAAATACTACTTCATTTATATAGACAAATGACAAGTCTGGCGGCCAAACGAACGGTTTCATACACCGCTCCTCCTCCTTGGCTGCCCATTTACCCATTTGTTTTGTATGATTTACGCGTGTGATCGCAAACGGAACACCTTTGTCTCCATCGGTGTCCCGCTATCTTCTCCTCCACGCGACCCCAGCCCTTGCGATCCGCTCGTGCGCAATCCGTTCGCACTGACTGCAGCTCAGGCTACCCTCAGCATCTGCCGGCTGCGTTCCCTCACGCCCACGCGCTTGGCCGCTTGGCCGATTCTCTCCGCTGTTGGCATCCTCTCGGAAACTCACCACATTAAGCGGCGCATTCCGGATTCCCCGCCTGCTTTTCTTATCGCCTGCGAACCTCAATGCAGTCTGGTCCTCTCGCCTCCACTGCAGAAGAACGTAGAGGTAGAAACCGCAAGCCAACACGCAAATCGTATCGAAGACCACCAGAGCCATGACACAAGTAAAATCCCAAGAAGCTCCTCGGAAAGTCCTGAACGAATCATAAAGACTTCATAAGCGCCGCTTCCTCAGCCACGTGGCTAGCACACGCTCTTCTGCAACCCCGGACACGTCTCCAACCTGACCCTTCGTTGACAAACCAATACCTGAGCCTCAAAATTGATTCTGCCTCGTTTTACCCGCTTGTGCCCAAGTGGCGGAACTGGCAGACGCGCTAGCTTCAGGAGCTAGTGGCCGCAAGGTCGTGGAGGTTCGAGTCCTCTCTTGGGCACCATTTTCTTTCCATCACCCGCCCCGGCGATCCTTCCGCACGCACTTCGCAGAACTCATTCTGCGGCCATATAGATATACCGCAGCACAAACACGAGCGTCAGTATCCACAGCAGCGCGCTCACCTCGCGGAATTTTCCCGCGGCCACTTTGGCCACTGTGTAGGAGATCACCCCCAGGCTCAAGCCCGTCGCAATGCTGAACGTCAACGGCGTGGCCACCAGCGTCACAAACGCCGGAAACGCCTCGCTGAACTCCTTCCAATTCACTTGCGCGATGGATTCCGTCATCAGCGCGCCCACCAGGATCAGCGCCGGCGCCGTTGCAAATCCCGGAATCGCCGCGGCCACCGGCGAAAAAAACATCGCCGCCAGAAACAGCCCCGCCACCATGATGTTACTCAGCCCGGTGCGCGCCCCCGCCGCTACTCCCGCGGCACTCTCGATATAGCTGGTAACCGTCGAGGTTCCTGTCAGCGCGCCAAACATCGTTCCCACGCCATCCGCCAGCAGCGCGCGCCCCACCCGTGGGATCTTTCCTTCCTTGACGAATCCCCCTTGCTCGCACACGCCCACCAGCGTGCCCACGTTGTCGAACAGGTCCACGAACAAAAATATGAAGATGATCTCCGCCAGCCCCAGGTGTGCGGCGCCGCGCAAATCCAGTTTCAGGAACGTCGCCGAAGGATGCGGCAGCGCCAGCACCGCAGAAGGCCAGTGCGCCAATCCCCGGAAAATTCCAAACAGCGTCGTGCCCAGAATCCCCAGCAAAATCGCGCCGTTCACCCGCCGCACCATCAGCGCCAGCGTCAACACGATTCCCAGGCAAGCCGCCTGCACCTCCCGGTCCGAAAAATTGCCCAGGCTGACAAACGTCGCGGGATTCGCCACCACCAGCTTTGCGCTGCGCAAGCCCACAAACGCGATAAACATCCCGATCCCGCCCGCGGTCGCGTGCTTCAAGCCGTGCGGAATGCCGTTCACGATCTGCTCCCGCACGCGCGTCACCGTCAACAACACAAACAGCACTCCCGAAAAAAACACCGCCCCCAGCGCGATCGGCCACGGAACGTGCATCCCCAGGCACACTGAATATGTGAAATACGCATTCAGCGACATCCCCGGCGCCAGCGCGATCGGATAATTCGCGTACAACCCCATCACCAGCGTCGCCACTGCCGCGGATAAACACGTGGCGAACACTACGCCTTCCGCCGGCATCCCCGCTTGCGCCAGGATCTGCGGATTCACCACGATGATGTACGCCATCGTGAGAAACGTCGTCGCGCCGCCCAGCAACTCGTGACGTACCGTGGTGTGATTTTTTTCTAATGCAAAGAACCGTTCGACCCAAGGCATTGCTAGCATTTTCGGATTCGATTCACACGCGAGAGAACTGTATGGTTGCCGCCACGCTTCTGTCAATGACGGGAATTCCTCGCTGGAAAAACCAAGGATTCGCGAAGATACGGCTTGCCTTGTGAGAGGCTCGGCCTTTTTTTGTGAGGCGCGGAAATTGTGCGCCGCGCTTGGAAGCATCTCTTACTTCCGGAACGCTCCCCACCCAAGTCGCACCTGAATCGTGTTGATCCCCGGATTTGGGCTTGAAATTCCCGCATTCGAGATGTGCATGAACCGCACTTCCGCCGTCCAATTATGCTTCTCGCCCAGAAAATGCGCGCCCAACGCCCCGCTCGTCGTGAAGTTCACGTGAGAAGTTCCCTCAGGCACCTTCGTGTTCGTAAACAGCGTCCCACCCTCAATCTCGAAATAGGGTTTCACCTTTCGAGGCGACGTCAGGATCCATTTGAACGCAAACGGATTCACCCCCGCCCCATACGCCGTGTTCGTGCTCTGCACAATCGCCCACGCCGGCACCGCATCCAACGCGTACTCCAATTGTCCGCGCAAAAAACCCGGCCCGTGCGGCGATGTGATCACTATGCCGTAGCGCAATCCCAGGTTCCACACGCCGGTGCCGGACTGGCTTCCATTGATGCCGTGCCCGCCGCCGGTCCACACCTGCCACTCGCTGCTCGCACCCTCGGGGCCAGCCTGCGCTCGGCCCTCCGGCGCAAAAACCAGTAACCCCATAACGCACAACACCGCGAACATCCCGCTCTTTTTCACAGCAGACTCTCCCAAGAACCCGAATCCGCACAATATCCGAAACCCCCCGTTCCCGCAATCGCGGAAAAAGCCGCGCAGCGCCTCGGATTCCAGTCAGCACATTACGCCTCTGTGTGCATTGGTTTGACACAATCTAACTTTCCGCGCCGTCGTTACCGGGTCTTGGCGACCGTATACCTCGATTGTGCCCCCGGCGCGTCACGCGGCCACCGGCTGCTGCCTCAAAACAGGCACCATCAGGGCAGCGTCCATCTTGACTTACCAAACTAATCGGGCTTTAGCCGTCCTTTTTGACCATGGTGGAGGAACAACAGGAATCGATCTTTTGCTACTTCCAACTGCGACAAGGCGCCGTCGAGCCCCTTGAGGGAACGGTACCCGGTCGCCGCCAGTTCCTCGACGGTCGCCATTTTCTGTTCCAGGAAATGACCAAAAGAAACCAAGGCGTTTTGGTGTTCGTTCGTCGTTGTCGGCACCGTCGGACCGGGCAGCGCTAGGGCGGATAGATCGAACGCCGGAGGGGTATCTGTCCGGGGTGAAGTCAACTGCTTCAACGCAGGCAGAAAGCTGGCCGATGCTTCGACGCGCTTTCCTAGGGTGTCAGGTCTCAGCCCCCATTTCTCGATCAGAACCTTCAGCAGAGAAGTGTGGTCGAAGACGGAATTGAGAAATCCTCTGTTGACCCAGGGCGAAATCAAGAGCGCGGGCACGCGCACCCCATACTGGTTGAACGCGTACTCGGAAACAGCGTCGTCGGGTGGCACGGTGCCAGGAGGAAGAACATGGTCGTAGAAACCTCCATGCTCGTCGTACAAAAGCACGAAGAGCGTTGAATTCCACAGATTCTCGTTGCCCCGCAGGGCATTGTAGATTTGGGCGATCAAATACTCGCCTTTGCGTATGTCCGTTGGCGGGTGCTGATCGTTCTCGTCAGTTCCCCCATACGAGGGCTCGATAAAGACGTACTGCGGAAATTGCTCTTCAGGACCGCTGGCAGCATCGAAGATTCCAGACATGCGGTGAAAATTATTTGGTCTTATCCACAGATGAGTGAAAAGCAGGGTGTGGGGCATGCCGTGGTGATAGATGCTCCAGGAAATGCCCTTCTTGTCGAGTTCATCATAAATCGTGTTCTGGTCGTAGAAGTGCTCGTTCTGTATGTACAGGCCCTGTGGCATTTTGATGTGGCCCTTGCAAGTCCCGCTGTGTACGAAGAATCTGTTCGGCCAGGTGGGCCCGGGCAAGGACGAGAACCAGTGGTCGCAAATCATAAAATTCTCAGCCAGCGTGTGGATCACCGGCAAGCTGCCCTTTGGGTAGTAGGCCATGATCTGAGCGCGCTCCGTTGGTGTGCTCTGCGGATACGCCCGCGCAAAGTTGGCAACATATCCACCGCAGTTATTCTCGATTTGGCTCAGGACATCGGGAGTATCGTGACACGGGTCACAGGCGATGTCAGGGATCGCGGAACTTGCTTGCTTCACCAAAACGTTCGCGTTCGGATAGTCAGGATTGCTGCGGAGATTTGTTTCGTCAACGCCTTCAAGCCCAGGGTAGATGCTCTTCGTCCAGCCCAGCAGTTGGTCGAAGGAATGGTTCTCCATCATCAAAACGACGACGTGCTTGATCGGATCGTCTTGCGCCATATGCTCCTCACATTCTGCACCGTTCTTGCGTAAGCAACTTCTCTATCGCGGAATCAGGTCGTAGGGCTGACCGCGAGCGTTGTTGTTTGCACGGCGCAGGCGGTAGCTCTGTATTAGAGGTGCTTCTTAGTTACGCCTCCGCACCCCCCCCGATCTTGCTTACCCTGTTCAAAGTCATCCACCGACTCGAAGGCTGCTACCCAACTCTTCGCCGTGATGATGCACACAGAGGCTTGCACACTTTGCTCGTTGTGCTCCGAGAAGAGTTCCAAGTGCTGGCCACGCAATTTGGCCTCTGCCCGAACACCCTCAGCCAGCATCGGGAATTACCACGGCGACGGCCAACCGCCGACGCCTGCGATCACGAGCCTAATCTCAACAAACGCTCGAAAGTCGGCCCAAGTAGCGGGTGTTCAGCCAAGTGGAAATTCCTTCGTCCCTCCGGTGGTCACCACTTGAACTACTTTCTGCCCATTGTTCTGTTTCAGCTGAATACTTTGGATGCTAAACCAGAACATCTTATGAACGGAGACACCCGCGATGTTGTTGAGGCCCGGAAGGCCATCTGTTTCCGCCACTGCGAAGCTCACTTCATTCTTAAGCCGGACCGGCGTCCCACTGAGCACGGTATCAACCTCCTGGGCGTTGGTCACGGTAACGAGATCCCCGGCTTTTGTGACCTGTTGGATCGCGCCGAGCACACTGGCCAGAGGTCCTTCGACGGGAACCGCAGAAGCGGAGAGCGCAGCCAGCAAAGTGCTGCCAGCGACGGTCGCGTTGTCACCCAGGCTGGAAAAGATCTGCATCGCCACGGATACAGGGTCTGCTGCGGCGACCTTGGCAGCCGCGATGATTTTCGTTACATCATCAACGGATAGCCCTGCGACACTAGCTCCTTGGTTGGGAAGTGGTGAAATCGGTGTTGTCATAGATTTGGCTCCTTTCCTTGTTCCGACAGTACTCACAAAGATTCAAATAAACTGGGACCTTAACTCTTCGAGAGCCCTTTCCCTGCGGCATAATCGTCGACCGAACCACAATGAACTTGTTCAGCATGTCAAACCTAAACAGGCCACCCAATGACAGGGCGGCGGCCATGATAAACCATTCGAGCAGTAACTCCTAGCACAAGATACAAACAGGACTGAAGCTTTGTAAGTGCAGTTCAAGATAGGCTCGGCCTGTTCGCAGATCGAGCGCAATCATTCGTGGGTTTTTGGGAATTCAGCGCCGAAAAAATAAGGGAGGCAGGCCAGGTCTTCCCGCCTCCCTCTTATTCCCCGTTCGGGGAATCCTTTTCACCAAAAAACCAAAATGCCTTCGTTCCGCCCAATTCATTCTTCAGAATACCGATGATCATCGCCAAGAGAGCCTCGACAACGCCGGAAACACAAATGTTTGCAATCGGGCCGGCAGCTTGAACTCCGCCAAGCTGTCCGATTTACTAGCTGCAACCGGCACTGCTGATTGCGGCAGCTCGCTCAACACAGCCGTGAAGGGACCTACGCTTGCTATTGAATCCCGGCCAGCACGAATTGCGGTTGACGCAAGGGGGTCATAGACGTATGGTTTGCTCAAGGATCGACATCAATTCGGGAAATTGATCCTGAGCTCCAAGGTCTCGCCGCAATTGGAGCCTGGCCCAAAAGATTGTGGTTCTCCACGAGTGCTTGAAGTTTCGAACAAGAAATGGGAGGCCACTGCCATGTTTCTAGATTTTTACTCTCTCCGTGAACAACCGTTCGGCGTTACACCTGATCCCAACTACCTTTATTTGAGCCGAACCCACGGTGAAGCGCTGGGTGCGCTACTGGATGGCATCAAAGCCGACCGTGGATTCATGGCCCTTATCGCCGAGCCAGGAATGGGAAAGACCACAATTCTCTACCGGATCCTGGAGGAGCTAAGGGATTCCGCCCGTAGCGTGTTTCTATTCCAGACCCAGTGTGATTCCCGCGAGTTCTTCCGCTACATTCTCAGCGAGCTTGGCATCAAGACCGCTCGAATGGGTCTCGTGTCAATGCACAATAAATTGAATGAGGTCCTGTTTAGCGAGATGCTGGCCGGCAGGCGCTTCATATTGGTCGTCGATGAAGCGCAAGATCTCGAGGAACCTGTTCTGGAAACGATCCGGCTGCTCTCCGATTTTGAGACTCCCCATGCAAAACTGTTGGGAATCATCCTCTCTGGACAGCCATTGTTAGCCGAAAAATTGGCGCGGACTGCTTTGTCACAATTGAAGCAGCGCATCGCCATCGTACGCCGCCTGGAACCCTTGAGTTCGGACGAGACAGCCTGCTATATCGAGCACCGCCTCAAGGTAGCCGGCTTTTCCGGCGACCGGTTATTCGAGCCCGAAGCCTTGGCGCTGATTGCAGAGCAAAGCCAAGGCATCCCGAGAGTGATCAACAACCTCTGCTTCAATGCTCTATCTTTGGGCGAGGCCAGAAGAAGCCCGACGATCAGCGGCGAAATCGCGCAAGAGGCTATTGCTAACGTGAGTGTCGATTCCATCGTGCGGCAATTGCACATCGAGGGGAGTCCTGCTCCCGCGACTCCTGATCGGCCGCCGGTGCTTACAGATTCTGGCGATCTCATATTCGAACTTGCGGCGGAGATCAAAGACGCGATTGAGCGGCGTGCCTACGAGTTGTTTGCGGCCAGGGGTTTTGAGCACGGCCATGACCGTGAAGACTGGCTGAGAGCTGAGTCCGAGATACTGCTGAACGTGACGGTGGAAATCACGGAGGGAGAAACTGAGATCGCCGTCCGCGCCGATGTTCCGGGGTTCAGCGAGAACGACTTAAAACTGGAACTGGCGCCTCGCTGCCTGTGCATTCTGGGCAGACACGAGGAAGCATCAGAAAAGTCACAAGAACAAGCCGTTCCTTTCCAGCGACGGTGTAGACGCATCTTCCGCCTCTTGGAATTGCCGTCTGAGATTGACCCCGCAAGGATGAAGGCAACGCTGCGCGACGGGCTGCTTGAGATCAAAATGTCGAAGGTTGAGGTGCGCGAGAAGGAACGCGAGATCGCCAGGGCAGCAACTGCCTGACCAGCGAAAACCTGTGATCTCAGCACTCCTAGCTTGGCAGACACTGACAGCAGCAAGCTAAGTTCGGACAAGTCGGGCAATCGTGAAATGGCCCATTGTCACGAGTGGGGAACTCGCGCATCCATTGCAGTCAACTTGAGGTTTTGGGAAATCACGCGAAAAAATAAGGGAGGCAGGCCAGGTCTTCCCGCCTCCCTCTTATTCCCCTTTCGGGGAATCCAACCAGCCTGACGGAGGGCGGCTAGTTGGTCGTGTGTTGGCCTGACAGTGTAACCCTTCTGGCGCGAAAAAGGTTTCAACTATTTTAAAAAAACTGACTAGAATTAGGCTGTACCTGCCTCGCTCACAGAAAGGGACAAGTCATGCCTCGCCCCTCCCACCTGAATACCGACGATATCCTTCGTTTTCTTCAACTTAGAAACGACCCCGTTTCCATCGAGGATCTCTCCCGCGCCCTTCATGTGAAAAAAGGTAACCGCCGCCCCCTCCTCCAGATGCTCGCCAAACTCCAAACTCGCGGCCTCGTCGAGGAACTTTCCCACGGGCGCTTCCTGCTTCGCCGCTCGCAACGCGATCCCGCCCCCGTTCCCGAACCTCCTCCCGAGAAGATCGTTCAGCAGAAAGCCGCGTCCCGCGACGAAATCAAGGGCCGCCTCGTTCTCCACCAGGATGGCTACGGCTTTGTCGTTCCCGATGTCGCTCTTCCCAACGTGGACGGCGACATTTTCATTCCGCGCGACTCCGTCGAAGACGCCATGCACGGCGATCACGTCGTGGCTAAAATTGCCCGCCTCAGCGGCCACTCCGGCGCCCGCCGCGCTGAAGGACGCATTGTGCGCATCGTCGGCCGCGCGCATCCCTCCATCGTCGGCCAGTTCCACTACACTTCCCGCGGCAGTGTCGTCACGCCCTATGACCCGCGCGTCCAGCACGACATCGAGCTTCTAGCCGGCGAAGAGCTTTCTCCCGCTCTCCGCGAACAGCTTTTGCCCGCCGCAAAAAACCCGTCTGCCCGGCAGAAGCGCCTTCCGCACATTCCCAAGCTCGATGGCGCCGTCGTCAACGTCGAACTCCTCCGCTATCCGCGCGCCGGCGCTTCGCCGTCCGGCCGCGTCATCGAAATCCTTGGCCGCCCCGGCGATCTCGGTGTGGATACCGAAATCATCATTCGCAAGCATCATCTTCCCCACACTTTCCCCGACGAAGTCCTGCATGAGTCTGAGCGCCTCGCCTTGCCCGTTTCCGAAAGCGACCGTGCCGGCCGGGAAGATTTCCGCGAACTCCCCATCGTCACCATTGACGGCGAAACCGCCCGCGACTTCGACGACGCCGTTTACGTCGAGCGCCGCGACGACGGTGGCTGGCTTCTTCAGGTGCACATCGCCGACGTCGCCCACTACGTTCGACCCGAGTCGCCTCTCGATCGCGAGGCCCGCCTCCGCGGTAATTCCGTTTACTTCATCGATCGCGCGGTTCCCATGCTTCCCGAAGCGCTTTCCAACGGCATGTGCTCGCTCAATCCCCGGGAAGAGCGCCTCGTTCTCAGCGCCATCATGCACTTCGACGCCGCCGGGCGCATGCTCAACTCCTGGATGGTGCCCGGCGTCATCCGCTCCGTTGAGCGCATGACCTACACCAACGTCAACAAAGTCCTCGAGGGCGATCCGGAGATGACCGCTCGTTATTCCCAGCTCAACCATCATTTCCGCGGCATGAAAGGTCTCGCGCTGCTTCTCAACGCCCGCCGCGCCGAAAATGGCTCCATTGACTTCGATCTCCCCGAGCCGGTTATCTCCTTCGATGAACAACAGCAGATCACCGGCGTCTCCCGCAGCGAGCGCAACATCGCCCACCGCATCATCGAGGAGTTCATGCTCGCGGCCAATCGCGCCGTCGATCACCAGCTCAATTCCCGCGGCATCAAGTCGCTTCATCGCGTGCACGAAAAGCCCGATGGCCGCAAGGTCCTGGAGTTTGAGGACATCGCCCGCGCCTTTGGCTATTCCCTGGGTGTCGAGGATCTTCACGAGCGCGAAGTCGCCGTGCGCCACGGCCGCGTTCCCGCTCCCGCAAGAGCCGGCCGCCCCGATTCTTACGGCAAAGGCCGCGAGCGCCAGCAGCGCGTCGCTTTGCCCGTCTACGATCTGCGCATCACACCCCAGCATTACCAGCGCCTGGTGCAAAAGCTCGCCGGCAAGCCCGAGGAGCGCATTCTCTCCTATCTTATGCTGCGTTCGCTGAAGCAGGCGCGTTACTCCGCCGATTCACTCGGCCACTTCGCGCTCGGCTTCGACGAATACACGCACTTCACTTCGCCCATTCGCCGTTATCCCGATCTGATCGTCCATCGCATCCTGAAATGGGCCATCGCTCATCCGGACACCGCGCCGCCCTCGTTCATCAAGCCTGTCGTCGGCGCCGAAGCCACGCTCTACTCCCAGCAGCATCTCGAGGAAATTGCCGCGGAAACTTCGGAGACTGAGCGCCGTGCCGCTTCCGCCGAGCGCGAACTCATCACCTGGAAAACCGCGCAGTACATGGAGCAGCGCCTCGGCGACGAGTTCGATGGCCTGATCATCTCGGTTCAGAAATACGGCTGCTTCGTCGAGCTTCTCGATCTCTTCATCGAGGGTCTTCTTCCCCTCGGCGCTCTGGAAGAAGTTGCCGGCGCTCGCTGCGTCTTTCGCGAAAGCGATCGCGCCATTGTTGCTATGGGAGAATCCGGAGGCGCGCGCCGCAGCCGCTCCAGCCAGCGCAAACCCGCTGCCCCGCTCATCTGGAAACTCGGCGATCGCGTCCGCGTGCGCGCCGAGCGCATCGATCCGATGCGCCGCCGCGTCGAATTCGCCCTCGTCGCCGGGACTCCCCCAGCGCCGTAGGCGCGGCAGAAGCTAGCCCAAAGCGTGAGCTCTGGGTACGAAGCGTATATATGACCAGCGCCATAGGTGCGGCACATTCTTTCCGCGTTCGGGAATGCCGGCGCGCCTTTTGCGCCCGCCGATTTTTGGCGGAAGCCCCCCAAGACTTCTCCCCGCGCCCATAAAACAGCAAGCCCCGAATGCTTTGCGAGAACAACATTCGGGGCCACGCCGGTTTGCTTGCCACACGGATACAGCTTTTACTTTGGCATCACTTCGCGCGCCAACTTGCTCATCACCACTTCGCGTATCTCACTGCGTTTCTTCGCCGCGTCCAGCATGGCCTCACGTGAGCCGTAATGCTTTGTGGAGATGGTCGCGGCTTTGGCGTCCACCTGGTCGAGCGCAGCATAGTTTGGAAAAAGAATACCAACCGCAACGTCCCAGTCGTCCGGGTGATCGGTGGTGAGGTTCGTCCAGACTTTGTAATCGCTGATCATCCCTGCCTTCTTATACTCTTCAAACAGCGGCTTCATGTTCTCGCGAATATCTTTCCAGAACGCGTCGCCCTGAGCGGGCTTGATGTGGTAGTAGGTGACACGCCACACCGGCCCGACGTCATAGTTTGGACTTTGCGCATAGCTGGGAAGCGCGCTCAGCAACATCACAACAAACAGAGTGGCCCATAGAACTTTTCTCATGTGCTCTCCTGAATTTTCTGAAGATGATTGTGTTTGGCCCAGGTCTAGGCCCCGAAGGGCAGGCGCGAGTCTACATGCCGCATCATCTTCCGTCAAATGCAATGGCTTTTCTGGCCGCCCCGCTGTCTCAGCGCCGGAGACGCGCCACGGTTTTTCCTTGCCTTTGTAGCGGCCGCCCCTGCTTGCCCGCCGTAGGAGGGAGGCGGAGTGATCGCGCCGCGGATGGGGTTGCGGGACACGCCGTTTGTGTCCCGGACGGGTTTGCGGGACGGGGCGCCCGTGCCTTTTCTCTGATTTGTCATCCCGCCTGCCTACCTGTTGACGCCTTGCGGACTTGATTGGGTGTACTATCTGGGGTAGTCAGCAAGTCAACAGGGGACTGTCCCCCAAGATTCCCCTTGCTGTCAATCGTGGGTGCTAACCTCAATGCTTATCGAATTTGTAGAGATACAAAACTTTCGGAAGCTCAAAGCAATTCGCATCGATTTTGCTCGTGATACCACCTTATTCGTTGGGGCAAACAACAGCGGCAAGACTTCCGCGATGTCAGCGCTCCGCTATTTCCTGGTGGACAATGAATGTTTCCAAGCTAATGATTTCACGCTCTCAAACTGGATATCCATCAACAAGATCGGGGAGAAGTGGCAGTCCGTGGGAGATACTCCCAATTCTCCAGCCCCTACCCTGTTCGACTGGGAAACCCTGTTGCCGTCCTTGGATCTATGGCTAAGCGTCAGAGATGACGAGGTTCATCGCGTAAGCCGCGTCTTGCCAACGTTGGGCTGGTCGGGGGGACTGCTTGGCGTCCGGCTGCGATACGAACCAAAGAAAATCGATGATTTATATAGCGACTATCTCTCATCCATTCGTAAAGTCAACGAGACCATGAAAGGCGCTGTGCTGGAGGGCGATTCTGCATCACCTCACGCGGTGCTTTGGCCCCGAGACATGCACGAGTTCTTAGAACGGAAACTGGGGACCTACTTCGGTGTCCGCGCCTACTGTTTAGACCCAGACAAACAAGAATCCCCTATAAACGGTATGGCGCGTCCCCAAGCCTTACCGGGTGGAATTGGACCTATCGATGGGGATCCACTCAAGGGGCTGATCCGCATTCGCCGGATCGATGCCCAACGAGATTTCGCGGACGTGTACAGCGGTAGGGATCGACCTGATGCAGACAGAGGCGGCGAAAAGCACAAACTGACAAAGCAACTGCGAGCCTATTATGACAACCACCTTGATCCAGCGAAATCACCAGAGCCCTCGGATTTGGAGGCCCTAGGGGCCATTCGATCCGCTGAGAAGCTATTCGACCTTAAGCTTAAAATTGGGTTTTCGAGTGCGCTCGGTGAAGTCGAGGGCTTCGGGTATCCTGGCGGCACTGACCCGAAGCTAACTATTGCCACGAAGATCCGACTCACCGACGGCCTCGACCACCCCGCAGCGGTTCAATATGAGGTTCTTCCCACAGGTGGGATGGGAGGTTCTGGGCCGTTGCTGTTACCTGAGGACTATAACGGCCTCGGCTATCAGAATCTCATCTCAATGGTTTTTAGGCTCATGAGTTTTCGGGATGAGTGGATGCAAGTCGGCAAAGCGAAGAAGACAGATTTGGCTGAATCAGCCGACGCCTTTTCTCCTGAGCCACTACATTTGATACTCATCGAAGAACCAGAGGCGCACCTACATGCTCAGGTCCAGCAGGTCTTCATTAACAAAGCCTACAAGCTCCTGCGAAGTCACAAAAACCTTGGCGATAACCCAAGGCTCTCGACGCAACTAGTCGTAAGTACGCATTCCGGTCATGTTGCGCATGAGTGCGAATTTGAGCAGCTACGCTATTTTCGTCGTCGCCCTCCGCTCATCCCTGGCGGGGTGCCGATAACTACCGTCGCCAATCTGTCGAGGGTGTTTGGGGATGAGAAGGATACCAAACGATTTGTTACTCGCTATTTGAAGACTACTCACTTCGACCTATTTTTTGCGGACGCGGCTATCTTGGTGGAAGGGCCTGCGGAGCGAATTCTTGTTCCCCAGTTTCTACGAAACGAGTTCAGAGAATTATGCAAATCGTATGTGAGCCTGCTGGAGATTGGCGGCAGCCACGCGCATCGACTGAGTCCCCTCATCGAATCTCTGGGTCTAACCACCCTAATCATTACTGATCTAGACGCGATGCTGCCCTCAGGGCTGTCGGTGGCTCCCGCTCGTGGGCAAGGACAAATCACGCGGAATGCGACCCTCAAGCAGCGGGTCCCCGAAAAGAAGTCCCTCGATGAGCTACTGGATGCGACAGCCGAAGACAAGGTAAAGATATACGATAACTTTTTTTCCATACGCGTCGCGTATCAGTTCCCTTTGCAGATCAAGCCGGGCGAGGAGTCCGCTACAATTGAGGCGCTCCCGAACACATTCGAAGATGCCCTGGTTTATGACAACTTGCAAATATTCACGGATTTCAAAGGCGACGGCAAAATGAAGGAGTTCAAGGAAGTGGTGCTGGAAGGTAATACAACAGAGGCGCTGGGGCGGGGCATGTTCAAAATCCTGGCGAAATTGAAGAAGGCGGAGTTCGCACTAGATCTGCTCGATCTGAAGAAAGACCCTTGGCCCATTAAGTCGCCGACCTACATTCGTGAGGGACTATTCTGGCTACAGGATCAGTTGCAACGAAAAGAGGAGGAGCTGTCTGCGCCTAGCCCTCCGCAGACCCTCGGAAAAGCGGTGTCAGAGTGACCGATGATGTCGTGCTTGTCGCAGACGTTCATACCGATGATCACGTGGACGAGGAGATTAGTACGGTCCTCGACCTGGATAATCCCGTAAGTTTTTTTCTGTTCGCGGATGCGGGATCAGGCAAAACACGCTCGCTGGTCAACGCTCTCACGAATTTACGCCAGAAGCACAGTAGGGGCGGCAATCTCCTGCGCTTATACGGCCAGAGAGTTGGGGTGATCACCTACACCAACGCCGCTTGCGACGAGATCAAAAGGCGCTCGGAATTTGACCCTCTCGTGGAGGTTTCGACCATCCATAGTTTCGTCTGGTCGCTCATCAGTGGCTTTCATGGGGACATCAGGCGGTGGCTGCAAACGAAATTACCAGCTGACATCGTCGAGTTGAAGGAGCTACAGGCCAAAGGGAGGGCCGGAACCAAGGCGGCGCTAGATCGCGAGGAGGCTATCAAAGCAAAACAAAAGCGCCTGGCGAGTTTAGACACGATCAGGGGCTTCAAATACAATCCAGTCGGCGACAACCGCGGACTTGACTCTCTGAACCACACGGAAGTTATACAGATGGGGGCGGACTTTCTCATGCAGAAACCGCTCATGCAACGCATTCTAGTTACAAAGTTTCCTATCCTGCTCGTTGATGAGAGCCAAGACACGAACAAGTTGCTCATGGACGCTTTCATGCAGCTCCAACGGGACTACAAGGGGCGTTTCTGTCTCGGGTTATTTGGAGACGTCATGCAGCGGATCTATGCGGACGGCAAAACGGACTTGGGTCGAGACCTGCCTCCTGATTGGGCGAGGCCGACCAAAAAGCTGAACCATCGGTGCCCAAGGCGGATTATCAAGCTCATTAATCGAATTCGATACTCGGTTGATGGTCACGTGCAGATCGCGCGGCCCGATAGCAAGGAGGGGGTCGTCCGACTGTTCATCTTGCGTGGCGGCTCCGAAAAAAAGGAGGAAATCGAGCTTCGGGTGAGGGAAAAGATGGCCGCCGTCACGGATGACCGGTATTGGAGTGGCCCCGAAGCTGATGTGAAGACCTTGATGCTCGAACATCATATGGTCGCATCGCGTATGGGCTTTCTGGAAATGTTTGACGCCCTGTACAGCGTTGATAGTTTTCAGACCGGACTGAGAGATGGCTCCCTCTCGGGCCTGCCATTATTTTCTCAACTTGTGTTGCCGTTGCTGCGGGCAAAACAGCGGGGTGACGAATTTGCCGTTGCGGCTATTGTGCGCGAGGCATCCCCGTTGCTAAGCAAAGAGGCGCTCAAAGCGGCGGGAGCGAATCAACGGGCGCAGATCGAGAAGGCGCAGGAGGCAGTGAAAGGGTTGGTCGCCCTCTGGTCGGAAGGTCGGACTCCCAGTTTTCTTGACATTCTGAGTTGTGTCAGTCGAACGGGTCTATTTGATATTCCCGAAAGCCTACGCCCGTTTGCCGCTCGTGAAGAGCGCATACGGGAAGATGCTGGGGCTGGCCGTATCTCCCCGCCTGATGACGAGGAGCAGAGTAATCAGGTCCTCGCTGCGTGGGGCAAGTTCCTGCAGTCGTCGTTCCCGCAAATTGAGCCATACGGTGAATATGTGAGCGGTCGAGCTGCGTTCGAGACGCATCAAGGTGTCAAAGGGCTCGAATTTCCGCGCGTGATGGTGGTCATGGACGACAGCGAGGCGCGAGGTTTCATGTTTAGCTACGAAAAACTATTTGGTGCAAAGGACAAGTCGAAAACAGACCTTGAAAATGAGCACCAGGGGAAGGATAGCGGCGTCGACCGCACCCGAAGGCTCTTCTACGTCACTTGCAGCCGAGCCAAAGAAAGCCTGGCACTTGTCGCGTACTCTAGCAATCCGGAGAGAGTGAGGGACTACGTTGTTCATGAGGGCTGGTTTGAGGAGAGCGAAGTCCAATTGGGGATTTAGGCGGAGACTCTTCGGCCGCGGTCGCTGACCTCTCCCTGGCTGGCGGTGGCCCTCGTACCAGTTTCGAAACTAGTACCTTATAAATAATACTTTACAACTGGTAAATAATGTGCTAAGCTTGGCCTGTTATGCTGCGGGTCCCGCAACAGCATCCGGGACACAAACGGCGTGGACGCCGCTCTTGTGCCATTTCGGAACGTCCCACCCGCTCGCTCTCCGCCGTGCCTTCGCTCTTTCGCATGCTAAGTCCAACTATTCCCGTACATCCACGAGGGTCGCCCGTAAGTCCAATTATTCCCGTACATACGCAAAAACAGGGGGGTGGGGGTAGGGTATCTACATGGTAACGTACCTTAGCAACGTCGGCGCGCCGACATGCTCGTTTCGGGAACGGACCGCCGCAATTAGGCATAACCCAGACTCTGTTCCCGCGTTTTCTCTCAACTGCGAACTGTCAACTGTCGACTGTGAACTGCTTTTCTCCCCTAACTCCAGCCATTCCGGCACTATTGGCAACCGCTGCCCTACGAGTCGTACCCGCTCCCATAGTTACCACTACATCAAGTATCCATGTCGGCGCGCCGACATTTTCGGGGCGGGCACAGCAATTCAAGAGCGCACCTCCCCGACCGGGTCGGAGCAGGCGCCAAGCGGCCCCTACACGAGCTTTGAACCGTCTTTCTCCGTTAAGTCCGACCATTCCCGCACCATTGGCAACTGCTGCCCTACGAGTCGTACCCACTACAATATTTACCACTACCTTAAGTATCCATGTCGGTGCGCCGACAATTTTGTTTCGCGAACGGACCACTGCACGTCAGCAATTCCTGGATTGTCGCGCAATGCTTTCTTCCAACCGTGCACTGCTAACTGTCGACTGTGAACTGCCTTTCTCTCTCTTCTCCGATCTCTTGCTCGCCACTCGCCACCAGCCACTCGCCACTGACTCCAATCATTCCAGCCTTTCCAGCGCAACCCTCCTTTTTTCAACACTTGCGCAATCCCCCCTCCCAACCCCTCTGCAATCAACACATGCACATCTGCCTCATTCCAGACCACCTATAACCCCTGCAATTCCCACACATGCAAACCTCGTTTCCCTTAACCCCTTCCCCCGCAACACATCCGCAAAAAACACCTGCGGTCGGCGCGCCGACATTCTTGGGCACGATGTATCGTCCCCCACTGGAGGAAAGAAGCCCGAGAACCGACCTGAAGGTCGGCCACTACATAAGAAAGAAGCGGGCGATCAGTGCGGCAGGGGCGAGGTGGAGTGGGGACCGGAACGCTTCATGAGGAACATAAGGGGAATCATGGCGAGGCAGAGCATGCCGAGAATCCAGTACACGTCCACGAAGGCCAGCATGGACGCCTGGCGCTGCACTTCGCCGTACAGCATGCCTTGCGCCTGATGCGCCGCCATGGCCCAGCTCGACCCGCGCTGGTGCAGCAGGCCGGCGAGACCCTGGAGCGCGGCGCGATAGCGGGGATCGAGCGGCGTCATGTGGCTGACGAGGACATTCTGGTGGCTCTGCGTGATGCGCGCCTGCAGCGTGGTGACCAGCGAAATGCCCACGCTGCCGCCGATGTTGCGCGCCAGATTGACCAGGCCGGTGGCGCTGTTCATGCGTTCCTTGGGCACGAAGGAAAACGCCATGACGTTGATGGGCACGAACATAAAAGGCATGCCGGCGCGCGAAATCATCCACACAAACACAAACGTCCAGAAGCTGGTGTACAGATTGAGTTTTGCAAGCTGGAACATGCC
>Ga0209517_10000576_pt1 | contig 62036 bp, 45 predicted proteins | sample PeaSoiMetSII2010_FD_187695 | JGI IMG/M metagenome (GOLD analysis project Ga0209517, IMG submission 187695) | Peat soil microbial communities from Weissenstadt, Germany - SII-2010 (SPAdes) (version 2) | ecosystem: Environmental > Terrestrial > Soil > Wetlands > Peat | place: Germany... | reverse complement strand
GGCGGGCGATCCCCTGCCACCCGCCACGCTTGCCAGCATCCATCGCACCCGCCTGGCGCTCAAGGGGCCGCTGGAGACGCCCTCGGGCGGCGGCTACCGTTCCTCGAACGTGCGCCTGCGCGAGGAATTCCAGCTGTATGCCAACCTGCGTCCGGCACGCACCATCATTCCCGGCGGCCGCTACGACGGTGTCGACCTGGTCGTGGTGCGCGAGAACGTCGAGGGCTTGTACATGGGCTACGAACACTTCATCAAGATCGGCGAGGATCCGCACGCGGTGGCGATCGCTACCGGGGTTAATACGCGGGCCGGCAGCACCCGGCTGCTCGAGTTTGCCTTCGAGCATGCCATCGTGACCGGACGCCGGCTGGTCACCATCGTGCACAAGGCCAACATCATGAAGGCCTTGACCGGGATCTTCCTGGAAACCGCGCAGCAGCTGCACGCACGCAAGTACCACGGCCGCATTGACATGGACACGGTGATCATCGATGCCTGTGCGATGAAGCTTGTACTCGATCCGGGACAGTTCGACGTCCTCGTCACCACGAACCTTTTTGGCGACATCCTTTCAGATTTGGTGGCCGGACTCGTCGGTGGCCTTGGCCTGGCACCCGGCGCCAACATCGGTACCGATGCTGCGATTTTCGAGGCGGTGCACGGCTCGGCCCCGGACATTACGGGCAAGGGCGTTGCCAATCCCACGGCGCTGCTGCTTGCCGCCGCCCTGATGCTCGAGCAGTGCAAGCTGGGTGACAAGGCGGCGCGCCTGCGCAAGGCGATCGACGCCACGCTCAATATCGACAAGCTGCGCACTGGCGATCTGGGCGGCTCGAGCACGACCCAGGCATACACGAAGGCGCTGGTGGCGCGCATCCGCAACTTGTAAATGCGCAGGCAGGAGCGCGGACAGGCATGCGCGCGCGGGACCGACCGTATGCGGCGCGGACCCACGCGCTCGCGTCCCAAGTAACGGCTAGAGAAAATCGGCGGGGCGTCGCAGTTTCCAGTATCTAAAGGACTTCCAGGGGCGTCAATGGCATTTGCAAAAATTCCATGAAAATCAAATCTGCAACCATTTCTCAGGTACGCGCGGAACCTTGCGGTTGTGCTGTATATCGGACTGTTGATTGCATTCCTGAAAGCAGATCCCGCATTCGACGGGGAAATCCTGGCGGACGCTTTCGGCAGGGACGCGGGTTTGAACAGTCGCTGCCCCAAGAGGTGATTGCAATGCGGGATCTGGCCCTTGCCCACGGTGTCACGTCATTTTCGGGGTCCCCTCTCGGCGCGTTCCATAGACGCGCGACAGACCCGATCGGTGGATTGAGCCGAATCGCTTCGCGTGCGAATTTGACCGCTTCGAGGCCCAACGGAACGGCATGCGCTCAACCGGACTTGCTCCGATGATCAACGCAAAAGCATTCGCGCGAATGTGCTTTGGATTTCGCGGGGACTCCGCCTTCAAAAGGTCGACGCATCAACCAGACTCGTGATCCATATATGCAACACATACCGGTGAACGACTTGGTTCCACTAAACTGATCCCCGGCCAACTGTCAACCTGGTTGGTATTCGCGGAAAGTCAATATTGAATCGGTGCTGAAGCATTGCGAAAAAGCGGCTGATTCTTAGTGCAACAAGCACGTAACTCACTTCGGCCGCCCAAATAAATAAGAATGCCCGCAATCCTTCCCATTGGCGCCCTGATTGCGCTCTTCCTCGTTTTTCGAAAATTTCGGCTTCCCGACGGGCGTGCGTTGGTCCTGCTAGCCGCGCTCGCGTGGGGCCTGCTACTGACGGCCATAACCGAACTCCTGAGCGCCGTGCGATGGCTGGAATTCTGGCCAGTGGCCGGCGCCTGGGGTATTGCGCTAGCGCTGCTCGTGGCGACTTTGGTCGTTGGCAAAGCGGGACGCGACTTTCTGCGCCCGGCCCCGCTGCTGGCCAGGCTGTCCGCCTTTGATTATGTGATGTTGGCGTACTTGCTGTTTGTGGCGGTTTCCACCGGCGTGATCGCGTGGGTCGCCGCGCCCAACAACTGGGACTCGATGACCTATCACTTGAGTCGCGTCATGCATTGGATGCAGAACAAATCTGTAGCCATGTATCCAACGCACATTCTTCGACAACTACACCAGAATCCTTGGGCGGAATTCGCCATCTTGCAGTTTCAGATTCTAAGTGGCGATGATCGATTTGCGAATTTGGTTCAATGGCTGAGCATGCTGGGCTCGCTCGTAGGGGTATCGCTTGTGGCGAAGGAACTCGGTGCGAGCGTCCGCGGGCAATGCTTTGCTGCCGTTATCTGCGCTGCAATCCCCATGGGTATCTTGCAAAGTACCAGCACGCAAACCGACTACGTCGTGTCCTTCTGGTTGGTTTGCTTCGTCTACTTCGGCATGCTTCTGAAAGGCGAGACTGGTCTGGTCAGCGCCCTTGGAGCGGGAGCATCCCTGGGCCTTGCCATACTGACAAAGGCGACTGCATACATTTTCGCGCTGCCATTTCTGGTTTGGATAGGCGTTGCAGCCGTTCGAGCGCGCGATGCGAGAAAAGCGCGGTTCATTGCCTTGGCGTTGGCAATCGCATTTGTTACGAATTTGGGTCACTACGCTCGCAATTTCGAACTGTATGGCAACCCCCTCGGTCCAGGCAAAGAGGGGCCAGCGCTGATCTATGCCAATGAGACCCATTCGCTTGCCAGCCTTTCATCCAACGTTCTTCGTAATCTTACCCTTCACTTGGGTACCCCCTGGCAGAAAGTCAATTCTCGTGTGCAAACCGAAATCGAACGGGCGCATGCCTTTATCGGAATCTCCGCGAGCGATCCACGGACAACCTGGGGCGGCACGGAGTTCCATATCGTGCCGATAACTCTGCATGAGGACAATACCGGCAACCCACTCCATCTGATACTGGTCATTTTATCGCTGGTGCTCTTGGCGCTCCGACCGCCCGGAAAAAAGGATGTCGTTGCCTACGTCAGCTGTCTTGTCTTCGGGTTCCTGTTGTTTTGCTTTTATCCGAAATGGCAGCCTTGGTCGAGTCGTCTGCATCTTCCGCTCTTCGTGCTTTGGGCGCCTTTCATTGGCCTGATGTTTTCTCTTGTTCAACCAAGAAGGCTCGCAAGCTGGGCGATCCTGCTGGTGATCGTCGCGTCCTTGCAATGGATTTTTTATAACAGCACCAGGCCTCTCGTCAGGGGCGACAGTATCCTTGCTACGTACCGGACGAACGAGCGCGACAACATTTTTTCTACGAGCCGAACTGACCGGTACTTCGCAAATCAAAAAGCACTGGCCGAGCCTTACAAGGAAGCGGCGCGGATTCTTTCCGGTCTGGACTGTCCGAACATCGGACTGGACATAGGTGGCGATGACTGGGAGTATCCGCTTTGGGTCCTATTGCGAGAGCAGGAACGCAAGCCATTTCGCCTAGAACATGTCAACGTAGACAACGTTTCGGCTCAATTGCAAGATGTCCGGCCGGGTCGACATTTTGATGCCTGCGCTGTTTTTCGCATCGCCCCCACGCCGGCTGATACCGACGTGATCGGCAATGCCACATTTGCTAAGTTGTGGTCGTCCGGATCAATTGGCATTTACTCGCGCGTTCTCGGTTCTGCGCAGGGAGGCGCCGAATCGTCAGCCAGCCTGCCAGAGGCCATTGGTGCGTCTGTTGCAGCTATGCAAGCGAACCCCCATTAGCTTGTCAGCTATCCGTTTTGTGCCAAACGGCAAATATCGTTTTGGCGATCGAATAGAACAGCACCCGGTCAAGAACGCGCGAGATCGGGATGATCCATTCATCCCAGAACTGAAGCTGCGCTTTCGTCGGCATGGATTGGCGAAGCAGCAGCTTGTTAGCACCAGTCAGGAGCAGCCCGGCGCAGTCGAGGTAGCGCATGGCTTCCAGGTGCAGGGTCGCGGGCGAAATGTCCCGCAACATGGAACGGTTGTAGCGCCGAAAGTGACCGATGGCGGCGTCAAAAGGCGAGAAGAGCGATTGCGCGCAGGCGACAAGACGATCAAACGACCGCCCGGACGAAGGAGTCCGGCCGCATGATCCAGTTCCTGGCGGTCGTCTTTGATGTGCTCTAGGACATCGAGCGAACGTTGATACCGATAAATACCGTCGTACTCGGATCAGTCTTTCTTCTGACGGAGGGTCCTTTCACCTTTCCGGTTTTGACCAAACGGCAATGATCGTCTTGCCGACCGAATATAGGAATACCGGGTCAAGCACGCGCGAAATCGGGATGATCCAGCGATCCCAGACCTGGAGCTGCGCTTTGGACGGCATCGATTGTCGGAGCAACAACATGTTGGCAGCGGACAGGAGCATTCCGGCGCAATCCAGATAGCGCATTCTTTCCAGGCGCAGACCCGCAGGCGAGATGGCCTGCAACATGGAACGGTTGTAGCGACGGAAATGTCCGATGGCGGCGTCGAATGGCGAGAAAAGCCGGTTGTGCGCGGGCGACAGAACGATCAGATGTCCGCCGGGACGAAGCAAAGAGGCCGCGCGCTTCAGTTCCTGGCGGTCGTCCTTGATGTGCTCCAGGACGTCGATGTAGACGATGGTGTCGAATGACTGTCCATCCAGCGACGCGAGTGTCCCGCAGACGGTATCGTAGCAACGCTGCGCCGCAGTTGCGCGGACGTTTTCACGCAATTCGATGCAGAGTTCCGGGTCCGGTTCCAGGCACAACCATCGTCTAGCGCTGCCGTCATCGAGCACGCAGGTGTTCGATCCTATGCCGGCACCGACCTCGAGCACGTCGCCCTCGACAAGTGGCTGTATCTGACCGCACCAATATGCCTTCCAGTTGCGCACAGCACTAAACAGCTCCAGCTCGGAGCCGGCGTACTTGTTTGGGCTATTTGCATCCATAGTCGACCGCCTGTTGGCTTTGCCGAAAGGGGTCAGTTAGGGCATCGGAGTATTCGCCCATTAGCAGCCTTCGCTTGGGCAGAAAATGCAGCCGAAAGTACCGGCTAAAGCTTGCAATCTGCTTACCGCGCTCCGTGAGCAAGACGCAACCGTCTTTGATCGTGACGGTCCCGGACTCCTCCTGTTCCGTGAGCCGGACGTCCACCAACCGGTGCTCCTTGGCAAACTCCTTGGTAAAGACGTCCTCGAACCGAGCGAGCTGAATCCCGCCGCCTCGCTGCTGGATCTTTTCAAGAATGTAAAGCGACAGGGATCGATCTATCACAGTCGGAATGGAAATGGCGAAGATGTATCCGGTCAAGATCCAAATGAACATCAGCTGGATTTTCTCGAACGTGTTCAAACCGCGAAAGTAGCTCAAGGCGAATAGCGCAACGGCCGCAACCGCCGCCGCGATTAGGGCGTCGAGCACGGCGCTATACAAGACGACGTTCACCTGGAAGAACGCGACATGCACGTAATAGACAATTAGCATCAGTGCAAGAAAGACAAACGAAGCGACCGAGGATTTGAGGTATTTCATGCTCTGAAGACCAATGTTTTATTGCCCAAGAAGCTAAGAACCATCTGCATGCCGGTTGCGATCAGAAAGCCGATGCGGTAATCCAGATGAGCGACATCGCTCCATCCGTACAACACGGCTCCGTGCAGGCACGCGATCAACGAATAGAGCAATCCGAACTTCGCGGCCTGGTGAAGTATCGGCTCTTCGTGTTTGCGGAAGACGAAATAGCGGCTACCGAGGAACGATGCCGAAAGTCCAAATGCTGCCGCGAACACGGTGGCCAAACCGGCCGATTTCATGCCCAGTACGATCAGGTTAAAGCTTAGTACGGCAAAATGCACTGCCGACGCCAACAGTCCGTTTACGACATAGCGTGCGACTTGCGCAACGTCGAGGGATTCAGCCCACCGTGCTGGTTCGTGCATACGACACCGAATCGACGAAATCTTCCCATCCAATGGTCGCGACGGAACCGCCCCTGACCACGCCGGTGAGCATCAACGTCATAAGCGTCAAAGCTCCCGTCTGTAGGAATACCAGCAGCAGGATTCCCAGCGCGATAGAAAACCAACCCGGTGTCGCAAAGCCGAACACTTTCAACAGGACGGCCGCCGCGCTCCCTATGATGGAGAGCGCGGCAATCAATGCGCAGGCGATTCCCACCCGCACCAGCACGTCTTCGGCAAATACCATGAGTCCCTTGAAGCCGTGCAACGCCAGTCCAACAAAGTTCATCTTGCTGCGCCCGGCGTATCGAGGGCCCCGATCCAGAGGACAAACCGCGATGCGCAGCTTGGAAACCAGCACGCAACCGGCGAAATGAATCCAAAGTTCCTGCATCGCGACAAGTCTTTTGAGCGCCGCGGGCTTAAGAGCCATGAAGTTGCCGAAGCTGATCGTGTGTCCCGTGAGCAGCTGGAAAAGCCACTTGTAGACCAGGTAGAACATGCGAAATTGCAACGTTTCCACGCGGTTCCTGCGTCGCGCAACAACAACGTCCACGTCAGCGGATTCGAGCGGCTGCAACAGCTCCTTGATGGACCGGGGAACATCTTCCCCATCCGAGTCCATCACGACGATGGTTTGCGCATCGAGCAGATGGGTGGCGACGTAACTCAGGCCGATGGCGATTGCGCGCTGGTGGCCGACATTGCGTTTCAGTCGTATCACGACACCATCGAGCCCCGCATTTGAAATGTTCGAGACGTCCACCGGCTGTCGCACGGAACCGTCGTCGACTGCGGCGATAAACACCTGCCCCTGGAAGACGGCGGCGAGCTCTTGAAAGAGGCGACTTGAGGCCTCCACATCCTCGAAAACCGGTGTGACGACGACCAGCGGGTGCGAAGGAGCACCACTCATTATGAAACGTGTCTCCAGTTTTCCCGGCAAGAGGATGCTGCGTTGACTGCGGCTACCGATTATGGCCGGCCCGGAGGTCGAGGTGGCGCTCCATGCCGGCCGAATCGTACCGGCTCCCGGGCGGTGCCCGGGTCATCGTGCGCGCACAGCACATCCGCGGTCTATCGCGCGAGCTCGCGCGCCGGGAGAAATGCCAGGATCTGTTCCACGCACTGGTCGACGGATAGATGCTCGGTGTCCAGGGTCATTTCCGGCGATTGCGGGCGTTCGTACGAGCCGTCGATCCCCGTAAAGCCCTCGATTTCGCCGCGCCGCGCCCGGGCGTAATTGCCCTTGGGGTCGCGCGCCTCGCAGACCTGGGGTGAAACATCCAGGAATACCTCGATGAATTCCCCAGGGGCGAGCAAGGCGCGGGCAAAACGCCGTTCGTCGCGATAGGGACTGATGAAGGCGCAGATCACGATCAAGCCGGCATCGATCATGAGCTTGGCGACTTCCGCAACACGGCGGAGGTTTTCCGTGCGTGCTTCGTGCGTGTAGCCTAGATCCCGGTTCAAGCCTGTGCGCAGGCGATCGCCGTCCAGCACGTAGCTGTGGCGCCCGAGGGCATGCAGGCGCCGCTCGAGTTCTATGGAGATGGTTGACTTGCCGGCGGCGGGCAGGCCGGTGATCCAGATGCACACCGGTTTCTGATGCTTTTGCGCGGCGCGCTGAGCCTTGCCGATCGGTTCTCGGACTTGCGTTTCTTTCTGGTTCACAACGACCTGCGGTAAGTTTCCAAGCGCCGATGTTACTTAACGGCGCTTACCAAAGCCATTCGGCAAGCTCGCGCCTAGTCGATCAGCCCCTGCCGGCGCCCCAGCGCGATGTTGGCGGCCAGGAATCCGCGCCTGGATCCGCAGTCAAATCGTGTTCCTTCAAAGCGTCGCACCATCACCTCGCCCAGCGGCACCCGGCGCGCGATCGCGTCGGTGAGCTGGATCTCGTTGCCGCGGCCGCGTTGCGTGCGCGCGAGTTCCTCGAAGACCTCGGGGCGCAAGACGTAGCGGCCGACCACCGCCAGGGTGGAAGGCGCATCCGCGGGCAGCGGTTTCTCGACCATCGCGGTCACGAGCTCTTCGCCGGGCGCCATGGGATGGGTGGCGACGATGCCGTACTTGGCCGTCTCCTCCAAGGGCACATCCTCCACCGCCAGCACCGATTTGTTGTGGCGCTCAAAGCTTTGCACGAGTTGCGCGGTCACCCCCGGCTGCGCGTCGATCAGGTCGTCGGCCAGGATGACCGCGAAGGGTTCGTCGCCGACGACGGGCTGGGCGCACAACACGGCGTGTCCCAGGCCCAGGGGCTCGGCCTGGCGCACGTAGACGAAGCTCACGCCCGTCGGCGTGGCCGAGAGCAGCGCGTCGAGCAGTTGGGTCTTGCCGGTGGTCTGCAGCAGCAACTCGAGCTCGGGACTGCGGTCGAAGTGGTCCTCGATCGCACGCTTGTTGCGCCCGGTGACGAAGATCATCTGTTCGATGCCGGCCGCCGCCGCCTCCTCGACGGCATATTGAATCAGCGGCTTGTCCACCACCGGCAACATTTCCTTGGGCATCGCCTTGGTAGCGGGCAAAAACCGCGTTCCGGAACCGGCGACGGGAAATACCGCCTTGCGCACGCCGCCTCTATGTTTCCCGCTTGCTGCCATCATTGATTTCCGGCTTTCCCTGTTAATCCGATTGCGCCCATGTTCGCATGGGCATATCGACTGCTGGTTTACGTTCGCTCGTGCGCCGGCGGCCCGTGGTCACTACGGGCCGCTACGGGCCACTACAGCGGCTCCTTGTCGAGCCGCTGCTGCAAGAGCTTTTTGCCGACCTCGACGCCCCACTGGTCAAAGGCATTCACGTTCCAGATCACGCTCTGTACGAAGGTGCGGTGCTCGTACAGCGCGAGCAGCGCGCCGATCGAACGCGCATCGAGCAGCGGAACGCTGAGGATATTGCTCGGGCGTCCGCCCGGGGCGATCGCGTATGCGGATGTGGTGCGTTGCGCTCCCAAGACGCTGTCACCCCAGGCCAGGGCGTCGGCCTGCGCCAGTGCCGAGGCATGCAGCAGGCGATAGCGCCGCTCCTGGCTGCTGGCATGTTGCGCCACGACCACAAAGTCCGCCGGCGACCAGTGCGTGCCCTGATGCATGAACTGGAAAACACTATGCTGGGCACTGGTGCCGACCTCTCCCCAGACAACAGGGCCGGTATCGTTGGCCAGCGCACGTCCGTCCACATCCACGCGCTTGCCCAGGCTTTCCATCTCCAGCTGCTGCAGGTACGGCGGAAGATTGCGCAGCCGCTGCGCGTACGGGAAGACGGCGCGCGAGCGGACGCTCCAGAAATTGACGTACCAGACACCCAGCAGGCCCAGCAGTACCGGCAGGTTCGATTCCAGCGGTGCGCTGGCAAAGTGCGCGTCCATTTCGGCCGCGCCGGAGCACAGTTCCAGAAAGCTCTGGTATCCGTGGGCAATCGCGATCGGCAAGCCGCAGGCCGACCAGAGCGAATAACGCCCTCCCACCCACTCCGGGAACGAGAAAATGCGTTTGGGATGAATCCCGAACTCGGCCGCGCGATCCGGGTGCGCCGTGACTGCGACCAGGTGGTGCATGGCATCGACGGGCCGGGCAGCGGTGCCACGCAACCACTCGCGGGCCACGCGCAGGTTCTCCAGGGTCTCTAGCGTAGTGAAGCTCTTGGAAATCGCGGCGATAAGGGTCGATTCGGGCTGCGCGCCATCGAGCGCGGTTTCGAGCTCGACCGGATCGACGTTGCTCACGAATCGAACCCGCACCGGACCGCTGGGGGCACCCAGGGCCTCGGTTACCAAGCGCGGGCCCAGGTCGGAGCCGCCGAGGCCGATACATACCATCGTGTCGATTACTGCGCCGGTCGATCCTTGTATGCGACCGCCGCGCAGCGCCTCGGCAAACCCGAGGAACAGTCGCTGCTCCTCGTCGAGCGTGCGTGCCAGGGAGGGATCATCGGGCGGCGTGCGCAAGGCGGTGTGCCAGGCGGGACGATGCTCGGTCGTATTGACCGCTTCTCCCCGCAGCAGCGCCTCGCGCGTCTTCTCCAGGTCGCGGGCCCGGGCAAGGCCCAGGAGCGCGGACAGCGTGCTCTCATCGAGCCAGTTGCGCGAGAGGTCGGCTTGGATGGAGGCGGCGGCAAATGTCCAGCGCTCACGGCGGTCGGGGCCAATCTTGAACAAGCTGGCAAGCGTGCGCGACGCAAAAGAGCGACGGCACTCTTCCAGGGCGCGCCATTCCGGCAATTCGTTAGGGCTAGCTTCCATAATCCGCTGACATTGATTTCGGCCAACAACGGCGCTGCTGCGACCGTGTATTCTTGGCCGGATTCTAATTGCGCAGCGCCCCGAAGGGGTTGCCTTGGAGCAGTAATTGTGTTGACGACCCCATCGACGTCGCCCCGCGTTGACGCGAACCTGTTCAAGGCGTACGACATTCGCGGTGTTGTCGAGCGTGGTTTGAGTCGTGATGCCGCTCGCGCCATCGGCGCGGCCCTGGGCTCCGAGGCGCGCGGGCGGGGCGTGCCGGAAATTGCCGTGGGCCGGGACGGCCGGCTGTCCGGGCCGTGGTTGCGCGACGCGCTGATCGAGGGCATCCGTGGCACTGGCGTAGCCGTGGTCGACATCGGCCAAGTTGCTACGCCGATGCTGTACTTTGCGACCTATCACCTGGGTACGGGTTCCGGGGTCGAAATCACCGGCAGCCACAATCCACCCGAATACAACGGCATGAAGCTAGTGCTGGCAGGCGAAGCGCTCTATGGCGAAGGTCTGCAACGGCTCTACCGGCGGATCGTGGCAAACGATATCGTGCAAGCGTCGAGCCCCGGCGCGTTGCGCTCGGTCGATATCAGCCAAGCCTACCTGGATCGCATCGTCGGCGACGTTCGCCTGGCGCGGCCAATGCGAATCGTTATCGACTGCGGCAATGGTGTGGCCGGCGCCACGGCTGGGCGCCTGTATCGAGCGCTGGGCTGCGATGTCACCGAGCTCTTTTGCGAGGTCGATGGCAATTTTCCCAACCATCACCCGGATCCGGCCCACCCGGAGAATCTGCAGGACCTGATTGCGGCGGTGCGGCGCACCGGTGCGGAGCTGGGCCTGGCCTTTGACGGCGATGGCGACCGCCTCGGCGTAGTGACGCGCAACGGCAAGATCATCTACCCGGACCGGCAGATCATGCTCTTTGCCAAGGATGTACTGGCGGCACGGCCGGGCGCGGAGATCATCTTCGACGTCAAGTGCACGCGCCACATCGCACCCTGGGTGCGCCAGCATGGCGGCCGGCCGAGCATGTGGCGTACCGGTCATTCTGTTATCAAGGCGCGGCTGCGGGAAACCGGTGCCGCCTTTGCCGGCGAGATGAGCGGACACCTGTTTTTCAATGACCGCTGGTACGGGTTCGACGACGGCTTGTATGCCGGGGCGCGCCTGCTGGAGATCCTGAGCCGGAGCGCTGATCCGTCCGCGGTCCTCGAGGCCTTGCCCGATGCAAGCAGCACGCCCGAGCTGCACTTGCACACCGCGGAGGGTGAAAACGTGCGCCTGGTCGAGCGCCTGCGGGCCTTGGCGCAGGATGGCACCGGCGCGGCGAGGATCTTTCCCGGGGCGCGCGAATTCATCACCATCGATGGCATCCGCGTCGAATACGACGACGGCTTCGGCCTGGCGCGCCCGTCCAACACCACGCCCGTGGTCGTGCTTCGGTTCGAGGCGGACAATGGTGCTGCGCTTGCCCGCATCCAGGGGGAATTCCGCAGCGCCATTCACGCCGTGGCGCCCGATGCGCAGCTGCCGTTCTAGTGGCCTGTGATGTCTTCCGCTGTGGCCCTTTCCCTCACCGACCACGACGTCTACCTTTTCCGCGAGGGCTCGCACGGGCGCTTGTACCGGCTTCTGGGCGCCCACCTGCAGCAGCGCGATGGCGTGGACGGCGTGCATTTCGCTGTCTGGGCGCCCAATGCGCGCCAGGTGTCCGTGATGGGCGAATGGAACAAATGGGATGCGAAGTCCGATTACCTGGCGCCGCGCGCCGACAGCTCGGGTATCTGGGAGGGATTTGTCGCCGGCGTGCGCCACGGCAATGCCTACAAGTACCGCATCGTCTCGCGCCAGGACGGCCGCGACTACACCAAGGCCGATCCGTTTGGCGCGTACAGCGAGACACCGCCGGCAACCGGCTCGCGGGTGTGGGACCTCGACTATTCCTGGGGCGATGCGCAGTGGATGCAGTCGCGTTCCCGCGCCAACGCGCTCGACGCGCCGATCTCGATCTACGAGGTGCACCTGGGATCCTGGCGCCGCGTGTCCGAAGAGCGCAACCGCTCGATGACCTATCGCGAGATGGCGGCTCCGCTGGCCGAATACGTCGTGCAGATGGGATTTACGCACGTCGAGCTGATGCCCATCACCGAGCACCCCTTCTATGGCTCGTGGGGATACCAGACGACCGGGTATTTCGCGCCCACGGCGCGCTACGGCACGCCGCAGGACCTGATGTATCTCATCGATGTGCTGCATCAGCATGGCATCGCGGTCGTGCTGGACTGGGTCCCGTCGCACTTTCCCGGAGATGCCCACGGCCTGGCCTACTTTGACGGCACGCACCTGTACGAGCATGCCGACCCGCGCCAGGGATTTCATCCGGAATGGACCAGCTACATCTTCAACTACGGCCGCAACGAGGTGCGCGCTTTCCTGCTCTCGAGCGCGCTCTTTTGGCTCGATCAGTATCACATCGACGGGCTGCGCGTCGATGCCGTGGCCTCCATGCTCTACCTGGATTACGGACGCAAGGCGGGGGAATGGATTCCCAATCGCTATGGCGGCAAGGAAAATCTCGAGGCGATCGATTTTCTGCGCATGCTCAACCAGGCCGTGTATCGCGACCATCCCGATACGCAGGTCATTGCCGAGGAATCGACGTCCTGGCCCATGGTGTCCCGGCCGGTCTACCTCGGTGGGCTGGGCTTCGGCATGAAATGGAACATGGGTTGGATGCACGACACGCTCGATTTTTTTCAACGCGATCCCATCCACCGGCGCTATCACCACGATCGCCTGACCTTCTCGATCTGGTACGCATTCGCGGAAAACTTCGTCCTGCCGCTGTCGCACGATGAGGTCGTGCACGGCAAGGGTTCGCTGCTAGGCAAGATGCCGGGCGACGCCTGGCAGCGCTTTGCCAACCTGCGACTGCTGCTGGGCTACCTATGGGCGCACCCCGGCAAGAAGCTGCTCTTCATGGGCGGGGAGTTTGGCCAGCCCGGCGAGTGGGCCCATGAACAGGCCCTGCCCTGGCACGTGCTGCAGCAGCCCGGACACGCTGGCGTGCAACGCTGGGTCGTGGACTGCAACCGGCTGCTGCGCACCGAAGCGGCCCTGCACCAGGTCGATTTCGATGCTGCGGGCTTTCAGTGGATCGATAGCAACGATTCCCAGAACGGCCTGCTTGCGTTCCTGCGCCTTGGGCGCGAAGGCACGGCGCCGTTGCTGGTGGCCTGTAACCTGACGCCGGTCCCGCGGCCGCGCCGTCGCCTGGGCGTGCCCGTGGGCGGCCATTGGCGCGAACTGGCCAACAGCGACGCGGCGCTGTACGGTGGCAGCGGCATGGGCAACCTGGGAGGGGTACAAGCCGCGAGCGTTGCCTCCCACGGTCAGCCCTATTCGATCGAGCTGACCCTGCCGCCCTTGGCAGTGGTGTTCCTCAAGCCCGATAATGCCTAGGGAATTAGCGAAAAACGGAGACGCAAATGCCCGATGCACGTAATACCGCTCAGAAATTCGCCATCTTAGTCGGAGGCGGGCCGGCCCCCGGCATCAATAGCGTGATCAGTGCGGTGACGCTGCGCGCGCGGCTCGAAGGCCAGGAGGTGCTCGGTCTGCCCAACGGATACTCCGAAATCATGCAGGGCAAGCTCGACGGCGTGCGCAGTCTCGCGGCCGAGGACGTGCGCGGCATCCATTTTCAGGGGGGCGCCATCCTGGGAACTTCGCGCGCCAATCCCACCAAGCAAAGCGCACACCTGGACCGGGTCGTGCAGTCGCTGGGCGAGTTGGGCGTGACGCAACTGGTAACTATCGGCGGCGACGACACCGCGTTCTCGGCGATGAAGATTGCCGAACGAGCGGGCGCGCGCCTGCGCGTGGCCCATGTGCCCAAGACCATCGACAACGACCTGGCCCTGCCGGCGCACATCGACACTTTCGGTTTTCAGACGGCGCGGCACCTGGGCGTTGCACTCGTAAAGAACCTGATGATCGACGCGCGCAGTTCGGGCCGCTGGTACTTCGTGGTGGCCATGGGGCGCAAGGCCGGATCGCTCGCGCTGGGGATCGCCAAGGCCGCCGGGGCAAGCATCGCGGTGATTCCGGAGGAGTTTGCCTCGGGCAAGGTCAGTCTCGACAGAATCGCCGACGTGCTGGCCGGCGCCATCATCAAGCGGCGCGCCGAGGGCTACAAGGACGGTGTGGCCGTGCTCGCCGAGGGCCTGGCGGAGATCATTCCCGAGAGCGAGCTCCACCGCCTGGGCGCGATCGAGCGCGACGAGCACGACCACATCCGCCTGGCCGAGATCGACCTGGGTCGCGGTGTGCGCAAGGTCGTCGAGGAACGCCTGCGCGAGCTCGGGGTCGGCGTTTCGATCGTGTCCAAGGATATCGGCTACGAGCTGCGCTGCGCCGATCCGATTCCGTTCGATATCGAATACACGCGCGACCTGGGGTACTGCGCGGCCCAGTTTCTTATCGAGGGCGGCTCCAACGCCATGGTCTCGCTGCAGGAAGGCCGCTTCGTTGCTATCCCCTTCTCCTCGATGATCGACCCGGCCACGGGCCGCACGCGGGTGCGCACCGTTGACACCGCCTCGCTGCGCTACGCGGTGGCGCGCCGCTACATGACGCGCTTAACCGCCGAGGACTTCGCCGGTGCCGAGACGCTCGCCGCCTTGGCGCGCGCGGCCGGGCTCGAGGTCGAAGCCTTCCGCAAGCGATTTGGCTACGTCGTCGAGGGCGAACCGCAGCCACCGGCGCTGCTGCGCGCGTCCTGATCCCTGGTGCGCTCGCCCAATCCGAACTCGATGAACGCTGCCGTGGACCCGCAACCGGAAACAACCGCGGAAGAGCGCGCTGCGCTGCTGCGGCTGTGCGAGCGCTACGGCATTGCGCCTGATTACCATGACATCTGGGGCAATCAGCGCCTGGTTCCCGAGCACGGATTGCGCGCGCTATTGCGGGCCATGGGTGTAGAGGCGGGCAATCGCGCTCAGGTCGAGTCCTCGCTGCAGGCCGAAGAGGCGGCACAGGCCGCGCTGGCACTGCGCAGCCCGCTGCCGCCGGCGGCCGTGTTCTGGCTCGATGTGCGGCCCTGGTTCCTGACGCTGCAGGCCGCGGTGCGCGATGCAACCTTGCACTGGGATCTTTTCGAGGAGGGCGGCAAGCAGCACCAGGGCAAGGTCAGCGATTTTCGCATCGTGCTGCCCGGCAGCTTGCCGGTCGGCTACCACCGGCTGGATCTGCGCGTCGAGGCCCGCGCGGAGGGCCGCGGCGAGGCTCGGCTTCTTGCCTCGACCCTGGTCGTTGTCGCGCCCATGCGCTGCTACCTGCCGCCGCTGCTCAAGGCGGGGCAGCGCGTCTGGGGGCCGTTGGTTCAGCTCTATGGCCTGCGCTCGGAGCGCAATTGGGGTATCGGCGATTTCACCGACCTGGCCGCGGTGGTTCGGCTGTGCGCTGCGCATGGCGCGGCCCTGGTCGGCTTGAACCCCCTGCATGCGCTCTACCCGCATAACCCGGAACATGCCAGCCCCTACGCACCATCGTCGCGGCGCTTTTACAACATCCTGTACATCGATGTCGAGGCGGTGGAGGAATTCGTCCACTGTTCGGAGGCGCGGGCACAGGTGTTCGCACCCGATTTTCAGACGCGCCTGCGCGCGCTGCGCGACCAGGAGCTCGTCGACTACAAAGGCGTTGCCGCGGTCAAGATGCCGATTCTGAACCTGCTGTACGCGCAGTTTCGCCGCACGTACCAGGACGATGCCAGCTGCAAGCGGGCGCGGGACTTTCGCGCATTTCAGGCCGCCGGTGGCCGGGCGTTGCGCCAGCACGCGCTGTTCGAGGCGATGCAGGAGCACTTTCACCGGATCGACCCGGAGGTATGGGGCTGGCCACAGTGGTCATACGTCTATCGCGATCCCGATTCTGCGGAGGTCGCGGAATTCGCCCGCAGCCATGCCGAGCGCGTCGAGTACTTCGAATACCTCCAGTGGCAGGCCGAACTGCAATTGGCCGCGGTCGGCAAGTGTGCCCTCGAATCCCGCCTGGCCATCGGGCTCTACCAGGACCTGGCGGTGTCCATCGACCGGGGCGGCGGCGAGTCCTGGGCCGCACAGGACCTGTACGCGCAGGGCGCCAGTGCCGGCTGCCCGCCCGATGATTTCAATCTGCATGGACAGGACTGGGGCCTGCTGCCGCTGCTGCCCGAGCGCCTGCGGGCGCGAGCCTACGCGCCGTTTATCGCGGTACTGCGCGCCAACATGCGTCACTCGGGGGCGTTGCGCATCGACCACGTCATGGGCCTGGCACGAATGTTCTGGGTGCCTCGTGGCGACCTGCCCGAAGCGGGCGCGTATGTCACTTACCCCTTCGAGCACTTGCTGGCGATTCTGGCGCTGGAGAGCCAGCGCAATCGCTGCATGGTGATCGGCGAGGACCTGGGAACGGTGTCCGACGAGGTGCGCAGCGCCATGGATCGCAGTCGCATTTTTTCGTACCGCGTGCTGTATTTTTCCCGCCGGCAGGACGGTGATTTCATGGCTCCGAGCGAATTCCCGGTCGAGGCCCTGATAACCGCGACCACCCACGACCTGGCCACCTTGACCGGCTTCTGGGAGGCGCGCGACCTGGATCTGCGTGAGTCCCTGCGCCTGTACCCGACCGAGTCCATGCGCCTGCAACAGATCGCGGAGCGCAAACGGGATTGCGACCGCTTGCTGTCGGCTCTGGAGCGCGAATCCCTGCTGCCGCCGGCCATGGCCGCCGAGCCGCACTGGCCGCGGCCGATGACCCCGCAGTTGGCCATGGCCGTGCAGGAGTACCTGGCACGGGCCCCCTCACGGGTACTGGCCGTCCAGCTCGAAGATATCTTCGGCTGTCGCGACCAGGTCAACATGCCGGGGACGGTGGACCAATATCCGAACTGGCGCCGCAAGCTGCCGGTTGCCCTGGAAGATTGGGAAGGCGACGGGCGCTTTGCCGACCTGGCGCGCGCTCTTGCGGCCGATCGGCGCCAGTAGTTCGACCGCGCCGAAAACTCCTAGCTCGAGCTGGCCTCGAGGCTGCCGCGGCGCATCGTGCCTCCCAGCTCGGCATCGCCACCGCCCGTGCTGAAGGCCTTTTCCAGGGCCTGCGGTGCGGGCAACTGCAGCAGCCGGTACAGGTTGGTGAGCTTGCTGCGAAAAAGCGATTCGAAGTCCGCTACCGATTCGCGCGGATTGTCCTCGCCCGGCCACCAGAACCAATCGGAGCTCTCGCAGTCGGCGAGCTGCACGGTGGCGTGCGCGCGCAGCGTCTCGTCCAGGCGCCCGCTGGCAATGACCTTGTCGTAGCTGAGCTTGGCCTCGCACAGCAGGTCCCAGGCACGATTCTTGTCCTTGGCGCCGATCCAGGTCGCAAGATTGCCGTAGACCCAGCTACCGGCGGCCAGTACCGGGAGCTCGCCGACCACGATCTGGCCGGCCGCCGGATCGGGCGCTGACTTCGTCACGGGTCTCGCCGCCGATTCGGCCGCCAGTATCTCGACGACACCGCTGCCGGTTACGGTACGAATGCCAGCGTGGCTGCTCAGATTCTTGTACAGGTCGGTGAGAAAGAAAAATCCGTTGTATGGATAGTATTCCCAGGCGTTCTCGCCATCGAGCATCACGCTCACCAGGGGCCGTGGGCTGCCCGTCGAGCGGGCTGCAATCGCCTCGAGCTCGTGCACGAAATTGCTTGCCGCGTCGCGCCCATGCCACTTCGAATAGGAAAATCCGATGAGGTCGGAGAGCCGGTCGTCGCGGAAGAAAAAGAGCATCGGCGCGGCGAGGCCGCGAACGCGGTAGGGCCGGTGCGCTGGATGAGCCGCATGGTCCGAGGACATGGCGTCTAGCCCGCTGGCCCGCAGGCTGTTGGCCAGCACGCCCTCGCTGCTGGCGGTCCAGCGGATCTTGCGCGCCGCCAGCAGCTCGGCAAAGGCGCTCGACAGGGCTCCTTCGGCCGGCCACAGGCCCTGCGGCATGGCGCCAAAGCGCCGCTCATGGCTTGCCAGCGCGCTGTCGATGTGCGCGCAAACCCGCTCGCGGCCGCCGGGATAGCAGGCGGCGACGGGTAACGCAACATCGGGCAGGGCCTCTCGCGCGCTGTGAAAATCGAGCATCAGTGGCGCCAGGGGATGGAAGTGCGGCGTCGTCGACAACTCGACCTGGCCACGTCGCGCCAGCGCGCGGTAGCGGGGGATGACCTGGCGCACCTGCTCGGCGATCACCTGCATAAGGGCGGACCGATCGTCCGCGGAAAAGCGCCTGCCCTGGGCCATGAGCTGCGCGACCACTTCGGATTCGCGGCGCACGGTTTCCCCGGTCCAGGACAGGTGGTACCAGGTCACGAGGTCGCACAGATACCGATCGGACAGATACCCCAGGCTGTCCGGGCCATGCGCCTTCGTCTCGACGAACAGGTCGTGCAGCAACTTGTAGGGCGCAAACGGCGCGATCAGGCGTAGGTGGTTGGCGCGGAAGCAATGGTTGAAGGCGAGCTGGCGTTCGGCATCGGAAAAAGGCGCTCCCTCGGCATGCGCGAGCAGCCGCAGGAGCGGGTCACGCAGCACGCCGGTGCTGAACTGGTCGCAGTAGTCCTCGATCTGGTCGAGCAGTATCGGAACGAAATTGACCACTGCGTGCATGCGGGGATTTTGTTCCAGGTGCCAGGCCATGTCGCTGTAGTCCTTGATCGCATGCAGGTAGACCCAGGGCATGGTGAACTCCCCGGTGCTGCGGTCGCGATAGTCGGGCTGATGCATGTGCCACAGCAGCAGCAGGTCAACGCCCGGCGCGGCCCTGGCCTGCACATCGGCGGGGGCGCTGGCCGCAGCGCCGCTGCTCGGGGCACCGGGACTGCCCTGCGCCGCGCCCACGCGTTCGGGATGGTCTGGGGCTACGCTCAAGCTCTGTCCCGATTCAAGCGCCGGCTTTGTCGCCATCCTCGTTCAAGGCCTCTAGCATTTCCGGCACGACCAGCGTGATGCCCTTGCTGCTTACGTCGAACCGCTTACGGTCCTGCGCCGGATCAACCCCGACCTTGAGTCCGGGAGGCAGTCGGCAGTTTTTTTCAACCACGGCCCTTTTGAGCACCACGTTTCGGCCGATATCGACGCTGGGGAGCACGACCGAATCCTCGACCAACGCATAGCTGTGGACATGGACGCTGGAAAAGAGCAGCGAGCGGCGCAAGGTTGCACCGCTGATGACACACCCACCGGACACCAGTGAGTCGATCGCGGTCCCGCGCCGGCCATCATCGTCGAAGACGAATTTGGCCGGAGGCAACTGCTCCTGGTAGGTCCAGATCGGCCACTTCTTGTCGTACAGATTCAGATCGGGAACGACCTTGGTCAATTCCATGTTGGCTTCCCAATACGCATCGAGCGTGCCGACATCGCGCCAGTATGGGCGGCCCTCAGTCATGTTGACGCAGCTGTCCGAGAAGCTGTGCGCGACCACCCGGTAGCCGCGCTCCAAGATGTGCGGAATGACGTCCTTGCCGAAGTCATGGCTGGAGCCCGGATCGTGGCTGTCGCGCGTAAGTTGCTCGTACAGGAACGCGGCGTTGAACACGTAGATCCCCATGCTCGCCAGGGCCGCGTTCGGGTTCCCCGGCATCGGCGCCGGATGCTTCTGCTTTTCCAGGAACGCGGTCACGCGCATTCCTTCGTCGACCGCCATCACGCCAAAACCCTGCGCATCGGCAAGCGGTACCTCCATGCACGCGATCGTCATGTCGGCGGACCTGGTGACGTGGTCGTACAGCATGCGGTTGTAGTCCATCTTGTAGATATGGTCCCCAGCGAGAACCAGCACCAGGGCCGGCGTGTGTTTGCGCAACAGGTAAATGTTCTGGAAGATCGCGTCTGCGGTGCCTTTGTACCAATCGGCGCTGACATTTTGCTGCGCAGGCAGCAATTCGACGAACTCCTGAAAGCGGCCATCCAGGAACGACCAGCCGTGCTGCACATGCCGGATCAGGCTCTGCGCCTTGTACTGCGTGCACACGCCGATGCGCCGGATGCCGGAATTGACGCAGTTTGAGAGCGGGAAGTCGATGAAACGGAACTTGCCGCCGAACGGAACGGCCGGCTTGGCGCGCCAGTCGGTGAGGCGACCCAGGCGCGTGCCGCGCCCGCCCGCCAGGATGATCGCCATCGTTGAGCGCGCCAGGCGAATTCCGGTGGGCGGTTCGATGTCGAAACCGCTCAGCTCAGTCGGCGGTGCGTCAGGCTCGATCAGGTGTGGGTTGGTCATAGTCGTCTCCCCTGCATAGTCGGTTCCGAGCCTAGGGGCCGCGGCGGTTTTCGTGTTGACGGGCATCAAACGGACTCGGAACGGCTGCTATCCTAACCGTGAATGCAGCGTCCTGTCTTTTGGGCTGCCATGTACGCCCCCTCGGTCCACATCTTGCTATCGGAGCGAACCTGAAAGTCGTCTTTGTCACTTCGGAGCTCACCCCGCTGGTCAAGACCGGTGGCCTTGCCGACGTTAGCGCAGCGCTGCCCGTCGCGCTCTCCGGCCTGGGCGTAGACATACAGGTGCTCCTGCCGGCGTATCCCGGCGTCTTGCGCTCGCTGGAACTCGATCGCTCGTCCGTGGCGCAGGTCGCCGTCATACCGGCGCTGGGCCGATTGCCCGAGTCGCGCCTGCTGGCGGTGCGCAGCGAGCAGGGGCTAGCGCTGCTGCTGGTGGACTGTCCGCCGCTGTTCGAGCGGCCGGGCAATCCCTACCTGGGTTTGGATGGACAGGACTGGCCCGACAATGATCTGCGCTTTGGCTTGCTCTCGCGCATTGCTGCCTTGCTGGGCACCGAGCGCAGTCCCCTTGCGTGGCGGCCCGACGTGGTCCACTGCAACGACTGGCAGGCCGCGCTAGCCCCGGTGTACCTGGCGTATGCCCATGGCCGACGGGCCGCCAGCGTGGTCACGGTGCACAACCTGGCCTACCAGGGAATCTTCCCCGTCGATGCCGTGGCCCGGCTAGGGCTGCCGCCGGAGAGTTTTTCCATCGACGGAGTAGAGTTCTACGGCAAGCTGTCCTTCCTCAAGGGCGGACTGGCCTGCGCCGACGCTATCACCACGGTCAGCCCGACCTACGCACGGGAAATCTGCGGTGAAGCGCTGGGGTTTGGACTACAGGGCCTGCTGGCTGCGCGTGCCAAGGTGCTGACGGGCATACTCAACGGCATCGACACGCAATACTGGGACCCGGCCACGGACCCGATGATCGTGCAGCGCTACGACGCAAACACGCTCGATCGCAAGCGCATCAACAAGCGTGCCCTGCAAGCGGCCTTTGGCCTGGCGATGGAAGACCGAAGGCCCGTCCTGGGAGTGATCAGCCGCCTCGTTGAGCAAAAGGGCATCGACCTGATCGCCGAGATCATCGGCCAGGTCGTATCCTTTCCGGCGCAGTTCGTTATCCAAGGCGTAGGCGATCGTACGATCGAGGAGCGCTTGCTGGCCCTGGCAAAAAAACATTCCCGGCAGGTCGCGGTGCGCGTGACCTTCGATGAACCGCTGGCGCACATGATCGAGAGCGGCGCCGACCTGTTCCTGATGCCCTCGCGCTTCGAGCCCTGCGGCATGAACCAGATGTACAGCCAGCGCTATGGCACGCTGCCCATCGTCTGCCGAACCGGCGGCCTGGCCGATTCCGTCACGGATTGCAGCGCAGAAACGCTTGCGGCGGGCACGGCCACGGGCTTTAGCTTTGACCCGCCCGGCGCCGAGGCCCCGCTCAGCGCCCCGGCCAGCGCCCCGCTCAGCGCACCGGCCAGCGCACCGACATCGACCGGCGCCCTGGTCCTGCTCGGCGCCATTCGGCGCGCGATCGAAATCTATCGCGATCCGGTCGCCTGGTCGGCCATGCAGAGCAATGCGATGGCACGCGACTTCGGCTGGGAGGCGAGCGCTGCGCAGTACCGGGATGTGTACCTGCGGGTGTCCCAACGCGCCGGGCAGTAAGTGCGGGACGCGCCGCTTCGCTTCATAGCCAGAGCATGAGGCCGGTTTCTAGCCGGTGGGTGAGCAGATCGTGGTACGGGAACACGCGGATCCGGTAGTCGAACTTTCCGCAGGACTCCGGCGTGAAGTCGAGCACGTAGCGGTGTTCGCCGCTGTCGCCAAGCACGTTGGCATGCACGAAGAAGCGCCCCGTGCTCGAGGCCTCTTCGCCGCCCGCCCGGTTGATGCGCAGCTCCACGCGCATGTCGCTTGGTACCAGGCCGTTGAGATTGACTGCAATTTCGATGCGCACACGATCTCCGAACTGGGCGCGATGCGTGCTGGCGTCGAGCCGTCGAATCCGTACGCCGGGCCAGGCCGCGTGCACCCGTGCCTTCCATGCCGCCACGTCCTTGGCCCCGCGATAGTCGTCGCGTGAAAAGCGCCGCCCCTGGCGTGCTGCCGGGCCGTAGAACAGCGACAGGTAATCGCCCACCATGCGGTTGGCGTTGAAGCGCGGCAAGATGGTGGCCATCGAGCGCTTCATGAGCCGGATCCAGGCCGGGGAGTACCCCTTGTCGTCACGGCCGTCGTAGTACGTCGGCAGCACGTGATCCTGCAAAATTTCGTACAGCGTGCGCGCCTCCTCGGCATTGCGGGCTGCCTCGCCCAAGTTCCCCGAGGCCGGCTTGATGGCCCAGCCGTTGTCTCCGGTGTATCCCTCGTCCCACCAGCCGTCCAGGACCGAGAGGTTGATCACTCCGTTGATGCCGGCCTTCATGCCCGAGGTTCCGGAGGCTTCCAGCGGGTAGATCGGGTTGTTGAGCCAGACGTCGACACCGGAGGTCAGTCTGCGGGCGAGCCGCAGGTCGTAGCCCTCGACCAGCAACAGTCGCCCCTCGAATGCCGGTGTGCGCGATATGCGCGTTAGCTCGCGTATCAGTTCCTGGCCGGGCTGATCGGCCGGGTGCGCCTTGCCCGTGAAGACGAACAGGACGGGGCGCTTCGGGTCGCTGACGATCTGGCGTAGCCAGTCGACGTTCTCGAACAGCAGGGTTGCGCGCTTGTAGGTTGCAAAGCGCCGGCCGAAGCCTATCGTCAGAACATTGGGGTTGGCCGGATCGGCATATCGCAACATGCGGTCCAGGTGCGCCTCGCTGCCGCGGTTGCGGTTGTGCTGCTCCGAGACCCGGTGGCGCACCAGGCGCAGCATCTGCGTCTTCAGAAACTGGTGCCGGCTCCACACGATGTGGTCGGGCAACTCGTTGACGCGTTCCGAGACCGCCGGGTCGCCGATGCGCTCGAGCCAATCGAATCCGAGGAAGCGATCGAAATCGTTGGACCAGTCCGGCGACAGAAAGGTCGGCACGTGCACCGCGTTGGTCACGTGCGTGAGCGGGTTTTCTTCCGGGGGAATCTGCGGCCACAGATCGCGCAGCATGGTGGCGCTCACCTCACCGTGGATCTTCGAGACGCCATTTTGAAAGCGCGAACCGCGCACCGCCAGGGCCGTCATGTCGAAGTCGTTGGTGGTACTGGTGCGTCCCAGTCCAAAGAGGCTTTGTTGGGCCACACTGTGCTCGCGGCAGTACGACTCGAAATACGCGCGGAACATTTCCTCGGAAAACCGATCATGCCCCGCGGCCACCGCCGTGTGGGTCGTGAACACGGTGTTGGCGGCCACGGCCTCGTGCGCGGCTGCGAATTCGAGGCCGCCGTGCATGTACTGGTGGATGCGTTCGAGCACCAGAAACGCCGCGTGCCCCTCGTTCATGTGCCACACGGTGGGGCGCATGCCCAGCGCGGCCAGCGCGCGCACGCCGCCTACACCCAGGACGATCTCTTGCAGGATGCGCACTTCCCGATCGCCCCCGTACAACCGGTGGGTGACGTGGCGGTCGCGCTCGGCGTTGACTTCCAGGTCGGTGTCGAGCAGCACCAGTCGAACGTGACCGATGCGCGCGTGCCAGACTTTGACCGTCAGAGCGCGGCCGGGGAGTCCGATTTGGATGCGGGTCTCTGCGCCGTTGGTATCGAGCACCGGGGTAACGGGCAGATCGTCGAAATCAGAGTCCTGATAGATGGCCTGCTGGCCCCCGTCGGCATCGATCTTCTGTTGAAAATAGCCCTGGCGATAGAGCAATCCGACCCCGACGAACGGCAGGCGCAGGTCGCTTGCAGCCTTGCAGTGATCGCCGGCGAGGATGCCCAGGCCCCCCGAGTAGATGGGCAGACTCTCATGGAAGCCGAACTCGGCGCAAAAATAGGCGACCAGGTCGTTCTCGCCCAGCACCGTCGTGTGATTGCTGCGACCGGTCTCGCCCAGGTAGCTGTCGTACGCCGACAGCATGCGCTGGTAGCTGTTAAGGAAGCCCGGGTCCTCGGATGCTTCGGTCAGCCGGCGCTCGTCGATGCATTTGAGCAGCACCTTGGGACTATGACCAACCGAGTTCCAAAGCTCGTTGTCCAGGCGCGCGAACAGCTGGCGCGTGGAGCGGTCCCAGCTGTACCAAAGGTCGTGTGCGATCTCGTCGAGGCGCGCGAGGCGGCGAGGGATCTTGGGATTTACTTCGAGAGCGAATGGGGTGCCGGGGCGTTCCATTACGATTTCCAAAAGACCGCAGGATCTGGCTGCGAAGCGCGGGCACGCAAAGACAATCACCGCGCGGCTACCGCGGTGTCGGCACGATAGTAACGGAAAAAAGATTCGCCACGGCCCGATTCGGTGTTCCTGCAACTTGCTTTGTTAGACTCGTCCCGTGCGCGTTCTGATCGTCAAGACTTCGTCGATGGGCGATGTCGTCCATGCCCTGCCGATGGTTTCGGACATTGCACGCGCGTTTCCGCGCGTCCGCATCGATTGGGCGGTGGAGGAGGCCTTTGCCGATATCCCGCGCCTGCACCCCGCCGTCACGCGGGTCGTGCCTGTGGCATTGCGCCGATGGCGGCAACAATTGCTAACGCCTGCGACCTGGCGGCAGATGCTCGATGCGCGCCGTGCGCTGCGCCAGACGCGCTATCACACCATCATCGATTGCCAGGGTCTGGTCAAGAGTGCGCTCGTCGCGTGGTCGGCGCGCGGGCCGGTGACAGGCTTTTCGTTCGCCAGTGCACGCGAGCCCATGGCGGCACTGTTCTACCGTCGCAAGGTGACGATCGATTATTGGAGCATGCATGCCGTCGATCGCAATCGCCGGATCGGCGCCGCGGCACTTGGCTACCCCCTGGATTCGGAGGAGCAGTTCTGCTTGCGCCTGCGAGTTGCGCAAATGGGGGCCGAGGATCCGCTTGCTGGGAGCCGGACGGTGCTGCTGCTGACCAATGCCAGCCGCAGCAGCAAGCTGTGGCCCGATGAACACTGGTCGGCCCTGGAGCATGCGCTGGCCCGCCAGGGCATGGTGAGCTTGCTTGCGTGGGGCAGCCTGGCCGAGCAACAGGCGAGCGTGCAACGGGCTGCGCGGATGCAGTCGGCACGCGTGCTGCCGCGATCGAGCGTGGCGCAGATTGCGGTGCTGGCGGCAAAGGCAAGCCTGGTGGTCGGATTAGATACGGGACTCACGCACCTTGCCGCGGCAGTCGGCGCACCAACAGTGGGCATCTTCTGCGACCACGACCCGGCCGACGTCGGTCTGCGCGGCAGCGATCACATTCTCAGTTTGGGCGGCGCCAGCCAGGTTCCGGCCGTTGCCGACGTGCTGGCGGCGGTCGAGCGCGTTCAGGCGCTCGCTGCGCCCGCGCACTGAAGCCGGCAAGTGAATCTGCGCCGACATCCCGAATACCGATGGCGAAGGCGCCGGAGGAATTCGCGATGACAAGACCCAGATGACAGCAACGCGCGCGCCCCGCTGGTACACGCTCGCGTGGCTGCTGGGGCTGCCAGCCGCTGCGCTGCATCTGTGCTGGCGCAGCCTGCGACAGCGCGAATACCTGCGCCATTGGGCAGAGCGCTTTCTCGGGCACGGAGCAAGCCTTGCCGCGCGGCCCGGTGCACCGGTGGTCTGGGTGCACGCGGTATCGGTCGGGGAGACGCGGGCGGCGCAGCCACTGATCGAGCAGCTGGCGCGCGCTCATTGCGATGCGGTTTTTGTTCTGACCCATATGACGCCTACCGGACGCGCTGCTGGCACCGATCTGGTGCAGGCATTTCCCGGACGGATCCAGCAGCGTTATCTTCCCTATGACCTGCCGTTTGCCGTGCGCCGCTTCCTGCGGCAGGTTGATCCCAGCATCGGCATATTGATGGAGACCGAGATCTGGCCCAACCTGCTGTATGCGGCGCGCGAGCGTCACGTTCCGGTCGTGCTGGCCAACGCCCGGCTGTCGCAGCGCTCGCTCGCCAAGGCGCTGCGCTACCGTGAGCTGATCCGCGGTGCTTCGGCCTGCGTGACGATCGTGGGCGCGCAGACCCAAGCCGATCGCGGGCGGGTGGCGCAACTCTATGACGGCCCGATCCGCGTGACCGGAAATCTGAAATTCGATCTTGTTCCCGACCCGGAGCAGGTCGAGCAGGGCAAGGGCCTGCGCGCGCGCTTTCGTGAGCGCTTCGGCGAGCGCCCGCTGTGGCTGTTTGCCAGCACGCGCGAGGGCGAGGAGCGCTTGATCCTGGACGCGCTGCGGACCCGGGGCTTGGCTGACGGGGGCAGCGGGCCGGCCTCGCCAGCGCCCTTGCTGCTGTTTGTGCCGCGCCATCCGCAGCGCTTCGACGAGGTCGCGGCCTTGTTGCAGGAGCGTGGCAATGCGGTTCTGCGTCGCGCGCACTGGGGTGTGCCGCCGGATGCGCGGCCGGACGTTGCGGCCTCGCCGAGGTCGTCCGCGGCGCCCTCCTCGGCGGTGTTGCTGGGCGACTCCATGGGTGAGATGCCCTTGTACTACGGCATGGCCGATGTTGCCCTGATCGGCGGCAGTCTGCTGCCCCTGGGAGGGCAGAACCTCATCGAAGCCTGCGCCTGCGGCTGCCCGGTTGTTCTGGGTCCGCACATGTTCAACTTTGCGCAGGCCGCCGATGACGCCGAGGCCGCCGGCGCGGCCCGGCGCGTGCGCGATGCGCAGCAGGCCCTGGGTGTTATGCACGAAATCAGCATCTCGGCCGCAGCCCGCCAGCGAATGGCGGCCGCGGCGCTGGCGTTTTCCAGCATGCATCGCGGCGCCACCGTGCGCACGCTGGCCCTGATCGACGATGTACTGGCTAGCGCTGCAACAGGGCGTTGACGGTCTCGATATCCTCGTCCCGCAAGGCGCCCGCGGATGCCTTGAGCTTCAGACCGTTGACCAGGAAGTCGTAGCGCGCTTTCTTCAGATCGCGCTGGGTGTTGAAGAGCTGCGTGTTGGCATTGAGCACATCGAGGTTGATCCGCACGCCCACGTGATAGCCCAGCAGGGTCGAATCGACCTGAGTCTTGGCCGAAATCTCGGCCGACTCCAGCGCCTGCACCTGCGCCAAGCCATAGTCGACCCCGGTGTAGGCCTGGCGCGCGGCCTGGGCGGCGGTGCGGCGCGCGAGTTCCAGGTTCTGGTCGGCTTGATCTTCGCGGGCATGCGCCGCACGCACGTTGCTTTGGATCGCACCTCCCGTGAACACCGGGACCGTGAGCGTGATGCCCAGGGCCGAGCCAGTGGTGTTGTTGCCCACGGGGATATATATGTTGCCGGTGGACTTCTGGTACTGGATGCCGCCGGTGATGTTCACCGTGGGCTGGTAGGCGTCGCGCGCGCGCTGGGTCTCATGGCGGGCGATTTCGGTTGCGGCGCGGGCCGCCAGAACGGAGTAGTTCGAATCCTCCGCATCGCGCGCCCAGGTATCGACGTCGTTCGGTTGCGGCGGGATCAGCTGCACGGGATCGCGCAGCGCCTGCAATTCCCCGGCATCGTGGCCGACGATCGCGCGCAGCGCACTTTGCTTGACCGCCAGGTCGCCACGGGCGACCTGCTCCTGCGCGTCGATCTGGTCATAGCGCGCCTTGGCCTCGTGCGTATCGACGATGGTTTTGGTGCCGACCTCGAACTCGCGCTTGGCCTGCGCGAGCTGCTCCGAGACCGCCTTCTTGTTTTCCCGCAACGCCGACAGCGCATCCTGCGCGGCCAGGACATCGAAGTAGGCCTGCGCAACGCGCACGACCAGGTCCGAGCGAGCCTGCGCCAACTGCGACTCGCTTTGCTTGATCGTGAGCTTGGCCTCGGTCAGGCTTTCCCATAATGGGGCGCTGTAGACCGGCAGCGTGAAGTTCAGCGCCGGCCCCCAGGAGTTGAACGTCTTCTCGAAGCTGGGCAAGAGCGCGTCGTTTTGCGAGCGAAAGTCGTAGCGGTTGGCCGAATCGCCGATAGAAGCAGTTACATTCGGCAGCAGGTTCGAGCGCGCCTGTGGCTCCACCTCGGCCGTGGCAACTTGCGCAAAGCGCGCCGCGGCGTAGCTCGGGTCGTTGATCAGCGCCTCGCGCGTCAGCGTGAGCAGATCGGTTCCGCTGGCAAAGGCCGGCGCGCCACCGGCGAGCGTTGCCAGTACGCCCAGCCGTGCCAGGGCGCGACCGACGACAGCAGCTAGCGCGCCCGCGCCGCCTGGCGCCGGCGTACCGACCCCGATGCGCAGAGGCGCGCGCATCAGAAGCGAAAGGCCGATGCGTGCTGCGCATTGCGCAGCGGCTTGACGCAGGTCTCAAATAGCGACAAGGGTTCGAAGCTATCCTTGGTCGCGCGCGTGATGATCTTGGCACTCATCGCCGGGGCGGTGCCGACGATGGCAGCCATGCGCCCGCCGATCTTGAGTTGGTCGAGCAAGGATTCCGGCAGCATTGGCAAAGAGCCCGACACGATGATGACATCGTATGGCGCGTGCGCCGCCCAGCCCCGGGCAGCGTCGCCTCCCTCCACGCGCGCGTTGCGCACGCCGGCGCGCGCCAGGTTGGCTGCGCCAAAGGCCTGCAGCCGAGGCTCGATTTCGATCGTCCAGACGGTCTGCGCCTTGTGGGCCGCCAGCGCCGCCATGTAGCCCGAACCAGTACCGATTTCCAGCACCTGCTCGTGCGGGTGTATCCCAAGCTCCTGCAGCAGTCGTGCCTCGACCTTGGGAGCAAGCATGGATTCACCGGTAACGACGCCGTCGATATTCAGTGGCAGCTCGAAATCGACGAAGGCCAGCGCGCGCAGGTGGGGCGGGACGAAATCCTCGCGCCGCACCCGCATCAGCAGGTCCAGGACCGACTGGTCCAGCACCTCCCATGGTCGGATCTGCTGCTCGATCATGTTGAAGCGCGCCTGTTCGAGGTCGGCCTCGGAGAGCATGGCTTGCACGGTCATGGTTTGGACTCGATTGAGGGGTGGAAGGAATTGTGTTGTGCTTAGGGTTCGCTGGAGCGGATATTATCAATCGGGGCCCGGTTGCCGCTCGCGCTTCCCGCGACGAAGCTTGCCGTTTGTCAAATGCGAGTCGGCAATTGCGGACAGTTTTCGGAACGCGTGGTTGCGGCGCGCGTTTAGCATCTACTGCCTATGACAAATCTTGCTCCGCTTTCGCTGCTGGAAGCCCGCGTACTCGGCGTGCTGGTTGAGAAGGAACGCACGGTTCCGGACACCTACCCGTTGTCGCTCAAGGCCCTTACCGGTGGGTGCAACCAGAAGAACAATCGCAATCCGCTGATCGAGGTCGTAGATGGCGAGGTCCAGGCGGCGGTCGATTCCTTGCGTACGCGTACGCTGGTGATCGAATCGAGCGGCGCGCGGGTGACGCGCTACTCCCAGAACATCGGCCGCGTGCTGCGCATTCCGGACCAGGCCGTTGCCTTGCTCGCCGTTTTGCTGCTGCGCGGGCCCCAGACAGCGGCGGAGCTGCGGACCGCAAGCGAGCGCATGCACCGTTTTGCCGATGTTTCCTCGGTCGAGGCCTTCCTGGACGAGCTCTCGCAGCGCAGCAGCGAAAATGGCGGTCCCCTGGTGGTGAAGCTGGCGCGTGCTCCGGGAGAGCGCGAGGCGCGCTGGGCCCACCTGCTTGCGGGTCCGGTGGAGCCGCGCCAGAGCGACGCTTCCCCTTCCGTAGCTGCCGCCGAGGTATCCCTGGCCGAGATCGCGGCATTGCGATCCCACCACGCCCAGCTCGCAGCCGAGGTCGCCGAGCTGCGCACCAAGTTGGAGCGCATGGCCGCGGAATTGGGACTCCGACTATAGATTTTGCCCTAGCGGCGGACCAGGATTTTCTATACCATTGGTCCGGATTGTGCAACGCACCAACCAGAACGCGTTTCATTTCCGTAGGCTATTTTCGCCAAATAGATGCGCGGGGCTACAAAGAAATAGTGGGGGTATTCCAGGAATTGAACGATTCCTGCTTCCCTAGGATGGCGTTTGTGGAGTGTGCAATGGAGCAGTGTGTCCCGAAATCTTGCGAACGTGAAGCCCAACCTAATTGATGCGGTAGCACTCGCGACCTCGCATCGCGACCGGGACGAACTCGATCGCGCGGTGGCGCGCATGCTCTTTGACCATGTGCACCCCAATTGCGTCAAGGTCTACCGGGTGCTGGGCGAAGAAGGTCGGCAGCGGGTGCAACTGCGCGTTTCCATCGATTCGGACGGAATGCGCGATGGCGGCGCCCCGAACGATCCTGCGCTGTTGCCGCTGGTGTCGGAAAAGGCCCATTGGCTCGAGTGCGCGCTGCTCTCGGATGCGGTGCATTACCTGCCGCAAGGCTATTTGGGCGAGCGCTTCGACAGCGTCTTTCCGCTGCTGGGAAATCGCGGCCTGATCGGTCTTATCGAAGTCGAGTTTTCCGGAACCCGCGCAGCAATCCGTCCGCACGATGCCAACCTGGTGCAGGGGGTGCTGCGCATACTGCGCAATCACTTGAGCGCGCTCGACTACGGCGAGCGCGATACCTTGACCGGCCTGCTCAACCGGCGCACGTTTGAAGCGACCTTCGCCAAGCGGCGCGGGGCCGTCGTCGGGGCCGCGGCGCCGGAGCCGGAAACGCCGGGGAGCTGGCTTGGGGTCATCGATATCGACCGCTTCAAAACGATCAATGACACCTTCGGGCACTTGTTTGGCGACGAAGTGCTGCTGCTCGTGGCTCGGCTGATGTTCGATACCTTCCGCAGCACCGAGCTGGTCTACCGATTCGGAGGCGAGGAGTTTGTCGTGATCGTCGACGGCGCCAACGAGGAAGGCGCCGCCATCGCCTTCGAGCGCTTCCGCCAGGCCGTGGCCGCGTACCGCTTCCCCCAGGTCGGCCAGGTCACGGTGAGCATCGGCTACACGCGTGTGGCTCCCACCGACATCCCGGCCTCGACCGTAGATCGTGCCGACTGCGCGCTTTATTACGCCAAGGAGCATGGTCGCAACAGCACCCGGTGCTACGACACGCTCCTGCGCGCAGGCGCCATCACCAGCAAGAAGACCGCCAACGCGGAACTCGAGTTGTTCTAAGGCTCGCGCAGCGGTTTTGCTAGCGCAGCGCGCGCAGTATCCCGCGCAGCATCTCCAGCGGTGGCGGTGGACAGCCCGGTATCTCCACATCGACGGGCAGCACGTTGGCGATGCGGCCGCGGCTGGCATAGCTCTCGCCGAAGACTCCACCATTGCAGGCGCATTCGCCGACGGCAACTACGCGCTTGGGTGCCGGCATGGCCTCGTAGGTGCGCAGCAATGCCGCTTCCATGTGCGCCGAAACGGGGCCGGTCACCAGCAGCAGGTCGGCATGTCGTGGGCTGGCCACAAACTTGATGCCGAGTCCCTCGATGTTGTAGTAGGGGTTGTTCAGGGCCTGCATCTCCAGCTCGCAGCCATTGCACGAGCCGGCGTCGACCGCGCGTATTGCCAGGGCGTGCCCGAGCACCGACAGGATGTCCTGGGCTATTGCGCGCAGCTCGGCCTGCGCTTCCGGCACTGCCCCGGGGGAAGTCGCATCGGGCGCCGGTTCGGTGATCGTGCCGACGCGCGCGATTTGTCGAAGTTCGCGCCAGGGCATCAGAGATCCTGCCCGGAATAGCTCAGGTTGAAGGACTTGTTGATCAGCGGGAAGTCCGGGACGATGTTGCCGATGACGGCATGCTCCAGCGCGGGCCAGTTCTGCCAGGACGGATCGTGGCAGTGCGCGCGCAGGATCTGGCCGCGCTCGTCGAGCTCGATCGCGACCAGCAATTCACCGCGCCAGGCCTCGACCCAGCCGGCGCCCCAGCCGTGCGCCTGCGGCGCAGCGAGCGCGGTGATGGTCGGTCCGGCCGCAAGCTCGCGTGTGATGATCCGGATCAGGCGCAGCGATTCGTAGATTTCGGCAAAGCGCACGGCAACGCGGGCCGCAACATCGCCGGCCGTGGCATGCGCACCGCGAACCTGCAGCGCTTCATACGGTACGCCGCCGAAATCCACGCGCAGGTCCGCGCCCGTTCCGCTGGCGCGGGCCGCCATGCCCGTGAGGTTGAGTTTGCGCGCCAGTTCCGCCGCGATGCAGCCCGTGCCGACGAAGCGATCTTGCAGTCCGGCATGCGCATCGTATATGGACTCGATGATGCGGACCTGCCCTTCGACGGCCTCGCAGTCGGCATGGATGGTCGCCAAGGCCGCCGTCGACAGGTCGCTCGCCACTCCGCCCGCAACGATCCAGTCCATGAGCAGTCGATGCCCCAGCAGTTCGTGATTGCGGCGCAGCCAGTCCTCGCGCAGGCGCGAGAACTGGGCCAATCCGAAGGCAAAGGCAGCGTCGTTGCCCAATGCCCCGAGATCGCCCAGGTGATTTGCGATGCGCTCGCGCTCCAGCGCCAGCGCGCGCAGCCACTGCGCGCGCGCCGGCGCCTCGGCGCGACACAGCGCCTCGGCCGCTGCACAGTAGGCCCAGCTGTAGGCGACCGTGCTGTCGCCGGAGACGCGCGCGGCCAGGCGCGCGCCCTGGGCCAAGCTCATGCCCTCGAAGCGCTTCTCGATGCCCTTGTGCGTGTAGCCCAGGCGCTCTTCGAGGCGCAGCACCTTTTCTCCCACCACGGAGAACCGGAAGTGTCCCGGCTCGATAATCCCCGCGTGCACCGGACCGACCGCGATCTCGTGCACCCCGTCGCCCTCGACTGTGACAAAGGCGTATTGCTCATCGAGCGCGTCGTAGCGTTCCCGCCCACTGGGCTCGCGGCGCAAGGGGTAGTAGTCCCTAGGCCAAGCCGCGTGGCGCAGCCAGGGCCGGGTATCGCCTGCCCCCTCGGCCACCAGGCCGCTGAGGTCGGCGACGGCACGCTGCATGCGAACCGCGGAGGGAAACGTGGCGCTCAGGTCCGGGTAGTTCGGAAGGGCCGCTGCCGCCTCCGCTAGCGGCAGATCCAGCCATACCAGGCCCGAGTTCAGGGCATAGGCGGCCGCGACCGCAAAATGCCCCTCGCTCGTGCGCCGGTCGGTCCCCCAGATCGAGATCAGGCGACCGCCGAGGCTGCGAACCACGCTGGGCGCAGCGCGCCACTGGGACCGGGTGACTCGCGCCCTATGGATTGGCATCGGGCCGCGCAGGCGCGCGAGCGTGCAATCCAATCCCGGCAGCCGCAGCTCCCGTGGCGTCTTGCGCCGCTCCGTGACCCTTGCCTCCTCGTGTGGCGCATCGGGCCCCATGCTCAGCCTCCGATGAGAGCGGCCGCCTGGCGGTACCACTGGCCCAGAAACGGCGGAACGAACAGCCCGAGCATCAGGGTCAATCCCAGGTGCACGAACACCGGCAACAGGGCCGGCCGATGGCCCAGGGCCGGCAGGTTCGTATCGCCGAACACCATGGCCTGCACTCGGCCGAACACAGAGGCAAAGGCGACCGCCAGGGCCAGGAGCAATACCGGCGTGGCCCAGGGAAGCTGGCGCATTGCGCTCGTAAGGATCAGGAATTCGCTGGCGAACACGCCGAAGGGCGGCATGCCCAAAATGGCCAGCGAGCCGATCGCAAGTCCCCACCCCAGCGTAGGACTCGCCTGCAGCAAGCCGCGAATATCGTCCATGATCTGCGAGCCGGCACGCTGCGTGGCGTGCCCCACCGCAAAGAAAATTGCCGACTTGGTCAGCGAATGCACCGTCATGTGCAGCAGTCCGGCAAAGTTGGCAATCGGCCCGCCGAGTCCGAAGGCAAACGTCATCAGTCCCATGTGTTCGATCGACGAGTAGGCGAACATGCGCTTGACGTCGCGCTGGCGGCGCAGAAAAAATGCTGCCACCACCACCGAGACGATGCCGAAGGCAACCATTGCATGGCCCGGCAAGCCGTTGGTCATGGCACCATCGGCTAGCACCTTGCAGCGCAAAATGGCGTACAGCGCCACGTTCAGGAGCAGGCCCGAGAGCACCGCCGAGATCGGCGTCGGCCCCTCCGCGTGGGCATCGGGGAGCCAGTTGTGCACCGGCACCAGGCCCACCTTGGTGCCGTACCCCAGCAGCAGGAAGACGAACGCGAGCGCCAGAATATTTGGTTCGAGCTCCGTCTTAACCGCCGCCAGGTGTGTCCAGAGCAGCGCACCCTCGCCACCGCCGATGACCCGGTCCGCGGCCAGGTAGAGCAGCATGGTGCCGAACAGTGCCTGGGCGATACCGACGCCGCACAAGATGAAGTATTTCCAGGCGGCCTCTAGGCTGGCCGGCGTCCGGTAGACCGAAACGAGCAGCACGGTGGTCAGGGTTGCCGCCTCCATCGCCACCCAGAGCACGCCCAGGTTGTTGGTGGTGAGCGCCATCAGCATCATCGCAATGAACAGCTGGTACATGCTGTGGAACAGGCGCATGCGCGGCGCCGTCATCTTGCCGCGTTCGCGTTCGATGCGCATGTAGGGCCGCGAAAAGACCGATGTGGTGAAGCCGACCAGGGCGGTTAAGGCGACGAGGAAGGCGTTGAGCGGATCGATGAAAAAGCGCTCGCCAAAGCCGAGCATCGGCGTGCCGAGGATCACGTCGGCGGTGAGCCAAAGTGCCGCCGCGAAGGTGGCAGCGCTGAAGGCGACATTGATTTCCGGGCCCCGATCCCGGTGGCCGTAGAGCGCGAGCGCCAGGCCGCCGCCGATCGGCACCAGCAGGGTAAGAAACAAGGGCAGGGTCGCAGGCATGCTCACTCTTCGCGCAGCCGCTCCAGGTGCCGGATGTCGAGACTGTCGAACTGCTCGCGGATCTGGAACATGAACACGCCCAGTATCAGCACGCCGACCAGCACGTCCAGTGCTATGCCCAGCTCGACGATCATCGGCATGCCGTTGGTGGCCGAGGTGGCGGCGAAGAACAGCCCGTTCTCCATAGCCAGGAAGCCGATCACCTGGGGGATGGCCTTGGCGCGCACGATCATCATCATGAAGGACAGCAATACGCAGGCCAGCGCGATGCCGAGCGTGGAGCGCGCGATCGACGACGACAACTGGGCGATCGGAAGCGCGAGGTTGAAGGCGAACACCACCAGGACGATGCCGATGAGCATCGTCGTCGGGATATTGATCAGCGGCTCGACGTCCCAGCGCACATCGAGCCGGTCGATGACCCGGTGCAGCAGTATCGGGATCAGTACGACCTTCAGTACAAACGTGATCGCAGCCGAGGCGAACAGGTGCGGCTGGTTGGTCAGGTAGGCCACGGTCACGGTCGCCAGGACCAGTGTCACACCCTGGGTCGTGTACAGGTGCACGAGGCTTAAGATCCGGCGCTGCGAGATCATCGCGAACGAGACGATGAGCAGGAAGGCGGCGTACAGATTGATGCTTTGACCGAGCAGGGCGCGCATCACGCTTCCAGGAGCTGGTGCACCAGCAGACCGATGACCGCCAGCAAAAAGGCGGTGGCGAGAAACTCGGGGACACGGAAAATGCGCATCTTTGCGCTGGCGGTCTCGATCAGCGCCAGGCTGACCCCGCCGATGGCGAGCTTGAACACCAGCATCGGCACGGCGACCAGCATCACCAGGGGGGAGTCGATTTCCGCAATGCCCCAGGGAAAGAAGAGCGCCAGGCCGATGCAGGAATAGGCAAAAAGCTTCAAGGACGCGGCCCACTCCATCATCGCCAGGTGCCGGCCGGAATATTCCAGGATGAGGGCCTCGTGGATCATCGTCAGTTCCAGGTGGGTTGCCGGGTTATCCACGGGCACGCGCGCATTCTCCGCCAGGGAAACGATGGTGAAGGCGATGCCGGCAAATGCCAGGCTGGGCTCCAGGACGTACGGGCGGTGGACTACGGTCTCGACCATGTTGGCGAGCGAGGTCGAGTGAGTGATGAGCGAGGTGCAAAACAAGCTCATGAGCAAGGCCGGTTCGGCCAGGAACCCGATCAGCATCTCGCGCCGCGCGCCCATGGTTCCAAACGCGGTGCCGATGTCCATCGCTGCGAGGGCGAGAAAGGTGCGTGCCAGCGCAAACAGCCCCACCAATGCGATCGCGTCGGCGGCGGTGGCCAGCGGCAGGTCGGTGGAGATGGTGGGCACGATCGCGCAGGCCAGCGTCATGCAGCCGAACATGACGTAGGGCGCCAGCCGGAACAGCGGCGAGGCCGAATCGGCAACGACCGATTCCTTGTGAAAGAGCTTGCGCAGCACCCGGTAGGGCTGCGTCAGGGGAGGGGCTGCGCGGTTTTGCAGGCGCGCACGCCACTGGTCGACCCAGCCCAGCAGCAGCGGTGCGGCCGCCAGGGCGAGGACGACTTCGAGCAACTGCGCCAGGATGCCGGTTCCGCTAATTCCGTTCACAGTCGCACCAGCATGAGCATGACAATCAGGGTGACAAAGCTGTACAGCAAGTAGATCGAGATGCGTCCTTGCTGCAGCAGCCCCACGCCGCGTGCGGCCAGGTCGACCAAGCGCCCGATCGGCAGGTAGACCCCGTGCCAGATCCGGTCCTCGATCAGGACCCGGTAGTGCGGGCGAGCGTCAAACGGCGAGGGCAGATCGCGCTCAAGGCGAAAGAACGGCTCGAAGATCTGCCGTATCGGTTGGCCGAAGCCCTCGGCGGTATCTTGCATGCGCGCGGTCCCGCCCGCGTAGCCGCAGGCCCACGGCGGCGCGCGGCGAAGCGTGCCCCGGTAGAGCCGACGCGCGATCAACAGGCCCAAAAACGTTCCGGCGGCGACCCCGCCCAGAAATGCGACCGGACTGTAGCTGGCGCGCTCTACGCCCGTGGGCGCCAGCAGTAGCCAGCCGTTGGCGTGCACGGTCTGTGCGAGTCCACTGCCTACCAGGCGCTGCGTGACGCGGTCGACCAGGTCGATCACGGGCACCGGGAACAGTCCCAGCGCCAGTGAGCCGACGGCAAACCAGGCCAGGCCGATGCGTTCGAACCCAGTGGCGTCGTGCGCACGCAGCAGTTTTTCCTCGCGCGGCTGCCCGAGAAAGACGACCCCGAAGAACTTCACCATCGCATACCCGGCCAGGGCCACGACCAGCGCGACGGCCGCGGCCACGAGCGGGATCAGCATGTCGAGAAACGAATTGGGCAGGACGGTGGTGAACAGGAAGCTTTGCAGCAGCAGCCACTCGGATACGAATCCGGCCATGGGTGGCAGCCCCGAGCCCGCCAGCACACCGACCAGCACCAACCAAGCCACCCAGGGCATCGACCGGATCAGCCCGCCAAGCTTGCCCAGGTTGCGCTCTCCCGTGGCGTGCAGTACTGCGCCGGTGCCCAGGAAGAGCAGGCTCTTGAAGAAGGCGTGCGCCAGCACGTGCACCAGTGCAGCGCTCAGCGCCAAGGCCGCCAGGGTCGACATGCCGTACGCGCGAAAGATCAGCGCCAGTCCCAAGCCGGTGACGATGAGGCCGATGTTTTCGATTGAGGAATACGCCAGCAGGCGCTTCATCTCGGTTTGCACGGTGCTAAAGACGACCCCGAGCAATGCGCTGGCCAGTCCCAGGCCCAACAGCACTTCGCCCCACCACCACTGGCCGCCGTGCAGCAGGTCAAAGGCGACGCGCAGCAGTCCGTAGATCGCCGTCTTGAGCATGACGGCGCTCATCAGCGCGGAGACCGGCGAGGGGGCCGCGGGGTGCGCCTCCGGCAGCCAGACGTGCAGCGGCACCAGGCCGGCCTTGGCGCCGAAACCAAAGACGGCAAAGCCGAATGCGATCGAGGACCAGAGCGGACCCAGCTGTTGGGCGCGCAGGTTGGCAAACGTGTAGTCGCCGGTATTGGCCTGCAGCACGCCGAAGCAAAGGAGAATCGCTATGGCACCGACGTGCGCTACCAGCAAGTACAGGTAGGCCGCCTTGCGCACCGCGGCAACGCGATGGTTCGCGGTGACCAGGAAAAAGGAGGCCAGCGCCATCGTCTCCCACATGACCATGAAGGCGTAGCCATCGTCGGCCAGCGCAACCATCGCCATTGCAGCCAGGAAGACGTGGTATTCCAGGCACAGCAGGCCGGGCGGGGTGCCTTCGCCCGTGCGAAAGTAGCCGGCCGAGAACATCGACGTGCCGAAGGCTCCTGCACCGATCACCACGAGGAAAAACGCCGAGAGCGGATCCAGGCGCAGGTGAAACGGCAGTCCGGGCAAACCGATGACGAGCTCGGCAACTTCGGGCGTGGAAAAGGTCGCGTCCAGCGCTACGCCGGCCAGCGCCAGTCCCAGCAGGGCACCGAGCGGGAACAGACGCCGCGCAATGAACTGCATGTGCTTGAGCACGAACAGCGCCCAGATTCCCAGCGTCAGCCAGCCGGCGACGATGATCAAGATCCAGTCGATATGGATCATCGTCGCGGCGCTTGGTCAGGCAAGAGCGGCAGCAAAAAAAATGTCGGTGGCATTCGAATAATTCGCGGTCCGCCGTCGCGAGACTGGCGTTGCGCAGTGCGAAGGATACAAGGTGTCGCGCAGCACCGGGAAATGCCACGCGGAATCAGCGGGTTAGATGCGCTCGAAGACCAGGTCCCAGACGCCGTGACCGAGGCGTTGGCCGCGCGCGTGGAACTTGGTGGTCGGCCGCTCGCTGCGGGGGTTGCGCGCTTGCGGAGCGTAGCCCGCATGAAGATTACGCAGGCGCGGCTCCTGCGACAGCACTTCGAGCATCTGTTCCGCGTAGTTCTGCCAATCCGTCGCGCAGTGCAAAAACCCGCCAGGTACCAGGCGCTCGGCCAGCGCACCGACGAAGGGCTGCGCGATAAGACGGCGCTTGTGATGGCGCGCCTTGGGCCAGGGATCCGGAAAGAAGACATGGATACCGTGCAGGCTGGCGGGCGTGATCATGGCGTGCACGACCTCGACGGCGTCGTGTTCGATGACGCGCACGTTGCCCAAGCCGGCCTCGTGCGCGCGCCGCGCCAGCGCGCCGATGCCGGCAACGAACACCTCGACGCACAGAAAATCGATATCGGGGTGCTGGTGCGCGATGGCCGCGGTCGTCTCACCCATGCCAAAGCCGATCTCGAGCACCAGCGGGGCGTCGCGGCCGAAAAGCGCGCGCGGATCGACGGGTTCGGTACCGAAGGGGACGGCGATGGCGGGCAGCAGCTCCTCGTAGGCGCGCCGCTGCGCCTGGGTCACGTGCCCGCGCCGCATCGCGAAGGAGCGGATATGGCGCGCGGGCGGACCCACGAGCTGAGTCTTAGCCGGCGCCGTGTCGGCGCAATGGGAAGCTTCGTCCATCCAGCCAGTGTACCCAGGGCCGAGCCAGCCCCGCGGCCCCGGGATCGTTCGCGCCCCCGGCTCGCCGGCCCGCCGGGGGCGCGAGAGAGTCGACGCCCGGGCGCCGGCTAGCGCAGCAAGGTCAGCACGCCCGCCGACGCAGCCAGGCAATAGAACCCGAAGTAGTGCCAGCGGCCGTGTTCCAGCCAGCGGGACAGCCAGCGCAGCGCCACTAGCCCAGCAAGAAAGCTCAGCAGCATTCCCAGCGCGCTGGGCCAGGCCAGCTGCAGCAGGCCCGGCGCGTCAAATCCGGCAGCCGAACTGGTCTTCAGGAAGCGGTGCAACTCCTTGGCGACGACGGCCGGCGTCAGCACGACGGCCAGGGCGAAACTGAATTCTTCGGCTTTTTGCCGGGAGATGCCGAGGAAAAGGCCGGAAGAAATCGTTGCGCCCGAGCGCGAGAACCCGCGAAACGGCAGGCACAGCCCCTGGACGATTCCGATCGTGGCGGCCGCGGGAGCGCCGAAACCGGGCCGCCCCGGCCGGGACCGGGTCAGCAGGCCGGACGTCACGATCATCAGCCCCGCGGCAGCGAGCCCAGCGGCGATCAGGCGCGGGTCGCCGAAGATCCGCTCGATTTCGAAGCTCTCGCGGTCCACGCCCAGGAAGCCCGGAATCAAACGCAGCAGGGCGAGTCCGACGATGCCGGTGGCGATAGTGGCCACCACGATCAGCGCGGCATTGCGTCGAAACGCTTCCCCCGAGGAGAAGTAGGTGGCCTTCCACTCGCGCCAGAAGTACGCGATCACCGCGAACATCGTGCCGGTGTGCAAGGCGACGAGCAACAAGGTCATGCTCGGGGCGGTCGGGTCGAGTCCCATGAGCTTCTCGGCCACGATCACGTGCGCCGAACTCGAAACGGGCAACAACTCGCAAAACCCCTGCACGACGGCGAGGATGAGGATCTGTAGAAAGGTCATGAGACAGTGCTTAGTGGCTGGATATCCTTGGTTCCGGGCGCAAAGCCGGGCCCGATTCTGCCAGACCTGGACGACGGACCTGCGTCGCGATCCGGGCGATGGGCACGGTCAGCCCCATCGATGCGGCGGGCGGGGCGATTACGATGACCTTCCGCAGTTAGGGGAAATATTGACCAAAAACAATATCTTGCCTGTGGGCACCGTAGAATGGTGCACTCGGGGAGACTGGGCCGCGGGACATCGCGCGCAGCCGCCGAAATATAAAAAAGCAAGCTTGCGGCAGGGAACATCGAATTCATCGGGACAATCAATGAGCGTTAATTTCCTGGCACCCAAATTTCTCATCCTGTACCTGTTCGTGTTTTCTTCCTTGTACATGCATTTTCGGGGACGCCTGCGCCTGCCGATCCTGCGCCAGATCGGCAATCACTCGACCCTGCTTGCGCCGTACAACGTGCTGATGTATGCCTTCTCCGCGATACCCAACCGTCCGTACCTGGATTTGAAGAATTTTCCCGAGATGGCCGCGCTGCGTGACAATTGGGAGACGATCCGCGACGAGGCGCGAGTTCTGCTCGGTGGTGGCGGCCTGAAGGCGGCCAGCGATCACGTCGATATCGGCTTTAATTCCTTTTTCCAACGCGGGTGGCGACGCTTTTACCTGAAGTGGTATGACGTGCCGCCGCCCTCCGCGGTCGCGCTGTGCCCAAAAACGGTAGCGCTGCTGCAGTCGATTCCCTCGGTCAACGCCGCGATGTTCGCGCTCCTGCCGCCCGGCGCCCGCCTGAACGAACACCGCGATCCGGCCGCGGCGTCGGTGCGTTATCACCTGGGCATCATCACGCCCAACAGCGACGACTGCTTCATCAACGTGGACGGGGAGAACTACTCCTGGCGGGACGGCAAGGACGTGATGTTCGACGAGACTTACCTGCACTTTGCCGAGAACCGCACGGACCAGGCGCGCCTGATCCTGTTCTGCGACGTGGAGCGTCCCTTGCACGGCGCGCCGATTCGGGCCCTGAATCGCCTGTTCGAGCGCGTGTTCTTGCGGGCGGCCGCTACCCAGAACAACGACTCCGAAGATATCGGCTGGATCAACCGCGCGTACAAGCCGATCGGCATTCTCAAGGAATGGCTCAAGCGCCTCAAGCAATTCAACAAGCCGCTGTTCAATGCCTGCAAGTACGTGTTGATCATTGCGCTGCTGTACTGGATCTTCTTTTCCTGAGCTTGCCGGGATCGTACCGACAAAACTTTGCACCTTTGTCCGGGAATTCGCGCCATCAGCGCGGCGGCCTCGAACTTGGAATTCTCGTAGTCACCAACTGCCTATCATGCGGACGATGGTGCAGCCACAACGTCCGCGATCACCCATCCGTTCTACCCGCTTCGTGGCCGTCGCTTCGTGCTAGCCGCGCGCAAACAGAGCTGGGGCGAGGACCGGCCCATGTACTAGGACGCGCACGGGCGTCCGCGCCCGCTGCTCGCGTCCCGGGCGAGCGTCGAGGAGGCTGATGCATGTCGCCAGGTGGCGGCACTGCAGCATATGATGACGGCAGGTCGCCACGCCGTCGCGTTCGGCATCCGAGCGGATACTGCGCAATTTCCAAACCTAGAAACTGTGGCCGCCACGCGCAACGCGCTCATGACGATCGATAACGGAGCCCGGCCCGCCGTGCGAAACTTCCTCGCTGTGCCCAATTTGTCGATCGGCAGCGGCTGGTTGCGGCCACAGCTACGGATGATTTGGCAGTGACAAGACGACATTGGGGTTGGACCGCGGCGACGGTTGCTGCGGCAGCGCTGGTTGCCCTTGCCGCGTGGCGTCTCGGACCAACGAGGGTGCAGGTGGTGCAGCCGACACGGTCGACTGCGGTCGAGGCGATCTATGCGACCGGATCCGTGGAGCCGACGGTGATGCTGCCGATTGCCCCGCGCGTTGCCGGAACGCTGGCCTCGCTGGAGGCCGATGAAGGCAGCCAGGTACGTAAGGGCCAGGTACTGGCCCGGCTCGAGGATACCGACCTCAGCAGTACGGTCGATGAACTGAGCGCGCGCGCACGCTACGCGCGCGAGCAGTTCGAGCGCACGGAAGATCTGGTACAGCGCGGCTTCGTCTCGTCAACCGAGCTGGACCGTACGCGTTCGGACTTGGATGCGGCGGACGCCTCGCTACGGCGTGCGCGCACGCTGCGCGATTTCACCGCGCTGCGTGCGCCGGCCGACGGGGTGATCATCCGGCGCGATGGCGAGATCGGCCAGTATCTTGCCGCCGGGCAGGGCCTTTTCTACCTTTCTTGCTGCGCGCCGCTACGGGCGAGCGTGGAGGTTGACGAGGAGGATATCGTGCGGGTGCATGTCGGGCAGAAAGTGGTGCTGCGTACCGATGCGCTGCCGGGGCGCACGCTCGATGGCGAAGTCTCGCAGGTTACGCCCAAGGGCGATCCGGTTGCGCGCAGCTATCGTGTGCGCATACGCCTGGCGGATCCGGCGGCACTGAAGGTGGGCATGACGGTCGACGCCAACCTGATTGTTGCCGAGCGCGCCAACGCACTGCTAGTGCCCAGCGCCGCGGTCCAGGGCGGGCACGTATGGATCGTGCGCGATGGGCGGCTGCACCGCCAGAGCGTGCGAACCGGCGTCTTGGGAGCCGAGCGCACGGAAATCCTGGAGGGCTTGGATACGGACGCACACGTGGTCCTGGATCCCAACGAGGGCCTGCACGAAGATCACCGCGTGTTCGAGCGCATGGCCGTGACCGCGCCCAAGAACCCTTGATGCGCGCCGATGGGAATCTCGCTCTCGGTCGCAACCACGCACCTCACCGGCCGCTTGCGGGCGACGCTGGTCTCGCTGGGCGGAATCGTGCTTGGGGTGGCCTTCTTCCTGGCGGTGTCGTCGCTGATGCGCGGCTCGGAACGGGACTTTCTCAAGCGCTTGATCGATAACAATCCGCACATCACCGTTTACGACGAGTACCGTAACCCCGAAGTGCAGCCCGCACAGCTGCGTTGGGCCGACGGCGCGGTCCAGGTCAGCCACGTCAAGCCGCACGCCGAACCGCGCGGCATCCGGGCCTATCGCCAGAAGCTCGATTTCATCGAGTCGCTGCCCGGAGTACGCGTGGCGCCGGTATTGACCGACTCCGCCGTACTGTTGTTTGCCGGCCACCAGGAGGGCGTGATCATTTCCGGCATCGTGCCGGCGAAAATGAAGGCCGTGACGACGATTGAGGAGAAGATCGTCGAGGGTTCGCTGGACGCATTGGCGGCCGATTCCAATGGCATCGTACTGGGAACCGGGCTGGCGCAGAAGTTCAACCTGCATCTGGGCAGTACGGTAAGCCTGGTCACCGCCAGCGGCACGAGCCATGCGCTGCGGGTCGTCGGGCTGTTTCGCACCGGCAACGCCGCCTACGACGAAGGCCAGACGTTTGTGGTGCTCAAGCGCGCGCAAGCCCTGCTCGAGCGACCCGATCGCGTCAACCGATTCGTCATCCAGCTGCAGGACGCCACCTCGGCGCGCACCGTTGCCGAGCGGATTGAAGCGGCGAGCGGCTACAAGTCGGTTTCGTGGATCGAGGCCTCGGAGGACATCCTGAGCCTGCTGCTGGTGCGCAATATCATCATGTACAGCGTTGTATCGGCGATCCTGATCGTGGCCTCGTTCGGCATCTACAACACGCTCTCGACCATCGTGATCGAAAAGACACGCGATATCGCCATCCTCAAGTCCATGGGCTTCCACGCTCGCGACGTCCGCACGATCTTTCTTCTCGAGGGCCTGATCATCGGTTGCGTTGGCAGCGTTTTTGGTCTGGCCGTCGGCGCCGGATTGATGAGGGTCTTGGCCGAGGTTGCGCTCCGGCCGCCGGGCGTGACGGAGATCGTGCATCTGCCCATCTGGTGGGGGCTGGATCAGTTCGCGCTGGCCGCGACGTTCGCACTGTGCTCCTGTCTTGCCGCCGCCTATCTGCCGGCGCAGCGCGCCAGCCGGGTCCATCCGGTCGATATTTTGCGCGGTGCCACGTGAACGCGATCCTGCGCGCGGAGCACATCACGCGCCGGCTGCGCGGCGATGTCCCTGTCACGCTGATCGAAGACGTGAGCCTGGAAATCGGGCGCGGTGAATTCGTCTGCATCATGGGGCCTTCGGGCTCGGGCAAATCCTCGCTGCTGTACTTGTTGGGCTTGCTCGACGTCCCCGACGAAGGGCGGATCCGGCTGGCGGGGGAGGACACCACCGGCTTTGGCGAGAAAGAGCTTGCCAATTGCCGGCTCGAACGCCTGGGCTACGTATTCCAATATCACTTTCTGCTGGCCGAATTCACCGTCCGGGAAAATATCACCCTGCCGATGCGCCGGCTCGGCCGGCTGAGTCCGGTCCAATGCGTCGAGCGGGCCGAGATGCTGCTCGATCGGCTGGATGTGGCGGACCAGGCCCGCAAGCGGCCACACCAGCTCTCCGGCGGACAGCGTCAGCGGGTTGCCGTGGCGCGTGCGCTTGCCAACGATCCCTTGGTTGTACTTGCCGATGAGCCGACGGGCAACCTTGATTCGGCATCCGGCGCCAATGTGCGCCAGCTGCTGCGCGAGCTCACGCGGGAGATGGGCAAGAGCGTGGTCGCGGTGACGCACGATGCCACTTTTGCCGCCGTTGCTGACCGACGCATCGAGATCGTCGACGGCCGTATTCACGGCCCGGGCACCTGAGCGGCGGCCTCGCAGCTAGGGCCCGCTCAAGCGTTGACGGTGTATTGCCCGGTCCCGGTCATCTTGAATACCGACATCGCGGTTGCGAGATGGTCGGCGTGCCGGCTCAGCGACTGCGCCGCGGCAGCCGACTGTTGCGCTAGTGCGGCGTTTTGCTGGGTCATGGAATCGAGTTGCTCCACGGCTTCGTTGACCGCACCAGCATCGCTGGTTTGTACGCGTGTCGCGGTGGTGATTTCGGCGATGAGGTCGGTGACCTTGCGCACCTGGGATACGATCTCGGTCATCGTCTGGCCGGCACTGTTGACTAGCCGGCTGCCGGACTCCACCTTCTCGACGGAGTGGGATATCAGGTCCTTGATCTCCCGGGCGGCGTGCGCGCTGCGCTGCGCCAGGTTGCGCACTTCGCCGGCAACGACTGCAAATCCGCGGCCCTGGTCCCCTGCGCGCGCCGCCTCGACCGCTGCATTGAGCGCAAGGATATTGGTTTGGAACGCGATGCCGTCAATGACGCTGATGATCTCGGCGATCCTGCGGCTCGACGACTGGATCTCGCTCATCTGCTGGACGACCTCGCCCACGACTTCGCCGCCGCGTGCGGCAACGGCCGTGGCCGAGCTCACTAGCGATTCGGCTTGCCTGGCGTGACCGGCGCTGCGCTCGATGGTGCTCGCCATCTTTGTCATTGACGCCGAGGTGGTATCCAGGCTGGCGGCCTGTTGCTCGGTGCGGCGGCTCAGGTCGTCATTGCCCTGCGCGATCTCGCGGGTAGCGCTGGTCATGGATTCGATACCCGAGCGCACTTGGCCGACGACCTCCCGCAAAGATGTCTTCATCTGTTCGAGATTGGACAGCAGTTCACCCATCTCGTCGGTATGCGATGTGACCGATGCCCCGGACAGCTCGCCGCGGGCCACGCTATCGGCAAGGCGCGAGCACTGGCGGATGTCTTGCGTGATCCTTCGTATGCCAAGGAGCGTCAGGACCAGCGTGGCGGCGGTCGCCGCCAGCGTAACGACCAGGTCGACCGCTCCCATCTGCGTGCGGGTTTCGCCAATGGAGGCAAATGCCGACTGCAGGGCGGCGTTGCCATCGCTGACGATCTTGTCCAGGTGTGCGGCATTGCGGTGAAAGATCTCGTCCGCCGTTTGCATCGACGCGATGCCGGTATTGGGATCGACGCTTGCCATGTCGACGGCCTGGTCGGCCACGTGACCATATTTCTCCAGGTCATTCATGGTGGCAGTGACGGCCTCGGCAATTGCCGGTTCCTGGTCCGCGGCCCGTTGCAGGGTCTGCAGTTCTTGTCGTTGCTCGCTGACCTGGGTGGCAATCTTGGCACGCGCCTGCTTGATCTGGTCGGCGGTCAAGCTGTCGGCAAGCGTGACCTGGCGGTAGACGAAGGCCTGCAATTCGCCCAGGGAGCCTTTGAGCCGCAGGGCCCGGCTGTAGGTCGCCAGTTCATGCTCGGTGCTCGACTCGAGCATGCTGCCGATCGTATGCATGGCAAGGACGCTCGTTGCGCCCACGGCGATGGTCGAGGCGAGGCAAACCCCCGCCGGTATCAGGATGCGGGCCTTGAGCTTCATGTCGAATTCCGAAACCTTCTCGATTCTTGCCCGATGGTTGCGGCTTGCCGTCGTCTGCCGGCCGGGCGTATTCTTATCGTTACTTGTAAACGCCGCCGCAAAGCACGTTCTTATCGATACGCTCGCAGTAACTCTGCTTGGGTTCGATCTTCTTGGTCAGCGGATCCGTCATCTTGTATTCCTGCCAGAACGTGTTCTGCTTCTGGGCCATTTCAACCCGCTCCTTGACCCAGGACTTGCCGTCGACGTCCTTGAGGTCGATCAGATTCTTGCCGACCATCTTTTCGTTGTTCCCATGTGCCAGGACGGTTCCATCGAGACCGTAGACCACCAGGTACAGGTCGCGGTCGTGAAACTGCCCGCCCTTGGCGGTTATCGCGGCAAAGGTCTTTTCGTCCCCGTTTTCCTTCCAGTAGGCGACGGCCTTGTTGACCATCGCGACGGCTTCGTCCCGGCTCGCGTGTTCCGCGGCAATAGCAACGTGGGCAAGGGCGGATGCGATAACGGCAAGAGCTAAGCGTCGAAGAGCCATGGTGACCTCGTCGGTTTGGGAGGGAACTGCGCGATTGGGCGTGCCTTGCGCGCGGGGACATTCTTGCCCGCGTTATAAAAGAGAAGCCACCTTAGCGTGCGGTTTCCCGGCCGATCGCGGGAAAAAGCTTGGGAAATCGGACTCGGAGCGCGGAAGGGCGATGAACGCGCCCTTGCAGGGCGCGACAAATGCCGCAGGGCCTTGGCTCGCGCAGCCAAGGGCCGTGTCAGCCCACCCCATTGGCCTTCAACCATGCCACGCAGCGTTTCCACCCGTCCTGCGCCGCTTGCTCGCGGTAGTTGGGCCGGTAGTCGGCGTGGAAGGCGTGGGGCGCGTCGGGGTAAACGATGAACTGGGACTGGGCTCCCGCCCCAGTGTTGGCGGTCAGCGCCAGCTTCATGCGCTCGATGGACTCGACCGGGATGGCGCTGTCGGCCCCTCCGTAGAGTCCGAGTACCGGCACGCGCACCCGAGCGGCAAGGTCGAGCGGATTCGATGGCGTCAGCGTGGTGGTATCGCCCACCAGCCGTCCGTACCAGGCTACTGCCGCCTTCAGATTCGGGCTGTGCGCGGCGTACAGCCAGGTGATGCGTCCGCCCCAGCAATATCCGGTTACGCCCAGCTTGCCGCCATCGCCGCCGTTTTTTGCCGCCCAGGAAGCGCTCGCGTCCAGATCGCTCATGACCTGGGCATCGGGCACCTTGGAAACAATCTGGGAGACGAGCGTAGGGATGTCGCTGATCTTGCTCGCGTCGCCCTGGCGCGCATACAGCTCCGGCGCCACTGCAAAATAGCCGAGCTTGGCAAAGCGCCGGCAGACGTCCTTGATGTGCTCGTGCACACCGAAAATCTCCTGCACGACAAGAATGATCGGCGCCTTGCGCAGGCCTGCCGGAAAAGCACGGTAGGCGGGCATCGTCCCGTCGCCGACGGGAATTTCGACTTCTCCAGCAACCAGCCCGTCGCTGTCCGTGGTGATGGCCGTCTGCGCCTGCACGGGCAAGACGGCGGCGGCAAATCCCGTTCCCAGCGTTGTGCGGGCAAGTTCGCGCTGCCGCGGGCCACGGGTCCCCTGACCTTGTTCTACATGCATCGCGCGGCTCCCGGAAGACAAGCCTGATGGAGATTGCGCGCGCAAGCGTAAACCTATTGTGCTTGCCCGCGCGAAACCCCCTAGGAGCCCAAACGCATGGCCTCCCGGTCAGGCAAGCTGCCGCATGGCCAGTACCGCCTGGTTGCGCAGCGTCTTGAGCAGACTCAGCTCCTCGGCGCTGAAGTGCAGGATTGCCGGCGAATCGCTGTCGGCGTAGATCAGTCCCAGGGTGCGTTTGCGATTGACGATCGGCAGCAGGACCATGCCGCGCGCCCCGATCGCGCTCCGGTACCATTCCGGGACGTGCTGGCGCACTTTCCCGGCCTCCAGGTCATCGATACACAGGTCGACCCCCATTACGACCGCCGCGTAGAACAGGTCACGGGCCCCGTCCAGCGGTGCCGCGACGCCGTTTTGCACGATCGTTTCGGCATCGGCGCCGAAGCCGAAGCGACAGCGCAGCGCCTGCTGCCGCGCATCCCGAACGAACAGCAACACCCGCTGAAATCCGATCGCGCGGTACATGGTTTCCAGGATGATGCGCAACACGTCGTTGAGGCTGTGATCGCCTACCAGCGTGTTGGTGATGTCCTGAACCCCTGCGGCCAGTGCCGCCTGGCGCCGCCCCGGTTCTGCGTGCCCGCTAGCCGGGATCCTCCTCGCGTCCGCGCTCCCGAGCCGGGCGTCGGCCACCAACTCCTGGGTCTGCGCGACCAGTTCTACCGCAGCCGGTCCAGCACAGGGCGCCGCAGCTGCCTCGGCCGGCGCTGCTTGCCCAGCCGAGGGCGGCGCCGACGGCTCGCTGGCGCCGATGCTTGCGGTTCCGCCCGAAACAGGGCCCAGATGGCCCGCATGCGCCGACCTGTTGCGCTGCGGGTCGGCGACCGGCGCTCGCTCCGATGGCAGCTGCCAGCTGCGCGCGCTGCGGAAAAAGTCGTTGCGCGAGACACCATGACCCAGAGTATCGGCGTCGCGCATCAGCGCATTGGCCGACGATTGCACGGCCGCGATCAGCGAGCGCTCGCTGATGCCGGTCGCAGCGCCGTAGCGAGCAACCAGAGCGGCGAGTTGCTCCTGGCGTTTTTCTTCGTCTGCGCTTGCAATGACGTCGGCCAGTTCATTGGCCAGGCCGGCAAGCATGCGCAATTTCTCGCCTTGTTGACCCGGACATTTTTTCACCGTACCGGTGATGACCCGCATGCTGTCGGTGATTTCCTCGGGAAAATTCCACGCCTTGCCAACGCCGATCCCGAGCTCCTCGTAGCTGATTCCGAGGACCTCGCGCGAGGCGCGCTGCTCGTCCCAGCCGCGGCTGCGCAGGTGGCGTTCGATGATCTGCGCCTCGTCATGCAGATAAAACGTTGCCAGCAGCTTTCCCAGCCGGTGAAACATTGCGCAAATGAACGCCTGTTCGCCGTCGCGCAGGTCGGCGCGGCCATGGAGTTCGCGCGCCAGCAGGCCGCTGAAGTAGATCGATACAACCTGGTCCTTGAGCGCGGCGGCGTTGGCACGGTCGTGCATGTGTTCGAAGAGAACGAGCGACATCGAGACATTGCGCACCGCGTCGTAGCCTAGTATCGAGATGGCACGCGACACGGTGCTGATCGAGCCGCCGAACTGGCCGAGATGGGAAGCGTTGACAATCTTTAGCAGCCGGTTGGTGAGCGCGAAATCCTTCAGGATGGAATTGCACAGAACGCCGACGGGCTCGCGGTCGGAGGAGGCGGCACGATTAACCGCGCTGATGGTTGCCGACAGTGCCGGAAAATCGCCCTTGTGTCGGATTCGCCGCAACAGGTATTCGAGTGTTCCCTGGGTGGCCCCCGCAGCCTCCGGCGCATCCGGGTGCAAATAGGCAGCCAGGGCGGCGGCCATGTCGGCCGCGCTGCCAAAGCGCTGCGCCGGGGATTTTGCCAACGCTTTCATCAGCAGGCCATCAAGGCGCTCGTCGACGTTGGCGGTATGTCGCGAGGGCGGCAAGAAGTCTTCCTCGACGATGCGCCGGACGGTTTCGCGAGGATCGCTGCCAACGACCGGAGGCGCGCCGGTGAGCATTTCGTATAGGACCACCCCTAGGGAAAATACGTCGCTCGCCGGCAAGCAGATGCGCTCGGTGATGTATTCGGGCGCCATGTAGGACGGGGTGCCGACGATCGTCGGGCCGTCCGTGTCCGGAGCAGCAATGCGGCGGGCAATCCCGAAGTCCATCAGCCGGGCCATTCCCTCGCGCGTAATCATCACGTTGGCGGGTTTGAGATCGCGATGCACGATGTTGCGTTCGTGTGCGTAGGCCACGCCCTGCGCCAGTGCGATGGCAATTTCCACGGCGCGATCGACCTCGAGTTTTCCTCGCTCGGCGATCAAGCCCGCCAGCGTCTGGCCCTCGACATATTCGAATACCAGGTAAGGCGCACCATTCTCCTCGCCGGCGTCGTACAAGGTTACGATATTCGGGTGGGAAAGCGTGCTCACGATGCGCGCTTCGTCCAGCAGCGTGGCGACCCCGGCCTCGCCTAGGCCTGGACCGTTGGCGACCGCCATCGTCTTGAGTGCCACCGCGCGTCCCAGGCGGGTGTCCGTCGCCAGATAGACGGTGCCCTCGGCGCCCTTGCCCAGGGTGCGCGAAATGGCAAACCGGCCGATTTGCGGACTGGTCTTTCGGGCGGCAGACGGCAGGAACATGCGGCCTAGATTTCTCGACAGCGCATCCGCGTCTTACCAGTCGACGTCCGGCAGTTCGCGCAGGGTCGAAAGACCGCCTTGCAGCAGTGCGTCGAATTCCTCCGGTGGGACCGGATGCGAAAAAAGGTAGCCTTGCGCAAAGTCGCAGCCGGCGGCGACCAGGAATTCGAGCTGTTCCGCGGTCTCCACGCCTTCGGCAACCACGGTCAGGCCAAGTTTGTGCGCCATCGCGATGATCGATTCCGACAGTGCCTTGGCGCTGCGCTCGGCCTGGAGATTGCGGGTAAAGGACTGGTCGATCTTCAGGCAATCGATCTGGAATTTGTGGAGGTAGGAAAGCGAGGAATAGCCGGTGCCGAAATCGTCTATCGCAACCCCGATGCCGTCCTCGTGCAAGCGGCGCAGCACGTCGGTGATCCCCGCATCGGCGTCGAGCAACAGGCCCTCCGTGATCTCGACGCTCATGTTCTTGCCCGGCAGATCGATTGCGCGCAGGTAATCCAGCCAGGACAGGATGTTGGTGCCGTCGCGAAACTGTATGGGCGAATTGTTCACTCCGACCCGAAAGTTGCCCGCAACTTTTTCGGACCAGCGCTTGGCCCAGCGCGCCGCTTCGCGAAAGACCCAATCACCGATGCCGATGATGAGTCCGGTTTCCTCGGCAAGCGTGATGAATTCACCGGGCGCAACTATCCCTCGGGTGGGATGGAGCCAGCGTAGCAGGGCTTCGGCGCCACAAATCTGCCGCGTAGCCAGGTCGATAACCGGCTGGAAGTACACCCGGAATTGGTCTGCGACCAGGGCGCCACGCAGGTCGTTGATAAGGCGAAGCCGGTTCTGCGCTGCCGCCTGTAGTGTGACCGTAAAGTAGCCGATGCGATTGCGACCTTGACGCTTGGCGACGTACATCGCCTGGTCGGCGTTCTTCAGCAGGTCGTCCACGGTTCCAGCGTCCGACGGGAAGTACGTGATGCCGATGCTGGCAGAGAGGAAGATTGCTTCGCTGCGCACGTTAAAGACCTCGCCCAGCCGCGCGATGATGCTCTGGGCCGCTACCTCGGCACTACCCGGGTCGCTCAACTGCGGAAGAATGACGGTGAACTCGTCGCCGCCGAGCCGGGCCACCGTGTCCGATTCACGCACGCAGGACGTGATGCGTTGCGCCACCTCGACGAGCAGCGCATCGCCGGTTTCGTGGCCCAGGGTGTCGTTGACCTCCTTGAAGTAATCGAGGTCGATGAACAGCAGTGCTAGCATCGTGCCGGCGCGACGCGCCTTCTTGACTTCCTGCGCCAGGCGATCCTGGAACATGTAACGGTTGGGTAGACCCGTCAGGATGTCGAAGTTGGCCTGCCTCCAGATCAACTCCTCCGAGCGTTTCTTTTCGGAGATGTCGCGGGTGATCCCCAGCAGCGCGCTAACCGCACCGCTGGACTCGCGCAGCGGCGTCGCATGGGTTTCCAGCCAGCGCACGACCCCGTCGTTTCCCCGCACCTCGAACTGCAGCACTCCATTGCCACCCTTGCAAACCGTGGCATGCAGCTCCAGGAATGCCCTGCGATATTTCGCCAGTACAAAGCTGAGCAGCCCGGAGCGTTGGGCCTCATCCACGTCGCGGGCACCGAGCATCCTCAGACCGGCGTGGTTCATCTGCAGCAGCTGGCCGTCGAGGCCCACCACCATCACGCATTCGGGCTCGCTTTGCAGGATGGAATTGAGAAATTCGTTTTTCTCGCGCAACGCCCGCTCGGCGCGCTTGCGCTCGGTGATGTCTTCGATCAGCGCGACGATGTAGTCAATCTCGCCCGTGGCGGTGCGCACCACGCGTGCCGCGACGTGCGTGTCGACCGGGTGGCCATCCTTGTGTAGGTAGCGCTTGTCCGTTTCGTACTCGTCGGTATCGCCGTTGCGCACGCGCTCCCAGTTCTTCTCGTTGACTGTCAGGTCGTCCGGGTGGGTCAGCTCGGCCCAGGTCCGGGAGAGCAATTCCTCCCGCGTGTATCCCAGCATCGCGCACAGGGCATCATTGACCTCGATCCAGCGTCGATTCGAGTTGGTGGCTGCCATGCCCACCATCGAGCGCTCGAAGTAGGCGCGGAAGTGCTGCTCGCTGCGGCTCAGGGCCTCGAGCGCCGCCTTGCGCTCGCGCGCCTTGTCAAGGCCGTCGAGCGCAAAGCCCACGTCCTTGGTGATTTCGCGCAGCAGGCCGATGGCATCCGAGTCGAAGGAGCCGGTACGGTTGCTGTAAACCGATAACACGGCGAACAGCCTTTCGGCATGGTGGATGGCGAAGCACGCCGCCGATCGGAATTCGTGTTCTTGTGCGCGTGCCCGCCAGGGCGCGGTGGAGGCATTTGTCTCGAAGTTGTTGACGATCACGCAGTCGCCGTTGCGAAACGTGCGGCCAGTCGGCCCGCGGCCCTCGGGAACGTCGGCACTCGTCGCAATGGTCAGGCCGTCCAGATAGGCTAGGCCCTCTCCGTATCGAGCCACTGGCTCAATTCGTTTCGCAGTTTCATTGGCCCTTCCGATCCAGGCCATCCGCATTCCGCCAAACTCCACCGCGACCCGGCACACCGCCGACAGCAATTCGTCTTCGTCGGTCGTGCGCACGATGAACTGGCTGATTTCGCTGCGCGCCCGGGAAAGATTCGTAAGCCGGGCAATGCGCTCTTCGGCTCGCTTGCGCTCGATTGCGATGCTGGCGAGATTGGCAGCGTCGACAATGGTGCGCAGTTCGACCTCTTCGGGGGCGCGAATGCTGCGGTAGTACACCGCGAAGGTGCCCAGCACGCCCCCGCCGCTGCAGTGGATTGGCTCCGACCAGCAGGCACGCAGCCCGTGCCGGAGGGCAAAATCACGGCATCCGGCCCAAAGAGGATCCGTGGCGATGTCGCTGACGATGACGCGTTCGTCCCGGAAGGCCGCCGTCCCGCAGGAACCGGCGTTGGGACCGATAGCGATCCCTTCCATGGCCTGACGATATTCCCCGGGCAGATTTGGGGCGGCAGCCACGTGGAGGTAGCGACCTGTCTCGTCGAGCAAAAGAATCGACGCCAGCGTGCCGGCGTGGTCGAACTCCATTTCGCGCACGAGAAGATCGAGGATTTCCTCCAGCGCGGCGCCTTTGGATAGTCGTTCCATAACCTTGTTGCGGACCTGTCGGGCTCGCTCGACAGGCGCCTGCTCCCGATCGGTGGCCTGACTCGGGTTTTCGACCGGCAACGCAGATTCACCCCCGAGCGCATCTGAAGCCTCGGGGCACGTCGTTGCGGCGGCTCGAAGTGGCGCACCCATGTTGCTTTCTCAGATTCGGGCTTGCACGATGAAGTTGCGGTTATCCGTTTCCAGGGCGATTGCTGCGCGATTGGCGCAGCGCAGCAGATTATCTTTTGGTCCAAAGGGGCTGATATTGCTGCCTTTTTGTGCAGGTCGATGACCGGTATTGGCATGCATTCCGGTTGCATACGGGTGTTTTGGGACAGGGGCGGGTATACGAGCGAGCCGGTCAAGGGCATCGGACCCTCGTTTGCAGCTTGGGAAGCTGCCTTTCTACCATTGAACTACACCCGCGGCAGGGGACGGATTCTACGACGCCCCCTGCTATTGTCTGGAATGACAGTTCCAGTCATAGAGACAACGGTGCAGCCTCGCCGCCGGCGAGATGTCGTGGCGATTTTCTTCGGCGTTGCTGGCTAGGTCTCCAGATGATCTCGGAGGTATCTGCCGAAGTACTTCGCCAAATTTGGTGGGACAGCATTACCGGCCAACTGGGTGGTGAAATCCAATCGTTCCTCCGGTTGAAACACATGACTCTGGGGAAACGTCTGCAAGAGTGCTGCCTCTCTGGGCGTAATCGCGCGATTCTGCTTCGTATCGAAATGACTGAATCGACCGTTTGAAATCGACATCGACATTGTTGTGATCGTCGGCGCCGAAACGTCATGCCCAAAATTGCGCGTGGCCGTGATGATGGTATGCCGAATCGTTGTCGAGCATCTGCACGCGCGGACATTCGGGCGGACCGTCCTGTCCTTTGCGGGTGAGCATTTGAACGGCCGACTCCATTCGCGCGTGAAAGCCGGATTGACGCAGGCAGCTCGACAGTATCGGATCGCTGGCCACCGTGACCAACTCGGCGACGCCCGGGGCCTGTCGGGCGACGTGAACTGCGCACTGCACCAGGGCCTGCCAATCGTCCGGCTCGCTCGAATCGATCCAGCAGTCGACCAGGCGTGCTTGCCCCGGTACGAACGCCAGCAGGAAATAGCCCCGAATGTGGCCGGCTTTCTCGACACTGTGCAGGGTCACGGTGGCGATGGGACAGTCCAGGACATATGTGAACAGCGCCGTGCTTCGCTCCAAGACAACCTGATTGGCGCCGGCGCTGGGCAGTACGGCCGCGATGCTTTGCACCTGCTCCGGCGTGAGTCGGCGCGTAACCCAATCACCGCATTGGACGGCCGGCGCGGCGAGGGCCCAGACCACGCTGCGGAGGAACTTTAGCGGCGTCTTCCAGCTCCATCGCGCGGAAAGCGTGAGACAGAGCAATGGATGAAGCGCTCGCACGTATAGGGTCGCGGTGCCATAGCGTCGAAAACCGAGGACCGGTAGCAGTCGCAGCGTGTCCGGGCTGCCGTCCATTGCGATCATGGCGTCAGCGAGCGCACGCGCGTGCTTCATTAGCGCGACGCCGGCGCCAGCCGCGCCCGCCGAGGCTGCCCAGTCGATGATGTGAACTACTGTCGCGCGCTGGTGGCCCCAGGCACAGGTGCCCGGGACAAGGGCCACGTGCCCGAGGATCTGGCTGCCATCCGATAGAACGAAGGAGCGATGGCCGGGCCAGTCGGCGCGCTCCTGCCAGTACTTCCAGTGTAGCCCTGGCTCCTGCCAGATGGGATTCAGCCCGGCGTTGCGTAGCAGCGCGACGATTGCCGGGCCGTCCTCCGGCGTCGATGCGCGAATGCAATAGCTCATGGCGCAAAGCGGCTCAGATGCGACCGCGCGCACGCAGCAAGGGCTTTTTGCGCCCGCCGGATCCTCGACCCTATACGTGCGAGCGCCTCATCCATTGCGTTCAGAATGTTCGTTCATCCAGCCGACGATGTCTTCGGCCGTGCGGTACTGCTCGGTCGGCCCTGGCGGGATTCCCAGATTGCTGATCGTCATAGTCTTCACGGTCGCAGCGCCGGATATTGTCGGTCCCGAAAAAACGACGGGTTCAGACGTATTTACGACTTGTGTCGTACCCAAGGCGGGCGCGAGCAGTTCTTGCACGGAGCCTCATTGCCTATACCAATTATGCGGTATAAAGCGATATCAGGTTAATGGATTAGTCCAAAAATCTAGTCCAGCTGACTAACTGCTTGAATAAAAATGGATTTGCCAGTGAAGACTGGTGCGCTAAACATTCGACTCTCCGTCGGCTAATTCTGGCGGCGCTATATCTTGGTTAATGACGGGGCAGTTTTGCCGCTAGCCCATGAGCGGTCGACGAAGGAGCAATTTGTTGCTAGCAGCGTGTCATTGCGCGCTGGTTAACTGCGAGCGGGCCGAGCAGGGCCTCCCCAGATCGGCCACAAATGAGTCCAGCGGCCGATGCTGCAAAACAACGCGTTGCTCGCCCGCCACACCCAAGAACGGTGAGATGGCCGCACTCATGAAGATAAGGTTGTTACCATCGACTCGAACCTGCGCTGGAGTTCGGGCGGTCTCGAGACCCCCTGCTGGAATGCTGGCGTCGCGCGGGTGATCTTGGTGATCAACACCTGCGACCGGGAAATCATTGAGCGGGCGGCCACGACCGACTGTTGCCTAAAAACCATGAAAATCGGTACCTCGAGCGAGTCGCGAGTGTCTAGAGAATCGGTGGCGATTCAGTGGCCCGATCGTGACCCCGTAGCGTCACGCCCCAAACTCGCGCTTGTTCGCCCGGCCCCTGTGGGATCAATGATTCCGGTCGTTGCCGTCGGCAACCAGCTCAATACGCTGGGAGTCGTGCGAAGCCTTGCGCGATCCGGGATACCGGTATTTGTGGCGTCGGACACGCGGTTTTGTGAGGTCGGCTTTTCGCGTTTTTGTACGCTCGTGCGGGTTCCGGGCCTAAGCGACCGGGCCCTGGTCGACGGGCTCAAGTTGGTCGCCCGACAGGTCGGACAGAAGGCAGTCCTGTTGCTGAGCGGAGACCGGCAGGTGAAGGCCGTATCCGAAGCGCGCGAGGAACTCGAGCCGCTTTTTTTTCTTAGGCTTCCGCCCGCAGCAACGGTGCAGTTGCTCAATGACAAGGCCAAGTTTCAGACCTATGCCGAACAGGTCGGGCTCCCGGTGCCGCGCGCCGCAATTCTCGAATGCGGCAATGATGGCGACGCACTCGCCAGTCTTTCGATGCCCGTCGTGCTCAAGCCGGCCGACAAGACCCTGATGATCGACGGTCCGGTCGAGCGGCCGGTGCGTGTTGAGACCCTCCCGGAGGCCACCAAGGAGGCCGCTCGCTTGCATCGCGACGCATCCTGCGTCGTGGCCCAGGAATGGATCGACGGCGAAGACGACGACATTTACTTCACACTCTTTGTCTGTGGTTCCCAAACCGGCATCAGCGCGCTCTTTTCCGGCCGCAAGGTCATTTGCGACCCTCCCAAGGTTGGCATTACCGCACTTTGCATTGCCGCGGGCGAAGAGCACCGCCAATTGGCGGACTTGACACGGCATTTCATTGAGCAGGTGCGCTATGAGGGAATCGGCGGCCTCGAATTCAAGCGCGATCGGCGTACCGGACGCTTCGTGATCGTCGAACCGACCGTTGGCCGGACGGACTGGCAGTCGGAAATCGCGACCTTGTGCGGAATCAATATCCCGGTGATTGCCTACTGGACCGCGCTCGGACATAGCGCTCAGCCGCAAGCGCAGAACAACCATCTGGTTGCATGGCGCTCGTCGGCCGCGTATGGTCCCCGCGCCGGCGCGCTGGCGCGCGGCACGCGCGTCGTGGACGGTTACTTTCGCTGGTCGGACCCGTTACCGGGTATCTACTACTACGCCATCTCCGCGTTCCTGCTACGCGCGCTGCGCTACGCACGCCGCTTAGTGCGTTCGGGATGGGCCTATGCCCTTCGCTAGCGGGAAATCGAAATGATCCAGCACCTAAGGCACTTGGAGAGCACGAAATGCAGTCAATTGAAACGGCGATCGTTGGTGCAGGCCCCTACGGGCTTTCCGTATCCGCCCACCTGCGAGCGGCCGGCGTGGCGCACGAAGTCTTCGGCGATCCGCTCGAGAGCTGGAGGGACTTTATGCCGCGCGGCATGTTGCTCCGCTCGGAGCCGTTCGCATCCAATCTGTGGGACCCCAAGCGGCGCTTCACCTACGAACGCTATCTGAACGAAAAGAACATCCCGTACCGCAAGGTGCGAGATCCGGTCACCATCGAGCGCTTTCTAGATTACGCGAGCTGGTTCCGGCAACACGCTGTAGGGGCGGTGCGTAAGGTCAAAGTACGGCGCATCCGCCGCGACAACGAACTCTTTGTTTTGGAGTTGGTCGACGGCAGCGCCGTTCAGGCGCGCCGAGTCGTCCTGGCGACCGGCCACATGGCATTCCGGAACGTTCCGGCGGAACTCTCGGGCCTGCGGGAGGGCTTGTGCATCCACAGCACCGCACTCACGGATCTGCAGAGGTATGCAGGTCGCGACGTCACGGTCATCGGCGCAGGACAGTCGGCGTTGGAGTCTGCCGCATTGCTCCGGGAGAACGGCGCAACAGTGCGCCTGATCGCGCGACAGGAGCGCCTGACCTGGAACGCTGACCCGCGCCCCAAACCATCCTGGATCGAGCAGCTGCGCAATCCGGACGCTGGCCTCGGATCAGGATGGCAGTCCTGGGCCGTCTCGGAGTTGCCGTTTCTCTACCGCCGCCTCTTCCACGCAGAGAAGCGCCATCGCTTTTTCCTCAATAGCTGGGGGCCGTCGGGCGCATGGTGGCTGCGCGAACGCTTCGAGGGAAAGATCGAGGCGCTCCTTGGGCATCAACTGGAGACGGCGCGGGAGTTTGAGGGACGCGTACGAGTCACCGTCAAAGGGCCCCAGGGACTGCGCGAGATCGTGACAGATCAGCTGGTCGCGGCAACCGGATTTCTCGTCGCCTTGGATCGCATCGATTGTCTGGACGACGGGCTCAAGAAAATCATCGCGCGGGAAGGCCCTTATCCGGCGCTCAACGCGCACTTCGAGACCTCAGTTCCGGATCTCTTCATCGTCGGCCTGGCAAGCGCTCCGGTATTCGGTCCGGTATTGCGCTTCATGTTTGGTGCGAAACATGCCGCGCCGGCCGTGACCAGACGATTGCTGCGACGCTCGTCCGGATTGGGCAACGAGCAGCCGAGAATCGTCGCGACGTGAGGCTGCCCCGCTATGTTGACAGCTCGTAAATAGAGGCGGGCCGCTTCTTGGCGGTCTGAAGGGCGCGGAACAAGTCGTTCAACGGGCGCCTGCGCGACGAGCGCCTGAACAACAACAGCGATACCGGGGCGAGACGAGGGAACACGGCCCCACCTAACCCAGAAGATTTTTCCAGCCTCCCGCGGGTAAATCGCAGTAGAGCTCGCAATGGGGAAGCGGAGCGAGTGAAGGGAATTGAACCGACATATGCGGCTTTGCGAAGCTGCGGCATGACGGGACAGCCGTCCGACCGTTCTGAATCCGTTTCCGCAACGGTTCCGACGACGCGGCGATCGTGCTGGACCGTGGTCGGTGCGGTTGCCATTGCTGCGGAGCAGCGTCGGGCCAACTTTCTGGAGCGGGCGAAGGGAGTCGAACCCTCGTCTCTAGCTTGGGAAGCTAGGGTAATAGCCGTTATACGACGCCCGCTGGACTGCGGGTATTCTACGATGGCGTCTCAATCACGCTCAATGTTCTCGCCGGTATTAGATGCGACAAATCTTTTGACGGCAGAAAACGTGAAAGCGAGCGTCCAGAGTACAACGCTCCTACCACCTAGGACCTCGCAACTAGAACGTCACCGCTTGGTCTACCTCAGCTCGTCCAAGAACCTGAAAATACCGCGAAAGATGCGACCACGAACGGTTGATTATTGGGTGAGATTGACCTAACCCCGGGGCGAGCTTGCCAAAATGCGGTCAGGCAACCAAACCGAAGCGGCCGAATTCTGCGAGAAGACCGTCCAATAACGGGGGCCACTAGTGCGGTTCCGCCGTACTCTGCATCGCGGCAGCGGCAGTGTGGTCGCAGGCGGCGAAATGGGAATTGTACCCAACACATACTCGCGGCAGGGGTATACTTAGCAACAGTTGGTTTCGACCAGTTTTTCCGCGAAAGTTATCAGTAGACCACGCTTGCTGGGTCGTCTACGATCCAAGCGTTGAATAATCGTGACGTGTTCGACTCGCCGACTTGCGCGAACACGACCGACCCGACCACCGACCTCGAGAACTTTGTCGAACGCGATGTTGGAAACCTTCTACGGCTTTTCCGGTAATCCGTTCCTGGTGAATCCGGACCCATCGCTTTACTTCGAGAGCAAGGGCCACCGGCATGCACACGCCTCCCTGAAGTACGGCGTGCAGCAGGGCGAAGGCTTCATGGTGATGACCGGAGAAATCGGGGCCGGCAAGACGACGCTCGTGCGGACCCTGCTCAGGGAACTCGACCCTAATGTCGTGTTGGCCGCGCAGATCGTTAGCACTCAGCTCGATTCCGATGACCTGTTGCGTGCGGTTGCGCTGGCGTTCGGCCTGCCGGTCGAGAACGCGACGAAAGCGTCCTTGCTGGGAACCATAGAGACGTTCCTGAGTTCTCTGGTACGACAACACCGTCGTGCGCTGCTGATTGTCGACGAAGCGCAAAATCTCGGAGCACGCGCGATGGAAGAGCTGCGCATGCTTTCCAATTTTCAGCTTGGAGATCACTCGATGCTGCAAAGCATCCTGGTCGGTCAGCCGGAGTTGCGCCGTCTGATGGGCGATCCATCGATGCGGCAATTGCGTCAGCGCATCATCGCATCTTGCCACCTGGGGCCGCTGGATCCTGCTGAGACGCGCGCCTACATCGAGCATCGCCTTCACCAGGTGGGTTGGAAAGGCGATCCGTCGTTCGAACCAAGGGTGTTCGAGGCTGCACACCTTAGCACTGGGGGTATTCCGCGCCGCATTAACCTCTTGTGCAGCCGTATGTTGCTGAGAGCATACCTTGCTCGTGAGCATAAGATCGGTCTGGCGAATGTCACCGAGGCCGCAAATGAGGTGAGCGAAGACATTGGAAACGAAACGCCGGTGTCCAACGTACCCGCATCCCCCTCGGCTACTGAGCTTCGCACCGGTGATGTCGTGCGACCCTTCATAGTCTCGTCGATCACGGCGCGGCTGGACCGCTTGGAAAAAAACGTGAACACCGTGCTCGAATTGGTGCGAGCAATGGCCTCCTCGGACGATCGCACCCGGGCGGGCGGTAACAACGGTAACAAGGCCAAGCGCGCCTGACGCGCTTCAGCGTGTCGCTGCTGGCACGCGGCGCCCGTACCAGGGCTTAGTCGGACACTCACGAAAACGACCCGTACCGCCCGCCGAGATCGGGGTGCCGCTCTGTGGGCGACATTGGCGCGACTTGCGCCGGGCCCGAAAATGCAGTTCTCGGCTGCCTTGTAAGAAGGTTCACCGGCAGCCTTTATGTCCTACATTCCGCACAACGGCCGAGGCATTTTCCCGCAATTTCCGTCCTCGGGCGGAAGTTTTCAGTGGTCGGCGCGGTATTGGGCGAGCGGGACGCCGAGGAGCTGAAGTATCTGGATCT
>Ga0209517_10000575_pt1 | contig 62070 bp, 51 predicted proteins | sample PeaSoiMetSII2010_FD_187695 | JGI IMG/M metagenome (GOLD analysis project Ga0209517, IMG submission 187695) | Peat soil microbial communities from Weissenstadt, Germany - SII-2010 (SPAdes) (version 2) | ecosystem: Environmental > Terrestrial > Soil > Wetlands > Peat | place: Germany... | reverse complement strand
ACCGCGAGGCCCGCTGTGCGGAATGGGCATCTGCTTCGAGTGCCGGGTGACCATCGACAGGCGCGCACACGTGCGCAGTTGCCAGGTGCCGTGCGAGGAGGGGATGGAGGTGGGCACGGATGGCTGAAGTGTCACAGTGAACCGTATGTCTTTAACGCTTGACGTTACACGAAATCCAGTATTAACTGAGAAAGCTGTGATCAAGACGTTTCGCTGCGATGAGACTGAACGGCTCAGCTTGGGCCATCGCAGCAGGCGTTTTGGCAATATCGAGGCTGTTGCGCGACGTAAGCTGCGCATGATTCAGGTTGCCGCCAAACTTGACGATTTGAGGGCGCCGCCAGGGAATCGTTTGGAGGCCCTGACTGGGGACCGAAAGGGACAACACAGCATACGGATCAACGACCAGTGGCGTGTCTGTTTTGAATGCGAGATGGGGACGCATACGGGGTGGAGATTGTGGATTACCACTAGCCGCTGGGAAGGGAGAGCCAATGTCGAGAAAGCGCGATGATCTCTTACCCCCAATTCATCCCGGAGAGATCCTGATCGAGGAGTTCATGAGACCGCTCGGATTGAGCATCAACCGCGTGGCCCGCGACCAGCGCGTGCCTGTGACCCGCATTGCCGAGATCGTCCATGGCCGGCGCGGCGTGTCCTCCGATACGGCCCTGCGCTTGGCGCGGTGTTTCGGCACGACGCCTAACTTTTGGATGAATCTGCAATCGGCCTACGACCTGGAGGTAGCCGAGCGTGGCACGATGGAGCAGATCAAACGTGACGTTCATCCCGTCAATGCCGTTGCCTGACGCGATAGGAGGCCGAAGACCATGGGTGAGGTAGTTGTTTTTCTGAGTATCAAGAACCGCTCCCTGAGTCTGAATGGCTGTGAAAAAATCGCCGGCAAGCGGGCGAGGCAGGCGAAAGCGCCTGCCCCACCTCTGAGAACGCAGCACTTGTTTTGGTGGCGCAGGCGGTTTCGCCTACGCATCCTCATTTTTTCACAGCTTCTGACGATCGCGGTGACGACTTGATTTCCGATGCCTGACAGCACTTACGACGTCGCCGTCATCGGCGCCGGGCCCGCGGGACTGGCCGCCGCCAAACGTGCCGCGGAATGCGGCGCCAGCGTAGCGCTGGCGGACGACAATCCGCAACCCGGCGGACAGATCTGGCGCGGCGAGGACAGGTGGGACGGGCCTTCCGGCGTATCTCTTCTCTGCGGCGCGCGAGTCTTCGCCGCTCCGGAGCCCGGCCGGCTCTCGCTCGAAACGTTCGATGGCGATCTCGGGCTCGGCTATCGCAGCCTCATCATCGCCACCGGCGCTCGCGAGCGCTTCCTGCCGTTTCCCGGATGGACGCTGCCGAATGTGATGGGCGCGGGCGGTCTACAGGCGCTCGCAAAGGCCAGGCTGCCGGTGAAAGGCAAGAAGGTCGTGATCGCCGGCAGCGGCCCGCTGCTCCTGGCCGTCGCCAAATACATGTGCGGTCACGGCGCGAACCTGCGACTGGTTGCAGAGCAGGCTAGCGACGCCGCGCTGTACCGCTTCGGCCTGGGACTGGCGGGGCATCCCGGAAAACTGCTACAGGCGATTCAACTGCGCGCCGCTCTCGTGGGGACACGCTACCTCACCGCGTGTTGGCCCATCGCCGCCGACGGCTTGGACAAGCTCGAAAGCGTCACGCTCTACCGCGCCGGCAACACATGGCGAGAACCCTGCGATTACCTGGCCTGCGGCTTCGGCCTAGTCCCCAACGTCGAGCTCCCAGCCTTGCTGGGCTGCCGGTTGGGCGCGTCCGGCGTCGAGGTGGACGACTACCAGCAGACCTCGGTCGCCGGAGTCTATGGTGCCGGCGAGGTCACGGGCATCGGCGGCCTCGACTTGTCGCAGGTGGAAGGCGAAATCGCGGGATATGCAGCGGCGGGCAAAGCGGATTGGGCGCGGCCCCTCTTCGCCGCCCGCCGGTCGCATCGCCGATTCGCCGCGTCGCTCGAGCGTGCCTTCGCCCTGCGCGAGGAGCTCAAAAACCTGCCGCAGGACGACACGCTGGTCTGCCGCTGCGAGGACGTCACGTTCGAACGGATCCGCCGCCGTTCCGGATGGCGCGACGCCAAGCTCCAGACCCGCTGCGGCATGGGACCGTGTCAGGGCCGCGTCTGCGGCGGAGCGCTGGAGTTCCTGTTGGGCTGGAAAGCGGATTCCGTGCGCCCGCCGATTTTCCCGGCGCGCATCGAGAGCCTCATCGGGACAGGCCAGGAGGCCTGTCCTACCGGGCCCAAATATCCCCGACCGTGAAGCCGTCCGGGAACGGGTCCTCGGGATCCACCACGTACTGCGCGAAGCCGGTGATCCAAGCCTGCCCCGAGAGCAAGGGCACCACGGCCGCATAGGGCCCGACTCGAGTCTCTTCGATCAGACGGCCGGTGAAGGTGGTCCCGAGGATGCCCTCGTGCACGAAATCCTGGCCGAGCGGCAGCTTGCCCTTGGCGTGCAACGCGGCCATCTTGGCGCAGGTGCCCGTGCCGCAAGGCGAGCGATCCAGGGCGCCGGTCCACGAAGAAGGCCGCGACCAGTCGAACGCGCCGGTCGAGACCACGACCGTATTCTTGCGGTGCGCATCGGGCCGGGAGGGCTCGCCGGAGATCTGCGCAATGCTGACGCCCGCGATGCCCGGGTTGTCCGGGTGGGTTACCGGCAACTGTTCGCGGGTTGCCGCTTTGATCATCTCCGCCACCCGCACGATGTCGCGGGCTTCATCCGGCGAGAGGCGGAAGCCCAGCGGAGCCGCTTCCGCGATGACGTAGAACATGCCTCCGTACGCCACGTCCACGGTCACCGTGCCCAGTCCGCGAACCTCCACGGGCGTATCCAGGTGAGTGGCAAACGCCGGCACATTGCGGAAGGTGACCTTCTTGACTTTGCCGTTGATCACTTCGGCTTCCACGCCGATGAGCCCCGCGGGCGTTTCCAGCTTGAGGCGAGTAATGGGCTCCGCCGCCGGGACCATGCCGGTCTCGATCAGCACGGTGACCACGCAGATGGTGTTGGTCCCCGACATCCCCGGATATTCCATCTGCTCCATGATGACGAAGCCGGCATCGGCTTCGGGGTGAGTGGGCGGCAGGATCAGATTGCAGTTCGCCGCGGGGTAGCCTCGGGGCTCGCGCAGCATGCGGAGGCGCAACTGGTCGGCGTGCGTCTCGAGGTGCCGCATCTTTTCAAACATCGTCTTGCCCGGCACATCCAGAACGCCGCCCGTAATGACGCGTCCCGGCTCACCACACGCGTGAGCATCCACTGCCGTGATCATGCTGGAGAATCGCACCCATGCCCTCCATGGAATGCCCAATATAATACGACTCGAGCGCTTCCCGCCGGGTGTTGAAGATGTCGAGCACGTGATGCATGCGCACCAACTCCAGCAAGGTGCGGATTTGCCGGGACGTTCCGTAAAGCTTCAAATCACCGCCGTTCGCCCTCAGGTGCTTCAAACAGCCGAGGATGGCCCCCAGCCCGACGCTGTCGAGCCTGGTCACCCGGGTCATGTCGAAAAGGATCTCGGAGTTTTCGTCCATGATGGGCTCCATGTCTTTCTCGAAGGCCCTCCGATTGGTGTGGCTGATGCCGTCGGGCAATTGCACGATCACTACGCCTTCAACGTATTCCGTTCTGAGCACTGGTTGTTCCCTTCCACACATGAAAATACGGTTGGGTGCGAGTGGATGTTACCAGAAGGCCCAAAGCTTTACCCAACTTTACAGACCGGGTCCAGGATGGGACCCGGGGTCGCCTCTCCCCCTGAGAAAAGGATCGCCTTGCAAAAAGATTCGAAGGGGGGCTTGACAAGCTTCTGTACCTGGATAAAATATGACTCATCTAAGCGTTGGTTATGCAAACCGCTTGCGAGCACAACCGTACCCAGATCATCGCCCGGAGAGACGGCGTGGATTACCTGGAATGCCTCGATTGCCGGCAGATTTTCGAGGCCGAAGACCTTGAGCCAGTGGTAGTCGAGGAAGACGAGGAATAGCCCCTTCCGCCCATGCGTTAGCATGGAGGGGAATGCTCGATCTCAACTACTTCCGGAACAACTTCGACCGCGTTGCGGAACGTCTTTCCGCACGCGGGCCCCTGCCTCAGCTCGACCAGTTTCGCGAGCTGGACCGGCGGCGGCGGGCGGCCATCTCGCAAACCGAAAAGTTGAAGGCCCGGGTCAACGAAGAGAGCGCCGAAATCGGAAAACGCAAGCGGGAGGGCGCCGACACCACGGAAAAGCAGGAGCAGGTGCGAGCCCTGAAGGCCGAGATCGCGTCCCTCGACGAACAGGTCAAGTCCCTGGAGGAGGAGTTCCGCGAGCTGCTCGCGGGCATTCCCAATATCCCCCACGAATCGGTGCCGGCCGGTAAAACCGAGGCCGACAACGTCGAGGTCCGCCGCTGGGGCCAGCCTCCACAGTTTGATTTCGAGCCCAAGGCGCATTGGGACCTGGGGCCGGAATTGGGCATCCTGGACCTGGAGCGCGCCGCCAAAATCACTGGCGCGCGCTTCGCCCTTTACTGGGACCTGGGCGCCAAACTCGAGCGCGCGCTGATCAACTTCATGCTGGATGTCCACACGCGCGAGCACGGCTATACCGAGGTCCTGCCGCCGTTCCTGGTGAACTCCGAGAGCCTGTTCGGAACGGGGCAGTTGCCCAAGTTCAAGGAAGACCTGTTCAAGTGCGAGGGCCACGATTTCTGGCTGGTTCCGACCGCCGAAGTGCCCGTAACCAATATCTACCGCGACGAAACGCTGGAGGCCGACGCTCTGCCCATCCGGCTGTGCGCGTACACCCCGTGTTTTCGCAGCGAGGCGGGGTCGTACGGCCGCGACGTGCGCGGCATCATTCGCGTGCACCAGTTTCAAAAGGTCGAGCTGGTGAAGTTCACGCGGCCCGAGCAGAGCTACGACGAGCTGGAGAAGCTGACGGCGGACGCCGAGGACATCCTCCGCCGGCTAGGCCTTCCGTACCGTACGGTAGTGCTCTCGACGGGCGACCTGGGATTCTCCAACGCCAAGACGTATGACATCGAGGTGTGGCTGCCCGGGCAGAACGGGTACAAGGAAATCTCCTCATGTTCGAACTACGAATCGTTCCAGGCGCGCCGCGCGGGGATCCGTATCCGCCGCGGGAAGAAATCGGAGTACGCCCACACGCTGAACGGCAGCGGCCTGGCGGTGGGACGCACCTGGGTGGCGATCGTGGAGAACTGCCAGCAGAAGGACGGCAGCGTGGTGATTCCGGAAGCATTGCGGCCGTACGTGAACGAAGAGGTGATTCGGCCGCGGAAGTGAGTCGGGGCGGCGATTGGACCCTGGGGACCAGATGCACCAGATGCCAAGGCCATTGCGGCGACAGTCCGGGTGCGGATAAGATCCAATTATGAAGCTTCTCGTAACGTTGGAGCCGGATGAGACCGGTATGATAGTTGCGGAATGCCCGGCGATCCCCGGGTGCATATCGCAGGGTAGTACGGAAGCGGAGGCCCTGGAGAACATTCGAGAAGCGATCACAGGTTGCCTGGAAGCTCGGTCGGCAAATGGGATGCCTCTTACCATCGAAGTCCGCGAAATTGAGGTTCCCGTCTGATGGCTGTGCTGCCCTCGGTTTCCGGGGAGCGAGCCGTTCGAGCGTTCGAGAAGGGGGGATGGGTCAGAGACCGGCAGCATGGCAGCCATGTAATCATGATCAAGCCCGGAAATCCAGCAAGCCTGTCGATACCTCAGCATCGTGAATTGGCTCCTGGTACGCGACGCTCTTTGATCCGGGCGTCGGGGACGACCGTGGCCGAGTTCGTGGATTTGCTGTGAATGCTCAGCGCTCTGGAAATCGACCGCCGGCTCCCGACGCCGGACACCGCGAACGATCTTGTGGTTGAAATCCGCGTCGGCTTGAAAACGTGGCGTCATCCGGTTGGCTTCGCCGTGGTCCGGCGGGCAGCCTCCAACCTGGCGTAAAGCGCGGGATGATTTCGACGAGCCTCTTCACGAAGGCGCGCGAATTCGTCTTTTTCCCGCTGGAGATACCGATCGATCGTCTCCCGGTTTGCGAGGTAAAACGCGACTGCCCCAAAGACCTGCTCTAAGCCGATCGCCGGAAACGACTCTGCGATGTCTTCCGGCGATTCGCCCCGCAAAAAGGCATAGACTACAGACGCCAGCGAGACACGGCTGCCGGCGATGTAGTACCCGCCTTCCCGTTGCTCGACGTATTCCTTGACCATGGCTGTCTCTGCCATCATTATACTGTCCGCCCCCGCGGCGGCGCCCCACGCAAGCGATACTGTAAGAAATTCCCGGAACGAGCGACTAATGGTGTGTAGAGCGGCAGGCGCTGGTGCCGGTTTTGCCTGTTCCACAATGGAGGGTTGGCCATATGAACCGGGGTGCGCGGTAACCCATGAACCATTCCGAACGAGAGCGCCTCTTCCTGGAGTTGTTCGGCGCCAACAAGTCTCGGATCCAGCGCCTGTGCTACGGCTATCTGGGCTCGGCGGAGGAAGTGGAGGATCTTTTCCAGGAAATCATGACCAACGTCTGGAACAGCCTGCCGGCGTTTCGCGGGGAAGCGCGGGCCAGCACCTGGCTGTATCGTATCGCCATGAACACGGCACTGGTCTATCGCAAGAAGCGGAAACGGGGAGAGGCGCTCACCGACGTTGCGGACGAGCGCGGCGGCCCGCAGCAGGACCTCGAGCAACAGGAGCGACTGGCCGCGCTGCGGACCGCCATTGCCGCCCTTTCGGACCAGGACCGCCTCATCGTGACCCTGCTGCTGGAGGGGCTGAGCTACCGCGAGATCGCGGACATCACAGGGATCACGGCCAACTACGTGGGGGTCAAGATCTCGCGCATCAAGCAGGCCTTGGAAGATATGATGACGGAGGTGAGCCATGGCGGAATTTGAAAGACTCCAGGAACTGTGGCAGCAGCAGCCGCAGCCGCGCATGGCGCCGGTGGATGCCGAGGCTCTGACGCGGGCGCTGGCGAAATACGGGCGGCGGCAGGATTGGATCAACGCCGCCAAGGTTTCCGCGATTGCGGCCACGATGGGCTGGGAGCTGGCGCACCTGGGCTGGTCTGTCTGGAGCTTGGCCGGCCTGGCCATGGCCGCCGCCGCCGGAGCGTTAGTAGCGATTGACTGGCAGAGCCAGCGCGTGATTTCCCGGCTGAATTTCGCCGAGCCTTCGGCAGCCTTCGTGCGCACCGCCATTGACCGCTTAATGGAACAGCGGGAGCCGTTCCGAAAGTACTACTGGCCGTTTCTGCTGGTCCTGGCCGCGAGCCTGAACCTGATGTTTTGGAGCACGCTGGGCAGCCAACCCGCATGGTGGAGATACGCGTGGCATTTCATCGGCTCCGCGCTTCCCTTCGCAGCCTACGCGGTGGGCCGGAGACTTCGCATCAAGCGTTTTGAAGCAGAGTGCCGGCCATTGGCCGACCGGCTGGCCAGCGTGCTCGAGGCCCTCGAGGAACATTCCCAATGAACACCGAACTCATCGGCGCGCTGGTGAAACTCCGCTACAAACTGATGTGGGCCAGAACGCGCACACGCAACGGCAAGATCGCCCTGTTCTTTGCGGGCTATCTCCTGTTGGTCTTCTTCATGGTGATCTTCAGCCTGGGAGGCATTGGCGCGGGAATCGCAGCCGTCCGCATGGGCAGAGCGCATACCGTGGCTGCGGGAGTGCTTGGGGGCCTGTATTTCCAGGCCCTGATGGCCACGGTGCTGATGGGCTTCGGGATCAGCGCGGCGTTCGCCGACGTCGAACTGCGCCGGTATCCCGTCCGGGCCTGGGACCGGCGCATCGCGCGGCACTTGCTGGGGCTGGCCGACCCGTTCTGGTTCCTGGTGGTGGCGCTGGAACTGGGACTGGCTGTGGGCCTCTACGCCTTGGGTCCCGGCTCGATCTGGCTGGGCCTCATCGCGGTGCTGCTGCTGTTTGTCTCCAACTACGCGATGGCCGAGGTGGTCGTACTGGTGGTGGAGAGGCTGGTGCAGCGGAAGGGGGGATCGGCCGTCCTGCTGGTGTGCATCATGTGCCTGGGGGTGCTGCCGGCGGCGGCCGGCCCCGCTATGAGAAAGCATCCCCAACTGCTGGCGCCATTGCTGCGAGTGCTGCACTACACGCCTCCTTATGGAGCGGCGTCGGCGATGCTGCGTCCGGGGATGGAGGCTTTCTATGGCCTGGCCGTAATCGTGTGGTGGCTGCTGGGCCTTTCGGCGCTCCTGGTGGCGCTGGAACGGCATCCGCCGCAGGCCCGAACTGCCCAGGCCGGCGCCCTGTCCTGGCAGGGACCCTGCGAGCGCGTGGGCGCTTTGTTCGGCCCGGCGAACGCTCCGCTGGTAGCGCAGTGGCTGCGGTTCTACTCCCGCAATAACCGGTTTCGCACGGTCTACCCGCTGGCCGTGCCGCTGGTGGCCTTCCTGGCGTTCACGCAGGCCCAGGTCGCGGGGCCCAAGGGCCAGTTCGCCAACATCCTGGGCTGCTTCGCGCTGACGGGCTTCATCGGCACCGCGCAGTTCGCCGTGAATCAGTTCGGGTACATGGGAGGAGGATTCCGCCGCTATTTTCTTCTGCCCACCGACCCGGCGGCCTTGCTGCGCACCGGCAGCTACACCTTCCTCATGCTGAGCGCCGCGTTGATTCCGGTGGCCACGATTGTCGTCGCCGTGTTCTCACCGATCAGGCTGGATGCGCGCATGCTCGCCATGCTGGTGGGAGCCGCGGTGACCGCCCTGTTTGTCATGCACGGCGTGGCGCTGTGGGCGACCTTGCTGGGACCGCGCCGCGGCAACTTCAAAGCCAGCTTCGGGAACGACCTGTCCCTGGCCGGCAACGTGGTATTCATCGGCGGCATGCTGATCCTGTTGTTTGTGCCGCGGCTGCTGGCCCATATCTGGCCGGCCGCGGTGGCTCCCGAGATGTGGTGGGCGGTGGTCCCGATGGCGCCCCTGGCCGCGGCTTTCTATTTCGTTTCGTTGCGAAACGCCTGCGACGTGTTCCGGGCGCGGCGGGAAGCGATTCTGAGCGTGATCGAAGGAAGAACGTAATCCATGGACGCAATCCGAATTTCCAACCTGGTGAAGAAGTACGGGACGGTGCTGGCCGTCGAGAACCTGTCCTTGCAGGTGCGCAAGGGGATCATGTTCGGTTTCCTCGGCCCCAACGGATCGGGGAAGAGCACCACCATCGGATGTCTCACCGGCCTGCTGGACCCGACCGCCGGCGAAGTCGAGATTCTGGGCGAACGCTTCGACGCGGAGAGCGCCGCGCTGAAACGCCGCATGGGCGTCATGCCGGAGACGCTGGGGCTGTTCGACCCGCTCTACGCGCACGAGTTCCTGGCCTTCGTGGCGCGCATGTTCGGACTGGACGAGGCGGTTACGCGCCAGCGGGTGACGGAGCTGCTGGACGCGCTGGAGCTGACCGACCGGTCGAAGACCCTGGGCGATTTCAGCACTGGCATGCGGAAACGCGTGGCTTTCGCGGCCGCCGTGATCCATTCGCCCGATGTGCTGTTTCTGGACGAGCCGTTCGAGAGCATCGACCCGGCCGGCGTGGCGCTCATGAAGCAGTGGCTGCGCCGTTTCACCGAGCAGGGCCGCACGGTCTTCATCACCAGTCACGTGCTGGAGACCGTGGAGCGGCTGTGCGAAGAGGTGGCCATCATCACCAAGCCGGGCAAGCTGGTGTGGCAGGGCGATATCACGGTGCTGGCGCGCGACGGCGCCATTAGCTACGACGGCATGGAATTCGAGGCGCTCGAGCCGCTGTTCCTGCACCTCACCGGCGAGCGGTACACGGATCTAAACTGGCTCTAATGACACTGTATCTGAAACCGACATGAACGTCCTGCCGCAAAGCGAAGAGTTGGCTTCGCGAAAAAGGCGCGCAGTTTGAAGAGGTGGATCTGATCGCGGCCTGCCGGCGGACGAGCTCGACAAGCTGATCGGGAAGCGCGATTACCGGCTGTTCCTGAATTCCCGCAACGAGATGTATCGCGACATGGGCATGAAAGAGAATCCCCCGCCGCGCAAGGAGGCGCTGGAGCTGATGTCGAAGCATCCGAACTTGATCAAGCGGCCGATCCTGGTGAAGGGCTCGCAGATGGTGTTGGGGTACGACGAGGAAGCGCTGGGGGCGATGGTGTAGGCAAAGCAATCACTCCCTCACGGTCGCGGCTCTGACGGAGCTGGAATCGTTACCAGTAACTCGTAACGACCGATTTCCGGCACGCGGGGCAGAAGTCTGCGCCTTTTACGTCCAGTCTCTCCACGGCGTGGCTCGACGCCATCACGCAGCGCCAGTCGGAGCAGTGCCGCAATCCGAAGGTGTGTCCCAGCTCGTGCGTGGCCTCTTTTACCAGGCGCTCCCGCAGCAGGTCTTCGCGCGGGGGCATGCCGTAGTGCTCCTCTTGCAATCGGGCGGTCGAAACCACGGCGCAAGCGCCGTCGAGCTGCGCCTCCCCGAACACGAACGTGAGCACCGGAACGTACAGATCGCGCGACGTCACCCCCAGGACGCGCGCATCGGGATCGGCGGACCGCTCCAGGCGCTGCAGGATGGCGGTAGAGTAGTGCTGCTGGCGCCGGTCGTCAAAGGAAAACGAGATATCGAGCGTCTCCGGACGAATCCGGCAGGGCGTGCGGAAGGTGCGCGCCAGCATTGCGGCCAGATGCTCCAGCCTGTCTAGTCCCAACCCATCATTAACGCTGACGAGCGGGATCAGGTGGATCGGTTTCACCGCAGCCCGTAGCGGCGGAGCTTGTTGTACAGCGTGGTGCGGTCGATATCGAGGATTCGCGCGGCGCGCGAAAGATTGTGCTGCGTCTCGCGCAGGATCCGTTCGATGTGAACGCGCTCCACGTCCTCCAGGGTCTTGCCGCCCTTGGGCTCGTCGGCCTGGAACTGGAAAGCAAAATCGGACGGCCGGATTTCCGCACCGCGTCCCACCACCAGCGCGCGCTCCACGGCGTTTTCCAACTCGCGGACATTGCCGGGCCAGTCGTGGTGCATCAGCACTTCCAGAGCTTCCGCCGAGATGGCAGGCATGGCCCGGCTGGTGGCCATGCAGAACTTGTTCAGGAAATGGTCCACCAGCAGCGGTATGTCGTCGCGGCGGTCGCGCAGCGGCGGCAGCTCGATGCAGAAGACGTGCAGGCGGTAGTACAGGTCGGGCCGGAAGGTCCCCGCCTTGACCAGCGTTTCCAGGTTCTTGTTGGTCGCGGCGATGCAGCGGAAATCCACCTTGATCTGCTGATTGCCGCCCACGCGCACGATCTCCTTCTCCTGGAGCACGCGCAGCAGGTCGGTCTGCGTCTTCAGGCTGATATCGCTGATTTCATCGAGGAAGACGCTGCCTCCGTCGGCGATCTCGAACTTGCCCTTCTTACGGTACTGCGCGCCGGTGAAAGCGCCCTTCTCATGGCCGAACAGCTCGCTTTCGAGCAGGGTCTCGGTAAGCGCGCCGCAGTGGATGGTCACCATGGGCATGTAGCGCCGCGGGCCGGCCGCGTGAATGGCGCGGGCCACCACTTCCTTGCCCGTTCCGCTTTCCCCGGTTATCAGGACAGTGGCCTCGGTGGAGGCCACCATTTCGATCAGCTCGGTCACCTTCTTCATGGCGGGGCTCTTGCCGATCAGCTCAGTGGAGGGGAAGACCTCCTGCAGGTTTTCGCGCAGGCGCACCACCTCGCGCCGCGCGCGCTTGTGTTCGAGCGCGTTGGCCACGAGGTGCGACAGTTCGTCCGGATCCACCGGCTTGGTGATGTAGTCGTAGGCGCCATGTTTGAGAGCCACCACGGCAGTCTCCACCGACGCATACCCGGTCATGATGATCACGGTAAGGTCCGGATCGGCCTCGCGCAGGCGCGACTGCAGCTCGATGCCATCCATTCCCGGCATTTTGATATCGATCAGCGCGATATCGAACTCCGACTGCTGTATGACCTCCAACGCTTCGCGCGCGCCGCCGGCCGGCTTGGCCGTGTAGCCTTCACTGGTAAACCACTTGCCGAGCGAATCGCGTACCACCAGCTCGTCATCGACGATCAGAATCCTGCCCTTTGTCTTGATTGCCACAGTGGGCTCTGTCATGGTTGCCATAGCTTCCTCCTGGTAAACCCCCGTTAAGCGACCGCTCCCTGACGGTCGCGGCTCTGCAAGCGACTGCTATCCGAGCCGCGACCGTCAGGAAGCGGTTGACCTGCCACCGGCAGGGTCACTAGAAATTCCGTTCCTTCTCCCGGCGTGGAGCGGACCGAGATCTCACCCGCGTGCTGCTCCACGATGCTGTGTGCCACGGCCAAACCGAGGCCGGTGCGGTTCTGATCCTCCTTCGTAGTGAAGAAAGGATCGAAAATGCGCGGCAATACCTCCGGCGGGATGCCGCTTCCCGTGTCTTTCACGCGCACCGCGCAATGCTCCGCGGCCGTGTCGAATTCGGTGGCGACTTCCAGCGTGCCGCCCTTGGGCATGGCCTCCGAAGCATTGACCATGAGCACCAGGACCACCTGCTGGATCTGGTTGGCATCGCATTCCACCGGCGGCAGGCCTTCCGCCAGCGTCTCTTTCAACACGATGCTCTGCATGTCGAGCTTGTGCTTCACCAGCAGGACGGCGCGGTCGACGACGGTGTTCAAATCGTTGGGCTCGCGATGGCTGGGCGCCTGGCGCGAGAAGGTGAGCAGGTTCTTGACCAGGTCGCCGCAACGCTTGCTCTCGCGCTCGATGGTCTGAACCTCCTCCACCAGCTCTTCGCGCCCTGGGATCTCGTGCTTCAGCAGAGCGCGGGACACCAGCCGCGCGTAAGTCAGGATGCCGAACAGCGGATTGTTGATCTCGTGCGCCACGGTGGCGGCCAGCTTGCCGATGGAGGCCATCTTCTCCGAGCTGAGCAGCGTCTTGTGCACGCGCTCCAGCTCGGCTGTCTTGCGGCGCACCTGCTCCTCGATCCTGGTCTGGACACCGCCCACCTGCAGGGTCATCTTGTTGAAGGATTCCGCCAAGTCGCCCAGCTCGTCGCCGGAGCGGACCGGCAGGCGATACTCCAGGTCTCCGCCGGCCACGCGGTGCGTGCCATCCATCAGCTCCTTGACCGGCCGGTACACCACCACCCACATGAACAGGACCGCGGCCCCCGAGCCGAAGAGGATCGCGCCCACCAGGAACCAGGTCAGCGAAGCGGTGTGTTGGGCCATTTGGGCATCCACCGCGTCCAGCGAGAGATCGGCGTCGATCACTCCCAGCACCCGCTGGCTCGCCGGGTGCACGTGGCACGCCTGGTTGGAACATTCCGGGGCATTGTAGATGGGGCGCATGACCGCGGTTATATGGTGTCCCTGTTTGTCCCAGAACATGCGGGCTCGGCCGGTGCGGTTGAGGCTGGTGAGCGGGGCCGATTGGGCGTGGCAGGTATAGCAGGCCTCGTTGGTCTTGTTCACCACGGAGGAGACTTCGCGCGCGTCGGTGGAGACGGTGATGCGGCCTTCCTTATTGAAGATACGGATGCGCTGGATGCCGGGCTGGCTGCCCAGCTCCTGGATAATGTTGTGGAGGGCCTCCTGGTCGTCGCGCAGCATTTCATACCGCGTGCTGAGCAGGATCACGTCCGAGACGCGGTCCGCCGACAGGTTCACCAGGTCCAGCGCCTGCTTACGTTCCAGGCGCAGGTTGATCCAGCCGAACAAAGCGAAAAAGGCCGCCGTGCTCGCGATCACGCACACCGCGAGCTTGGCGGCCAGTCCCAAACGAATTGTCTTGCCGAGCTTCATCCGATATTTGCTGTGCCGGACCTCATCCCACGGCGACTGGATCCGCCTCCGTTTCTTCCATCTCCGCCGGCGCCTTCTCATGCGAGTGCGCCTCGAAGATGGGGAAGTATTGAGCGACCGCGCGGAAGATCGCGAAACCGGCCGCCACGATCGACAGGGTGATCGCAATCTCGCTCCAGCGGGGAACATAATGCGTTCCGGAACCCGCCTCGAGCCCCGTAGTACCGACGTTCAGACGGTTGGCAATGAATCCGAAGACCACCATTACCGAGCAGGCGTAGAGCGCGCCCGGACGCATCCGGATGCCGGCCTGATACAGAAGCACGGTGGGCACGGCCATCAGGGCAATTTCCAGCGCGAACAGCCAGGTCTCGATGCGGTTCTGCGTGAGCAGCCCGAAAACGTGGCGATGGCTCAGGTCGAGGAACCGGATCCAGAGATAAACGCTCAGGATCACCGCCAGCACGCGCGCCATGCTGGCCAGCAGCGGCAGTTCCAGCGCGCGTCCGAACGCCCGGCTGCTGTGCCACGATTCGAAGATCGTCATGGCCAAGCCGACGGCGATGGACGAAACGAAGAACAGCAGCGGCAGGATGGGGCTGTACCACAGGGGATAGAGCTTCTCCGGCACGATCAAAAAGAGGCTTCCCAGCGAGCTCTGGTGGAGGGTGGAAAGCAGCACGCCCAGGATCATGAGGGGCACGGAGATCCGGTGGATCCACTCGAGCGGCTTGTGCAGACCGAACTTCTCGAAGACCACCGGGAGGAATTCGAGGAACAGGACCGTGGTGTACAGGGTGACGCACCAAGCCACCTCGAACATCACGGAACGCGGGTTCCACATCACCAGCGGATGCCAGAGGCGCTCCGGGTGGCCGAGGTCATACAGCAGCCCGACCACCACCAGGGTATAGCCCAGGAAGGCGGTAAGGATGGCCGGCCGCAGTACTGGTTGGTAACGCTCGATTCTGAAGATGTGGACCATGGCCACCAGGGTGAAGCCGCCGGCGGCCAGACCGACCCCGCACATGACATCGAAGGCGATCCAGATTCCCCACGGGAATTGGTCGCTGAGGTTGGTGGAGCCGCCCAACCCGTAAAAGATGCGCAGGTACGTGGCGTAGAGCCCACTCAGCATGATGGCCGCGAAAATCGCGCGCCAGACCGTAAGTTTTGGGAGTTTGCGCATCAACTCCGTCCCTCCTTTTTCGCCACCTCGGCACGGCGGTTGGTGATCCACCAGATGCCGCCCAGCAGGATCGAGCCGGTGGAGACCACGTCCGGAACCAGCTCCAGCACGCGCCAGGTGGTCTCGGGCAGGGGCTCCTGGGGCACATTGGTGCGCAGGCCAATCTGCTCGAAGGGCACGGCCGACAGGTAGAGCACGGAGGTGCCGCCCACTTCGGTGAGGCCGTAGATCTTGCCGTAATACTGGATGGGCTTTTCGGCGATGCGCTGCCGCGCTTCCGCGATGAGCGCATCGCGGTCGCCGTTCTTGGTGGCGCCCACCGGGCAAGCCTCGGCGCAAGCGGTCAACCTACCCTCGCTTTGCCGCTCGTAACACATGTTGCACTTCCGCATCCGGGGAAGGCGGGCCGACCATTCGTACGACGGCACCTGGAACGGGCAGGCCTGCAGGCAGTAGCGGCAGCCCATACATTTCTCAGCGTCGTACGTCACCGGGCCGAGCGCCGTTTTCTGCAGCGCGCCCACGGGGCAGACCGAGGCGCATGTCGGTTGCACGCAGTTCATGCACAGCCGCCGGCTGAACCTTTCCCCGTGCGTCTCGATGGTGGTGAGCTTGTGGGCGGAGATTTTTTCTTCAGCCGCTATCTTGTCGTCGTATGGGAGACCCCAACGCTCGGCACAAGCTGCTTCGCAAGCCTTACAACCGATGCAGAGGGTGCTGTCGTATAAGATCGCTCTCGACATAATGGGACCCTCAACTCCTTTTTAGCAGAATTCGCGGCAGAAGTGTAGCAAAACTTTACAGCGCCTGGAATTTTTCCGGCCGGCGGCAAGACCGCCGGCGTTACTGCGTCAGGAAGAACTCGCTGGTGGTGGCCTTCCAATTAGCATCCGGCAAAGCTGCCAGGAGGTCGTCGGCCGGCCGGCCGCCGTCTGCTGCAACTGCCCCAGCCAGAGCAGGTTGGCGGGAATAGAGCCGCGTAACGGCGTCCCGCATCCACTCGCGGACCAAGCCTTTGGGGACCAGGTTGCGGTTGGTGTTTTCCTCATCGGGGACATGCACCGCGATCAGCCAGCCCTTGCCGTAGGGGTCTTTGCGCAGCATGTCGGGGTTGGCGGCGGCCTCGCGGTTGATCTCCATGACCTCGCCTTCGGTCGGCGAAACCATTTCGGTTTTCACTCCATCCCGATAGAAGGAAAGGACCTTTTGTCCTTGCCGGATCCACTGGCCGGGTTTGGGCAACTCGATCCTCTCGATCTTTCCGAGGAGCGCGGCTGCAAACTCGTCGGCGCCGACGCGCACCAGGCTTTTCCGCTCGCGGAGCAGCCAGCTATGACCGGGGTGATAGGCGACATGTTCGGGAACCTGAAAACCATCCACAAAGTCTCCGCCAAGGTGGGCCGGGACGGCTTTTGGCGCTTCCACCATCACGGTGTGGACCGCCTTGCGCCGGTTGAGGAAGTAATCCAAAACGATGAAAACCAGGAAGAACGCGAGAACCAGTAATACCGTCATAAGCTTTCCAACCTTTCTCCGACTCCTGTAAGGGCACGGTGGATGCCAAATAGCGGTGTTTTTTGCCTCTTTATCTGTTGTGAATTCAAGCAATTAGGGCATGCGGGATTTTGCCGCACGGCATCGACGTTGGAAATTGCAACGGCCTGCTGTCGAGAATTGCCATGAATGCTTGTGGAATGAGGCGGTTGAGCGTCCTGTTGAGAAAACCGACGCGCGTGTGGGAAACCACGACCGAAAGCGGCGAGATCCGGATTGATGCGATGCGGACTGGCGACTGCGATCAGGCTCAAAACAGTTTATAGTGGGCATCGATGGGAAAGGGCGGCAAAGCTTTCAGCAGGCGTGCCAAGAGTCAAGATCGCAGGCGCGAGGCCGCATCGTCTCCGGCCGTGAAAACGCAAGCGATGAGGCATGCTCTGCTGCTGGCCGCCCTCATCGGCTTCACATTCTGTGCGTACTCGAATTCGTTCCATGCGCCGTTTCTGCTGGATAACGATCCGATGATTCTTCAGGATAACCGCATCCGCGCAGTGACGTCCGACCATATCCACCGTATCCTGACTCAACAGTATTGGGCAACGCACATCACCAGCCTCTATCGTCCGTTGACCACGTTGTCGTACCTGTTCAACTACGCGGTATTGGGAAACGGCACGAACCCAGCCGGGTATCACTGGTTCAATTTCATCCTGCACGCGGCCAATATCGGGCTCGTATATTGGCTGGGGTTGGTGATTTTCGAACAGGTTCCCGCGGCGTTGCTGCTCAGCGCAGTATGGGGGCTCCATCCCGTGCTGACCGAATCGGTAACGAACATCGTGGGTCGAGCGGATCTGCTGGCCGCCTTCGGGCTGCTGGCCGCATTGCTCTTCCATCGGAAAGCGCAGCGGACCTCGGGCGGATGGAAGGCGGTATGGCTCACGGCGATCATGCTCGCCGTCACGGCCGGTATATTTTCCAAGGAGAGCGCCGTGGTCGTCGTGGCCGCCATGGCGCTTCACGATCTTACTTTCGGACGAGCAGGCTCGTGGCGCTCGCGAATTCCGAGCTATGCCGCCGTAGCGGTCCCTTGTCTGGTGTTCTTGTACGTACGTGCCCACGTGCTCGCGAACGCCGCCTACGCACCATTTCCATTCTGCGACAATCCGCTCACGGGCGCAGGCTTCTGGACGGCGCGGGCGACCGCCGTCAAGGTCATTGGCAAGTATTTCCTGCTACTGCTGTGGCCTGCGCGGCTGTCGATTGACTACTCCTACAACCAAGTTCCGCTATCCGGTTGGGGGATGACCAACGGGGAGGATTGGAAGGCCGTCGCCGCACTGATCGCATGTGTTGCCGTTGCTGTCGTGGCCATTCGTTCTTTCCGGCGGCACAAGCCACTGTTCTTTTGGATCGCGTTCTTCTTCGTCACCCTTCTGCCCACTTCGAACCTCCTCATTCTGATCGGCAGCATCATGGGGGAACGCTTCTTGTATATTCCGTCCATCGGGTTTTGGGCGTCCGTGGTCTATGGCCTTTACGCAGTCTGGCAGCGTCTTCCGGCTTCGCAAACCCGCATCTATGCCGCGGGGGCGGCCTTAAGTGCCCTTCTGATGGCACTCGCCGTCCGGACCTACGATCGGAACTCGGACTGGCTGGACCAGCAAGCATTCTGGCGAAGCGCATTGGAAGCGGCTCCCGGCAGTTACAGGGTGCAGCTTGGCGCGGCCACCGGCACGGTGCTTCTCGGACAGAAAGATTGGGATCGCTCCATTGGCGAAGTGGACCGCGCGCTGGCCATTCTCGACAGTCTGCCGGATGTTCACAACAGTGGCACGGCTTACCGCCAGGCTGGCATTGTTTACCGCACCTTCGGGGAATGGCTATCCAGGAACGCCGCCGGGGCAAGCGCCGAGCACTGGTACCGGAAATCGTTGAACGCCCTGTTGCGCAGTGAGAAGATCGAGTTGGCTCAGGACGTTGAGAACCGGCGGGAAAATACGAGGCGGGGCAAGCCGGGGCTCACATTCGTGCCTGGAGCGTTGTACCTGGAAATGGGCCGGACCTACATGCGGCTGTCGGACCCGCCGGACGGTCTAGCGGCGTTGGAACGCGGGCGTATGCTGGAGTCGGATCCCGACCTTCTGGAAGAGGCTGCGGCGGCGTATCGCGCGACTGGCGACCTGCGCAAGGCCGCCATGGCTCTGGTGGAAGCCGTGGCTATGGATTCCAGCCGGGTTCACCTCACTTCGGAACTGGTGGAGTTGTACGCGCAAATCGATCCCTCGGGTTGTGCCGTCAGCCGGCAGGGCGGCACGCTAGGCCTCAACGTGGATTGCCCGCTGGTGCACGGCGACATCTGCACTGCGTCAAGAAACGTCACCCTCAGTTACCTGCGAAAAGGCCAGCATTTGGAGGCCGACGCCATCCGGCGGACTGCCGTGGAGGATCTCGGCTGTGCGCCGGAGCTTCTGAATTAGCGAGAAATGGAGGGCGGAAAATCCAGGAGAGGCCCGTGGTTGTTGAAACCTGAGCGGCGGGAATCAGCGTGGCCACGCGGGAAAGCTGCGGTCAGTCCAGGATTAACCGGGGAACATCAGGCGAACACGACAGTTGCCGCAGGCCCTGCTAAGTTGCGTTACAGCCCCAAACGGGGGCCAATTCAGGAAAATTGCACCTGGACATGGCGAAATCGCAAAAAAATGAGACCGGTCGGTGTGAAACTATTGACGCGGGGGCGGGGATGTGGTTAAATCGGGCAGCATTGATTATCAACCCAGACAAGGTGGTACGGGCGTGCTTGCCTGTATATCCGGCGCGCCGTTCGGCGTTGAAGGGAAACAATTTCTCTTGACAGTCGCCGCGCAATCAGTTATGAATATCTTTACCGCGTCTGGTTCTAGTGTGCAATTTTGTATGTGTACCCTGCTAGCACAGAAGACACGACTTCACAAAAACATGTGCGGCAGGATAAGGCTTCAGTGAGGACCAGTGGCCGGCTTGGTGGCCGCTGGTAGAATGGCTCTCCGCCCGACACGGAGAAGTTCCCTAGGTTTCTGAACGGTTTTTTAGGTGCTTTGAGGCTCAGGTTGAAAGAGAACTTCGACCGATTCAATTTTGCAATTTACAAGGAGAAGGAAATGGTAGAATTTCGCAGATGGATTACTGCGTTAGCTGTGTTGGCCCTATTCGCGGGGCTGGCCAGCGCGCAGGTAGGCGGCGGCGGAACCCTAGGCGGCCCACTAATATGCTCGGCCACCGTGGCGGTACCTCCGCAGTTGCGCACTGAAGGAATGACCGAACTGATCGGCGACATCGTGATCACCTGCACGGGCGGCACGGCGACGGCGGTGGGTACGGCGATTCCTACAGCCAACTTCACGGTAAGTCTCGGTACACAAGTGACGAGCCGTTTATTGGGCAATAACTCGGTGTCGAACGCATCGGAGGCGCTCCTGCTGATCGATGAGCCCGGGGTGGCCACGCTTCCGGCCCCAGTACTCGGTTTCGGCCCCCAGGCTCCCCAGAGCCTGTGCGCGACCCCGGCGGTGGGCGCCGGATCGGGTGGCTGCGTTGAGTACGCCGCGAACGCCGCGGCGGTGAACGGCGGCACCCTTCAGGTGGCTTCCAGTTCGACCATTGGACCGGTGGCTACCTTCAACGTGTTCCAGGGTCTTGTGACCTCGAACCAAGTCACCTTCCAGGGCATCCCGATTCTCGCCCCGGTTTCGTCCGGTGCGCAGCGTATTTTCCGCATCACCAACATCCGCGCTAACGTCTCCGGCCTGGGCACTGGCAGCTTCAATGGCACCACCCCGTTGCTGGCATCGGTTTCAATCAGCGGCAGCACTTCGGTGCCGATCAACAACCCGGTGCAGACCGCCGGTTTCATCCAGCCCGGATTGACCGTTACCTTCAAGAGCCCCACCGGCGGCGGCTTGGCCAGCGCCGGTACCGGCTTCCTCCAGTGCACCACTGCAACCACTCTCGGCGTGGCGGTCCTCCAGTACACCGAGAACTTCGGTACGGCGTTCAAGACGCGCGTAGCTCCGACAGCCACCTACACCGGGCAGGCGGGCGCTCCCCCGGCCGTCCAGAACATTCCCGGTACGATCTACAACTCGGAGTCGGGCTTTGTCACCAGCGTTTCGGGTCTTCCGGCGAATACCGGCCTGGCCGATTATGGCACCCGGCTGAAGGCTGTATTTAACAACGTTCCGGCTGGCGTAAAGATCTACGTCTCCGTCGTCAACCTTGCCAGCCCCGGCAATATGACCTCTCTAGCGAACGCCCCTCTGCCGGCTGGCAATACCAACACCAGTTCGTATGCCATCCTGGTCAACGGGGAAGCGTCTCCGGACGCCAACGGCTTCCCGCCGGCACTAACCCAGACGACCAGCGTCAACAGCAGCACTACCGGCATATACGACATTACGTCGGGCGGCGCGGTTGCGGGCGCTTCGTATGTCGCGGTTTGGGAAATCATGAACACCAATCCCAACTCCGACGAGACGTTCAGTTTCGGCGTGTGGACCTCGTATACCGCCAACCCGGGCAGCGGCTCTCCGCCGCAAGGCACGGCTACGGTGAGTGCCAGCTATGCTCCGACGCCTCCGGTTCCGTTCACCACCGCCACGGGCTCAGCGGCCTCCAGCAGCTTGACCATTCCGCGGTTTGCAGATCTTGGCACATACGACAACAGGAACGTTCTGGTCATCAACATCTGCCAGACCTTGCTGCTCTTCCCGTTCGTGACCAACCAGTCGGGTTTCGATACAGGCTTCGCGATCGCGAATACCTCTTCGGATCCGATCGGCACGGGCGCACAGAACGGCACCTGCACGATGACCTTCTATGACGGCACCGGCAAGACGCCGGCATTCACTACCCCGAACGTTGCCACCGGCACGGTCTATGTGAACCTGGCTTCGGTAGTGGCCCCCGGTTTCCAGGGCTATGCCTTTGTCTGGTGCAACTTCCAGTTCGCTCACGGCTATGGGATCGTCAGCGATATCGGTGCGCGCAACTTTGCGGCGCCCTATCTAGCGTTGGTCATCAACAACGGCAGCAATCCCAACAACCGCAACCAGTCGATTGCGTCTGAAAACGCTTCTCACTAAGAAGAGAGCCTGCATTGTCTAAAAGGGGGGGGGAGCTTCGGCTCCCCCCTTTTTTTGCCGCAGCATGTTCGGGTTTTTGCCGGAACCCACAACAACGAAGCAAAAAGGCAAGAACACTGGCAAGAATGCCTGTGCTACAGGTTTTCCATGTGGTACACTACAAATACTCCCCCGCGTCCAACCGTATCCAAACCATGTTCATCCATCGAAAGAGGAGGCAGTCTTGAACAGATTTCGCTCGATCGTATTGGCAGCGGTGTTCGCCGGGCTGGTCTTGGTATCCACGGCTTCCGCTCAAAACATTTCCGTGGTTTCCGGGAACGGGCAGGTGCTCAGCATTGGCAATGTCTCCCTCGCTCCGCTGACGGTGAAGGTGACGGATGTCAATGGCAACCCGTTGCCGAACCAGACCGTCAACTGGAACGCTTTGAATTACTACGGGCTTTACGGGTTCTTCCTGGGGAACGGCAGCAATCAGTTCACCAGCGTAACGGACTCAACCGGGCAGGCGAGCACCTTTGGCTCTCTTTCAGCGAGCACGTTCCCCGGCGTCAACGCCTTCACCCAGGTGACAGTTTCAGCCAGCGTCAATAGCGGAAATGGGGTGAACTTTACGCTCACGCAGTTGGTTTCTTCGCCCAATGGTTCCCCGTCCCAGATTCAGGCAGCCTTGGTCGACCAGTACTTCAATTATACGACGTTCCCCGGCGACACTTTCTCCGGAGCAGTGGGGACCACATCGTCCCACACGATTCAGATCCACGTTGCCGCAACCAACCTGCTGTCCACCAACGCGATTCCGTTTGCCGGAGTCCAGCTTTTGAATTATCAGGATCCGGCGAAGGGGCCGGCGGCCGCGTGCGTCCAGACCGATCCATCCGCCGGATTTGGGACGGTTCTGACGGATACGAACGGCAATGCCACATGCACCGTGGCTTTTAGCGGGCAGCCCGGGAATGGGCAGTTTGTGGTCGCCGTGGGAGGCGTGCGATCCGCCACCGTGATTCCCACGAATTTCGGTTTCTGGCAGTTCTCGCCCACTGACCCGAACAATCCCACCCCGATCCAGTCCTCTTATACTACCCCTATCCTGAACGAGTCCGTTACTCCTGGGGCAGCGGGATCCATTAAAATCACGCAGGGGAACGGCCAGTCCGCGAATGCCGGGACAGCCCTTTCGACGCCGCTCCAGGTCGAGGTGGACAGCACCACCGGCCAACCACTGAGCGGCGTGACCGTCAACTGGACCGTCACGCCCGTGAGCGGCGCCGTGCTCGGGACTCCAACCGGCGCCACTGACTTCACCGGGAGGGCTTCCACCAGCGTAACTCTGGCGGGAGGCTCGTCCGGGACCGTCACGATTACGGCAAAGGTGGCTGGCAGCGCCTCCCTGTCGCAGACTTTTTCGATCACGGCCATCCCCCTAGCCCCGCCCGTCACGATCACGAACTTCAGCGTCGTTTCTGGGAGCAACCAGAGCGCCTCGGTCAACACCGCATTCGCGCAGCCGCTGGTAGTGGGGGTGACCACCAGCGCCGGATCGCCGGCCGGCATTACGGTGCAGTTTTCGTCCAGCGGCCCGGTGTCGCTTTCTACAACGACTGTGACCACGGATAGCAACGGCCGCGCCCAGGTCAATGTAACCGCCCTCAACGTCACCGGATCGGCCAGCGTCACTGCCACGATTGCCGGCGTCGGCACTCTGACGTTCAATCTCACGGTGACGCCGCCCGCTCCCACGATCACCGCGGGGAACTTTGTGAATGGCGCGGACCTCCAGCCGAATTCCCTTTCGCCATGCAGCATCGGGGCACTGGTGACAGCCGCGGGCGCGCTGGGAGTCAGCGGTGTCGGGCCCACTTTTCCGGGGCTGCCCGTTGCGAGCTCGAATGTGAGTATCACGTTTAACAACATCGCGGCGCCGATTCTGAATATCGGCACGAACTCCGCTGGCCAGCAGCAGATCACCTTCCAGGTGCCCTGCTCGGTGACTCCCGGCAGTTCAGTTCCGGTAGCCGTCACGGTGGGCGCCGGAAGCACGCCTGTCAACGTGGCGGTGGGCGTCGCCAGCCCAGGCGTCTTCCAGACTCAGATGTCCGACGGCGTTTTCCGGGCGGTCGTGGTTCGTCCGGATGGGTCGTATGTCAGCCTGCAGAATCCGGCCCGCCGCGGTGAGACCGAAATTGCGTACGTCACCGGTTTGGGAGCCACGGCGCCGCCCGTGGGTACCCTGTCCGTGCCGGTACCCGGAACCACCGCCACCGTGCAGGGGACCATAGTCCCGGGCATGGCCGGACAAGGCGTGCCGCTGGTGTACGCGCAGCTTTCGGAGGATCTCCCCGGCGTCTACGTGGTGGCGTTCCAGATACCCTCGGGCATGACCACCGGCAACAATGTCGGCCTCTCGATCGGAATTCAGGTTGGTGGCACGACGGTTTATAGCGGGTTAAGCAAAATTCCTGTCCAGTAGTACTTCTCCTTAGGAGGCCAGGGACGGCTCTGGCCTCCGCCTCTTTCGTCTTTTATTCGCCACAAAATCAATAGGTAGTGTGTTTCACAATCAGTGTAGATTGGGTTGTGGAGCTATAACTCCGTCCAAATCAGTGAGTTCGCCAAAAAAACTCTTGCACTGGACGAGGAGGTCGTGCCACAATCGGTTGTGGCCGATAATGGAGTAAAACGGAAAAAACTGGGTTGAAGTGGACTAGGAAATGGAAGATTCGGCGTCATTGCTCCTCATGGTCGAACCGCCGCGCGGAATGTACGCCGCGAAACTTGACGACCGGGGTCGAATCAAGCTGCCGACGGACTTCTTGCCCTTTTTCCATGCCCTGCGGGAGAAAAAGCTATTCATCACTTCACTCGATCGTAAGATCGCCCAGATTTATCCGCTCGCGATCTGGCGGGAGAACGAAAAGTGGTTCGAGACCTATCGCGACGATCCGAGAATAGCACGGATTCTGGCGTTCAATGCCGCCGATCTGGGTGGCGAGGCCGACATGGACAGCCAGGGCCGGATCCTCTTCCCGCAGGAATTGCGGCAAGAGCTGGGAATCGAAAACCAACCGGTCCGGATTTATGCCTACAAAGGCCGGTTTGAAGTTTTGAGCGAGAAGCTCTACCAGGAGAGAAGGCAAGAGGCCACGCAACTGGCGCCGGACGATGTGGCGAAAGCGGAGGCGGCGGGGCTCCGGTGATGCCGAATGCACGTCTCCGTCATGCCCGCCGAAGCGCTCTCGCTGCTCGGGATTCGTCCCGATGGAGTCTATCTGGACGCAACGGCCGGCCTGGGTGGCCACACGAGGTTGATCGCGCAGCGGTTGACAACCGGAATTGTGATCGCCAACGACCGCGACGCCGAGTCGCTGGAGATGGCGCGGCAGCACCTCGCGGAGTGCTCGGCGCGGGTGCGATTTCATCACGGATCTTTCGGCACGCTGGCGGAAGCAGTGCGGGAAGCGGGCTTCGAAAAGCTGGATGGGATATTAGCAGACCTGGGCGTGAGCCGATATCAGCTCACCGAACCAGGCCGGGGGTTTTCGTTTATGGCGGATGGGCCGCTGGACATGCGCATGGATCGAACCACGAGCACTACAGCCGCCGATCTCGTCAACTATTCCAACGAAACAACACTCGCCGATCTGATTTTTCAGTTGGGCGAAGAGAGGAGGGCGCGGAAAGTAGCCAGAGCAATCGTCCGGGCGCGGCCCATACGGAGTACACTCCATCTGGCCGATGTGGTGTTACGGGCCGTGCCCAGGACGGGTCGTCTGCATCCCGCCACCAAGACCTTTATGGCGCTGCGGATGGCGGTCAACGATGAATCCGGTGAACTGGATCGTTTACTCGGAATCGGCCCCGAGCTCCTGAAGAGCGGAGGGCGGATGGTCGTGTTGAGCTTCATGAGCATCGACGACCGAAAAGTAAAAGAGAGATTCAAAGCGCTGGGCCGGGACGGGCGTGCCAACATCCTGACGAAACACCCGCTTCAGCCGAGCGAAGCAGAGGCATCGCAGAATCCGGCGTCGCGCAGTGCGAAATTGCGAGCGCTGGAAATGATCTAGAGAGGGAACGAGAAGACCATGGCCACCATGCCGGCATTTTTCCGAAGGACAGAGGCAGCGGGGTTTCCGCAACACGTGGATCGTAAGGTTGCCGCTGAGACCATGCGCGCGGCGGTTTCAGTGCGCACGGAACGGGACCGAAACGAGCTGCGCCCCTTCCCGATGGAAGACGTATTCTTCTACTGCAAGAAAATCGACAACTCGCGCCTGGTGCGCGAGGACGATCCGAAGGCGAACGGCGCGTGCTTATCGGCCATAGGCGCCGCCGCGGTGATCGTGGCGCTTCTGACCGGTGCGTTGGTCCCCAGCGTGGCGAATACGGTCGCCGGATACAAGCTGGAGGCCCTGCGCGCCGAAGAGCGGAAGTTGACCGATGAGCGGCGAAGCCTGGACCTGGAGGAAGCCAGACTGCTGAGTCCGGACCGGCTGGAGAAGCTTGCCCAGGAGCACCACCTGGTGACGCCGAGGAGCGATCAGGTCTTTCACCTGGACGGAAAATCGGATGGCGCGGTGGCCATGGTGAAGTGAGAAGCAGGGGCCGGGGGCCAGTGGCCCGGGAAAATGCATGGTGGATCGTCGACTAAGATGGCTGGCCGGGATCGTCCTCTTCTGGGGCGCCGTCATTTTTCTCAAGCTCGTCTCGTTACAGGTTCTCCACCACCGGGAGTATTCCAGGCTGGCGCGGGCCCGCCAGGAAATGGTGATCGAAGTCCCGGCTCCCCGCGGCACGGTTTTCGACCGCACGGGGCGGCCCCTGGCGATGAGCGTGCCCGCGGAATCGGTCTACATCAACCCACTCAAGGTGCCCAACCTCGAATTTGCGGCCGATCTGCTGGCGCGCGCGCTGCACATCGACCGGCCGGATTTGTACAGCGCCATGCAACTGGCGTACGAGAGCCATCGCGGCTTCCTCTGGATCAAGCGCAAGATCACCTACGAAGAAGGCCAGGAGCTGCGCGGCATGCACCTGGAATGGATCTCGATTCAAAAGGAGGGACAACGCCATTACCCCAATGGCTCCCTGGCCGCGCACGTGCTTGGGTCGGTGGACTTCGAGGAGAAGGGCAACGCCGGAATCGAAAAGGCGCTGGACCCGGATCTGCGCGGCGAGGCTGGGGAGATACGGCTTCTCACCGATGTGAAGCGCCGCGGCATCCAATCGCAGTTGGACGCGGATGGCCGGCCGGGAGTGCCGATCACTCTCACGCTCGACGAGCGCATTCAATTTGTCGCGGAGCGCGAGATCGCCGCGGCCGTCGCCGCGCACGGCGCGGTCAGCGGCAGCGTGGTGGTCATGAACCCTTCGACGGGAGACGTGCTCGCGCTGGCCAGCTACCCCACGTACGATCCCAATCTGCCCCCCGAACCCGGCGATGATTTCGCCCGTCAAAACCACGCCGTATCGGTGCCGTTCGAGCCCGGGTCGGTCTTTAAGATAATCACTCTTTCCGCCGCGCTGGAGACCACTAACCTCACGCCCGACAGCCCGATCAATTGCCATGGCGGCGTCCTCACGCTCCCCGGGCGCGTGATCCACGATTCGCATACCGGCATCGGGATCATTCCGATGGCCATGGTGCTGGCGCGATCGAGCAACATCGGGGCGATCGAAATCGGCATGCGCGTGGGACAGACGCGCATGTACGACTACATGCGGAGGTTCGGCTTCGGCCAAAGATCGGGTATCGAGGTGCCGGCGGAATCTCCGGGCAAGCTACGGAAGCTCACTCGCTGGGGCAAGACCTCCTTGGCGTCGGTCTCCATGGGGCAGGAGGTCAGTGTCACCACGCTGCAGTTGGCCCAAGCCGGTTCGGCGATCGCCAACGGCGGGCTCCTGGTCAGGCCGCGCCTGGTGCTGAAGAGAGGAGGCAAGGATGTCTCCGTGCCAACGCCGGTTCGCATCCTGAAGCCGGAGACCGCTATCACCATGCGCCAGATGATGGAAGGCGTGGTCATCAACCCGCAGGGCACCGGAAGAAGGGCCAAGCTGGCAGGATACACGGTGGGCGGGAAGACAGGTTCGGCGCAGATCTTCGATTTTGCGGCCAAGCATTATACTCATTCATACAACGGGTCGTTTGTCGGGTTTGCGCCGCTCACCAATCCGGCTATTGTGGTGGCAGTGACGCTGAACGGGACGCACGGCGAGGGTGGATTCGGCGGGGTGGTCGCGGCGCCGGTATTCCACGAGGTCGCCACCGAGGCCCTCCGCGTCATGGAAGTGCCCAAAGACCTGCCGGATGAAATGTTCCCCAAGACCCTAGTGACCCGGAACGGGGACCTGGACGACTCGGTGGCAGACCCCGAAGCGGATGGGCCTAACATCCTCGAGGACGAGGATGAAGATGAGCCGCCGGCGAGCGAAAGCGAAGCCCTGGAAAGAGTGCCCGATTTCAAGGGCAAGACCATGCGCGTCGTGCTGGCGGAGGCGGCGGCCAAGGGACTGACGGTATTGCCGGACGGCAGCGGTGTGGCCCGTGTGCAGATCCCGGCGCCCGGCGCGGTCCTGCACCAGGGGGAAAGGATCCGGGTGCGGTTTTCGAGATGAAAGAGAAGCCCCGGTGTTCATGACGTTAGGCTTGACCACATGACGTTAGGCGAGACACTGGCGGGTGTTCGGCTGAAGCAGCCACTCCCGGCGGCGCTTGCGGGTCTCCCGATTGAGGGCCTGGAGTACGATTCGCGCCGGGCCGGGCCGAATTTTCTTTTTTTTGCTTTTCCCGGCAGCCACGCCGACGGACGCCAGTTTGTCCAAGACGCTTGGGCGCGCGGCGCCGTGGCAGTGGCGAGCGAATCGGAGGCTCCGGGGACAGGGGGCGGGTTCCCCACTGCCCCCTGGATTCTAGTCGAACACGGCCGTCAGGCGCTGGCGTTGGCCGCGCGGAACTTCTATGGCAAGCCGGACGAGCGTCTGCGGCTTACCGCCATCACGGGCACCAACGGAAAAACTACTACCTCCTATTTGATCGATGCCGTGTTCCGCGCCGCGGGACACATCACGGCGTTGATCGGCACCATCGAATACCAGCTTGCGGGACGGGTCCTGTCTGCCGTGAACACCACTCCGGAATCGTTGGACCTGGTGCGGCTGTTCCGGGATCTGGAACTGGCGGGCGGCACGCACGCCACCATGGAGGTCTCTTCTCACGCCCTGGCGCTGGGACGGGTCTACGGGCTTCATTTCCACACCGCCGTTTTCACCAACCTGACGCGCGACCACCTGGATTTTCACGGCACCATGGACGCCTACTTCGCCGCCAAGCAGGCTCTGTTCGAAGGCGCCGGCGGCCCTCCGCCGCCGTTTGCGGTGCTCAACCGCGACGACCAGTACGCCCGCCAGTTGAAGCTGCATCCCAAGACGAAGGCGCTCTGGTATGGCCTCGGGCAGGATCCGGACCTCCGCGCGCGCCACATCAAGTCGGGGTTCGAGGGCCTGCGGTTCGACGTGCAGTACGGCAAGCAGCGGTTTGCGGTGGAATCGCCGCTGATCGGCAAAATCAACGTGTATAACATCCTGGCGGCGTGCGGAACGGCCCTCTCGTACGGCATCGCGCCCGAAATTGTCGCGCGGGGGATTGCGCAGCTCCGCTCGGTGCCGGGACGTTTCGAACGAGTCGACGAGGGGCAGCCTTTCGTCGTGGTGGTGGACTACGCCCATACCGACGACGCGTTACGCAACGTGATCGCGGCGGCCCGCGGGCTGAATCCCAAGCGCGTGATCGCCCTGTTCGGGTGCGGCGGAGACCGCGATCGCGCCAAGCGGCCCTTGATGGGGCAGGCGGCGGCGGAAGCCAGCGATTTTGTGGTGCTGACCAGCGACAACCCGCGGTCCGAAGACCCTTTGGCGATCATGAACGATGCGCTGGTGGGTATCCGGCGCAAAGACGTGCCGCACATCGTGGAACCGGACCGCGCCACCGCCATCGCCCGCGCGCTCAAGGAGGCGCGGGAGGGCGACATCGTGATTCTGGCCGGAAAAGGCCACGAGCCGTACCAAGTCTTGAAGGACAAGACCATTCCGTTCGATGACCGGGCAGTGGCGAGAGAAGTGCTAAGGGGTTATGGATACGGAAAGAGCGGGGGCCAGGGGCCGGGGGCCGGGGCTAGCGGCTGAGGGCCAGGGGGTTGGGGACCGATGGACGATGACCCTGGAGTTGCAGGAAGTTGCGCGCGCCATGGGGGCGGCGGGAAATCCTCGGGCGGTCGAGGTTGCGGGTTGGAGTGTGGACACGCGGACACAGGAGCCGGGCAGTGTGTATTTTGCGCTCCACGGGCCCAACCGCGACGGGCATGAGTTTGTAGCGGCGGCCATCGAGAAGGGCGCCGCCGGTGTGGTGGTGGAACGCGGGCTCGGCGTTGCGGAGGAGTTGGTAGTGAGCGACACCTTGCGCGCTTTGCAGGAACTGGGCGCGTGGGCGCGGCGGCAGTGGAGCGGCGAGGTGGTAGGCGTAACGGGGAGCGCGGGAAAGACTACAACGAAAGATGCCATCGCGCATCTTCTCTCCGCGGAGTTGCCAGTGGGCAAAACGGTTGGCAATTTCAATAATCACGTGGGCGTGCCGCTCTCCATCCTGCGGATGCCCGACGGCTGTCGCGCCGGCGTGCTGGAAATGGGCATGAATCACGCGGGCGAGATTCGCGAACTGGCAGCCATTGCCAAGCCGCAAATCGGCGTGGTGACCAATGTGGGATACGCGCACGTGGAATTTTTCGATTCCATCGAGGGAGTGGCCGCCGCCAAACGCGAGCTGATCGAAGGATTGCCGCCGGGCGGCGTGGCGGTGCTGAATGGCGACGATCCGCGAGTGCGGGGATTTCGCGACGTGCATGCGGGCCGCTCGCTGACGTTCGGGTTTTCGGAATGCGCCGCCATCCGCGCCGAGGCAGTGGAATACGGGACCGCGGGGACGCGCTTTCGGACCCTCGGCGTGGACTTCGAGACCAGCCTGACGGGACGGCACGGAGTGATGAACCTGCTGGCGGCGATCGCGGTGGCGCAAGTCTTCGACATATCGCCCGAGAGGCTGCCAGAGCCGGTGCGCACGTTCGCCGTCGGCAAAATGCGCGGCGAAAGAGTGGAACATCGTGGCATGGTGGTCTGGAACGATTGCTACAACTCCAACCCCGAGGCGGCGCAGGCCATGATCGACGTGCTCCGGGAGACTCCGGCGGCCAGGCGCATCGCCGTTCTGGGAGAAATGCTGGAGCTGGGACATGCGTCCGAAGAATTGCACCGGCAGGTGGGGCGGTATGCGGCGACGCACGGCGTGGACCTGCTGGTCGGCGTTCGCGGGCGCGCCCGGCCAATGGTGGAAGCGGCGATCGCCGCCGGCATCCCGGCGCGCTTTTTCGAGGATCCGGCCGAGGCGGGCGATTTCGTCCGGCAGTATGCGCAGCCGGGGGATGCGATGCTCTTCAAAGGTTCACGCGGAGTGCGGGTGGAACGGGCATTAGAGAGGTTTACCGAGGGCAGCGATGTAGCGGGATTTCCCCTGGCCCCTTAGGCTATCCATGCTTTACTTCTTACTCTACGAACAGCTATACCGTTACGTCAGCCCGTTCCGCGTCTTCCGCTACACCACCTTCCGCACCGCGTTTGCCAGCCTCACGGCGCTGTTCCTGTGCATCGCGCTGGGGCCGTGGCTGATCAATAAACTGCGCCAGTTTCAAATCGGACAGTACATCCGCGAGGAAGGCCCAAGGTCTCATCAGAAGAAGGCCGGCACACCCACCATGGGCGGCGTGCTCATCATCATCTCCATCGTCATCCCGACTCTCTTGTGGGCCGACCTGCGCTACCCCTACGTGTGGATCGCGATCGCTGCGCTGGTGGGCTACGGATGGATCGGCTTCCTCGACGACTACGCCAAGGTGGCCAAGCGCCGTAACCTCGGCCTCTCGGCCAAGCGCAAGCTGGCTTACCAGTTCACCATGGGCTTCGCGTTCTCCGCGATTCTTCTGGTGATGCGGGCGTTCGGCGATTTCTCCACCAACATGAACATCCCCTTCGCCAAGCAGTTCCAGCCGAACCTCCTGATGGAATCGCTGATGCGGAACCCGTGGACGTACCTGCTGGGCGTGGCGCCGTTCTGCATCTTCGTCGCGCTGGTAGTGGTGTTCGCGTCGAACGCGGTGAACCTCACCGACGGGCTGGACGGACTAGCGATCGGGCTGATGGTGATCGCGGCGGGCGCGCTCACCGTGCTGACTTATGCCGGCGGCCACGCGACCCTGGCCGAGTACCTGCAACTGGCGCGCAATCCGCGCACGTCGGAGCTCACGATTTTCTGCGGTTCCATGACCGGCGCCAGCCTGGGCTTTCTCTGGTACAACGCGCACCCCGCGGAAATTTTCATGGGCGACGTGGGATCGCTGGGGCTGGGCGGCGCCATGGCGGTGGTGGCGGTCCTGATCAAGCAGGAGGTGCTGCTGCTGTTTATCGGCGGCATCTTCATTCTGGAGGCGGTTTCGGTGATCCTGCAGGTCGGCAGCTTCAAACTGCGTCATGGGAAACGCATCTTCAAGATGGCGCCGCTGCATCACCACTTCGAGGCGTTGGGCTGGACCGAATCGAAGATCATCGCGCGGTTCTGGATCGCCGGCCTGGTGCTGGCGCTGTTCGCGCTGACGACGTTGAAGCTGAGATGAGCATGCGTTGCACGCTGGTGGTGGGGATGAAGAAGTCGGGCATGGCGGCGGTCGAGCTGCTCGCGCGGCACTATGCCGCGCACTATCCGGATTTCGCCACCGTGCGCGCCACCGACCTGAAGCCGCTGGACGAGCTTCCCGAGGCCCGCGAACTGCTCGCCCGCCTGAACGTTCCGTTCGTCCAGCAGACGCCCGAGGTGTTCGAAGCTTGCGCCTCGATCGTGCTCTCGCCCGACGTGCCGGCCGACCTGCCGCCGCTCGAAGAGGCACGCAGGCGGGGCGCCTTGGTGATGGGCGAGGTGGAGCTGGCAGCGCCGTTTCTCAAGGGCCGGACCATCGGGATCACGGGCTCCAACGGTAAGACCACCACTACCAGCCTGATCGGCCACATCCTGCGCGCAGCCGGCCTGCCGGCGCAGGTGGGCGGAAACATTGGAACGCCCGTCACCGCGATGGTGGAGAGCTCGCGTCCCGACGGTTGGAACGTGCTGGAGCTCTCCAGCTTCCAGCTCGAGACCATCTGCGAGTTCCGCGCCCACATCGGCCTGGCGCTCAACGTAACGCAGAATCATCTCGACCGCCACCACACCTTCGAGAAATACGCCGCCGCCAAGGGTCGTCTGTTCGAGAACATGCGGCCCGGAGACTTCGCCGTGCTCAACGCGGATGATCCCGTGTGCGTGGCCTACGCGGAGCGCACGGCCGCGACGCCCCAGTGGTTTAGCAGCAACCGCAAAGTGACGCCGGGCGCGAGCCTGTGCGCGGACAAGCTGATCCTTGACGGCAAACTGCTGATGGAAGCCGGCGACATCCCGATCCGTGGGCGCCATAACGTGGAGAACGTACTGGCGGCGTCGATTGCGGCGGCCCGTGCGGGCGTGGGGCGCGACCAGATTGCGGCGGCCGTGCGCACCTTCCGCGCCGTGGAGCACCGTCTGGAATTCGTTCGCAACGTCAGCGGCATCGACTTCTACAACGACTCGAAGGCCACCAGCGTCGACGCCACGCTCAAGGCTATCGACGCATTCGACGGCCGCCTGTGGGTGATCCTGGGCGGCAAGGACAAGGGCCTGGACTACTCGCTGCTGCGCGCGCCGCTGGCGGCCAAGGCCCACGCGGCGGTGCTGATCGGCGCGGCCGCCCGGAAGATCGCGGACCAACTGCAAGGCGCCGTGCCGCTCGTGGATTCCCAGACGCTGAAAGCGGCGATCGAGCACTCGTACCGCAACGGTCGCCCCGGCGACACGGTTCTGCTAGCGCCGGCGTGCGCCAGCTTCGACCAGTTCAAGAGCTACGAGCATCGCGGCGAAGTCTTCAAACAAATCGTCGATCAACTGCAACCGAAGAATTGATATGGCACAGAAACTCAAGACCGACTGGACCCTCTTCTGGACCGTGCTGGCCCTGGTATCGTTCGGCCTGCTGATCCTCTACAGCGCGTCTTCCATCATGGCCAAGATGGACCCGCGCTATCACTCGAGCTGGTATTTCGTGATCCACCAGGCGGGTTGGGCGGCCATGGCCCTCGCGGCCATGATGGCGCTCAAGAAGACGAATTACCGCAAATGGAACAATGGCGCGGTGGCCTTTGGCGCCATAGGGGTCGCCCTGCTGCTGCTGGCGGCGGCTTACCTTTTCGACCCGGCGCACCACCGGTGGCTGCGTCTCGGCGGCCCGGTCGGCGTGCAGCCGTCGGAGTTGGCCAAGCCGGCACTGGTGATCTTTCTGGCGTTCTTCGTGACGTGGAAGCGGCCCGCGATCAACAGCGGGCGGTACAGCCTGCTTCCGGCCGCACTGGCGGTGGGATTCGTGATTTTCGGCGTGGTGGTGGCCGACCTCGGCACCGCGGTGGTGCTGGGAGCGACGGCCGCGGTGGTCTTTTTTGTGGCGGGTTTGGAATGGCGGTATTGCGCAATCGCCGGGGGAGTTGCCTTGGTCGGCTTGGTCGTCTTCATCGCGCTGTCGCCGTACCGCCTGGCCCGCGTGGTGCAGTTCTGCGATCCCCAGTTCAAGCTCGTTGCGAAGCTCGATCCAAACGGCAGGATCAAGGCACAGATGGAGAAGTCGCTGACCACGCGCGACACCGGTTACCAGGGTCTGATGGCCAAGATCGCCTTGGGCGACGGCGGCCTGGCGGGTCTGGGATTGATGAACGGCAAACAGAAGCTACTCTATCTGCCGGAAGCGCACACCGATTTTATTTATGCCGTGGTCGGGGAGGAACTGGGGATGATCGGCGCGGCCGGGCTGTTGATCGGCTTTGGCGCGATCTTCTGGCGTGGTATGCGCGCCGCCTGGCTGATGGGCGACGATTTCGGCCGATACCTGGCGCTGGGCATCTCGGTCCTCGTGGTGGTGCAGGGAATGATCAACATGAGCGTGGTGCTGGGGCTGATGCCGACGAAAGGCATCCCCCTGCCGATGATCAGCTACGGAGGAAGCTCGCTGCTGAGCACGCTGGTGCTTTTGGGGATCCTCATGAATGTGTCGGAACATGCGGGGTAAGGGGCCAGGGGCCGGCGGCCGGGGGCCAGGGGGTTGCGGGGCGAATTCGGGGTTCATGCCGAAGATCAGTCATTTTCGGGAGCTGCATGTTTGGCAGCGAGGGATGGACATTGTGGAGGCCGTATATCGGATCACCGGCGGATTTCCGAAGTCGGAGTTGTACGGGTTGACGGGGCAGGTCAGGCGGGCAGCGGTTTCAGTGCCTTCGAATATCGCCGAGGGACACACACGGGCATCAACAAAGGAATACTTGAATCATGTTTCGATGGCGCAGGCTTCTCTCGCGGAGGTGGAAACGCAACTCGAGATCGCGCTCGGGTTGGGGTACATCGCTCCAGCCGAAGTGAAGCCAATCCTGGACCAGTCCATCGTACTAGGGCGGCAGTTATATGCCCTTCGCGATGCGCTGCTGAGGCGAACGTGAGCGAGCGAAGCGAGCCTCTAATCCCCGGCCCCCGGCCCCCGGCCCCTGGCCCCTTCTTGCTCGCGGGCGGCGGCACCGGCGGCCATGTCATCCCCGCCCTGGCCGTGGCGCGGGAGTTGCGGCTGCGCGGACATCGCGTGTTTTTTGTAGGAACGGAGCGGGGCCTGGAAGCCAAGCTGGTTCCCGCGGAAGGGTTTGAGTTGAAGAAGATCGAAATCGGCGGATTGAATCGCGTGGGGATCGGGCAAAAGCTGGCCACGCTGGCGCGTCTGCCGTTCACTACACTGGGCTGCGTCAAGTTGGTTCGGGGGACCTCCGCCGTGTTCAGTATGGGCGGCTACGTCGCGGGTCCGCCGGTGATGGCCGCTTTGTTGACGCGCACCCCCGTAGTCGTGATGGAGCCCAACGCCATCCCGGGATTCACCAACCGCGTGATTGGCCGCTTCGTCGCGCGGGCTCTCGTTTCGTTTCCCGAGACAGCAAATTACTTCCCCAAGGGCCGGACGGAAACCACCGGCTTGCCGGTCCGCGAGGAATTTTTTCAAATCGCACCCAGGCCGCGCGGCGGCGTGCTAAACGTCCTGATTACCGGTGGCAGTCAAGGCTCGCGGACGCTGAACCAGGCCGCGCGGCAGAGTTGGCCGCTGTTCCGCAAGGCCGAGTTTCCCGTGCGCATCGTGCATCAAACCGGGCCGAACGGGCACGAGCAGTTGCTCGAGGAGTTTGCGCGGTCGGGCATCGCGGGGGAAGTGGTTCGCTTCATCACCGATATGCCGGCCGCATTCCGGGCGGCCGACCTGGTGGTGTGCCGGTCGGGCGCGGGCGCGGTATCGGAGTTGGCAGCGGCCGGCAAGCCGTCGATCCTGGTGCCGTTTCCATTCGCGGCGGACGACCATCAGACCCGCAATGCCGAAGCGATGGAGCGCGGCGGCGCGGCCAGGCTGGTGCGGGATGCGGAGATGAACGGCGAGAAGCTGCTTGCCGAGGTCGCGGAGCTCGCCCGATCTTCCGGCTCCCTGGAACGGATGGGAGAAGCTGCGCGGCAGTTCGCCCATCCGGGCGCGGCCCGGCGAGCGGCGGAGATTCTGGAGGCGGTGGCGCGTGGCTATTGACAGTGGCGCTCGAAGTCGAAACAATACATTAAGGAAATGTTTTTTCGTCCCCAGCATCTTCATTTTACGGGCATTGGCGGGATCGGCATGAGCGGAATCGCGGAAGTCCTCCTGAATCTGGGCTACCGGATCAGCGGTTCCGATCTCAAGCTCTCGCCCATCACCGAGCGCCTGGCCTCGCTCGGGGCGCGGATCTATGAAGGACACGCGGCTTCCAACGTCGCGGGAGCGCGCGCGCTGGTGGTGAGCTCGGCGGTCGATGAACAGAACCCCGAGGTGCTGGAGGCGCGGCGCCTCCAGATCCCGGTCATTCCGCGGGGCGAGCTGCTGGCGGAGCTGATGCGGCTCAAGTACGGCATCGCAGTCGCGGGAAGCCACGGCAAGACCACCACTACCTCCATGACCGCCACCATCCTGAACTACGCCGGGCTCGACCCGACGGTAGTGGTTGGCGGCCGCGTCGGCACCATGGGCGGGTCGAACGCCCGCGTGGGGCACAGCGACTTCCTGGTGGTGGAGTCGGACGAGAGCGACGGCTCGTTTCTCAAGCTGGCGCCGATCATGGCGGTGGTCACCAATATCGATCGCGAGCACCTGGACCACTACCCGTCGCTCGAGGCCATCCAGGCGGCATTTATCGAATTCGTGAACAAGGTGCCATTCTACGGAGCGGTGATCGTCTGCCTGGACGATCCCAACGTACAAAGCATCCTGCCCTCCATCCGGCGTCGCACCATCACCTACGGCACCACAGCTCAGGCCGACATGGAAGCCGTTGAAATCGGCTGCGGCCATTTCTCGAGCGACTTCCGCCTGCGCTACCGCGCCACGGACCTGGGCACGTTTCACCTGCGGATCCCGGGGCGCCACAACGTCCTGAACGCCATGGCCGCGGTAGCCACCGCGCTGGAGCTGGAGGTCAAGCCGGACACCATTCGCGACGCCCTGGCCACCTTCAGCGGCGTGGACCGCCGTTTTCAGGTGCGCGGCAAGGAGGCCGGCATCACCGTCATCGACGACTACGGCCATCACCCCACCGAGATCCGGGCCACGCTCGACGCTGCCCGGCTGTGCGGCTTCCGGCGGGTGCACGTGCTGTTTCAGCCGCACCGCTTCACCCGCACGTTCCACCTGATGGACGAATTTGCGAGCGCTTTTAACCAGGCGGACAGCCTGTTCGTGATGGACATCTACGCGGCTTCGGAGAAGCCTATTGAAGGCGTCACGGCGGAGGCGCTGGTCGAGCGGATCCGGCAGTTCGGGCATCGCGGGGCGGAGTATGTGGGCGGCATGGATCGCGGTGTGGAGGCATTGCTGAGCGCCGCCGAGGAGGGCGACGCGGTGCTGACCCTGGGCGCGGGGAGCGTGTGGCAGGCGGGCGAGAAAGTGTTGGCGCGGCTGCGGCCAGGGGGCGGGGAGTAAGATGCCGAAGGAAACCAAGAAACCCGCGGGCGGCATTCGTTGGAGGCTCTGGCTGGGGCTGGCCGCCTTTGGCGCGGCGGGCGTCTCGAGCGCCATCGCGGGGCTGAGGGTGCGCGATTTCGCCCTCAGCGATCCGCAGTTCACGCTGTCCCGCGACCGGAAAGGAGCGCTCGACATTCAGGGTCTGCAATACGCCTCGGGCGCGAGGGTGGCGCGGGTCTTCGCCGCGGATTTCGAGCACAGCATATTCGCGGTTCCCTTGGCCGAGCGCCGCAGGCGGCTTCTGGCTGTCGATTGGGTGGAAGACGCAACCGTCTCGCGCATCTGGCCGGATCGCCTGATCGTGCGCATTCGTGAGAGGACACCGGTGGCCTTCGTGTTCATCCGGTCGGGCGTTCTGCTGATCGATTCCCGGGGTGTCCTGCTCGAACCCCCGCCGCAGGCTCAGTTTACGTTTCCGGTGTTGAGCGGCGTCCGCGAGAGTGAGACGGAAGGCCAGCGCCGCGAGCGCGTGCGCTGCCTGTTGCGCGCGCAGGAGGAGTTGGGAAGCGCGTTCCAGGACGTGTCCGAGGTGAACGCCGCCGATCCCGACAACATACGAATCGTCGCGCAAGTGAACCACGGCGCGGTCGAGCTGATCCTGGGCGATCGCAACTTCGCCGCGCGTTACCGCAATTTTCTCAAAAACTTTCCCGAGATGCGGAAGAGCTCGCCGCATGCAAGAACGTTTGACCTGCGGTTGGATGACCGCATCATGGCAGAGGATTAAGGGCCGCAATGGCAGCCAAACCGATCTATGCAGTTGGACTCGACGCGGGCAGCCGCACAACGCGGCTGGTGATCTGCGTTCTGGAGGGACGCCGCCTGCGCCTTCTGGGATGCGCCACCACCCAATCTCGAGGCTGGCTCAAGGGTAGGATTGCGGACCAGGGGGCGGTGGCGAGATCGATCCTGGCTGCGTTGCGCGAGGCCGAGGCAATCGCCGGAATCTCGGTGGAATCGGCGGTGGTGGGGATCGGCGGGCCCACGGTGCGCGGCGCCAACGGCCGCGGCGTGGTGGAACTGGGGCACGTGCGCGAGGTGGAGCAGCGCGACGTAACCCGCGTAGTGGACCGCGCCTCGCGCGTGCAGTTGCAGGAGGATCGCATGGTCCTGCAGATGTTGCAGCAGGATTTCGTGGTGGACGATCACCCCGGTCACCGCGATCCGCGAAAAATGCTGGCATCGCGCCTGGAAATCAACGTTCACCTGATAACGGCGTCGATGCAGGAGCACAACGCGCTGCTGGGCGCGGTGAACCAGGCGCACCTGACTGTCGAGGAAACGGTCTTCGACGCTTTGGCGGCGTGCTACGCGTCGGTGCTGCCGGAAGAGCGCCGCGAAGGCATCGCGGTGGTGGACATCGGCGCCCAATCCACCGAAATGGTGGTGTATTCCGGCGATGCCATCTACCTGGCTTCCAACGTGCGGATTTGCGGGGACCACTTTACGCGCGATCTCGCCCAGGCCCTCTGCCTGAGCTTCGAAGATGCCGAAACCGTGAAACTGGAATTCGGCTGCGCGCGCGCGGAAGGCTGCCCTGAGAACGCCCTGGTGGAGCTTCCCTCGCCGGAGAATCGAGAGCTCCGCCAGGCGCAACGCCGCTTCATCAACCAGGTCCTGGAAGCGCGGGCCAGGGAACTGTTTCAATATGTGCGCGTCGAACTGGCGCGCGTGGGGATGGACCGCGCGCTTATTGGGGGCGTGTTTCTGACGGGCGCCGCGGCGAAACTGCCGGATCTTCTGGAAGTCGCGGACCAGGAGCTCCAGTGCCAGGCACGTTATGGCCTGCCCTTCGGAATTCAGGACTGGCCGGAGGCCCTGAACGATCCGGAATGGAGCACGGCAGCGGGGCTCGCCATGTACTCGGCGAAAGTGAAGGCGCAGGACGAACAGCAGCGGGAAACGGCCGGATGGCTGGGAAGGCTTTTGTGGTAGTGGTGCCACACCAACGTGTAACAAGGAGGCGATCGTGGGGCTGATCAATGCGGACATGCACGACTTGAAATACGAAATCGAAGAAGAAGCGCGCGCCGGCGCCCGGTTCAAAGTGATCGGCGTTGGCGGCGGAGGATCGAACGCAGTGGCCTGGATGGTGCAGGAACACTTGGATGGCGTCGAGGTCTATGCCATGAACACCGACCTTCAGGCGCTTTCGGCCTGCCCGGTGCCAAACAAACTTCAACTGGGCGCCAGGGTGACCAACGGCTTGGGCGCCGGTTCCAACCCGGAGATCGGGCGGCAGGCGGCGCTCGAGAACACGGACCAGATTGTCGAAATCCTCCAGGGCGCCGACATGGTGTTCATCACCGCCGGGCTGGGCGGCGGCACGGGCACCGGCGCGGCTCCGGTGATCGCGGCGTTGGCCCGCGAGTTGGATGCCCTGGTGATCGCGGTAGTCACCAAACCATTCGGCTTCGAAGGATCGCGGCGCAGGAAAATGGCGGAAGAGGGCGTCGCCAAGCTGGCGGCTACCGTGGATACGATCATCTCCGTTCCCAACGACCGCCTGCTCTCCCTGGTGCCCCGCGGCACCAGCATCACCGACGCCTTCAAGGTGGCGGACGACGTGCTGCGCCAGACCGTGCAGGGCATCACGGACATCATCGTGACGCCCGGCCTGATCAATCGCGACTTCGCCGACATTCGGGCCACCATGGTGGGAATGGGCTATGCGGTTTTGGGAACCGCGGTCGGGCATGGCGAAAATGCCGCGGTGGACGCGGCGCGCCAGGCCATCAGTTGCCCGCTGCTGGAAGAAACCAAGATTGCCGGCGCCCGCGGAGTCCTGATCCACATCACGGCCTCCAGCCGCCTGGGGCTCCACGACGTGGACGAAGCCTGCGCGATCATCCGGGAAGCGGCGGAGTGCGACGACGTGCAGATCAGTTTCGGCGTCATACTCAACGAATCCCTGGCGGACGCCGTGAAGATCACGGTGATTGCCACCGGCTTCCAGCGGGAGCAGGAGCCGCTGGTCCGGCCGCAAACCATGCCAGTGATCCGGGCGCAGCCCAGCATGCCGGAACCGCGCCCCGAACCCGTTCCGGAAGCGGAGCCGGAGCCGGTGATGCACTTGGAGCCGGAACCGGAGCCCCAAGTAATCGCCGAGCCGGAACCCGTGCTGGATCTCGACGACCTGGATACGCCCGCGTACCTGCGGCGCGGACGGATGTTGAACTGACCCGGTAACGCCGGCGGTCTTGCCGCCGGCTGTAGCAGAATAGTCGGATGCGCACGCTTCTCCTCTGGTCGCTGGCGGCGTCTGTCCTGACCGCACAGCAGCCGCCCAACAAACTACTCCCTGGCACGCGGCCCTTCATCGCTACGGATGCGCCGGTGATCGCACTGGTCCACGTCAGGGTCATCGACGGCACCGGCGCGCCGCCCGCCGAAGATCAGACCATCGTCATCGAGCATGGCAGAATCGCGGCGGTGGGCAGCGCCTCCGGCACGCCCGTCCCCGCTGGCGCCGAGCGCATGGACCTCGCCAACCACACCGTCATCCCCGGACTCGTGGGCATGCACGAGCATCTCTTCTATCCCTCGGGCGAGGGAGTCGCCATTTACAACGAGCAGGCCTTCAGCTTTCCGCGCCTCTACCTGGCCAGCGGCGTGACTACGGCGCGCACCGGCGGCAGCATGGAACCGGTCACCGATTTAAGGGTCAAGTCCATGATCGACACCGGCAGCATGCCGGGGCCCAAGATGTACATCACTGGGCCCTACCTGGAGGGCGGCGGCACCCCGTTTGTGCAGATGCACCCCTTGCAGGGACCGGACGACGCCCGCAAGACCGTGGAGTATTGGGCCTACGAGGGAGTGACCTCGTTCAAGGCCTACATGCACATCACGCGGGCGGAATTATCGGCCGCGGTGGAGGCAGCGCACAAGCTGGGGATCCACGTGACCGGGCATCTCTGCTCGGTGGGCTTCCGCGAGGCCGCCGCCATCGGCATCGATAACCTGGAGCACGGCCTGGTGGTGGATACGGAATTCGACCCCGGCAAAAGGCCCGACGAGTGCCCTTCGCAGAACGTCACGCGCGAAACCATCAACAGCCTCGACATCAAAGGCTCCCCAGTGCAGCAGACCATTCGCGAGCTGGTTCAGCACAACGTGGCGGTTACCTCGACGCTGGCCGTGTTCGATGCCTCCGCGCCGCACCGCCCCCCGCTCGAACAGAAGTTCCTGGACGTGCTCACGCCGCAGGGCGTCCTCACCTACATGGCGGCGCGCGCTCGCGCTTCCGACTCGACGAGCACGGGAGCGCTGGACTTCCTCAAGAAGGAGATGCAGTTCGAATACAGCTTTGTCAAGGCCGGCGGGTACCTGATGGCGGGAGTCGATCCCACGGGCAACGGCGGCGCCATGGCGGGCTTTGGCGACCTGCGGAACCTGGAACTGCTTGTGGAAGCCGAGTTCACGCCCGTCGAAGCCGTCAAAATCGCCACCTGGAATGGCGCGAAATTCCTGCACGCGGAGGACCGCGTCGGCTCCATCGCGGTGGGCAAGCAGGCGGACCTGGTGCTGATTCAGGGCAACCCGGCGGCGCGGATTTCCGATGTCCGGAACGTGAAGATGGTGTTCAAAGACGGTGTGGGATACGATCCGGACAAATTGATCCGCTCGGTAGCGGGGGCGGTCGGCCTGCACTGATTTCCCTCAGTTCTACCCTGGAGCGGCGGCTGTGAGCGTCGGGCCACGGCCTGCGCCCGGCGTTACCCCCAGCCGGGGATGGGCTCGGGGAGGCGGATCACTTTCTTCTGAATGGCGTATTGCACCAATTGTGCTTTGTTGTGGATGTCGAGCTTGCGCATCAGGTTGAACTTGTGCGCCTCCACGGTTTTGACGCTGAGCTCGAAGCCAGTGGCGATCTCTTTCACCGACTTGCCTTCGGCCAGCATTTTCAGGATCTCGAGCTCGCGCTTGGTCAGCGTGCCGAAGCGCGGCTGGCGCGGGCCGCGGCCTTGCATGCGGAAATCGTCCACCAGGCGGGTAAGGAGGCGCGGACTGAGAAAGCTGCCGCCGCGATGAACTTCACGGATGGCCGTCACCAACTGATCGATGGGGCTCTCCTTGAGGACGTATCCGCTCGCGCCTATGTCGACGCATTCCGCCAGGTAGTCTTCGTCATCGTACATAGAGAGAAACACCACGCGGGTCTCGGGACGCTCTTTGCGGATGATGCGCGTGGCTTCGAAGCTGCTCATGCCGGTCATCCCGATATCCATCAGAACCACGTCGGGGCGTACCTGCCGGGCTACCGTCACGGCGTCGGAAGCGTTCCCTGCTTCGCCCGCCACTTCCATATCGTTCTCGGCCGAAAGGAGGGTCCGGATGCCTTGCCGAAAGAGGGTATGATCGTCAGTTAACAGTACTCGAATCTTTGCCATTAGGTGCCACCTGTGCGGCGCCCGGCAGATGGAGAGTGACACTCACGCCCTTTCCGGGGGCGCTCCGCACCGCGAGAGTTCCACCGAGGATCGCGGCGCGCTCCCGCATGCCAGCCAGACCGAACGACATCGGCTTGCTGTCTGCCGTTTCCGCGCTGAAGCCGGCGCCGTTATCCGAAACGCTCAGCCTGATACTCTTATCGGCCGCGCGGAGCGAAAGGTTTACATGGGTAGCCTGGGAATGTTTGGCGATGTTCTGTAGGGACTCCTGTGCCACACGGTAGATCACCTGTTGGACGGGCATGGGAAGGGGTTCGGAAGGGACCGAGATGCGCAGGCGCAGCTCGGCCGGATGCATCTTGCGAAACCGCGCCGCCAACTGGCGCAGAGCGCGCGCCAGGCCGAGGCGTTCCAACACCGCGGGGCTGAGGGCGGACACGATGCGGCGGAGGTCCTCGACGGTTCGCTCGGCCACCGCGCATGCGTCCTGGATGCGCGGGCGCAGGGATTCGGGGGCTTCGCGCCCCATCATTTCCAATTGCAGGCGCAGCAGGAGCAGGGACTGGCCGGCCTCATCGTGGAGCTCGCGTCCGATGCGCCGGCGTTCTTCCTCCTCGACGTGCCGCGCCTGCGCCTCGAGACGGCGGATTTCGCTCTCCAGGCGCACGCGCTCGATGGCTTCGCGGCAGCGCTCGCCGGCCGCGCCGAGGAGTGCCAGCTCGCGCGGCAGCCACGGGTAGGGCACGGAGAATCCGAACTGGACCAGCGCCGAGGCGCCCAGGGGATGCGACCAGTACGAGGCGTAGTGGCCGCGCATGCGAGGATCGGCAATCAGACGTTCGGCGGGCTTGCCGTGCTCGATGTAGAGCGGCCGCGAAAGTCTCCCGGCGATGGACCGATCGAGCAACAGGAGGCGCCCCGTACGCGCGTGAAAGGTGCGCGTCAGGATGCGCACGAAGCGCCGCAGTAGATCGTCCAGGTCGCGGGCCTCCAGCTCCGCGCGATAGAGGCCGAAGAAGGCCTGGGCCTCGGCCTCGCGGACGCGGTGGAAGGCGCTCTCCAAAGTCAGGAGGGTGGCCAGGAGGAGTTGCTCGCGCGCGGGATGGAACCGGCCGGGGAGCTGCGCTTCGAGAAGTTTGCCGAACTCGCGCAGGCGCTCCCTCACTTCGCCCGGGGGCACATTCAGCTTGGCGAGGCGGCAGCTGTTGTAGTCGACCTGCTCGAGGAAGCGGCCGAGCGAGGGGAGGCGCGATGCGGCAGCCGGGGTGATGGCCAGAAGCGCGCGGATCTCCGCGGCTCCGTAAGATCGGTGGCGCAGCACGCTACGGAAACGGTGCTCCAGGCGTGCGGCGAAGGGAGCGACGGCGCGGGCCAGACGCATCGCATGGCGGCGCGCTGCCGGAGTGAAGAGTGAGTCGGTCATAATGCGAGCAGAAGCCAGGAGCAGCAGCCATTCTGACTCCTGGCTCCTGACTTCTGTCTCCTTCGTAGAAGTGCTATCTGCCGCCGTGTTCTCTCAAGATCCGGGCGGCATCCGGGAACGCATTGGCCACGGCAGCCCCCAGCGGGGTGGTGCCGGCCTGGCTCCTGGCGTTCACATCGGCGCCGCGGGTGATCAGCAGTTCGACCACTGCGGTCCGCCCCCATGCCGCCGCATGGTAAAGCGGGGTGGCTTGAGACTCCGTGTCGCGCGCCTCGCGATCAGCGCCTTTATCGAGCAACAGCGCGACTATTTCGGCGTGGCCGCTGATGACGGCGTCCAGCAGCGGAGTGGCGCCATCGCCATCGCGGCTGTCGACTTCCGCGCCGTGATCCAACAATAACCGGGCGATTCCGAGGTTGCCTTTGAGGGCCGCCTGGTGGAGCGGCGTGGCGCCCGACTTGTCGCGGGCGTTGACGTTCGCTCCCTTCGAAATTAAGATATCGGCAACTTCGGCCTGTCCCTTTAGGGCGGCCTCGTGGAGCAGTGCCCCGGCGGCATCCGGAGATCCCTTGGCGAGGAGCGCCTCGAGCGCCCCGGAATGCCGCGCGCGGGCGGCGTTCTCCAGGGGGGTAGCGCCGCTCCGGTCGCGGCGGTCGCGGTTGGCGCCGAGCGAGAGCAGCAACTCCACCACCTCGCGGTTGCCCTTGGCGGCGGCTTCATTGAGGGGCGTGGCGCCGGTCTCGGGATTCTCCTCGTCCAGGCGGGCGCCGCGCAGAATGAGCGTGTGAGCGATGATGCGGTAGCCTTCGAGGGCCGCTTCGTCGAGCGGGGCGGATCCGAGGTGGTCGCGCGCGTTGACGTCGGCGCCCCGGGCGATCAGAAGCTCGACCAGCGGCAGGTAGCCGCGGCCGGCGGCCAGGTGCAGGGGCGTGATGCCGGACTTGTCGCCGGCCTTGACATCGGCGGCGTGCGCCAGCAGCAGCTCCGCCATCGGGTAGTCGTTCTTGATGACAGCGTAGGACAGCGGCGCGGAGCCGCCCTCGGCATGGCGGGCGTTGACGTCGGCTCCGTGCGCCATCAGGTAGGCGGCGATTTCGAAACTGCCGTTCCAGGCGGCGTCGTGTAAGGGCGTGGCGCCCAGGGCGTCGCGCTGGTTGACATCCGCGCCTTGGGCGATCTGGTCCTTCACCTGGTCGAGATTGCCGGACTGCACGGCTTCGTGAAGGTCGGCTGCGGTGAGGCAGGCGGTAAGGGCCAGGAGTACGGCAAGTGGGGCAGCCCCTTTCGCCTGCCAACAGCACCCTGAAAACCGGCCCTGTCCGCCCATCTCGCCCCGCCAACTCATTTGTCGCCCCTGGGGTCGGCAGCGTGCAGCCGTCGCGCCACGCGGGGCTCCGGCTTCACTCGCGTCAATTCGTTCCCCTCAATTGGCATTCGCCGCCAAGAAGTCCCCATCGGCCGGCCACGCTCTTTGTTGCCGGCGGGATTCGCTCTTCAAACCACACCAGCCGCTCGTTCTCCAACCACTCTTCCAGGCGGCGCTCTTGAACCCGCCGGCCTGGAGACGCTGGTTGATGAGCGCTTCGAATTCGGGACTGCCGATCTGAACGGTCACGCCTCTCCTTTCAAGAGCCTTTTCCTTCACCCTACCCCGTCCCGTACCAGACGTCAACGGAGTTCCGGCGGCCTAAAATGGATTTCGGGATACGTCAGCATCAAAGAAGCACGAGGCCTGGCCGGCGCCTCACAAAGGTAGAGATCATAGCCACGGACCTTCATCCGATCCCAACCTCCAACCATTCGATAGCGCCGAAAGCCGACTGGCTGCCGGCTTGCGGCGAGGCCGCGCTGTGCCACAATGGAGAGAACAGGATCATGCCCGTATCGAGCCAAACTGGAATCGACGAATCCACGCTGGTTGCCCAGGCCCGCGAAGGCGATACCGGCGCGTTCGGCGAGCTGGTGCGGCGCTACGAGGGCAAGATCTTCCGCCTGGCACAACACGTGACGCAGAATCGTGAGGATGCTGAGGATGTGCTCCAGGAAACTTTCATGAAGGCTTACGAGCACCTCGACCAGTTCAAGGGCGACTCGAAGTTCTATACCTGGATCGTGCGTATCGCGGTCAACCAGGCGCTGATGAAACTGCGCCGCCGGAAGACCGACAAGTCGGTTTCGCTGGATGAGACCATCGACACGGGGGAAGACACGATCACGCGCGAGATCGCGGCTTGGGACGAGGATCCCGAACAGCGGTTTTCGCGGGAGGAACTGGGGGGCATCCTGGATACCGCGATTCAGAGCCTGGAGCCACCGTATCGGTCGGTATTCGTGCTCCGGGACATCGACGAACTTTCCACCGAGGAGACGGCCGAGGCACTGGGCCTTTCGGTTCCGGCCGTCAAGAGCAGACTGTTGCGGGCGCGCTTGCAGTTGCGTGAAAAACTGACGCGCTTCTTCAAACGCAAGGGGGACGACGCCTTTGCTTACCTGTAAAGACTTTCTGAACGAGTTGAGCGACTACCTGGACGAATCTCTCGACGCCGAGGTGAGGGCCAAGCTGGAAGAGCACATCACCGAGTGCCCCAATTGCTGGGTGATCGCCGACACCACCAGGAAGACCATACAGATCTATAAGGGGATGGAGCCGTATCCGATCCCCACCGATGTCGAGTCGCGGCTGATGAAGGCGCTCGAACGGAAGATGGCGGCGAGGCGGTAGAGGCCGTCTACGCAGTTATTTGACGTTGATGGTAACGCCTGTCTGGCTGCGTCGAGCCGTGACGGCGCCGTTTGCCAAGGGGCCGATCTCCACGGTAATGGACTGGGCGCCGCTCCCCGTACCGGGTGGCACAATCGCGTTGATCTGGACCAGGCCGGCCACGCCGGTGCCCGCCGTGCCGGCGTAGAAGATGGGCGCCGATTGGCCGCCGATCAATACCCGATACGAATTGTCAGCCAGAGCGACCGGGCCCGTCGCCACCTGGCCATCAACCATGGCCAGGGGGGGGACCGTGGGCAGCATCGCCAAATCGCCGAGGCCCGTCATAAAAATCTCGATGGCGGATCCCTTGGGCGCGTTTGCCGCACCGTTGACGGTAATAGCGCCGGTGGTAGGGTCCACATTGAGCACCGCCGCCTGTCCCCGACCGTTGCCGCCAAAAGTGAATATTCCCGGGTCAAACGACATCTTGGTCGCACTGTAGGTGGCTTGCTTGGCGATATTCAAAACGCTGACGGTGATGACGACCGTGGCGCCGTCGGCGTATGTTCCCATTTCGGCTGGCACAATCGCGTTGATCTGGTTGGAAGTGGCCACGATCAGCGGCGCGGACCAGGACGTGTCCGCGCCGACCTGAAACGATACTGCGATATAGTTGCAGGCCGCGATGGTCTGGCCGTATTCCGTTTGGGGATTGCCGTTGGCATCGGAGAAAGCGGTGGGAGTATTGGAACAGATCGAGCTTGGGCCAAAGTTCAGGCCAAAGATCGAGACAATCTCGCGCGGCGAAACCACGGAGGGGTAAGGGTTAACGGTGCCTATCGGAAGTTGCGTGGCCGCCGGCGAATAGCTGGCTGAATTGACGACTGACTGGATATACGGCTGGGTTGGATCGGTCACCTGAAACGGGGCCTGGGAACTCTGCGCGGCGGAATTCAACGGGTTAGTGTTGGGAGCGCCGTTGACTACGACGATGTTCCAGATTTCCCCTGCCGCACTCACTTGCGGCGGTGTCAGGTCGACCACCGGTATGGTAGCGGTGAGGATCTTCCGGCTCACCCATGTCGTGGGTAAAGCATGGAAGGTTCCGTCGGGTCTCACGTAGAAAGCCCACGAGCCGTTGTTGAAAAAATTGTCGCCGTAAAGCGTGAGAATGGGGGGTATGGGCGTAACAGTGGACGATCCCAGGAAGACGGGCATGGAGATCGGAAAGATCGGGACTTGCCCAACCGCGCAGGAAGTGGGTGGGGCGGGGTTGACGCAGAGAATGGGTGTTCCGGGAGCAACGCTCAGGGTGACGGTCACGGTGAAACTGGTGCTGGACGTACCGCTGGACGAGCCGGTCTTTACCGGAGCGATGGTGATGGTCCCGGTGTAATTGATGGCATCGAGGGTGTCGAGAGTGGACTGATCCAGCGTCACCGTGATCGGTACGATGGAACTGCCGGATGCCACACCGCTGGTTGAGGTCGCGACCGGAGATCCGATATTATTGACCCGGAGCCAATTCGACACGGACCCGGTTCCGGCCTTGGTAACTGCGGTGGTCACGGTAAACGGGATGATGTCCCCGGTGGTGGATACATCTATTTCGGCCGTAGGTAGCGGGCCGCCGCTGGTAAAGGGCAACGCCAGGGTGTAAGCTGTCGCGCTGATGGTGGGAGTGAGGGGCACGGTAGCGTTGGCGGGGGACCCTAACAGAAGGGACGACGCGGGGTTGGTGATCGTCAGAGTCACGGGAACGGTGGTACAGGTGGCCGTGGTACAGGTGGCCCCAGTGTAGATGGTGATCGTGCCGTTATAGGGACCAGGAGAGAGACTGGTCGGGTTTGCGGTCACTATCAGCGCCAAAGGTGAGGACCCAGACAAGGGTGTGACCGAAAGCCAGCCGGCCGGCGTAGACGTGTAGCCAACAGTCATCACCGTGGTGGTGATAGTCAACTTGGCCGTCACCTTAGCGGTCAGGGTGTTGTTCGCGTTGTTGTACGGGTACGTGAAGGCTACAGTAGTCTTATCCACCGTGGGAGCCTGCGCGAAGGCCAACCCGCCACAAGCCAAGAGGTATGCGAGCAAGAAGGTTTTTGTCATTGCCACTTCCTTACAGCTCATCTATCGGATGGGTGGCGGAAAAACTTGAGGGGTTCTGCGCTTTGCGGGACGGATTTTGGAGAGCCGGACTTGAAATCGAAGGGCGGGCGGCGCATCGCTTGCTTTAGGTCTGGGGATTTGGGCTGGAATCAAGGAGAAATCAGTAGCAGAGGTTTGGGAGGGATTCGCGCACCGGGTTTCCGGCAACGCGATCATGGCAACAAGCCGGAACCGCGCCGCCCGCCTGTGTTCAGAGGTCATCTTACCTATCAGATCGGCCGGTTCGCGAAAAACTTTAGCCAAAAGCCACACCAGGGCCTCGATCCGATGCCATGGGAGTCAGGAGCCAGCAGCCAGCGGCCAGAATGGCGGCCGGGGTCTACCAGTATTCACTCCACCGAAGCTGCCCGGCCACTCGCTCGGGACTCTCCTGCCACGTCCCACCGGCCACGCGGAATAGGGCGAACTCCACGGCCGCGGTCTTGGCCGCGCTCAGACTGCTGCGTCGAGCCGTATACAGCGCCCGGCCGTGCTGATGGACCAGGGCCGTCCATCCCTCCGCAGCGGTTTCCACGGACAAAAGCAGATCGCACCAAGCGGTTCTGTACCCGCTCCGGATCAGGATCAGGGGGCGGTGGATCACGCCTGCCGTTTGCATACAAGGCGCCATGGTGATCTTCTGCCGCTACGCTGCCTTGGATGGCTGCGGGCTTTTCACTGCTTCAAAGCGGCATCGGCCAACGCACCCTTTGAGATCGCAGGTCGTGCAGGTGATCCTGCCCCGGCGCTTGTGGTCCGCGGTCTGGTTCGCAATCACTTGAAACATCACGCTGCCTCCGGAAGCCGCAGATCCGCGCCGCATGCCGGCGGTGCTCCGGGCAGTCCCGTGCCGGCTGCCAGGCTAATCGGAACTTCCCGCACGTCGATCGGATCGATGCCGCGCGCGGGCTGCCGCTTTTCCCAACCGCCAAGAGCGGCGGGGAACATCACCCATCCGGTCTCTCTGCCATGTGCATACCACCGCGAAGGGTAGTTCGTGCTGCGATAAAGTCTCATCGGGGTCTCCAAGTGTTGTTCCTTGATGCAACACTAACGCTTCAGCATGAAGGCTTTCAACGAATCCTTTGGGGTGATGCCATACCCCATTTTGCGGGGGGGCGGTAATTTCGGACACATAAGTCTGGTATTCGCTATCCATCTGTGTCACAATGGTCTTGTCCCCAATTGGTGCTGAAGAAGCGACCTCGATGTTCGACTTGCCCATTCTTCTGGTGGACGACGAGCCGCAAGTTCGCTCGTTCGTTAAAACTGTTCTGCTGAGACAGGGATTCCGGGTGGTTGAGGCCGATGACGGCCTGGCTGCCTTCTCGTTGATTCAGGATTTCCACGGTCGGTTCAGCCTCGTGGTCAGTGATATTGGCGTGCCGCATCTCGACGGTGCGGCGCTCAGCCGATGGGTGAAACAACATTTCCCGTCTGTCCCGGTTTTGCTGCTCTCCGGCGGCGCCGACCCGCTTGACTACATGGAAGGCAACGCATTCCTGCCCGAGCCGTTCTGTGCCGCTCAGTTGATCGACGCCGTCCGCACGCTGCTATCCACGAGCTAGATGTTCTCCACGAACGCCCGCTCGAACGCAGACAGCAGCGGCCTCCTCTGCGTATCGGGATTTTTTCACAGCTTCTGACGGCCGCGGCTTATCGCGCCCTGCGTGGGGCCAAGCCGTCACGCGTAATGCAGACGACGTGCCGCATCCACCCGCGCCGCGCGCCACGAGGGTAGAGCCGCGGCGGCCACGGCGATCGCGCCAACCGCGAGAGCGGCCGCGATCATGGTCGCGGGATTGCGCGATGGGATGCCGAAGACCAACTCCTCCAGGCCGCGCGCCGCGACCCACCCGCCCAGCACACCGAAGGCAATTCCGATCGTCGCCAGCCGCAGTGCGTGGAAGCTGGTCCAGCGCAGGATCGTCGAAGGGCGCGCCCCCAACGCCAGCCGCAACGCAATCTCGGATTCCCGGACGCTCACCCAGTAGTTGAGCAGCCCGTAAATGCCGATGGCCGCGAGCACCATGGCGAGCCCCGCAAACATCGTCAGGAGCAGCGTGGCGAAGCGGCGGCGCGCCAGACCGGCGCCGAACGCCCGCTCGAACGTGGCGAACGCACGGAGCGGCAGGTTGCGGTCGTGCGCCAGCACGCGGGCGCGCACCGCCGGCCTCAGCGCTTCGGCGTCACCCGCGACGCGGATCACGATCGCCATGTCGCCTCCGCGCTGCTGCGAGAACGGCTGGTAGATTTCAGGCATCGGCGGCGAATCGAGCCCCATTTGCTTGGCGTCTCCAGCCACGCCGATCACTTCCAATAACGGCCCCTCCTGGTACGGCCCTCCGAACTTGATCTGGTGCCCGATGGCCGATTCCGCCGGCCACCAGGTGCGCGCGAAAGTCTCGTTGACAATCACGACTTTGGGGCCGTTCGCGCGGTCGGCCCCGTTGAACTCGCGTCCCTGGCGAAGGGGAATCCGCAGGATCTCGAAATAGCCCGCATCGGCTGTGTTGAAAAGCGCGATCGGCACTTCGTTCTGCGCCGGAACCGGGCGGCCGGGTATCGAATAGAACCAGTCGCCGCAATCGCCCGCGCCGGGCGGACAGTGAACCGCGCTGGCTGCCGCCACGCCGGGGAGCGCGCGCAGATCCGCCAGTAGGCCGGCGTAGAAGTCGGCGATCGCTTCGGGGCTGTGGTAGGCCGCCGATGGCAATTGCAGCCGGAATGAGAGCGCGTGCCGCGGTTCGAAGCCCGGTCCAGAGTTCTGCGCGGCCATCAGGCTGCGCACCAGCAGTCCGGAGCCGAAGGCCAGCACGAAGGTGAGAGCCACCTCGGCGACCACCAGAACGTTGCGCAGAGACTGCCGATGCCTGCCGCCGCCCGACAAGCGCGCGCCCTCTTTGAGCACGGTCATCAGGTCGAGTTTGCCCGCCGTGATCACCGGCGCTAGGCCCGCGATCAGCCCGGAGGCCAGCGTAATGGCACAAGCAAAGAGCAGGACCGGAACATCGAGCGCGGTTTCGGCGAGACGCGGAATGTCGCGCGGCGCCAGGGCTACGAGCGTGCGCAGCGTCCCATACGCCAGAACAATTCCGGCCAGACCGCCCACCGCCGCGACGAGGACGCTTTCGGTGAGCAGTTGGCGCACCAGGCGCAAGCGGCCGGCTCCGATGGCTTTCCGCAGGGCCAATTCGCTGGCACGCGCGGTATTGCGGGCCAGCAGGAGACTGGCGACATTGGCGCAGGCGATCAGCAGAATCAGCGCGGCCGCGCCCATAAGGACGAACAGCGTGCCGCGAACATCCCCCGTGGCATACTCCGCGAAAAAGCGGCCGAAGCTGCGGTGCTCGTTCTCGGAGCCCGGATCGACTTCGGCCAGGTGGCGCATGATGGCGTCGAGATCGGCGCGCGCAGCGGCTAGCGTGACTCCGGGCTTCAATCGGCCCAGCATGCGGATGGAGCCGTGGCGGCTGCGGTCCACGTTGTTGCCCGTCAGCCTGCCGAGCGAAAGATAGTAATCCACCCGCCAGGTTTCCCACAGCGGTGCAGCCACTCCGGCCACCACGTAAGGCCTGCCGCTGAGCGTGAGCGTCTTGCCAACCACGTTCGGATCGCCACCCAACTGGCTCGCCCAGAAGTGGTGGTTCAGCACCAGGGCCGGCTCCGCGCCCGGACGGTCGTCCGAATCGTCCAGAAGGCGGCCGAGCAGGGGACGCATTCCGAGCAGCGCGAAGTAGGGTGTGGTCGCCACCAGGCCGCGCGTCACCAGGGGCTCGTTGCGGCCCGTCAGGGTAAGCTCGGTGAACTGGAATGCCGCCATCGCCTCGAAACTATGGTTGCTGTCGCGCCAATGCGTGAAGTTGCCCCAGGTGACGCTGATGCCCTCCGCCCTTCCGGTCGATTCGCCGAACCATACCAGGCGTTCGGAATCGGGATACGGCAGCGGCTTCAACAATACCGTGTCGACCACGCTGAAGATCGCGGTGTTGAGGCCGATGCCCAGCGCCAGGGTCAGGATGACCACCAGCGAGAAAGCGGGCGAGCGGCGCATCGCGCGAAAACCGTAGAGGACGTCCTGGAGCAGACTTTCCATATCGCCAAGCCTCCTAATGCCGACAGCGGCGCCGGCGAGTGAACCAACCGGCGCTACGTTATTATGAGACGAGGATCGGGTCCGCGTGTTAGCGGAACGCCGAATGTCGATTTCTTCTTGAAAACCAGCGCCGAAGTCTTGGAATTCGAACCCTTGCGGAAGCTCCTGGGACGCTACGTCTTCAGCCCGCTCGGGCGCCGCGAGTTGGAGAAGGTCGCGCCGCACACCGACCTCCAGCGCCTGGCCGCCGACCTGGCCGAAGCCGAAGAGGCCGTGGCCTACCTGCGCCTGGCCGCGCGTCCGCAACCCGCGGCGCGGGGCGCGGCGATCCGCATCGATTTCGGCGGGCTGCCCGACATCGAGGCCGCGGTTCAAAAGCTGCGCATCGAGGGCGCCAGCCTGGAGCCCAAGGAAATCTCCGATCTCTTCGCGCTGCTCGATCGCGCCGCCGATGCCAAATCGCTGTTGACGGCCGCGGCCGAGCGGTTCCCGCGCCTGGGACGCCGCGCCCAGACCATCGGTGATTTCCGCGCGCTGCTGAAAGAGCTCGACGGCAAGATATTGCCCGACGGCAGCGTGGCCGACCACGCCAGCGTGGCGCTGGCCCGCCTGCGCCGCGACATCGAGCGCCAGAAAAAGGCCATCCAGGAATCGCTCGAGCGCTTCTTGCGCGCGCATCGCGAGGAGGGCGTGCTCCAGGAGGAATTCGTCACCATCCGCAACGAGCGCTTCGTCGTCCCGGTGATCGCCGGCCAGCGGCGCAAGCTCGATGGCGTGATCCATGGTACGAGCTCCAGCGGTCACACGCTCTTCGTGGAGCCGCTCGAAACCATCGACCTCAACAACGAGCTGGTGCGGCTGGCGGAAGAAGAGGCGCGCGAGGTCCACCGCATTCTGCTGGAGATGACCAACCACCTCCGTGGCTACAGCGATTCGATCCGCCAGACGCTGGTGACCATGGCGGAGCTGGAGCTGATCTTCGCCAAGGGACGCTTCGCCGCGGAGTTCGATTGCGTGATTCCGCGGTTCGGCGAGCGCCTCCTGCTGCGAGACGCGCGCCATCCGCTGCTGGAGGATGTGCTGCGCCGGCGCCACAAGGCCGCCGTGCCGGTAAGCCTGGAGCTTACGACGGAGTGCCGCACGCTCCTGATCAGCGGGCCCAACACCGGCGGCAAGACCGTGACGCTCAAGACCGTCGGACTTCTCAGTCTGATGGCGCAATCGGCCCTGCCGGTGCCCGCCGCCGAAGCTGAGTTCCCGCTCTTCGAGCAGGTGCTGGCCGACATCGGCGACTACCAATCCATCCAGGAAAACCTCAGCACGTTTTCGGCGCACGTCTCCAACATCCGCGAGATGGCGCTGGATGTGACGCCCGCCTCGCTGGTGCTGCTGGACGAGCTGGGCGCCGCCACCGATCCCGAGGAAGGCGGCGCGCTGGGCGTGGCTATAGTGGAGCATTTCCGCACGGCCGGCGCCTTCACCCTGGTCTCCACGCATCTGATGGCGCTGAAGGTTTACGGCGCGTCTACCGAAGGCGTCATCAATGGCTCGATGGGGTTTGACGAAGAGACCTTCGAGCCGACCTATCTTCTGCGCCTGGGGCTGCCGGGCAAATCCGCCGGGCTGGAGATCGCCACGCGGCTCGGCATGCCCGAAGACATCATGCGGCGCGCCCGCCGGTCGATGAGCGACCGCGAGCGCGACGTGACGCGGTTCCTCGGCGAGCTGCACCACCGCATTGAGGAGACGCAAAAGCTGGAGGAGACTCTGCGCGCCAGGCTGGTGGATCTCGAGAAGCGCGAAAAGGAGATCGCGCGCGAGTGGGAGAAGCGCGAGACCGCCAAGATCAAGGAGCTGGAGCGGCGCACCGACCAGGCGCTGGCCCGCTTCGAGGAGCAGGCGCAGGAGGCCATCGGCAAGATCGGCCAGGGCTCCGACCGCCGCAAGGCCGAGCAGGATGCGCAGCGCCGCGTTTCCAAAGCCAAGCGCGAGTTGCGGGAAGATTTTCAGACCACCGTGCTGGAAACGCAGGACGATTCGCGCCAGGGCCGCATCGTTCCCATGGCGGAGCGCTTACGCCAGGCCCTGCGCATCGAAGAAGGCGTGCGCGTGCGCCTCAAGGATGTGCGCGAGCCGGCGCGCGTCCGGCGCAAGCTGGGCAACGACCGCATCGAAGTGGAGGCCGGCTTCATGAAGATGCAGGTATCGATCGACGATGTCATCGAAGTGCTCCCTGAGGCCGGCGGAGCTGCGCACCAATTGCCCAAAGGCGTCAGCTACCGGCCCGCGCCCGAATTGGCGCCGCTCCACCAGGAGATCAACGTGATCGGCCAGCACGCGGAGGAAGCCCGCGACGCGGTCGACGAGTTCCTCGACCGCGCCGTGATGGCCACCGCCAGCCGCGTCCGCATCGTGCACGGACACGGCATGGGGATTCTGAAGAAGACCATCGCGGAGCTGCTCAGCCGGCATCCCCACGTGGCCAAGTTCTACCAGGCGCCGCAGCAGGAGGGCGGCGCCGGCGCGACCATCGTGGAGTTGCGGGAATGAGTACGACAGACGACAGAGACCGATCGTCTGTCCTACCTGGTGCCCGCCCAATGCGTGAGAAACTCGGATCGGTCCGCCATGGCCCGCGGGTCGTTCACCGAGTGCCCGGCATCATAGAACAACGTTTTCTGCGGGCTGGATATCGACTGCACCAGGCGCTCGGCCATCGCGCGCGAAACAAACGGATCGAAGCGCCCAAACTGGAACAGAATCGGAGCCCCCGCCCAGTAGCGGGTGAACCGGATCGGGTCTACCGCCGATATGGATTCCCGATAGCGGGCTAAGCGTTCGCTTCCGAGGCCGTAACGCAGGTTCGCCCAATCGGGATCGTCGCTGTCGATGAGCTCGGCGAGGCTGGGAAAACCCGCAACCAGAACAAAGCTGCGCAGCCTGCGTTCGATGCTGCACAGGATTGCACCCCAGTTCGCGCCGTAACCGTGACCCACGTAGGCGATCCGGTTCGCGTCGACATCCGTGCGCGTGGCCAGCAGATCGATCCCGCGTCGGATGTCAATCACCGCCTGAATGTGGATTTCCCGGTCGTTGTCGTTGTCGGCCAGGGAATTGAAACTGCGCCTCCAGCCGACCGGTCTCTCCGCTGGCGCATCGATCAGCAACGAAACGAAGGGCGTCGCCGCGCGCGCCAGAAACAGCGCCTCGGGGAGAAACTCATCGCGTTTCCCATAATCGGGAACGAAGATGACTGCCGGATGCCGCGCCTTCCCGGCCCGGGCGGGAGACGCCGGAGTTACCAGCGTCGCCGAGACTGGTCCGCGCGCGCCGGAATACGACACCGTCGTCACAGAAGCCCCCTCCGCCAACGCGGGCTCATCCGCGTGGGCGTTGAGTGGATCGGCCGAATCGTACGCAAACATCGATGCCAGTTTCTCGAATGCCAGTTTCTGGAAGGAAGGTCCGGTCTTGGGACTTGCGGGCTCGGCGGCCGCGCCCGTTGCGGGAGCGCCGCGCGCCGGAACGATCCACAGATAGACCTGGTCGTCCTTGACCTGGACTGTCTTGGCGGGAGCCCAGCTTCCCAAATCGAACCGGTGAGAAACGACTCGCGTTCCGGGACGAAGCTCGCTCAGAAGTTTGGAACGCAGACGCAGGTTGACGCTGGGAGTCAGAAACAGCGTCACGACGGACGCCTGTTGCAGGTCGTATTGGAACAGGTCGGCCTGCACAAACGTGGCCTTCCCGGCCACACCCTCCAGCTTGGCGGATTCTTCCGACTTCCGCACCAGGTCCGGGTCGATCTCGACCCCCGTGGCGCGAATGCCAAATCGCTTGGCGGCGGCGATCACAATACGGCCATCGCCCGAGCCCAGGTCGACCAGAACGTCAGTCGGGTTCATGCCGGCGAGATCGAGCATCGCGTCCACAACGTCGGTGGACGTCGGGACAAACGGGACATCCGTGTACTGCTGATCGGTCCCTCCGAAAATCGCCGTGGCGATTGCCAATCCCAGCGCGATGCATCTGCCTGACATCTCCTAGAATAGACGCACCGGACCGGACTTTCGTGCATGCCCTGTGTGGGGCGGGCGCCCTCGCCCGCGGCCCGACCCCCACGGTCGGGCCTCACGGCCGAGACAGGACGCTAATATCTGCGCAAGGGCAGGTGCTCGCGGACCAGCTTTCGAACGTCTTCCGGGAGAGCGGCCGGCCGGGTTTCCGCGGACAGGCTCTCGCTGGTGGCCGTCGCGCTGACCGGCGTCGCCAGATAAGCGTGAATATCGCCTTTCTCCGTCGCGCCGAAGCCCCCGATTTCCCCGCGGGAATTGATCGCCGTCGCGCACAGCAGAAACAAGGGAGAGCCGGGAGCGAGGTCGTTGAGGTCGTTCATCGCGCCGTTGTGCCAGAGGATCGCGCGTGCGTTTCCGCTGGCGTCGTCCGACTCGCCAACCACGTCGCCCGCGTCGCTAATCACCGTCCCGACGCTGGCGACGTCCCCCGGAAGGGTACCGAGGTCCTTCATCCCCGCCGCACTGGTCCACAGGAACGCGTGATGCCCCTGGGCCAGAGTGGCCTGGTCGTTCACCGACGAAACACCCGTCACCTGGCCTTGATTATTGATCGATAGAGCGACATTGATGACCTTCCCCCCGAGGTTGCCGAGGTCATGGGCCGTGCCGTCCGCATCCCACATCACGGCGTGCGCCCCAAAAGCGATCGGAGGAAGCGCGGAGTTGGCGCAGGTGCCCGATGCGCCGACGGCCTGGCTGTGATCGTTGATCGAGAGAGCAAGTCCGACCGTATCGCCGGGGAGCGGACGGAGTTCCCGCACGTCGCCGGGGTTTGGGCCCCAGACCACGGCCTCATAATCGAGAACCTGAGGTCCGTTGCCGGCGAACGATGCCGTGGTTGGGCACGCCGGGTCCCGCGTGCTGTTCTCCGTCGCTCCCGCTATTTCGCCCCTGTTGTTGATATTGCCGATGGTGGAGTTGTTGCCGCCCAGCGTGGGGAGCTGGGTCAAGACGCCGTGCTGCAACTGGAATGCAGCACACTCCAGGCCGGTGCCAAAAGCGCAGAAATTTTCGTTATACGGATCCTTGGTGGAGACCTCGGCGTTGATGGAAGCCTGGCCGCTGGTGTTGAGTCCAAATATGCCGCTGTTGAGTCCGGGCGTGCCGATGTCGATTCTCAGTGGCCCCGACCACAGGACGGCTTGCTGCGCGCCGTCCGCCGCGGACGCCGAGCCGGCTGCCACGCGATTATCGTTCAGATAGTTCACGAAGCTGCTGGACTTCCCGCCTCCCAGCGTGCCCAGATCGATGACCGCATAGCGGGGTGTTTGTGCCATGGCAAGCGCGGCGCAGAGCGCGCTCGCGGCAGTTAAAGTGAAAACTGACTTCATTGGTTTGTCCCTCCATCGCAGATAGGCGCAGAGTACCGCGCGGGCGGATCATTGTGGCGGTATAATTCACCGATAAGTGACTTACGGGGATTGCCGATGGATTCCGAACGATGGAAACAGATTGATGCCGTATTGCAGTCGGTGCTGGACCGCGCGCCCGGGGAGCGCGACGCCTTTTTGCGGCACGCGTGCGCGGGCGACGAGGCCTTGGAGCGGGAAGTCCGGTCGCTGCTGACGCAAGAGGAGCAGGCGGTCGGGTTCCTGGAGAATCCGGCGCTGGAGGTGGCCGCCAGGAACCTGGCGCGGCAGCAGAACGAAGACGCACCCGAGACGCGAGGCTCCCTCACCGGCCAGGCGATCTCCCACTACCGCGTCCTCGAGAAGTTGGGCGATGGCGGAATGGGTGTGGTCTGGAAAGCCCGCGACACGCGATTGGACCGGTACGTCGCGCTGAAGGTTCTGCCCGCCGGGGGAATAAGCGATCCCGAGCGTAAGCGGCGCTTCATCCAGGAAGCCAGGAACGCCTCCGCGCTGAACCATCCGAACATCATCACCATTTACGATATCGGCCAAGCCGGACCCGAAGGGCGCCCGGTCGATTTCATTGCCATGGAGTTCGTGCCCGGCGAGGCCCTGAACCAGTTGGTCCCCCGCAAAGGACTGCGGCTGACCGAGGTGCTCCAGTACGCCATCCAGGTGGCCGACGCGCTGGCGGCGGCGCACGCGGCGGGTATCGTGCATCGCGACCTGAAGCCCGGTAACCTCATGGTGAGCGGACCCGCAAGCGCTTACCCCGGGTGCGTGAAAGTGCTGGATTTCGGCCTGGCCAAGTTGACCATGCCGCCCGGGACGAGGGACCTCACGCGCACCGGGACGATGAACGGGGTCATCGAGACCGATCCGGGCATGATTGTTGGGACGGTGTCGTACATGTCCCCGGAGCAGGCCGAGGGGAAGAAGTTGGACGCGCGAGCCGATATTTTCAGTTTCGGCGCGGTGCTCTACGAGATGATCACGGGCAGGCGCACTTTCGGCGGCGACTCCGTGGCGTCTATCCTGTCGGCCATCTTGCGTGATGAGCCGGCGCCGGTGGCGGGGATCAGGCATGGTCTTCCGCGCGATCTCGACAGGATCGTTACACGCTGCCTCGAAAAGGACCCCACCCGGAGATATCAACACGCGGGCGACTTGAAGATCGACTTGCAGCAAGTTAAGGACGATCTCGCCTCCGGCGATTCCGCGATCGCCCCGGAGCGGCCGGTCAGGCAGCGCGCGGGACGCCAGTGGTGGCGTGCGGCCATGGCGGCGTCGATCGCCGTTTCGCTCGGCGCGGGGTGGTGGCTCCACAACTCGCGGGAAGCGCCGGTTCCGATGCAGTTGACGCGGCTCACCGCCGATGCCGGCCTCTCAGGTTCAGCGGCGCTTTCGCCCGACGGCAAGGTGGTGGCGTACTCTTCCGATCGCGGTCTGGATAGTGGCCAGGATCTCTACGTCAAGCAGGTTGCCGGGGGCCAGCCAATCCGCCTGACATTCGACGGCGCGGGCAACACCACGCCGGATTTTTCGCCGGATGGCAGCAAGATCGTGTTCCGGTCGAACCGCGATGGCGGCGGCATCTACGAGATTCCCTCGTTTGGCGGAGAGGCGCGGCTCCTGGCGCGCGACGGTTTGAACCCCAGGTTTTCGCCGGACGGTTCACAGGTGGCATATTGGGTCGGCGCGTGGGGTGTAGCTTTCGCGGTGCCCGGAACCGGCACGGTCTGGGTAGTGCCGGCTGCCGGAGGCCAGCCGCAGCGGGTGGGAGCGGATTTCACGGCTGCCCGCTACCCCATCTGGGCCCCGGACGGGAAGCATCTGCTTTTCGTCGGGTATCGATCGCCGAGAGCATACGAGTCCTCCAGCCTGGATTGGTGGCTGGCGGCCACAAGCGGAGGCGAGACGGTCCAGACGGGCGCGTACCATGCACTTGTCCTCACCGGCTTGCGCGCTCGCGGCTCCTACACGAATGGCCCCATACCTGGGTGCTGGCTGGCGGCCGGGAGCGCGGTGGTCTTCTCTACCGCGAGCAGCGACGTGGCGAACTTGTGGGAAGTCGGCATCTCGCCGGCAACTGGCAAAGTGAGCGGCGGGCCCAGGAGATTGACCACCGGGGCCGGCAACGATACGGACCCATCGTGCGCGTCCGGCGGCGCTTTGGCATTTACTAACGGGGAGGCCAGAAACGAGGTCTGGACGCTACCCTTGGATCTGAACCGCGGAACGACTTTGGGCACCCTGGAGCGGGTGACAACGGGCCCGGCCTATCGGGAACATGCATCCCTCTCGAGCGATGGCCGGGTTGTGGCCTTTGCTTCCACTCAGGCGTCCCTTCGAATGAACGTCTGGATGCGCGACCTCCAGACCGGGAAGGAATCGAGCGTGGCCAGTTCCCCGTTTGCGCTACGGTTCCCCGTGGTCGGCCCATCCGGCGCCAGAATCGCATTTTCGGCGTACGAGAAGGCCGGTTGGGTGGTGTACATGGCCGCTCCCGGCGGGACATGGGAGAAGCTGTGCGAAGGGTGCCTGCGGGCCACGGACTGGTCGCGCGACGAGAAGAAGCTGCTGGTGTTCGGCGGCAATCCGTATCAGATCGATGTTCTGGACCTGGCGTCGCGTCGGCAGACTCCGCTCGTGAAACATGCCGATTACAATTTGTTGTACGGCCGGTTCTCACCGGATAACCGCTGGGTGAGTTTTACGATCCGGACCGAGCCCAATCGCGGGCGGATCGCGATCGCGCCGGCCGATGGACCGGCGCCGGTTCCCGAGAGCGCCTGGATTACCATAGCGCCCGCGGAGCCTGAGGATTGGGCCAACTGGTCACCGGATGGAAAGACCCTGTACTTCCCTTCCAGAAGGGACGGGCACTTCTGTTTGTGGGGGCAGCGGCTCGATGCACGCTCCCGGCGGCCGGTGGGCGAGCCCTTCGCGGTGCTGCATCTGCACGGGCGCGTGTCCTACCGGCAGACAGGATGGTCGGCAGCCGGCGGGCGAATCGCCATGCTGCTGGTCGAAGATATTG
>Ga0209517_10000574_pt1 | contig 62179 bp, 40 predicted proteins | sample PeaSoiMetSII2010_FD_187695 | JGI IMG/M metagenome (GOLD analysis project Ga0209517, IMG submission 187695) | Peat soil microbial communities from Weissenstadt, Germany - SII-2010 (SPAdes) (version 2) | ecosystem: Environmental > Terrestrial > Soil > Wetlands > Peat | place: Germany... | reverse complement strand
GCGAAAAGATGGATGCCGAGCACCTAGCGCGCAAGCACCACGGAATTGAGGGCGTGCGCGATTTCATCGCGGTGCAACCGATTGTCCCGGTTTCGGATCAGGAACTGCGCGAGACCATTGCCAATCGACTTCGCTATGACCGCATTGGCTACGGGATCACATTCAACAATTTCGAAGTAGACGTGAGAGATGGCGTCGTAACCATCTCCGGCGAGGCCCGGAGCTACCCGGACAAGACTTCCGCCCTCGGCATTGTGGAGGACACTCCTGGCGTGCGTGACGTGAGGGACGAAATTAACGTCCTGCCACTCTCTGAATTTGATGACGAGTTGCGCGTACGCACGGCAATGGCGATCTACCATGATCCCGCGCTCCAGAAATATTCGCTGGATCCACAGGCTCCCATCCGCATTGTGGTTGAAAACGGAAATGTAAAGCTGTACGGGGTTGTGGATAGCGCGATGGACAAGCAGATTGCCGAGACGCGAGCGCGCGAGGTAACCGGGGTGTTCTCGGTCGAGAATCACCTGCTGGTAGCCAATCAATGAATCGAGGTTCGTGTACCTAATTTTCGTCAGCCTAATTGACGACCTAATTTAGGAGGATTGTATGAAGACCAAAAAAGCAATTCTGATGCTGGCAGTTCTGGTGGTTTTAGCAGTGGTCCCCGTTCTTAGTTTTGCGCAGGACACGGCTGCGCCGTCGTTCACGCCGGGGCAACTCGACAAGCTGGTAGCGCGCATTGCGCTGTATCCGGATTCGCTCCTGGCGCAGGTGCTTGCGGCCGCGACCTATTCTGACCAGATTCCGGATGCGGCGCGCTGGGCCGATCAGCACCACTACCTCACCGGGCAAGCCCTGGCCGACGCGATCCAGGCGGATCATCTTCCGTGGGATCCCAGCGTGCAGGCGCTCCTGCCATTCCCCTCGGTACTGGAGATGATGGCCAACGACATGAGCTGGACCACCGATCTCGGCAACGCATTTCTGTCGCAGCAGCAGGACGTGATGGATGCAGTGCAAAGAGAGCGCAAGAAGGCCAGGGATTACGGATATCTGCGGAGCAACGCCCAGATCATCGTCAGCGGTGGGCCGTACATCACGATCGTGCCCGTGCATCCGGCATTCATCCCGGTGCCGTACTATGACCCAGCAATTGTTTTCTTTCCGCCGGCGCCCGGAATCGTGGTCGGCGGTGTGATCCGCTTTGGATTCTTCGTGACCATCGGGGATTTCTTTCGCCCGTGGGGCTGGGGATATTGCCGCTTTGATTGGGGCTCGCACGTGGTGATCATCAACAACGCACCCTGGCGGCGGACCTGGATCAACCGGCACGAGTATGTTCATCCCTACGGGGTCCGGCGATACGGGGTGGGAGAGCGGCTTCCCGAACGGCACGTGCTACACGAGCGCACTGAGCGTGAGCGCACGGCGGCGCGGGAAGGACGCCCCCGCGTGGAAGAACACCGCGATCACCGCTCGCGCTAACTTGCTTTCAGGGCAGAGAGTGCTGGAGGACGCTCTGAAACAGGCTACCGAGACGGCAAAGAAGGGAAAAGAAGGGGTTTGGAGCGCGGACACTTATGTCTGCGCTCCCCTTCACAGCGATACCAATTCGTATTTCGATTTCAAACTTGAGTCTGATATGGTCGAGGACAGATTACGCCACCACTTTGACTACTATCTGGGCAAGACCGAGATAGTCATCTACTCCGTTCTCGCAGTGTTGCTGGCTGTCACGGCCTTTGTGACCATCGCAACCGCGGGCCAAATACTGTGGATCGGTCTCAGTCATTGGACGGTTGCAGCCCAGACTCTGAGGGTATTGAACCAACTCCTCATTGTGCTGATGCTGGTGGAGATTCTGCATACAGTACGTATCTCCATTCGCTCCCATGTTCTGGTTACAGAACCCTTTCTGATCGTCGGACTGATTGCCTCAATTCGCCGCGTTTTGGTGATTACCCTGGAAGCAGCCACGCTCACGAAAGAAGGTGCATGGGCGACCGAAGGCTCAAGCGCCATTTTCCACTCTTCGATGATTGAACTTGGTTTGTTGGGTCTGCTGATCCTTGTACTGGTAGTTTCCATTACACTTCTGCGTCGCTACGCTCCCGCATCGAAAGACTTGTCGGAACTCTGAAGTCCGACTCTTCTTCCCCCAAGGATGCGTAAGGATGCCCCTATTTACAGCCAAGTGCGACGATTCTGTCCGGATCGTCGGCAATGCGGAAGTTAACCAGCCAGTTCGAAAGCCGTTTGCTTTAGGGCCGTAAGCAACCACAGGTGTGAAACAGAGGTGACCGACCGCCGCCAGATTGCTGCCCCATAACCCGTCGCTCGGGAGGAAACAGTTAAGAGCCGCGCGGCTAACTTCGGAGAAGCGACTTTTGGCACGCGTCGCAACAAGCAACCAGTACCAAAACAGGCCACCATAAGCTCGGCTCGGGCCAGAGTCGGAGTCCGCTACGAGCGTCATTTCTTCAAGTCCGCCTGCCAGTTGAGCACCACCGTGATCGGATTGGGCAAAGCATCGCTGCTCTGCGTATTAACCAGGAAGCGCTCCCCGTCGCGGCTGGGGACGTAGTGCGTACGGCGCGAAGTTACACCTTCGGGCACTCGCGTCTGGAATAGCACCTTGGGAACCGCAAACGATGGACCCGCGCCAACGGAGACCGCCATCAGCTTCCGGCCTTCGGAAAGGTAGTAGATTTCGCGCCCATCGCCACGCCAGCGGGGTTCGTATCCACCGTCGGTGGAGACCTGCCATTTCCGGTCCGAGAGCGGAAAAGTCTGGACATAGACTTGAAACCGGCCCGACTCGTTCGAAGTGTAGGCCACGAATCGCCCGTCGGGCGAGAAGTTGGCGTGGATCTGGTCAGCGGGTGGTCCGAGAAACTTGAATGGTTTCTTATCGCCAACCATGGGAATCAGCCAGAGGTCGTCACCGGTCGTCTGCTGAGGAACGCTGGAAATCACATAGCGCCCATCCGGGGACCAGTCGGAACATACGAGATTGGGGGTGTCGATTCCGGCTGCGTGCTGGGTCTCATACGTGAGCACAACCTCCTCATTGCCGCCGCCCCCGGCGCTTTTCGCATACAACTCGGTCTGCCCGTTTCGATTCGTGCGGAACACAATCCGGGCGCCATCGGGCGACCATACTGGCGCGGCACTGAGAGCAGATCCTACGGTAAAGCGAGACGGCCCACCGCGCATCAGGTCGATCAGCCAGATATCGGGGTTCCACGCCTTGGGATCGACCAGCGACACGGCCAGCGTCTGGCCGGTGGGGGAAAGGCGAAAATCGCTATAGTCGCCCTCCACCCCGACTGAATTGAGCGAATTGCCGGCACGGTCAAACCAGGTCAAGCGGCCCCGCTGCAACATCGCTGCAGCGTAGGCCAGCATGCCGGTACCGGTAGCTGAGACACCGATGTTGAAGCCAGTCGAGCGGCCCACATGCTCGGCGACTGTAAACGGTTCGCCCCTGAGTTCGAGATGCGCGGCGTCGAACGCCTGCCCGAGGAGCGTGTCCCCTTCCACGTACAACAAATAGCCCGGCCAGGCATACACGGCGCTGCTTTCCGTATGCAGGAGAAATTTCTGGGTGCCCCCATCGAGGGAGCCGACATAAATGCCGTGATGTTCGGGGTCGCCACCCTGGACATGGAACAGAAAGTGACGGCCGTCGGGGAGGAACTGCGGCCAACGGTGCGCTTTCATGACCGTATCCGTCTTCGTTACCGCGGTGACGATTCCGCCCCCGGAGGAGACCCGAAAAATGGCGCTGCTTAATTTGCCGAAAATGATGCTGCCGTCGGCTCCCCACGATCCGCCGAAGGCGTCCGCCACGTCGGCTAGCACCTGCACTGGTCCGCCGCCGACGGGAATTTTCTTCAGTTTGCCTTCGGCAAAAAACCCGAGCCAGCGGCTGTCCGGAGACCAAAACGGACTTTGGGCGTGTTCCGTCGCAGGCAGTGGGTGGGCTGTTACCTGGTCGACGGAACGCATCCAGATCACGGGATCGGCTCCGGATGAATTCGCGACAAACACCAGGGCGCGTCCATCCGGAGACAAGGCGAACTGAGGTACAGGCACCGTCAGGTTCGGTGGTCCGGAAAAAACAGTCTTCTCGGGAGAACCGACCGAAAACCGGACCGGCTCGCTGGCTGACGGGGCGCGATAGTGGACGGGAACGAAAAACGCCAAGGCGCACAGCACCACCAACGCCAGCATCCATGCGGCCCGCTCCGGCCACGGGTTGTGGTTAACTGCGGAAGACGTGGCTGGACCTTCACCTTCTTCGATCCACTCCAGGTTGGTTCTCAGGTCACGCGCCGATTGCCACCGATCATCCGGGTCCTTCGCCAGACACTTCTTCACGACTCGTGCCAGGGCAGGCGGGGTCATCGGCTGTAATTGCGTTATCGGCGGCGGCTCCGAGGCGAGAATCGCGGCAACGACGCTGGCCTGCGTCTTCCCTGTAAACGCCCGCTTCCCCGTCGCCATCTCGTACAGCACCGCGCCCAAAGCAAAAATGTCCGAGCGAGCGTCGGCCTCTTTCCCCTCCACCTGCTCCGGAGACATGTACTGAAACGTCCCTACGATCATGCCCTGCGCCGTCAGCGGCTTCTCGGCCGACGGCTCCGAGATCGTCATAGTCAAGCTCGACGCCAGCGGTCGGCTCGCGCTCGCCGCCTTGGCCAGCCCAAAGTCCATCAGCTTCGCGGCGGTCTTCGTCAGCATCACGTTGCCCGGCTTCAAATCGCGATGGGTCACCCCACCGCGATGCGCTTTCTCCAGCCCCTCGCAAATTTCAATTCCGTACTTCAGCGCTTGCTCCAGCGGCAGCGGCCCTTTCATCAGCCGGTCGGCCAGAGTCTGCCCGTCGAGAAATTCCATGACCAGGTAGTCCATTCCGTCCTGGTGGCCGACGTCGTAGAGCGTGCAGATATTGGGATGGTTCAGCGACGAAATCGCCCGCGCCTCGCGATCAAAGCGCTGCTTGGCCTCAGGATTGTTTGACAGATGCTCGGGCAGGATCTTGATGGCTACATACCGCTCCAACCGCATGTCGCGGGCACGGTACACTTCACCCATCCCGCCTGCACCGAGCGGCGAGACAATTTCGTACGGACCGAGTTTGGTCCCAGACGTGAGCCCCATGCGTTGCGCGTCATTATAGTCCCACTGAAAGGCCTCGCTCGGTTGGGGCCGCAGAAGCGGCCGCCCTCGGCATTAGATTCGAGCCACCGCAGGGATAACTCCCGGATTGTCGCTAGCCTTACCTGACCGGACAAGGTAAGGGTTGCCCCTCATACGTGCGGCTGAGGGCTGAAGGTAACAGACGGAGTCCACCGAAGGTATAATCGCGGCCAGTATGGCGTTGGCTCCAGGTACCCGACTCGGGCCCTACGAAATCCTTGCACCGCTCGGCGCGGGTGGCATGGGGGAAGTCTACCGCGCCCGCGACACGCGGCTGGAACGAACCGTCGCCATCAAAATTCTGCCTGCACAATTCTCCAGTGACCCTGTCCGGAAGCAGCGGTTCGAGCGGGAAGCCAAAACGATTTCTAGCCTGAATCATCCGCACATCTGCGTTTTGTACGACGTGGGTAATCAGGATGGCGTGGAATATCTGGTCATGGAGTGTATAGAAGGCGAGACGCTAGCGAAGCGGCTGGAGAAAGGACCGCTAGCACTGGACCAGGTGCTGAAGTACGGAGCACAGATCGCGTGCGCACTGGATAAGGCGCATGAAAATGGAGTGGTACACCGTGACTTGAAGCCGGGTAACATCATGCTGACGACGACGGGAGCGAAGCTGCTGGATTTTGGACTGGCACGGCCGACGGCGACACCAGCCACGCTTGCGACGATGACAGCGATGGCGCCTGCGCAGTCTCCAATGACGCAGGAAGGGACGATTGTCGGAACGTTTCAGTACATGTCGCCGGAGCAGGTAGAGGGAAAGGAACTGGATGGACGGAGTGATATTTTTTCGCTGGGTGCAGTGCTGTACGAGATGTTGACCGGAAAGAAAGCTTTCGAAGGGAAGAGCCAGTTGAGCGTGCTGTCAGCGATTCTAGAAAAAGAGCCACAAGCAATCAGCGCCATGAAGCCGCTGACCCCGCCCGTACTCGACCACGGCATCCGACGGTGCCTGGCGAAGAATCCGGAGGAACGATGGCAGCGGGCCCTGGATCTGGGGCTTGAGTTGAAATGGTTAGCCGAATCTGGTTCAGGGGGGCGAGCGCCGACATCGCAAGAGCGGCTGAGACCGGGTTGGGATCGGCTCGCCTGGGCCCTCGCGGCAAGCTTTGCGCTCATTGCTGTGGTTCTCGCGTTTACGCACTTCAACAACAGGCAGTCTCCCGAAGCGCACGTGGTTCGCTTCACGATCCCTCCACCGCAGAATGGAACGTATATTTTCAACGGAGTGGAAGGTGGTGCAGTGCTTTCGCCCGATGGGCGAAGTGTAGCGTTCATTGCCAGAGTGGATAAGGTCACGCAGCTCTGGGTCCGGGCGCTTGATGCATTCTCCAACCGGCTGTTGCCGGGCACGGAAGGTGTGGTGTCTGCATTCTGGTCTCCGGACAGTTCGAGCCTCGGCTTCTTTACGCAAGATAAATTGAAACGTATTGCGACCAGCGGGGGCCCAGCTCAGATCCTCTGCGAAGTCCATGACAGCCGCGGTGGAAGTTGGGGTCAGCTTGATGTGATTCTTTTTAGCAGGGTCGTCGGTGGGGTTTATCGCGTATCCGCTTCCGGAGGTATCCCGGAGAGAGTAACGAATCTGAACGCGAGCCGCCTGGAGGTAACGCATCGCTGGCCTTCCTTCCTTCCTGATGGGAAGCACTTCTTTTTCATGGCATCGCCCCTAGGGAGCGTGGACCCTGAAAACTCTATCTATGTGGGTTCGCTCGACGGAAAGGACCCTAAGCTCTTGTTTCACGGGAGCTCGCCAATCGCGTATGGAATGGGCCACGTTCTTTATATTGAGGATAAGGTCCTGATGGCGAGACCGTTCGATCTTAAGAAATTGGAATTCAGCGGGAACGCTTTTCCTGTTGCAGAAAACATCTTATTCAACCCAATTATCAGCAATGGAGCCTTCTCGGCCTCGCAGAACGGTATGCTCCTTTATCAGCAAGGAAGCCTTACCGGCCCCGGTTCACTACTTATGTTCGACCGCGAGGGAAGGCAATTGTCCCGCATCGGCGACCCAGGCGCATACACGGGGCTGCGTCTCTCTCCTGATGGTAAGCGGCTGCTCTACGTTCAGATTGAGCCACGCGGCGGTAAGAGAGATCTCTGGATTCGCGATCTCACGTCCGGCCAAGTCAGTCTTCTGGCCAGCATTTTGCGGCCCCTTAGCCCAGCCTGGTCACCGGACGGCCAACGCGTCGCTTACTCGGGGGTGAAAGGCAGTGAAGCGGCGATCTACGTCAAGCCCGCCAATGTCGTTGGAGCGGATCAGGAACTATGGAGACCTAACGATTCGTTCGTTTACTCGATTGACTGGACATCCGATGGGAAGTTTTTGATATTTTCAGAGATCCTGTCCAGCACCGGCAAGTCGCGTATCGCGAAGCTTCCGACTACCGGTAATGCTGGCCCTGTACAGGTTCTGGAGGCATCAAGCACGAACTTCGGATACGCCCGGGTCTCGCCAGATGGCAAGTGGATCGCCTATCGCTCGGACGAGTCAGGAACGGATGAGATCTACGTTTCATCCTTTCCGAATGTGCCGGGCAAGTTGCAAGTGTCAGTCGCCGGTGGCTCTATGCCTTGCTGGAGAGGCGATGGGAAAGAACTCTATTACCTAACACCAGACAATAACCTGATGGCAGCTGAGATGAAAGAGGCCAATGGCTCGTTGCAGGTGGTGGCCACGAAAACTCTTTTTCAAACAGCTGCAGCTCCGACGAGAACGGGCGGCAGCCCGTATGATGCGGCTCCAGACGGGAAACGGTTCTTGGTGAACGCACAGACATCTGATCAAACGTCCGCACTGCTCAATGTTGTGGAGAACTGGACGGAGGAGTTTAGGAAGAAATGATTTTCGCGGCGGGAAGCAAGCACAAGCCCTATGAGATTCAGGTGCTGCTGGACACTGGGGGCACGCATAAATTCGTTCCTCTTTAACCAGAGGTGACGTGTCTCTTTGGTGTGGCACCCCTTTTTTACTTCGAGCGCCCGTAACGAAGATTCTATCCGGATGGTCGTCGGCCAACCTTCCCTTACCCGATCATGGAGGCAATGCGGAAGTTAACCACTCACCAGTTCGAAAGCCGTTTGCTTAGGGCCGTGAGCGACCACAGGTGTGAAATCACAGGTGTGAAATTTCGGGCTGGTCCGCTAAACCGTTGAGAGATATGGTGGCCAGGGACGGAGTTGAACCGCCGACGCCAGCCTTTTCAGGGCTGCGCTCTACCACCTGAGCTACCTGGCCACGTTTCGATACCCGCGATTTGCGGCGCGGAAGATTCGCTTCGAGCTGATTGTGGCGGAAGTGCCGAGCGTGCGGCGAAGCGAATCCGGTACCGGAAGCGCGTGGAACCCCCTGATTATAGCAACGACCCTCGATTCCCTCAACGTCGCAGGCTTGTCACGCCAACATGGGCCACGGATTTACACGGATTTACACGGATTTACACGGATTATCACGGATCGACCACAGAAGATTCTCTCCGTGAGCATCCGTGCAAATCCGTGGCGAAGATGGTTATGCCGCAAAACCTCTTACGAATTCCACCAGGCTGCGCAAGGCGATTCCTGACGGACCTTTCGCGATCCACGACTTCTGCTCTTCCATCCAGGCAGTGCCCGCAATGTCAAGGTGAATCCACGGGGTGTCTTCGGCGAATTCCTTCAGAAACATCGCCGCCGTGATGGCGCCGCCCCAGCGTCCTCCGGAGTTGACGATGTCGGCGATCGAGCTGCGAATCTGCTCTTTGTATTCATCGTCGAGCGGCATGCGCCACATTTTCTCGCCCGCCTTGGCGTTAGCGCTATGGAAGCGCTCGTACATGGTGTCGTCGTTGGAAAAAATTCCCGCGTTGTTGTACCCGAGCGCTACCACGACCGCACCGGTCAGCGTGGCCGCATCCACCAGGTGCGTGCAACCGAGCTGGCGCGCGTAGTACAGGCCGTCGGCCAGCACCAGCCGGCCCTCGGCGTCCGTATTGATAATCTCGATGGACTTGCCCGACATTGCGATCTGCACGTCGCCCGGTTTTTGCGCCTTGCCAGAGGGCATGTTCTCGGTCGCGCACACGATGCCAATCACCCTGATTTTCGGCTTCAGTAGCGCGATGGCCCGCATGGCGCCAATCATGGTCGCACCGCCGGCCATGTCGTACTTCATTTTCTCCATGCCGTCAGCCGGCTTGATCGAAATGCCGCCGGTGTCGAAGGTAATTCCCTTCCCCACCAGACCCAGGACCGGCTTTTGGGGCGCGCCAGCAGGCTCGTACTTCATCACGATCAGCGCAGGTGGCTCGTCGGACCCCTGAGCCACGCTCCAGAACGCGCCCATCTTCAATTCCTTGATCTTGTCCGCGCCGTAAACCTCGCATTTCAGTCCGACTTCGGCCGACATCGTCTTGGCGCGCTCGCCCAGAATCGTGGGCGTCATGCGGTTGGAAGGCTCATTCACCAGATCGCGCGTGAAGTTTTGTGATTCACCGACGATTTGCGCCTCATTCGCGGCCCTTTCGAGAGCAGCTTCGTCTCCGCTGGCAATGATCGTAACGGCGTCAATCTTCTGGTCTTTGCGATCGCTGCGGTAGTAGTCGGGATCAAAATTCCCTACGTGCGCTCCCTCGATGATGGCGCGCACCGCTTCCTCCGCGGGAATGCTGGGCGGAGCCACGAAAGCAAAGCTCCTGATTCCGCGAGACTTCAGTGCCCGGACAGCGGTGCCGGCAACGCGGCGCAGATCGTAGCTCGAGAATTTCTTCGCACTTCCGCCGGAAACCAGCAACAAACGCCTCGCCATCAGCGTGACGGGCCGGTGCATAAGGTTAGTCTCAAAGGGCTTGCCCGCGACCTCTCCGCTCGCCAGCAGATCGGCCGCCACTGATTGCACCGCGGGGTCAGCGGACGCAACTTTCAATTCCGGCTTCTTGTCTTTTTCTTTTTCGCTCGGCGCAGGTTCGGCGTGGTCCAGCACCACGGCGACCAGCGATTCGGTTTCAACTTCGGCGGGAGCAGAGAGGGAGATTGTTGTTTTCATATTGTTTGGAGAATTGTAAGGGAACATCCCAGTATCCCCGGCAGGACGGCAAAAGCGCAAGCCGCCGGCGAAATAACCGCAATACTGGTAAGAAACATCAACCCGCCAGCGCACTGGGGAAGCGGGTCTGGAAGTCGATCAGGCCCACCCACTCCGGCGTGATGGTGATGCGTACCATCGAAGAAACCATGGAACGCAGCTGATTGACCCAGGCCTGTCCCTGTTCAGGTCCGAAGTAGCGCTCGGCGGCGGCCGCGTATTCGGGGACGATTCCGTCCAAAGGTTCGAGGCGGGCCGTACCGCGGATGAGAAGCACCTTGTGGGGGAAAGTGTTGTCGTCAATCGTGAGCGACACTTTCCGATTCTTGGCCAGAGCCTTTAGCTTGGGTGCCTTCGGCGGAGTGGCCATGACAATTTCCTTTCCGTTCCAATGAAACCATATGGGAACGACGCGAGGTGTGCCGTCGGTCCAGACATAGGCCAGACGGGCGGGAATCTTCGACTGCAGAAGTTCTTGCGACGCGGGATGCTGCAAAAGCCCGAGGTCTCCTTGTTGAACTGAACGCATGAAATCCTCCTTACCGTCGAAACGAATCGTCCCGAAAAAGCGCACGAACTCCGCTCGACGATTTCGCAGCATTGTGCACGGCAGACTACCCAACGTCAAGGAAAAGCCGGAGCCTTCACTTCTTCGGGTGCGACATGACGGGCTGAGACGACTCGACGAGGTACTGGCCTTCGTCGGGATCGACGGGATCCAAGTCGAGGTACTCGTTGGCCCACTGGCTGGAAAAGGTAATGCGCGACCGGAAGTAGTAGGTCTTGCCCGCCTCAGCCGTAAGATGTGCGAACGCGGCGAGTTTGGAGAACCGTTCCAGGCTCGATTGCCACTTGATGCACAGGTGATGCTCGCCGGGGTCGACCGAGAAGAAGAGATACGACTTGCCGTGAGTCGCCCCCCTCCACGCGCCATCGAGGCCGACCTTGATTCTGGGGCTGCCAATGGTTGGCTGGACTGTCGTGAAATCTTCAGCGACATAGACCAGCGCCTTGCCGGGTTCGGGCTGAGCAGGCGGCTGGGCGGCCGAGGTCTCCGTCGCGAAGTTGACTTCGACCGGGCCGCAAGCAGCATGAAAAAGAGGAGAAGCCGGGATTTCCTGGGCATAGGCAAAAGCAGCAAAGAGGATCAGGGCGAGAGCGGCTTTCATAATTCCTCCCGCTGGAGGTGTGCGCATTGCATGGACTAGCGATGGTTGACAGCCAGTCCGCGGCGCAAGACCAGCTGTCCATCATGATAGGCGAGGATGGTTTCTGTGGATGTGTGGATTTGTAGAGTTTTGCAAAAGTAAGTCAACTGCGGCGAGTGAACCGAGCTCGCCAGCCGTGAACAGAAACTGCACCAACCGGATCCCCTTAGTGCTCCGCCAAGGCCGCCGCCACCCACATCCCCGGCTTCGAAACCGACCCCGGCTCCATAAAGACTACAGCACGATTACCGTGATGCCCTGGTTTCGCCTGCCCAGGTCCGAATCACTCTTCAGTTCCGGATGCACCCGGAGCAGTTGCCATGTAGTGGCATCCGATTTCGACCAGTCCTCGCCGAAAATGCAGCCGCGAATCTGGCCCGCTTCCTTCAGTTCATGGAGTCGCTTCTGCACCGCGATGCGGATTTCGCCTCCGGTTCCACTTGACCCGTAGCCATGGATGACCTTGAGAAGAGCGGCCTCCTGCTGGCGTGCCAGCGCCAGTTCCCGGTCCAGCCGCTGCAAGGCCACGCGGACCTCCGGCATATCGGATTTGAGGTTTACGGTCTTAATGGCGAGTCTCGGCTTGGGTTTTCTGGCTCCGTAGTCACTTCTTATTATTTCTTCCTCGCGAAATCGCGTCGCGTGCTTCTTTGTCCGCGGTCCGGCGCCGTTCGGTTTCCCGCTTATCCCACAGCTGCTTGCCTTTGGCCAGGGCAAGCTCCACTTTTACTCTGCCGTTCTTGAAGTACATGCGGGTGGGGATGAGGGTGAGTCCCTTTTGCTGAGTCTTGCCCGTGAGCTTGCGGATTTCGTCCCGGTGCATCAGCAACTTGCGAGTACGCAGGGCGGCATGGTTGGAGTAGCTCCCATGCTGGTAGGGACTGATGTGGCAATTCAGCAGCCAGAGTTCGTCATCCTTGACCAGGCCGTACGAGTCCTTGAGATTGGCCCGCCCCCCCCGGATGGACTTGACCTCGGTCCCGGTCAAGGCGACCCCGGCCTCAAATTTTTCCAGCAAGAAATAGTTATGTGAAGCGATCCTATTAACAGCGGCGTCACGCTGCCCGGAAGCCGTGGGATCACGGCGGGGGGATTTCTCCGGATTGGGTTTAGTTTGGTGTGACGATTGGCGAGCCATGGGTCCGCTTCATGTTATCAGCGAATGCCGGCATTGGCAGCCGACCGGCGATCGTGGGTCACGCGAGCAAGGAGTGTAACTGCTATGTGCACAAGCACTTCGGGACCCGGAAATGGCGATGCTATAATCGCATGCGCGAAGATTTTTCCATTAATCGAGGTGGATTGTTGCGCGAGATCGCGGACGCCGGACAGAGTCGTCTGTTCGGCAAGGTCCGATGTGAGAGGACCATCTCCGGTACGTATGGTTTCTGCGAGGATCAACGAATGAGACCCCTATTGCGCCCGGCGCTATTGCTGGCGCTGGTCGCGGTTGCAGTACTTCCCGCCCTCGCCGATAAGGCGAAAGACTTGTACGCCAAGGGCCAGGACGCCGAAGCTCGCCAGAATTACGAAGAGGCCTACGACTTCTTCAAACAGGCTTACGATCTCAAACCGAAGGATCTGCGCTATCGATCCGCGTTCGAGCGCGGCCGTTTCGAGGCCGCCGCCTCGATTGTCCATCGTGGACAGAAACTGCGCGACGACGGAAAGCTGGAGGACGCTGCCGCCCTGTTCCAGAAAGCCCTCGACATCGATCCGTCGCTGTTCGTCGCCAAGCAGGAACTCACGCGCACCCTGAAGATGATCAACGACCAGAAGAATCCGCCGCCGCAGGCGGCCGGGCCCCCGGCCAACCTGGAGCGCAAGATTCAGGAAGCTGCCGGGCCGGTGGAACTGGCTCCCATTTCGAGCGTCCCCATCACCGTCAAGCTGACCGACAAATCTGACATGGTTTACCGCACCATCGGACAGCTGGCCGGGATCAATGTCCTTTTCGACCCCGATTACGTTCCTAAACCGATCAAGGTGGAACTCAATGGAGTAACCCTCGAAGACGCGCTGGAAATCACCGCGCTGGAATCGAAAACTTTCTGGCGACCGGTGACGCCCAACACCATTTTCGTAGCCCAGGACAATGCTGCCAAACGCAAGGAACTGGAGCAGAGCGTCCTCAAAACGTTTTATCTCTCGAATCTCTCGCAGCCCACCGAAGTGCAGGATGTGGTAAACGCCATTCGCAGCGTGCTGGACGTGCAGCGCGTGCAGCAATTGCTTTCCCAGAATGCGCTGGTCGTGCGCGGCACACCGGATCAGATCGCTCTGGCGGAAAAGCTGGTGGACGACCTCGATAAAGCGCGCCCGGAAGTCATCATCGACATCGCCGTAATGCAGATTAGCAAAGACAGATCCCGCACCCTCGGTTTAAGTCCACCTACCAGCGCCACGGTGACTCTGCAGGACAATATAAGTAATACGACCACCACGACGGCTACAACCACTTCGGGGACGGGAGCCACGGTCACCCAAGGCTCATCAAACGGCATTAACCTGAACACTCTGGCCAACCTCAATGCAACGAACTTTCAGGTCCAGATTCCATCGGCTAATCTGTCGGCGGTCATGGGAGATACCGACACCAAGCTGATTCAGAATCCGCAGATTCGCGCCCTTGATAACCAGAAAGCGTCTCTCAAGATCGGCGAGCGTCTGCCTGTGGCTACCGGCTCGTTCCAGCCTGGCATCGGCGGCGTTGGAATTAATCCTCTGGTAAATACCCAGTTCCAGTACATCGACGTAGGCGTGGTCATCGAACTCACGCCGCACGTGCACGCGGACCGGGACGTCACGCTGAAGATCACCATGGAGGTTTCATCGGAGATAGGCCAGGCCAGTATCGGCGGCATCACCCAGCCCATCATCGGGCAGAAGAAAGTTGACTTGGGCGAGATTCGTCTAAAGGATGGGGAATCCAGCCTGATCGGCGGCATCCTGGACGATTCGCAGACTAGGTCGCTGAGCGGGATCCCGGGGTTAGCGCAGATCCCGATCTTGAAGTACCTTTTTGGCCAGACGCAGCAGGATCACCAGGAGGATGAGACGGTTTTCGCCATCACTCCGCACATCATCCGCGGGACGGATGTAAATGAGGCGAACCAACGAGCGATTGAAATCGGGACTGCCAGCTCCATCGAGTTGCGCCATGTGAGCAGGCCGTCAGCGCCGGCAGCGCCACCGGCGAGTTCACCCGCACCGACAGCGCAGGCAGCGCAGCCAACATCTCCCAACCTCAACCGGCCGGGAGCCAGTCCATCTGCGGCAGGACAAGCGCCAGCGCAGAGCTCTCCCGCTGCCGGAGGAACAGCTAGTTTCCTGTTTGATCCACCGACCATTCAAGCCGCGAAAGGCGGCACATTTGCGGTGAACCTGCTCATTTCTGGCGCGCAGAACGTTTACTCCGTGCCCGTGCAGTTGAACTACGATCCCAGACTGCTGCAGTTGTTGAACGTGTCGAACGGCGGCTTTCTCTCGCAGGATGGCCAAGCAGTAGCTCTGGTTCACCGCGAAGATGAAACCATAGGGCAGTTGCAAATTACGGCCACGCGCCCCCCTGGCGCCGGCGGGGTTTCCGGCCAGGGTACGGTGGTTACCATGACTTTTCAAGCCAAGACAACCGGCCAGACTCCCCTGACCATCACGCGGGGAGGTGCCCGCGATCCCGGTTTGCAGGCCATCACGGTCAACGGGGCCCAAGCGGCGGTGACCGTTGAGTAGAGCGGAGTAGACCCTTCTCCGCTCTCGATCAAGTGGAGCATACAGAAACGATGATGCCGAGGTCCCAGCACGGCTGGTTCGCTCTTCGCACAGGACGCGAAGGGATGGTCTTGGCCGCAAGGCGCGAGCGTGGTTTCACACTCATTGAGCTGGTGGTGACGACCATGATCCTGGCCATTCTTGCGCTGCTGGCGGTGCCGCTGGCGCGCGTCACCATTCAGCGCGAGAAGGAGAGAGAGCTCCGGCAGGCTTTGTGGGAGATGCGCGATGCCATCGACCGCTATAAAGACGCCGCCGACCGCCAGGCATTTCAGATCAAGGTGGACAGCCAAGGCTATCCACCCGACCTCGAGACTCTGGTCAAGGGAGTTGACGTTCAAGGCAAGAAGGTCCGTTTTCTCCGTGCGATTCCTATGGACCCCATGACCAAAACCAAGGAATGGGGCTTGCGCTCCATGCAGGACGATCCCGAATCCGATTCCTGGGGAGGGCAGAGCGTGTTCGACGTCTACACCAAATCGGAAGGCATTGCGCTCGACGGGACAAAATACAAGGACTGGTAAATGCTGCGGCGCGTGCACAAGTCGGACGGTGACAGGTTCGGGGGGGGCTTCAGGCCCTGGGCATCGGCGCGCTCACGCGGTCAAGCACAGAAGCTGGGGCGGATGCGCGGCTTTACTCTGCTCGAGCTGATGATCGTCCTCAGCATCATGATGATCCTGCTGGCGGTAGCGGTACCGATGTACAACCAGTCCATCGTGCAAGCGCGAGAATCGGTGCTGCGCTCGAACCTGAGCACTCTGCGCAATGTCATCTCGCAGTACACGCTCGACAAGCAGAAAGCCCCGCAGTCTCTCGACGACCTTGTGACCGCCGGATATCTCCGGCAGATTCCGCTCGATCCCATGACCCGGGAGGCCAACTGGGAGGTGGTCCAGGAAGACGTATTGATGGCCGTCGACCAGCAGGACCCCGGCATTAACGACGTGCACTCGGCGTCCAACGGAACCGCCAGCGACGGGACGGCCTACAGCAGCTGGTGATTAAAACGCACCTTTTGTCACATCTCCCCAGAAAATCTGCCCCTTTACTATCGCTGCGATTTGTATCGACGATGCCGGAGTAATTATCATCTATCCATGCCCGTTGAGACCGAAGTCCAATCTCCCACGTCCATCCGCGCACCGCGCGGTACCGAGATCACATGCAAAGGTTGGCAGCAGGAAGCTGCCATGCGCATGCTCATGAACAATCTCGACGAAGAAGTCGGCGAACGGCCCAAAGACCTCGTCGTTTACGGCGGAACTGGCCGGGCCGCGCGCAGCTGGGAAGCGTACCGAGCCATCGTCGCAACCCTGAAGAACCTGGAAAATGACGAGACTCTGCTGGTGCAGTCGGGCAAGCCGGTGGGCGTGTTCAAGACCCACGATCACGCGCCCCGCGTGCTGATCGCAAATTCTAACCTTGTCGGTCATTGGTCGAATTGGGAGAAGTTCAACGAACTGGAGCGCGCCGGCCTGATGATGTACGGCCAGATGACTGCCGGTTCGTGGATCTATATCGGCTCGCAAGGCATCATCCAGGGAACGTTTGAGACCTTCTCAGCCGCAGGCGAAAAGCATTTCGGCGGCGATCTCGCGGGCAAGCTGATTGTCTCGGGCGGGATGGGCGGCATGGGCGGCGCCCAACCCCTGGCCGCAACCATGACCGGCGCGGCATTTCTGGGCATTGACGTCGATCCCGAGCGCATCAAGAAGCGGCTGAAAACCGGCTATTGCGACTTCATGGTCACCACGCTCGACGAGGCCTTGCGCATTCTGAAGAACGCGGTGCGGAAGAAGGAAAATGTCTCGGTCGGGCTGGTGGGCAATTGCGCGGATATCATCCCGGAACTCGCCGAACGCGGCGTGGTCCCCGACATTCTGACCGACCAGACTTCGGCCCACGATCCGCTGAACGGATACGTACCGAATGGCATGAGTCTTGAAGAAGCTCTGGAACTGCGCCAGCGTGATCCGAAAACCTATCAGGAGAAGTCGCTCGATGCCATCGCGCGCCACGTCGAGGGTATGCTGCGCCTGCAGAAGATGGGTGCGGTCACGTTTGACTACGGAAACAACATCCGCACTTTCGCTTTCCAGCGTGGCGTGAAAAATGCCTACGACTTCCCCGGCTTCGTCCCGGCGTACATTCGCCCGTTGTTTTGCGAGGGCCGCGGCCCGTTCCGCTGGGTTGCGTTGTCGGGCGAGCCGTCAGATATTCACGTGACCGACGATCTGGTTCTGGAGCTGTTCCCCGACAATCGCATTCTTCGCCGCTGGATCGAGCTGGCGCGCAAGCGCATCAAGTTCCAGGGATTGCCGGCGCGCATCTGCTGGCTGGGATACGGCGAGCGCGCACAATTCGGCCTGGCGATGAACGATCTGGTGAAGAAGGGCAAAATCAAGGCGCCCATCGTCATTGGCCGCGATCATCTTGACTGCGGCTCGGTCGCGTCTCCTTTCCGCGAGACCGAAAGCATGAAAGATGGATCGGATGCTGTGGCTGACTGGCCACTGCTCAACGCGCTCATCAACACGGCTGCCGGCGCCTCGTGGGTCTCGATTCACAACGGCGGTGGCGTGGGCATCGGCTACTCGCTGCATGCCGGGCAAGTCACGGTCGCGGACGGAACTGAAATGATGGCCAAGCGCATCGAGCGCGTGCTGACGACGGACCCGGGGATGGGGATTATTCGCCACGCCGATGCGGGATACGAAGAGGCGAAGCAGTTTGCCAAGAAGGCGGGCGTTTGCGTTCCGATGAGCAAATCATGAACCCTCACCACGGAGACACGGAGAGAGCCTAAATGCCGCCCTCGCGAACCACGGTGCTGCTAGACTAAGGCAGGCGTGACTACTATAAGGCGCAAGTCTCAGTCGCAACGCTCGCTGCTTCTCGTCAACATTGGCCAGCTTCTCACGCTGCGCTTTGATTCCAACAAGTCGGGTCCCCGGCGCGCTTCCGACCTCAAGGAACTCGGCATCATCCGAGATGGCGCCGTCCTCTGCATCGGGGGCAAGATCGTCTCCGTCGGCACGACGAAAGACGCCCTGCGCGATCCCTGGCTCAAGAAACATTGCAAGAAGGTTGTCGAGATTGATTGCGCCGGCAAAGTTGTCCTGCCCGGTTTTGTGGATTCGCACACCCATCCTGTTTTCGTCGCCCCTCGCTTGGTGGATTTTGAAAAACGCATCGAAGGCGCCTCCTATGACGACATTGCCAAGGCTGGCGGAGGCATCCGCTCCAGCCTGGAGGCCGTGCGCAAAGCCCCAAAGAGCGCGCTGAGCGCGAGAGTTCTTGCCGTGCTGCAGGATATGGCAGCGCATGGCACCACTACCGTTGAAGCGAAGTCGGGCTATGGGCTGACGGTCGAATCCGAGCTCAAGTCGCTGGAGGCGATCCGTGAGGCGGCTTCCGGCTGGCCCGGAACGGTCGTGGCTACCCTCCTTGGAGCGCATGCCGTTCCGAGAGAATTTCAGGGCTGCTCACAAAAGTATGTTGAGATCGTCTGTAAAGAGATGATTCCGCAGGCGGCAAGGCGCAAGCTCGCCCAGTTCGTCGACGTTTTCTGCGACCAGGGCGCTTTCAATCCAGAGGAGACTGAGCAGATATTCACCGCCGCAGAAAAACATGGTTTGAATGTTCGGGCTCACATGGGCCAGCTTTCGGAAACCCTCCTGTGGCCGTTTCTGCGCTTTCATCCGGCATCATTCGACCACATGGACCACGTGAACGAAGATGACATCCCGCAACTGGCCAAGCGCGACACGGTAGCCACGCTGGTGCCGGGGGCGAATTATTTTTTGGGGTTGAAGGAGTATCCGAATGCCCGGCGCCTGATCGATGCTGGCGTCCCGGTGGCGTTGGCCACGGACTACAACCCCGGCACTTCACCGACTCTCAGCATGCCAATGGCCATGTCGCTGGCCTGCACCCACATGAAGATGGCGCCGGCAGAAGCCGTTGCCGCGGCGACCATCAATGGCGCATGGGCGCTGCGCATGGCGGAACGAAAAGGCAGCGTCGAGCCGGGAAAAGACGCGGACTTAGCCGTATTTGCCGTCAGTGACTACCGCGAGATTCCATACTGGTTTGGGGCGAACCACTGTTCCATGACAGTGCTGAACGGGGTAGTTGGGGTGCGCGATTGAACTTTGCGGCTCTGCCTTCCGTATGCAACTGAGAACAGGCGTGCGCTCCGCATTGTGGCGATCCAGCAAGACATAACAACGATTCATGATAAGCAAGCCGACTCAATCTTCTGAGGAAAACCGATGAAAAGAATCCTTGCAGTGCTGACCTTTGCAGTGCTGTCGTGCTCGATGGCTGTCGCACAACGTTTACCCGAGGTCGCAAGGCCGGAGAATTACAAGCTCACCTTCACGCCCGATCTGGAAAAGGCCACATTCGAGGGCGACGAGACCATTGCCATCCACGTGTTGAAACCAACCTCGGAGATCACTTTGAACGCGGCTGAGCTAACCCTGCACGAAGTCAGTATCGTCAACGGCGGCGCACACCAGAAGGCCAGAGTCACCCCCGAGAAAGAGAAGGAAATGGTCGTGTTGGCCGTCGACAAGCCCCTCACCGAAGGTCCGGCGACGGTGCACATCACTTACTCAGGCATTCTCAACGACCAGATGCGCGGTCTTTACCTGGGAAAAGACGACCAGGGCCGCAAGTACGCGGCCACGCAATTTGAAGCCACCGACGCCCGCCGCGCCTTCCCCTCGTTTGACGAGCCCGATTACAAAGCGACGTTCGACATCACCGCCGTTGCCGACAAAGGCATGGTGGCTATCTCGAACCAGAAAGTTGTGTCCGACACACCCGGCCCCGGTGACAAACACACTGTGCGTTTCGCGACCACGGCCAAAATGTCGTCCTATTTGGCCGCCCTGATCGTAGGAAATTTCGAATACATCGAAGGCGAAGCTGATGGCATTCCGATTCGGGTTTATGCGACTCCCGGCAAGAAGGACATGGGCAAGTTCGCCGTGGAGGCTGCGGAATATATTCTCCGCTACTACGACAAGTATTTCGCTATCAAGTATCCCTACGGGAAGCTCGACCTGGTCGGACTGCCGGACTTCTCTGCCGGTGCGATGGAGAATGCCGGCTGCATCACCTTCCGGGAAGGGATTTTGCTAATTGATGAGCAGCACGGTTCCGTAGACCTGAAGAAGGGCATCGCCAGCGTGATTGCGCACGAGATGGCACACCAGTGGTTTGGCGATCTCGTCACCATGAAGTGGTGGGACGACATTTGGCTCAATGAAGGGTTCGCCACCTGGATGGAAAGCAAGCCTGTGGAGGCGTGGAAGCCGGAATGGAATGTCAACCTGGACGACGTGGCCGGGACCGGTGACGCTCTCAGCGTGGATTCTCTGTCGAGTACGCGCCCCATCCACCAGGCGGCAGACACTCCAGACCAGATAGTCGAATTGTTCGACGGAATTGCCTACGGGAAAGCGGCTTCGGTGCTGCGCATGATCGAAGCCTACCTCGGCGAGGAAGTTTTCCGCGCGGGTGTCAATGCCTATCTGAAGCAACATCAGTACGCCAACGCAAGGGCGGAAGACTTCTGGGACGCGCAGGCGAAAACTTCCGGCCAGCCCGTGGACAAGATCATGCCCACGTGGGTCCGGCAGGCGGGGGCACCCATTGTTGATGTGAAGGCACAATGCTCGGGTAAATCCACCAAGGTCACATTGGCGCAGAAACGGTATTACTACGACCGGTCGAAGTTCGAAGAAACGAACGACCAACTCTGGCAGATTCCGATTTGCTTGAAGGGATCGGCAACCGGCGATAGTGCGCCGAAGTGCGAACTCCTGACCAAAAGAGAAGCGACTTTCACGCTGCCCGGCTGCTCGACGTGGGTTCTCGCCAATGCCGGCGCGAGTGGGTACTTCCGCGAGGGTTTCCAACCGGATGCGGTACGAGGCCTGGCCAGCGATGCCGAGTCAAGGTTGACTCCAGCTGAGCGGCTTGCAGTCGAGGCCGACATCTGGGCTTCGGTAGGAGTTGGGCGAGAGCCAGTCGGCGATTACCTCGCGTTCGCACAAGGTCTGCAGTCAGACCGCAACCGCGCCGTGATCGACGAGGTTGTGGGAGGGCTCGGCTATGTCGGCCAGCGCCTCGCGGACGACAGCGACCGCGATGCTTATCGTGCCTGGCTACGGCAATATCTGGCTGCAGCCATGAGGGAAGTCGGATGGGAGGCGAAGGCGGGCGAGAGCGACGAACAAAAAACCCTTCGCTCGCGTCTGCTCGGTGCGCTGGGCTATGACGCCCGCGATCCAGAGGCGCTCGCCGAGGCTCACAAAATCGCCGATCAAGCTCTGGCCGACCCATCGTCGGTCGATCAGGACTTGGCCGGCCGCGCCTTACGGTTGGCAGCTCTGGAGGGCAACAGCGAGTTCTACGACAAGCTAATCGCGGCCATGAAGAATCCGAAATCCCCGGAGGAGTACTACATCTACTTTTCCGCCCTGTCACAGTTCAGCGATCCGAAGCTGCTCGAGCGCACTCTGAACTATGCCATTTCGCCTGACGTGCGTTCGCAGGATGCCTTGCAGTTGGTCGCCGGTGTGCTCTCCAATCCGGCAGGCCAGAAGCTGGCTTGGGACTTCATCCGCCAACACTGGACGGAAATCGAAAAAGTCGGCGGACCTTTTGCGAGTGCCGAGGTGGTTGGGTCAACCAGCGTTTTCTGCGATGCGCAACTGCGTGACCAGGTGACCGAGTTCTTCACGGCGCACAAAGTTGAGGCATTCGAGCGCACCTACAAACAGTCGATTGAACGCATCAACAACTGCGTAGATTTCAAGGCGCAGCAGCAATCGCAGTTGGCGTCGTGGCTGGGACAACACGGAACTGCTGGCGGCAAGTAGGAAAGACGAGGTTGAATCACGGCCCGGGAGTCTCCCACCCCTGGGCCGTGATTGGTTGTGCCGCCTTAGGGCATAACTGGCAATTCCAGATAGGAAGGCATCGCCGGCGAGCAGTAGATGCGCTGGGTCGCCGGAACGAAGTCCGAGGCAGTTGCCCGGTAGATGCTCGGCACAAACTTCTGCGGATTGCGGTCAATCACAGGAAACCACGTCGACTGAACCTGCACCATAATCCTGTGGCCCTTCAGGAACACATGATCGTGATCACGCAGCGGAATGGTCCATTCAGCGGGTGCATTCGGCGTGAGCGCGTGCGGCTTTTCATAGCTCACGAGATAGCGGCCACGCCGCACTTCCATGGCAATCGGCAGTTCGTACCCATTCAACGACTGACCGTACTGACCGGGCTTGGGCCCTTCTCCGGCAGGCCACGCGTTCTTCTGGGCGTTCTCGGGATACACATCCATCAATTTCACAACAAAATCGCCGTCTGTTCCGGACGTCGAAGCGAACAGATGTGCCGCCAGCGACCCGGTGACGGTCAGATCGCGGTCCAGTGGTTGGCTGACGAACGAGAGGATATCGGGGCGGTCCGCGACAAAGCGCTGGTCGGCCACTTCCCAGGTACGCCAGTCGCCTCCGGGATACGTAGGGGAGATAGGCCGCTGCCGATAAGGCACGGGATTGGCGGGATCGGAAACATATTCGCGGTAAGTTCTCGCGGTCGTATCTGGGGCGGTGGAGGAAAGCGTGCCGTCGGAGTGCAAGTAAAGTTTCGTCGGCTTGGCTTCCTTCGGAGGCCAGGTGGCATAGGTATGCCAGGTGTTCGATCCACTCTGGAACGTGCTGGCCTGCCACGCCGGCCTCTCACCCTTCCCGTGCAGGTAATAGCGGAAAAATGGCGCCTCGATATTCTCGCGAAACTCACGCGCTGTCTCGTGTCCGCCGAAAGGAATGATGCCGATGCTGTCACCCTTATCGCTCTGCCACTCGCCGTGATACCACGGGCCAGCCACGATGAAATTCGTGTGCTCAGGGTCGTTTTCTTCGGCATGACGGAAAATCTGCCACGGGCCCCAGGGATCTTCCTGATCCCAAAATCCGGCGACATTGAGATTCGGCACAGTCGAGGCGTGAAGTTGGTTCACCCAGGCTTCCTTCTTCCAGAACTCGTCGTAATCGGGATGGTCGATGGTTGAGTTCCAGTAGGGAATCGAGCTGTGGAGATACTTCGCATTTATGTTCGACAGCGGACCCAGGTCGAGATACCACTGGTAAGTGTCGTAAGTTTCGAAATCGAAGTGCGTGTTCTTGTTCCTGTCCGATTGTTCCATCACAGCGTACTCAAAATCGTAGCTTTCGCGCAGAGCGCCATAGCGGTGGTCGTCATCGTTCATCCACTGATCCACTGGCGAAGCCTGCTCACTGATCGCTTTCAGTGCGGGATGCGGGTGAAGCAGCGTCAGTGCCGTCGTCAGTCCATCGTAAGAGACGCCGTACATCCCGACTTTCCCGTCATTGCCGGGCACATTCTTCACCAGCCAATCAATCGAGTCGTAAGCATCGGTGGTCTCATTGGTCGCCTTGGCATCATTCAGATCCACCCACGAAGAAAGGTTGAACACACCTTCAGACTTGAATCGGCCGCGCAGGTTCTGGAAGACGAAGATATAACCGTCCTGCGCGAGTTCTTTAGCGGCGGCAGGTATTTGTTCGGGCGCTTTGTCAGGGACGCCGTAAGGCGTGCGGCGAAACAGAATCGGCAATGGTTCCTGTTGGTCCGCAGGCGTCAGGATTACGGTTTGCAGGCGAACTCCGTCACGCATTGGAATCATGACTTCCTGAAGCTTGAACAGCGGCTTGAGCGGTTGTTGCGGGGCTTGTTGTGCAGCCGTAGAGATGGCAAGCAGCAAGGACAGGACAATATGCGAAGTTGACGAGCGCACCAATGTTCCTCCAAACATCTGTTGAGAAAGAAATCAGGCCGAGGGCGCAGTATATCAATCTGGCGCGGGCTGGGGAAATCGATGCCCGACTTGAAGCCACGACAGCCTTCCCTAGCGAAAATGTTCAGCTATAGTAGGAGTGTTTAATTCTGGTCTCCTTGGAAAAAACGATGAGCAAAAGCAGAGGATACGCTGCCCTGAGCGCCAAAGCTGCGCTGGTTCCGTACATCTTCGAGCGGCGTGAGCCACGGGCACACGATGTGGTCATAGAAATCAGGTATTGCGGGATTTGCCACACCGATATTCATCAGGCCCGCAACGAATGGAACGACTACCTGGAGGAATCCATCTTCCCCATGGTTCCAGGGCACGAAATTGCCGGAGTGGTGACCGCGGTTGGTAACAAAGTCACGAAATACAAGGTTGGCGATAAAGTCGGCGTGGGTTGCTTTGTCGACTCCTGTAGAAAGTGTGCGGAGTGCCGAAGCGGCCTCGAACAATACTGCACTGTGCGCACGATCTGGACCTACAATGCCCGCGACGACGAAGGCCAGCCGACCTACGGCGGTTATTCTGACCGCATCGTGGCGGACGAGAATTACGTCCTTGGCATGCCCGAGCATCTGCCACTGGATGCGTGCGCCCCGCTGCTGTGCGCCGGCATCACGCTCTATTCCCCGCTGCGCCACTGGCAGGCCGGCGCGGGCAAGAAGGTAGCGATTATCGGACTGGGTGGACTCGGCCACATGGGCGTCAAGCTGGCGCACGCTCTTGGCGCGGAAGTCACCGTCCTCAGCCACTCTCTGAAAAAGCAAGCAGATGGCAAGCGTCTGGGAGCCGATCATTTCTATGCGACCTCTGACCCCGAAACCTTCTCCCGGCTGAAGGGATCCTTCGACCTGATCATCAACACGGTGTCGGCGCAGATCGACTGGAATGAATATCTGGCACTGCTCAAAGTCGGAGGCACGATGGTGGTTGTCGGTCTGCCAGAGAAGAACATTCCGATCGGCGCTTTCGCCCTGACCGGAGCGCGCCGCAGTCTGGCGGGGTCGCAGATCGGCGGCATCCGCGAGACGCAGGAAATGCTGGATTTCTGCGGCAAGCATGGCATCACCTGTGACGTTGAGGTCATCCCGATCCAGAAAGTCAATGAAGCCTATGAGCGCGTTCTGAAGAGCGACGTGCGCTACCGGTTTGTGATTGATATGGCGTCTCTGTAGCGAACCAACGGATCCGGCCGCCTCGCTCAGACGTCTAGAAAATCCGCCCCACTGAGAAGTTCACTCGGCTCTGGCCGGTCGGGCTGACGCTGCCCGCCAGCGCGATAGGACCGGCAATGGTTTCCGCGATCACACCGAGATTGAAGGTGCCGCGCACCGCCACCGGCCCAGGGTCGTTGGCTGCGCTGCCAAATGCCGTACCGGCTTCGTACCATCCGGCCCAGTAAATCTTTCCTCCCACGAGTTGAGGGAGCCGGTAAAGCTCGCGGCGAAATCCGAGCGCTGAGTATGCGTAGTGATTACCCAGAAATTCTTGCGGAAGATACGCGCCCAAGCGGAACGGCCCTCCCAGAGCGAAGACTTGAAATGGTCCAGCCGTGCCACGAAAAGTCGTCCCGCCGGAAGCCAAGAGGAACAGCGACGTCTTCTCCCCAACCGGAACAAAACTGGAAGTCTGCACCTCGAGCTGGCCGATGGGATGGGTCAGGTCCGGACTTTGAAGCACACGCGAAAGCGTGATTACCACCCGGCTGCCGATGCTGGGCACTGAAGGGCTGTCCTCTCCGTCCCAGACATATCGCGCGCGAAATTCGCCGGTACTGCCGCTGGTAATCGGCAACCCTGTGCTGCCGATCAGCGGACTCAGCTTGCCATCAAAGATTTCATAGCCGAATCGCAATTCGCTGCGGCGCCCGGTGTAACCGAAGTCGAGGCCGCCGCCGGCGCGCTCGTCGCCGAACACAGCAACACGGGTCAGGCCAGTAAACGAGTTGCGAGCCAGTTTGGAGGCAAAGGCATAGGGCGCGACAAAAAATCGAGATTCGGCCAGAGGCTGATAGAACTCGGTGGCGGCCAGATTACTAGAACCGAAAAGAAGGTCGCTTCGCCATTCTCCGCCGCGGTCCGCAAAATCCATGAAAGTCACACGCGCACCGGCGGAGAAATCGAAGGCGGCCACACCCGAGCCGTCCACGTTTACGGCAAAATCTACAAAGGGCGGACCGTAGGACTTCTCGTGTGCCGTGACTCGCAAGGCGGGAACTCCGTTCTGCACGAATCCCTCGTAACCCAGCCGGTCGAACTGGCCCTCCCCGGCAATCCGTGTGAGTTGAGTCTCGAGGCGGGGGAGATTGAGCGGTCCGCGCAGCGTTTTGGCCAGACGGCGCTCAATCCGGCGGTCGGTATCCGAGTCCGCGCCGCTAACTTCGACAGTCTCTACTTTCTGGGGCAGCGGATGTTTTCGCGCCTGCCGCTCCGCCAGATATTGTTGCCATTGATCCGGATCGTCGATGGCGTACGCCAGCAACACGGCAGACTGGCTCGCCGCGCTGGTGTAACCCAGTTGGATCAGTTCCTTGACGCGGTCGTAGTCGTCAACGGAAAACCCCCTCACGTCCACGCTAACTCTAGCCTGGGCCAGAGCCAGCGACCGCTTTTCATTCTGCGCGATCATGACGTCCACGGCACGACTCAACACGCCAGTCAGAGTCCCCAACTGGGCGCGGTCGCCCGGCGGAACACGCAACTCGACGGCGATCACTGTGTCGGCATCCATGGCGCGAACCGTCTCTACCGGGATGTTTTCGATCATGCCGCCATCCGCCAACACTCGGCCGTTGAGTTCCACCGGAGTGAACTCACCAGGAATGGCCATGGACGCGCGCAGGGCCTGGGCCAGCGGCCCGTCGCGCAGCACGACGCCTTCACCGCTCAGCATATCCGTGGCCACGCAGCGGAAGGGAATAGGTAGATCGTCGAAGCTGGCAATGTCGGATTCGGAGAAGGCAATCCGGTCCAACAACAGCCCTACTCCGTGGCCTGGATTGAAGCCGTTCGGTCCGCTTAGACCGTGCCTCAGTCCGAGGGGAGCATCGATGAGAAAATCACGCCGATCCTGCTTTCTGCGATACGCAAGCTGACTGTAGGTTGGCTCGGGAAGCAAGGCCTCATCCCAGTCAATCCCTTCCGCGAATTTCTTCATTTCATCCGGAGACATCCCGGTGGCGTACATGGCGCCAATAATGCTGCCCATGCTGGTGCCCGCGATGCGATCCACCGGGATGCGATGTTCTTCCATCCACCGGATCACCCCGATTTCAGCCAGTCCGAGTGCCCCACCCCCGCTCAGCGCCAAACCCACACGCGGACGATGGGCAGCGACTGGGGCAGAAGGCTCCTGGGCACGGACAGGCGCCACCAGCGAAAGACTGAACAGCATGAGAAGAGAAATCCGAAGACATGCCAACCGCTGCAAAAATGCCATCGTGCACTCCTGAAGCGCTGAAGCGGGATTCATCAATGCGCGAGTTCTGAGGCGAGAAAAAAGGTTAGCAGGTTTGTGCAACGAGAGTCAGGAAATCATGCCTAAGCAATTTCTCAGGGCTTCGGTGATCCGGCCGACGGTGTAGCACGCGCCTGTTCCAGAACCGTACGCACCGCTTCGACGACCACCTCGGGGCGATCGACCTGAATGTAGTGCGAACTGTTCCTGGCAATGGTTCGGGTGCCGCGCGTGGAAAGATGAGCGAGTTCGTCCTGCATTTTCTCCCAGGCTTCGTTCGTGGGCTTGGCCAGATCCGCGGGGAACTCGGCTGAGGGTTTGTCGGGATCATGCGAGAGCACGGCAAGTGGCATATCCCCTAGCGAGCCGGTGGCTGCGGTTTCGGCCGCGCTCTCGGCGAACGACTTCATTTCTGCGACCTCCTCGCTCGCGGTTTGGAAGTTACACTCAGCCGCGCGGATGACCGGGTCGGGATCGCACAAGCCGAGAAGCCGCGGAATCCCCACGGGCATACCGAACTCCAGAAACTCCGCCGTGCGCAGTTCGCTCTTCTTCCACTCTTTCAACGCGGGGGGAAAGCGATTTTCCTGATCAGGGTGCGAAGCGTCCACCAGCACCATGGCAGCGACCTCGCCCGGGTACAGGCTGGCGAAGAGGCGAACGGTGTATCCCCCCATCGAGTGCCCTACCAGCACATAAGGCGGCGCAATACCGGCTGCTTTCAGCAGCGTATGCAATTCTTCGGCCATCACCCTGCTGGTTCGTGGTCGAGAGCTCGGCTCGCTGTACCCGATTCCGGCTCGGTCGTAGGAACAAACGCGCGTGAAGTTTGCGATCTGTGGCTGCACTTTCTGCCACACTACGTAGGAGTCACCCAGGCCGGAGTCGAGGACGACGGTGGGACTTCCCTGCCCCGCGCAATCAATGTGCATCCTGTAGCCGCCGACATCAATGAGCCTGCCCGGCATGGGATTAAATCGGCGGTCGCGAGCCTCCGAGATGTTCTCGTAGAGGAACCCAGCGGCGGCGAGGACCACGAGCAACACGAGCAGGCCGCGCGCGATACGGCGGGGCCAGGAGGGTTTTGGAACGAACGTTGTCGGCGTTTCGGTCATTGGCGGAAGGTGCAATCCGCACAGATGATACTTCTGCAGCCACGCCCCATGGCATTCTACATGACGGGCGGCACGGTAATGCCCATGACTTTGAGTGCGCGAATCAGTTCCCTTCTGACCACAGCCACCGTAATGAGCAGGAATTGTTTTCGCCCCTCATCCGGTTCGCTGAGGATCGGGTGACGATGGTAGAAGGTGTTGAACAGTTGTGCCAGTTGAAAAACGTGTTTCGCCAGATAGGCCGGCTCCGTCGTAGCGATGCACTGATCGACTACATAGGACGTTTTCGATGCAGCCAGCCAGAGCTCCCAAATTTCATCCGCCTGGGCTTCGGTAAGGAATCTTCCCAGATCGGCGGGAGAGATGTTGCCAGCAATGTTGCTGCCGAAAGTCTCAGGGTCGATCCCGGCTTTTCGGAAAATGCTGGTCGCGCGCACCACGGCATACTGCGCGTAAGGCCCGGTTTCGCCTTCGAAGCTGAGCGCATCTTTGAAGTCGAATGCGATCACTGAGGGCTTGGTGTACTTCAGCATGAAGTAGCGCAGGGCCCCGATGGCAATCTGCGTGGCGATCTGCAGCCGCTCACTGTCGGCGATGGCAGGATGGCGCGAATCTACTTCCTTCTTGGCTGAGGCAATCAGCTGATCCAGCAGATCGTCGGCTTTTACTCCGAAGCCCTTGCGCCCACTTACTTCGATATAAGAACGCGTCTTGTCTTCTTCGCTCAGCGTGTAGCCGAGTTCGGCGGCGCAGCGCGGAGTGAGCGCTACCATCTCATAAGAAAAATGCGTGTAGTGGTCGGCGGCCTCGTCGTGGCCAAGCCCGCGCAGCGCCTCGATGACCGTGTTTTGGGCCTCGGATTGCCGCGCGTCAATGACATTGTAAATTTCGGCGACATCGCCGAAATGCGGATGGACTTTTTCTCCATCAGTCGTTGAAATCCAGCACTCGTGATGATTCGGATAGCGATAGAACCTGAGATAGCCAAAATCGCGCCCCAGCAGCCCAAACTTCCACATGTGGTACGCGATATCTTTGCCCACGTAACCGACGGTGCCGTTCGAGCGCACAATGACTTTCTGATCTTCTTCGCTGATCCTGCCTTCCTCCGCGCCCTCCACGTCTCCTCCAGCCCGATTCTCCGTTCCGGCACGGCGCATCACCCAGCAACCCTTGTTTTTGCCTTCGCTCTCGAAGGTAAGCACGCCAGCATCCTTCAACTTGGTGAAGGCTGCGTCCCAAAAATGCAGCTGCAGAATCTCGCTTTCCCGCGGCAGGAAGTCGTACTCGATGTCCAGCCGATCCATGGTTTCGAGGTGCCGGTGCAGCACTGCGGTCGAGATCAAATCGGCAACCGTGGCTGCGTCACTCGCGACATCCTCGATCGCGTGCAGAGTAGCGAGGCGCGTCTCCCGATTCTGCTTGTCTTGCTCGTACCACTGCGAGACGCGGGCGTAGAGATCCCAGCAGTAATAATCGAATCGCGGCTGGCGGGTGAGGGCTTCTATTTCGGCGCGTGATTTCTTTTCCAGGTGGATAAACCCGACCACCACGTCGGCGACCTGGACTCCAGTATTGTCAATGTAGTTCTGAATGTCGACTTCCCGGCCCGCGTTACGCAGCAGCCGGACAAACGTGTCGCCCAGGATGGCGTTGCGCAAATGTCCGATGTGCGCCGCCTTGTTGGGATTGATGCTGGAGTGTTCCACCAGAATCTTACCGGGAGGAATAACGGAGGGTGGTTTCTCGTCTTTGGCGAGGCTGGCCGCCATGTAAGACCGTTCGGCCTTGACGTTCAGATAGCCGGGAGGAGACACCTTGATTTCGGCGATGCCCTCGATCGGGCCGAGTTCGGCCCGGATCGCTTCTGCGATCTTCAACGGCGCCGAGCGCAGAGGCTTGGCAAAAGGAAAAACCGGAATTGCGAAGTCACCCAGTTCGACCTTGGGCGGTTGTTCGATCACCACGGAAGGCAGGGTTACGCCGGGATAGCGGCGCCCAAGACACTCCCGTACCCGCTCGGTGAGACGATGTTCAAGATGACGATACACGGAACCCTCTAACCTGTTGAGGAAACAGTGATTTTAGCAGAGTGGGCGGCGGGTACTGGTTTGACGCGAGATGCGCGCTTCCCTATGATGAGAATTCCGTCGTTAGTCGTTGGTCTTTGGTCGTTGGCCGGGTCATCTGACTCAATTCTCGAAAGTTAGTTCACAAGCGCTACTTATCGTTGCCAACGACAAACGACTAACGGCCAACGACGGTTTTTCCCTATGCGCATTGCTTACCTCGAGTGCTTTTCCGGCATGAGCGGCGACATGTTCTTAGGCGCCCTCATCGACGCCGGAGTTCCGCCCCGGGTACTGGAGTCGACCGTCGCCGCGCTGGGAGTGGGCGCACGGCTCGAGATTTCGCGCGTAGTGCGCAGTGGGATTTCAGCTACCAAAGTGGACGTTTGGGTTGCCGGTAAGAAAGATCTACCCCGGGAGGAATACTGGGCCAAAGAGAACGTGGCGGAGACGCCCCCGCACGCGGATTCTGAGCACGCGCACAAACACCATCACCATCACGGGCAGAATCATGAGAACGCTCAGCGGGATCTTCCCGAGGACACCTTGCAGAGCGGAGTGCCCGGGCCGCACGAGCACGGTCACGCCCGCGGCCTCACCGAGATTCGCGAAATCATCCGCAAGGCGGCGATCAGCGGCACCGCCAAGAAAACCGCCATTACGATTTTCGAGGCTCTGGGCGCAGCTGAAGCAAAGATCCACCACGTTCCTGTCGAGCAGATCCACTTTCACGAAGTCGGCGCGGTGGATGCGATCGTTGACATCGTCTGCGCGGCGGTGGGGGCAGAGGCGCTCGGCGTAGACCAGATCGTCTGCTCGCCGCTGAACGTGGGCGGAGGAACTGTGCATTGCGCGCATGGAACATTTCCTGTCCCGGCTCCGGCGACGGTCGAGTTGCTGAAGGATGCCCCCGTGTACTCCTCGGGAGTGCAGGCGGAACTGGTCACGCCGACGGGAGCGGCAATCGTAAAAACGCTGGCTCGACGGTTCACCACTTTCCCCGAAATGAAGATCGAGAAGTCGGGCTTTGGCGCCGGATCGCGTGAGTTTCCCGGGCTACCGAACGTCGTGCGCCTGACGATAGGCGAGGCGACCTCGCTTCCGGTCGCGACGACTGCGCAGGAGACTGTCACCGTGCTGGAAGCGAATCTCGACGACTTGAACCCTCAGGTCTTCGGTTATGTGATGGACCGACTGTTGGAAGAAGGCGCGCTCGATGCTTTCGGTGTGCCGGTCCAGATGAAAAAAAATCGCCCCGGAACGTTGCTGACCGTGCTGTGCAAGCCCGAAGATGCGGGCAAGCTGACGCAATTGATTTTCGCCGAGACCACGACCCTCGGGGTGCGGCGGCGCGATCAAGTACGGCACAGTCTGGCACGGAGGTGGGAGAATGTACGCACGCCGTGGGGCGAGGTGCGGATCAAGATCGCCAGCATGAACGGAACGATAACGAACTACGCCCCGGAATACGAAGACTGCCGGCGCATTGCGGCCGAGCATCAGGTGCCGCTGAGACAAGTCATGGGCGCAGCGGTTGAAGCTTACTTGCATTGCAGACGCGAAGAGAAAGCAGGTTCCTCACCGGCTTGTGCCGGTTCGGAATGACAACGATTTAAGCAACCTTCGCAATCGGAATCACACGGGTTGACAACCAGGACATGACCAGGAAGTTCTACATTACGACCCCCATCTACTACGTGAATGCCCACCCGCACATCGGGCATGCCTACACGACCATCGCTTGCGATACCGTTGCACGCCGGCAGCGCATGCTGGGCGCGGACACCTTTTTCCTGACGGGAACGGACGAGCACGGGCAAAAGATCGAGCGGGCGGCCCAGGCTGCCGGCAAGACTCCGCAGCAGTTCACCGACGAGGTGGCGGGAGAGTTCCGCGCGCTCTGGCAACGCATGGGCATTTCCAATGACGACTTCATCCGCACCACCGAAGACCGCCACAAGAAGCGCGTGCAGGAATTGTTCCGGCGCATTCGCGATAAGGGATTCATCTACAAAGGACGTTACACCGGCCAGTACTGTTTCTCTGATGAACTCTATGTGGACAGCGCCAAACCCGGCGACCCCTGCCCTATTTGCGGTCGCCCCACGGAAACCGTCGAGGAAGAAAACTATTTCTTTAAGCTATCGGCGTTTCAAGACCAGCTGCTGGAGCTTTACACCAACCCGGAGTTCATCCGTCCCGAGACGCGCCGCAACGAAGTGATTTCGTTTGTACGCTCGGGACTGCGCGATCTCTCCATCAGCCGCTCGACGTTTTCCTGGGGCATCCCGGTGCCCGATGATCCCAAGCACGTCATCTACGTCTGGTTGGACGCTCTGGCTAACTACATCACCGCCATCGGCTTCGGCTCAACCCATGCGGGCGCGCAGGAGGCTTTCCAGAAGTACTGGCCCGCTGACGTGCACATGATCGGCAAAGAAATTGTCCGCTTCCATTGCGTTTACTGGCCGGCATTTCTGCTGGCGGCCGAACTGCCTCTGCCCAGGGCAATCATGGCTCACGGCTGGCTGCTGTTTGAAGAAAGCAAGATGTCAAAGTCGCGCGGCAACATCGTGCGCGCCGAGACCATTCTTGATGTTCTGGGCGCTGACGCTCTGCGTTACTTCCTGCTGCGCGAGGTGGTCTTCGGCCAAGACGGGTCTTTTTCCTTCGACGCGCTGGTGCAGCGCTATAACTCTGACCTCGCGAATGGCTTGGGAAATCTGGCCAGCCGCACGCTGACCATGATCAACCGATATTTCAAGGGCGAGGTGCCATATCCATCCCATGCCGCTGCGAAAACAGCGGCAGACGATGCGATCGCCGAAGCGGCGCGCAAGACGATCCGGGAATTCGCAACCCTCTTCGATCAATTCCAGTTCTCACGCGCACTCGAATCAGCCTGGAGTTTGGTGGCCGCGGTGGACAAGTACATCGTTGAAAACGAGCCCTGGTCGCTGGGTGAGAAGCAGGATGAAGACAGCCGCGCCCGTCTGGCGACCGTGCTCTACACTTCGGCGGAGGCGTTGCGCATTGCCACCGCTCTGGCTCACCCGGTGATTCCGGACGCGACCGCAAAGATCTGGGCACAGATGGGCCTGGGCGATATCAAAAAGCTTGCGTTGGCTGACCTTGCCTGGGGACAGTTGCACCTGGGCACGAAGTTAGGTGCAGTGCAACCCGTCTTTCCGCGCGCGGACAAGAGCGCTGTCGAAAGGATGCAGCAGATGGAAGATCAGCAACGAGGCTCCGCCGTGGAGGAAGCGAAACTGCCGGCAGCGCAACCATCGGTGGCGCCGGCGGCACAACCGGCCGCGGCAACTCCGGCAAGTCCGTCGCTGGACGCCGGGAAGATCACGATTGACGACTTTGCCAAGGTTGATTTGCGGGTGGGCATCGTAAAGGTTGCCGAACGTGTGCCCAAGGCCGACAAACTGCTGCGGCTGGAAATTGACATCGGCACGGAAGTGCGGCAGGTTGTAGCCGGGATTGCCGAAGCCTATGCGCCCGAGACTCTGATCGGCCGCAAGGTAGTCATCGTAGCCAACCTCGCTCCCCGCAAACTCCGTGGCCTGGAGTCGAATGGAATGATCGTGGCCGCATCGCCGGAAGGTGGGAAACCCGTGCTGACGGGCTTTCTGGAGGATGTGCCGATTGGGGCAAGGCTGAAGTAAATCCGTCGTTAGTCATTGGTCGTTAGTCGTTCGCCAAAACCGGATTTGAGCCAACGACCAACGACCGACGGCCAACGACCATGTTCGTAGACTCTCACGCCCATCTCGAAGGCAAGCAGTTCGCCCACGATCGCGAGCAGGTCATCGCTCGGGCGCGTGAAGCCGGAGTCACAAACATTCTGGCGATCGGCAACGGCGATGGGCCGGTGAACTTCGATTGCGCGATTCAACTGGCCGAGAAATACGATTTCATGTACGCCACGATCGGGATCCATCCCCACGAGGCCAGACTGGCAGACCAGGCCGCTTTCGATCGAATGGAGCAGTTGGCGCGGCATCCCAAGGTCATCGCATGGGGCGAGATCGGACTCGACTATTTTTACGATCACTCTCCGCGCGGAACACAGCAGAAAGTCTTCGCGCAGCAGATTGCACTGGCGGCGACCGCCAAGCTGCCCATTGTCATTCACTGTCGTCCTTCCGCCGGAAGCGAGGATGCCTGGGAAGACTGCCTGCACCTCATTCACCAGCAATGGGCTCCGACTGGCCTGGGCGGCATTCTGCACTGCTTTACTGGAAACTGGGCGCAGGCCAAACGTGCGCTCGATATGGGCTTCATGATTTCCTTCGCCGGGAATGTGACCTTTCCCAAGGCGGAGCAGATTCGCGAGGCGGCGCGGCAAGTTCCACTCCATCGCATGCTGATCGAGACCGACTGCCCGTATCTCGCGCCCATACCCCACCGCGGCCAGCGCAACGAGCCCGCCTTTGTGGTGGAAACCGCCGGTAAACTCGGCGAGTTGCGGGGACTCTCACGGGAAGAGGTGGGCCTGCGCACTGCGCGCAATTTCTACGAGTTTTTCAAATTGGCTGAAATGGCTGAAAACAAAGTTCCTCCCGGCAGGCCCTGACTTTCTGTTAAGCTTCGGTTAAAGATTCCATTATTTCAGAAAGATTAGAAACATATGCCCGATAACACCTTCGACGTGGTGAGCAGGATCGACTTGCAGGAGGTTTCCAACGCCATCCAGCAGGCGTTGAAGGAGATCCACACGCGCTTTGACTTGAAGGATTCAAAGTCGAACATCGAACTGGAGAAAGACGCGATCATTCTGCACTCAGCCGACGAATACAAACTCAAGGCTGTAAACGACGTATTGCAGCAGAAGCTGGTCAAGCGCGGTGTTCCGCTGAAGGGCCTGACCTACGGCGCGGTGGAACCGGCAGCCGGAGGCACGGCCAAGCGCCGCATCACGATGCAACAAGGCATCCCGATTGAAAAAGCCCGCGAGATCGTAAAGACCATCAAGGATTCGAAGAAGAGAGCGCAAGCGGCCATTCAGGGAGATCTGGTGCGGGTTTCGAGCAAGGATCGCGATACGCTCCAGGAGATCATCGCGCTCCTGCGCCAAACAGACTTCGGCATTGACATGCAGTTCACGAATTACAGGACAAATTGAGCGCGCCAGCCACCATTAACGGGAAGGAGATCTTCGATCTGCTGCGGGACGACCTCGTCGCGCTGGAGAGCGAGTTCGGACGGGACACGGTCTCGGACGTGCAAGCGATCACCGAGATTGGCGAGTATCTGCGCGCGGGCGGGGGCAAGCGCATCCGCCCGGCCTTGCTGCTGTTGGCGGCCAAGCTGTTTGACTACCGCGGGAGCGGCGCGGTCCGATTGGGTGCGGTGGTCGAGATCATTCACACAGCGACTCTGGTCCATGACGACATCATTGACGACGCCAAGACGCGGCGCGGGCGGCCGGCCGCCAATACGCAGTGGGGCAACTCCAAGTGCGTGCTGGCCGGCGACTGGCTTTACATGCAGGCCTTCAAGATTGCCGTGCAGGAGCGGAATTTTCGCATTCTCGATACGCTCATCGAGCTTACCCAGCAGATGGTGGAAGGCGAACTGCTGCAGATGGAAAAACTCGGCAAGCCGATCACGCTGGATGAGCACTTCGACCTCATTTTCCGCAAGACCGCGTGTCTGTTCTCCGTCTGCCTGCGGTTGGGAGCGATTCTCGGTGGCGCCACGGCGGAGCAGGAAGCCGCTTTGGGCCAGTACGGGCACGACCTCGGCATGGCCTTCCAGATCGTGGACGACGTGCTCGACCTGACCGCGTCCGAAGCCGTGCTCGGCAAGCCTGTGGCCAGCGATCTGCGCGAGGGGAAAGCGACCATGGCGGTGATTCACGCGCTCGATCGCTGCACACCGGAGGAGCGGGTGAAGATTGAGATCATTCTGCGCGACCGGGCTTTCAACGGTGTAACTCATGCGCAGATTCTGGAAATCCTCGAGCGTTACGGTTCGCTGGAAGCGGCTACCGCTCGCGCCGTCCGCTATGCCGAGTCCGCGCGGAAATCGATTTGCGCCTTCCCCGACTCGGAGATTAAGCGAGCCCTGCTTTGGGCTCCTGAGTTTGTTGTGGCGAGAGAGAAGTAATCGCTGCACACCCCTGAAGTAACCCTGTGAGCCGGAACACAAAAACCTCCACCGGGCACTCTTGATCCGGGTCACTACCAGCCGTGACTACTGCTACAGACTTTTTCCCGCTGGCAGTCGAGAATCCCGCCAGTTGCTGGGATGTGTCCGCCAGAGTGGAAGGCTAACGAGACGCACTGGCATGCGATGGGCCGCGGCTAACGCGACCTGACTCCTCTCCCCCCGGCACCTGAAGAAAGGCAGGTCGCCGAGGGACCTGTCCGCTGCGGACGAACCACCAACCCGAGACGGCGGCTTCAGTCGAAGTTTTGCATGATAGGCGTCTTTGTTTCTTCGACGCGCCAGCCCGTTACAGGGTGGGAGAGACTCCGAGTGTAGGCCGCTGTCTCTTTGATCTTCGACGGGGATAGTCCTCCTGAGAGACGCACCCCCGTGCAGCAGAGCCGGGCGTGGACTCATCCGAGGCCCGCCCGGCTTTGTTTATCCTGAAGCGTTTTGCGGGTTCCGGGAATCAAAAGCCTGCAATCCAAGAACCTCCCAGTTTTGACATAGCTCATGAACGACCTGCTCCCGATGATGGCGCGCCATGGCTATGCCCTGACTTTTGCCCTTCTGCTGGCCGAAGCCATGGGCTTCCCTTTCCCTGCCGCCATTGCACTGGTAGCAGCCGGAGCTGCCGTCGCATCGCACACTCTCTGGGGACCGGGAGTGTTGTTTGCAGCGCTGCTGGCGCTCCTGATCGGCGATACCTCCCTATTCTGGCTGGGACGCTACTCCGGTTGGGCTCTGCTCGGTTTCCTCTGCCGCCTGTCCATGAACCCGGAGACCTGCATCCTGCGCTCGGCCGAGTCCTTCTATAAGCGCGGCCAAGTGACGCTGGTGATCGCCAAATTCATTCCTGGCATCAACACCATGGCAGCGCCTCTGGCCGGCAGCATGAAAATGCGCTACAGCCAGTTCCTGCGCCTTGACTTCGCGGGTGGATCGCTGTACTGCGTTACCTACCTGCTGCTGGGATATGTGTCGCGCGATTTTCTCACCGCCGCCTTGAACAGCTTTCACGCCGCTGGGCGCGCCATGGAAATCTTGATCGGCACGGCACTTCTCGTCTACGCGATCTACCGCGGCGCGCGCTTCCACAAGTATCGCAAGTACGACATCGTGCCTCGCGTGCAGGTGCAGGAACTGGCAATGCGCCTCGGGTCAGAGGACGCCGGCCAGGTGCAGATCGTGGACGTGCGCAGCCACGGCTATTACGACGCTGGGACCGAGCGCATCCAAGGCTCCATACGCATTGAGCCCAACAACCTAGAAGAGGAAATCAAGAATCTGCCCAAAGACAAGGACCTTTACCTGTACTGTACTTGACTGCGCGAAGCGACCAGTGCCCGGGTGGCACATCTGCTGCGGGAAAAAGGATTCAACACGTTCGTGATCGTCGGCGGACTCACCGCGTGGCGCAAGGCGGGGGAACCGCTGGAATCGGTGCCGAAGGACGATCTGGTGAAGTTACCGACGTTCAATTAGAGCGGCCCTTTAACGCCGGCCCGCCGAGTCTACGCCCTGAACTGGACGGCTAACTCCCGCTCTGCGATCTTGGCTGCCCCGGCGCCAAATACCGCTTCGCCGTAATACACTGCTGGGTGCCCCACTCTCGCCGCTTTTGCGAGAAGTGGGCGGACTTCCATACACTGCTTCCATGCCGAGGGAAATCGAAATCAAATTTCGCGTGGCCGACGTGCAAGCGCTGGTGCGCGAGTTGCGCCGGGCCGGATTCCGCATGGTCACGCGGCGCACGCACGAAATGAACACGCTCTACGACCTGCCCGGAGAGATTTTGCGCAAGAGAAAAGAGTTGCTGCGCCTCCGCAAGTATGGGTCAGTCTGGACCCTGACCCACAAGAGCGGCACCACCCGCGGCCGCCACAGCAGCCGGGTCGAGCTGGAGACAGCCGTCACGGACGGAAAGAGGATGGATGCGATCCTGCGCGCGCTCGGATATGCGCCTTCCTTCCGCTACGAAAAGTTTCGCGCGGAGTGGAGCGATGGCAAAGGCCACGTCGTCGTGGACGAAACTCCCATCGGCAATTTCTGCGAGATCGAAGGCCCGCCCCGCTGGATTGATGTTACGGCGAAGAAACTCAGTGTGAGTTCAGCCGATTACATTACCAAAAACTACGCGACGTTATTTGCCGAGTGGAGGCAGGAAACAGGAAGTCCGGCGGAGGAAATGACGTTCCATGCAATTGGGGCGCAACGTCGACCGCGTTCAGCATAGGGAACCACGGAGTTTCGGACGGGCGGCCCACCGTGGTTTTTGTCGAGTTCACCACGACAAAGGGTGCCCCACCCTTTCGCACAAAACGCGAAAGAATGGGGCGCCCAAGGTTTTCTCATCGCCGCTGGAAAGGTGAGCCACCCGCGCGCAGCTGCGTTTCCTTCTCCAGTCAGTTGCGGTGCCCCCCGCCTTCTACCGAGGAATGAAAGCAGCGCGAGACCAGACCCACCCAAAGGCGGGACATAGTACAAGACGCCATACAGAACTGTTGGAACGGTGAAAAAGTCCACCGCGACCTTCGGGGTGTCGGTTACTACCTTCGGTGCTTTGTTAGCGGGCCCCCAGGAGGTGATACTTCAATTATGTTTGCCGTTCCCACGTTTCTGAAGCCAAGTACCAGTAACGGCGCAACCCCCGTTTCAGTCGCCCGCAAGAGGCAAGGCCTGAAATCGATCGACGCTGCTTGGACGGCGGTAAACTTTGCGTTTCTTGGACTGCCAGTGGGCGCCCTTCTATTGCATCTCTATGGTGCTGACATCCGGGCGGCTGTGACTGTCGGAGTGCGGGCAGTCGTTGTGAGTAAAGTCACAGAGGTCTTCGAACAGGCAATCTACACCGTCCTGTCCTGCATCATCGTCTGCACGCTGGCCGTCCTACGCGGGTTTCACAATAGGCGCCTTTTTGCTGCTCTCATGTGGCCGGCCCTGGCAATTCTGTCTTGCTCGGTCCTACTGGACAACAAGATGGGTACGGTCGGAGCCGACTCCTTAGCCGAGATCCTATCGACGAACTGGCGGGAGGCGACGGCGTACACCCTGCAGGCTCTGAGCACCTTGGCCATTAGCGGCACCCAGTTGGCTGTGGCGCTGTCGCCAGCTTGGTTTTACGCGCTTCTCGCGCTTTTCGCCAAGCTCGTTGGCTTACGGCCGAAGCTGACTCCCGCGATCCTCTCACTGGTGGTGAGCGCAACCGCCCTAACAGTTCTGTTCTCGCGGGACACCTTGCGCCTAGCTTCGGTCTATCAGGGCACTCAGCTCATCCAGCAACGAATGATAAGGGCAACTGGGGCGGAACTCACACATTTTACGCGGCCACGCTCCGGACCGAGGCTGGTTGTCTATCTCGGAGAGTCGACCAATCGTGAGCTTTACCGAGCATTAGCCGGCCGGATCGAAGCCGCGCCGTTCAAGGACAACGTCGTATGGTTCGAGCAGGTCATCAGCCCGCACTCCCACACCGCGCCATCCCTGCTTCGAGCGCTGACCGTCAGCGACGATCCACGTGGCGATCAACTCAAGTACGACACGGAGCTTTGGCGCGCCAACCTGATATCGGTTCTAAACCGCATGGGTGTGGGCGCCGAGTGGTACTCCAATCAAGGACGGGACGAGTGGCCAGCAAAGTGGTTTGCGACAGAAGCCAACCACGCGTGCTTCCAAGAGCAAAGCGGGGGCAGTTTCTTCACGGGATACCGCAAGCCGGATTCAGAATTACTGCCTTCCATTCTGCGAGCGATTCGATCCCCTGAGCGGAGCGCGATTTTCTTTCACTCATATGCCGGCCACGTTCCATACTGCGAAAACCTCCCGGCTGGAGCTCCGGCGGTTTCGCGGGATGTAAGGACGATGCTGTCCTTTCAGGCCGCATTTGGCGATCTCCTGATTCTCAACCGGCAAAGACACCTGAGGGAAATCAACTGCTACGACCGTGCTCTCGCCTACATTGCGGCCAATCTGGATGTGGTGATGAAGGAGATGTGGAAGGCCACCGAGCCGATGGTGTTAGTCTATTTTTCAGACCATGGCGAAGACGTGCTGGATGGCACAGGGCATGACTCCAGCAGCGCCACGTTTCGCAAAATCGAAGTCCCACTGGTGGTGTTCTTCAACGAAGCCGCCGGCCGCCACTACCGGCACGAATTAGACGCCGCCAGGGCCAATAAAGGTATCCGGTACAGCTTGGCGTGGATCTCAGACTCGCTGTTGGATATCGCCGGTCTGGCTTACAAGCGCGATCTGCTATCCATATTCCGCGGCCTCAACCAAACGCCGGACCGGTACTCCTCGCTGCGAATCGAGCACGGGAAGCGTTCTGTCATTGCTGTCGACGGTGATCGTGACGCGCAGGGAGTCGCTTCTCTCACCAACATCGATCTGTACGCAAAGCGGCGCCTGATTCACTCCTTTCCTGGCGGCTGGGAGGACCGCATCTGTGCTCATCGCGCCGACAGCTGGATGAAGTTTAACGAGGCTGCGCAAGTGTTTCCCTGTCTCGAAATCGACCTCGTTCTGGATGCTGCTGGCAGACAGGTGTACGTATTTCATCCACCGAAAAAAACACCTATCTCACCTTGAAAGGCCTGGTGTCCTCCCAGCCCCGCAGTTGGTCGAAGTTGTGGCTGGATACAAAGAACCTGGATAGGTCGAATGCTGGATTCTATTTACAATACCTGAACGAACTGTTTGAGCCTGCCCAGAGGCCAGGGATTCTGATTGAAACCTCGCTGGACCGCTCCGATGACGCGCCGCTGCGGGGCATGCTCGCGAACTTTCGAAACAGCGGCTATGGCCTCTCGTACTACTTGCCCACGAAAGACGGGATTCGATGTTCGCAATCGGCTAGGGCAGATGGGTGTTCGGAGTTTGCAGATCGTGTGGTGGCGACGATTTCCAACTTGCCCTATAGCAGCTTGTCGTTTGATGTGCGCGCCAAGTTTTTGGCCGAGGCCATCGAGCGCCGGCACAGCATTCAGTTGAACACCTGGGACGTGAATCTGAAACAACCAGGCGATATCGATCCCGAGTTACTCGGGGCGGTCCGCATGTATCTCATCCCGTATCGCTCCAGGTTTGACTATTGAGAATTGGCGCCTGCGCTTCCCCAAAATTCAGAGCAAGGCGCAATCGCATTCCTACAAGTGAAGCTAAAAGGACGAGGGCACCAGTTATTCAAGTCATTTTCTGGGACTGGCATTACGCGCCGTGGCACTTTTTGAACTTCTTGCCCGAGCCGCAGGGGCAGGGATCATTCCGCCCCACTTTCTGCTGCGATCGAATCACCTGCTGCACCGGCGCGGCGTCTCCTCCACCCGCCATGCGCGCCTGTTCCAGTTCGCGCCGTTTGCGGCGCAGGAAAGCTTCTTCGAGCTCATCGGCGGTGGTCGAGACCATGCGCGGAGGACGCCGCCCGTTGCCATCGCCACCCGGCAGCGCGGCAGCGGGTTCTGCTTCCGCCTGAACCGGCCGCTGAGGCGCTTCGGGCGGACGTTCCAGAATCTGCATCAGGTAGAGATAGCGGACCGTATCCTCCTGGAAGCGCTGCATCATCGCTTCAAACATCTCGAACGATTCTTTCTTGTACTCGACCAGCGGATCATGCTGCCCGTAGCCGCGCAGCCCGATTCCTTCCTTCAAGTGGTCCATGCTGAGCAGGTGATCTTTCCACAGCTGGTCAATCACGCTCAGCATGATCATGCGCTCGTGATGGCGCATGGCCTCGGGGCCGATGAGTTTCTCTTTTGCGTCGTAGCGCTGTTTGAGCTTGTCGAAGATCGCGTCGCCGAGCTCCTGACGGGTCAGCGTGTCGGGTTTCACTCCCTCGGCGAGTATGTCCACGCCGAAACGGGTAAAAATCGAGTCCTTCAGTCCCCTAATATCCCAGTCGTTCACGTGCGCCTTGGGCGGACAATACTCGTCCAGCAAATCGCCCAGGATGGCAGCCACATAATCCTCAAGGATCAGATCTTTCTGATCCACCCCCTCCAGCAGCCGCCGCCGCAGGCCATAGACGGCTTCGCGCTGCTTGTTCATGACGTCGTCGTACTCGAGCAAATGTTTGCGCGACTCGAAATGCTGGGCCTCCACCGCCTTCTGCGCGGTTTCGATGCGGCGAGTAATCATCTTCGATTCGATCGGCACGCCTTCTTCCATGCCCAACCGCTGCAGCAGGTTCGACACCCACTCCTTGGCGAAGATGCGCATCAGGTCGTCTTCCAGGGCAAGGTAGAATCGCGACGACCCGGGGTCGCCCTGGCGACCGGCACGCCCGCGAAGCTGGTTATCAATGCGCCGGGATTCGTGGCGTTCTGTGCCCAGAATGTGCAGGCCGCCGACGCCCGTGACCTCGTCGTGTTCGACGTCGGTCTGCGCTTTGTAGTGGTTGAGGGCTTCGGTCCACTTGCCGGTCGGGACCGTGTATTCGTTGCCGTTGTAGTAGAAAACGCCAGTCTCGCCGTCTTCCTGCGGCCCTTCGATTTTTCCCTGCGCCACGCGCAACTGCTGCGCAATTCCCTTCTTTACCATCTCCTGCTTGGCCATGAATTCCGGATTGCCGCCGAGCAGGATGTCGGTACCGCGGCCCGCCATGTTGGTGGCGATCGTGACCATGCCTTTGCGGCCGGCCTGAGCCACGATTTCCGCTTCGCGCTCGTGAAACTTGGCGTTGAGCACAACGTGCTTGATTCCCTTTTTCTTCAACAGGTCCGAAAGTCGCTCAGACTTCTCCACCGAAGTTGTGCCGACCAGAACCGGCTGGCCTTTCGTCGCAAGCAGCTGGATTTCATCGGCTGCAGCGAAGTATTTTTCCTTTTCCGTACGGTAAACAACGTCGGGATTCTCGACGCGCAGCAGCGTCTTGTTGGTCGGAATCACGACCACTTCCAGCCTGTAAATCTTGTCGAACTCGGTCGCCTCCGTTTCCGCCGTACCGGTCATGCCGGCCAGCTTCTTGAACATGCGGAAATAGTTCTGGAAGGTGATCGTCGCCAGCGTCTGGTTCTCGCGCTCGATCTTGACGTTTTCCTTGGCTTCAATGGCCTGGTGCAGACCGTCGGACCAGCGGCGCCCAGGCATCATGCGCCCGGTGAACTCGTCGACAATGATGACTTCGCCGTCCTTAATGACGTATTCCACGTCCTTGCGATAGAGCGCGTGCGCCTTGATCGCCGTCTCGACGTGGTGCTTCAGCGGCCAGTTCTCAGGATCGGCGATGTTGCCGATGCCGAGCAGCCCTTCGACCTTCTCCCAGCCCTCGTCACTGACGGTGATATTCCTGTGCTTCTCGTCGACCACGTAATCGCCAGTGAGGATTTTCCTCTGCGGATCGTCGCCAGCCCGGTTGAGCTCCTCGATCAGGTCCGCGCGCCTCCCCGGCGCAACCTTGTCCTCCTCGAGCAGGGTGCGCACTTCCTGCGGTGACAGCTCTTCGCCCTTTTCCAGCTTGGGAATAATGCGATTGACTTTGTAGTACTTGTCGGTCGATTCCTCGCTGGCGCCGGAAATAATCAGAGGCGTGCGAGCCTCGTCAATCAGGATGGAGTCCACCTCGTCAACGATGGCGTAGTTGTGCCCGCGCTGCACGCAATCCTTCAGATCGAACTTCATGTTGTCGCGCAGGTAATCGAAGCCGAATTCGTTGTTGGTGCCGTAGGTGACGTCGGCGGCATAGGCGGCGCGGCGCTCCTCGTCGTCCAGATCGTGCACAATGACGCCGACGCTGAGCCCGAGAAAGCGGTAGAGCTTGCCCATCCACTCCGAGTCGCGCTTGGCCAGGTAGTCGTTGACCGTAACCACGTGTACGCCGCGCCCGCTGAGCGCGTTGAGATACACCGGAAGAGTCGCGACCAGCGTCTTGCCTTCGCCGGTCTTCATTTCTGCAATCTTGCCATCGTGCAGCACCATGCCGCCGATCAACTGGACATCGAAATGCCGCATGTTCAAGACGCGCCGTCCGGCTTCTCGAACTACGGCAAAAGCCTCGACGAGAACTTCGCCTAAGACCTCCTGCAGCGCATCGTGTTCTTCCTTTTCCAGCCGTTTCTGCCGGTCGACATCAGGCTCCTCCTCATTTTCGGGTTCACTGGCATTGGTTTGTGGAGTCTTGGCAAGCTGGCTTAGCCGTTGTTGAATCCGTTGCCGGAACTCGTCGCTCTTGGCGCGCAGCTCGGCATCGGTGCGCTTCTGCATCTGCGGCTCAAGCGCGTTGATAGCCTCGACGTTCGGCATCAGCGCCTTGATTACGCGTTCGTTCTTGGTGCCAAAAATCTTGCCTAGCAGAGTGTTAATCAAACCGAAGGTCCCTCGGGAGGCAGTGTTTTCACTTGATCTATAAAGCCTAGCATATTAGATGCGGGACAAGGGGTCTCCCGAACCATGAGGTACCTGGTGCGCTTTAACCGGCCGCCACCGCCGGGTCGCGCGAATAGCGGCCACCGCATGCGGCGCACTGTCCTTTTCGTGTATATTCGCCTCGACCGATGCCCACTTTCTACGACCGCTTTGTGGAGTGCTCCCAGCGCTGGCCCGACAACGTCGCGCTCGAAATCCAGCGTCACGACCACCTCGAGAGCTGTACCTATGCCGAGCTTCGCCGAATGGCCGAATCGGTCGGGCGCTGGATCATGGAAAGCGGCTTCCCGCGCGGCTCCCGGCTGGCCATCGTGGCTGACAATCATCCCCGCTGGGTGGCCGCCTATCTGGGAATCATTGCCTCGGGCTGCGCCGCTGTGCCGCTCGACACCGCGCTGCATGCGGACCAGGTCACCAAGCTGCTGAAAGACAGCGGCGCCTCCGCTGTATTCGTCGATGCGAAACATGTTCCCGTCACGCGGCCCGCAGCGGCCGAACTGAACCTGGGTCTCATCCTGATGGATCCGGATCGCATGACCAGCCAGTCGATCCAGGAACACTGGCGGGCCAACTTACCAGCGATCTTCCGTGAAGGACCGGCCCGTTTCACGCCCGCGGCCTCGAATAGCTACGATCTCGCCGCGCTGATCTACACCTCCGGTACGACGGCCGACCCCAAAGGCGTCATGCTGACCCACGCCAACTTTCTGGGCGAAGTTGAGGCCGTCTTCAACTGGGTGGACATCGGGCCTCCCGATACCTTGCTCGGGGTGCTGCCCATGTTTCATGTGCTGGCGCAGATGGCCAATCTGTTGCTCCCGCTGGTGAAAGGCTCCCGCGTCGTCTATCTGGAGACCCTGAACACCACCGAACTCATGCGTGCCCTGAGCGAGCGGAGCATCACGGCATTTGCTGTCGTCCCACAGTTTTTCTACCTTATTCACGAACGCATTTTCGAGGAAATCGCCAAACGAGGGCCGCTCACCCAGAGGGTGTTCGCTGCCCTGGTTGCGTTCAACCGGACGCTGCGCCGAGTGGGCATGAATGCTGGGCCCGTTCTTTTCCGGAAGATTCACAAAACGCTCGGGCCGAAGATGCGTTACCTGGTGACCGGCGGATCGCGCTTCGATCCTGCCATTGCGCGCGAGTTTCACGATCTTGGCATTGACGTCCTGCAGGCGTACGGCCTGACCGAAACCGCCGCGGCCGTCTTTGCCAATCCCCCTAACGACATCGTCATCGGCTCGGTCGGCCAAGCGTTGAAGGGCGTAGAAGCTAGGATTCTCGATCCCCAGCCTCAAGAGGATGGCGGACCCGCCGTGGGCGAAGTACTGCTCAGGGGCCCGGTCGTGATGAAGGGCTACTGGAATCGCCCCGACGCGACGGCCGCAGCTCTCCGCGACGGCTGGCTCTATACCGGCGACCTCGGCTACTTTGACGCGCGCGGCAACCTGTTTCTCACCGGTCGCAAGAAAGAAGTGATTGTCCTCAGCAACGGCAAGAACATTTATCCCGAGGAGATCGAAGCGCATTACGGCAAATCCCAGTTCGTGAAGGAAATTGCGGTCGTTGGCTTGGAAGGCAAGCCGGGTGAAGGCGGCGACCGGCTGCACGCCGTGATCGTTCCCAATTTCGACGTGCTGCGGCAGAAGAAGATCGTCAACGCCAAGGAAGTCATCCGCTACGACATTGAAGGCTTGTCGCAACGGATCGCTTCCACGAAACGTATCGGCAGTTACGAAATCTGGCAGGAAGATCTGCCGCGCACCACCACGCGCAAAATCAAGCGCTACGAAATTGAGAAACGGGTAAGGGCAAACCAGGCGAGGAAGGTCGCCGACGATTCGGAACTGCCAGCGGAGAAGCCTCTGACCGCGGATGAACTCGCGTGGCTCGATCAGTCTGACATACAGCGCGGCCTGGCCATCGTGTGCACGGCCCTCCACAGTGCTCCTCCCAACCTAAGGCCGACCCATAACCTGGAGCTGGATCTGGGCCTCGATTCCATGCAGCGCGTCGAACTGCTCAGCCGGCTCGAAGAAGAACTCGGCGGCAACGTGGAGGAGTCGCAGCTTGCCGAAATCTACACCGTCCGCGATCTGCTCGATGCCGTTCTGGCAAGCGCCGCCAGCGGTGACACCCCCGCAACCCGCACAGCTGTTGCCGGCTGGAAGGCAATTCTGGCGGAAGACCCGACGGACCCGGAGGTGCTCGCGCTGAAAGATCCTGCGCCCGGCTTCGAGACCGTGTTGTATCCGTTGTCGCGCGTCATCCAGATGATCTCGCGCGATTTGTTTCACTTGCGCGTGTCCGGGCTGGAGCGCCTGCCGCGGCACGGCCCGTTCATCCTTTCTTCCAATCACCAGAGCTACATTGACCCGCTAGTCCTGACTGGCATGCTACCGAAGGAGATCATGGAAAATGTTTTCGCGGTGGGAACCAGCGATATCTTCGGTCAGGGACTTATGCGGCGAGTGGCGCCCTGGCTGCGCGTGATCGTGCTCAACCCCGACGCCAATCTCGTGCCTGCTATGCGTGCCGGCGCCTTCGGCCTGAAGCATGGACGCGTGCTGATTCTCTATCCCGAGGGCGAGCGTTCCATTGACGGAACGCCGCGAATTTTCAAAAAAGGCGCGGCGATTCTTTCCATCCACATGCAGGCGCCGATTGTGCCCATAGCGATTGAGGGCTTTTACGAAGCGTGGCCGCGCGGCAAGAAGTTTTTCCAGAAGATTACATCTCTGCGGATGGTATTCGGGGAACCCATTTGCCCGCCGCCGGAAGCCGAGGCGTCGGAAGCCGCCTATGAAAAGCTCACGGCCGAGTTGAGGGGGCGGATCGTCGAAATGTGGGAAAGACTCCGAGCTGTCTAGTGAGCTAAGGTTTACGCTCCCGCGGTCGCCGCCTGCCCGCCAAAGGCCTTGGAAAACGCGTCCAGAACCAGCGAATCGTAACGGCCGCTTGACCGCCGGACTACCTCCTGTCCCGCTTGCGAAGGCGACACCTTCGCCCCGCTTTGCCCGCTGATCAAAGCTTCGTATTCTTCGGCCAGACCTAGAACCTGCACTTCAAACGGGGCCTCGCTGATCTTGCCCCCGCTTTGCCGCAATTGCCTCTCCGTGAGAAAGATCGGGATCGCACGGCGCAGCGAACTGCCGAGCGCGCTCGCCCTCGAAAGCGACCGCTTGCGTTTCTGTCTTTTCCGCGTCAGATCGTCTGCCGACACCTGCGCTGCCTTGTACAACACCTCGTTCGGGATTCCCAGTTCTTTCAGATTGAACAATAGTGCGGCCGTACGCAGGTCTTCAATGCTTCCGGAATCCAGGCCAAGGGTCTCGCCAATCTTGGTGGCACACATCGAGATGCGATACGCGTGCGCCTCGCTGTATTTCTGGTTGGCCAGAAAATTCTGCAGGATCACCAGCATCCCGTCGTAGCCGTCTTCCATCTCGCGCAAGGTCTGCTGGTTGCGCTCGTACAGCGTACCCGTGACGTATCCCGCCACCATAAGAACTCCACCCCACACCGTAAGGTCAAACCAGCGGGGATCAAAGGGCAACTCTACCCCCCCTTTGAACATCGTCGGATTCATGTAGGTCAGCAAGATGACCAGCACAACGCTGGCAACTGCTGTCAGAGTTGCATGACGGCGGCCGAAATAAAAAGCGGAAAAGAGCGTCGGAAGGAAATAGAAAACGAGGGCCATGCGCTGCGACGCCACCAGGAAATTCAACATCGCAGCAATCACGACCAGAAACAACAGCAGCCAAAGTTCCGGATTAATCTTGCGCACAGTGCCTCCGGGGCAGAGGTACCAGACCCGGAGCAGAGAAACTCCGGGTCCCAGTCTTCCCGTTCTATGACATTTTCAAACCGGCGGAGTGGAATCCCAAATTACCGAGGTAATTGGCCTTTGGGATTCCCCTATCGGGCGCGTGGATGCGTCCGGTCGTAAACCTCAAGTACATGCTTCATCGAAAGCTGCGTATAGCGCTGGGTCGTGGCCAATCGCTCGTGACCAAGCAGTTCCTGGATGGCCCTCAGGTCCGCACCTTCCTCCAGCATGTGTGCGCCGAACGCGTGGCGCAGGGTATGGGGATGCACGTCGGGAGAGAGCCCCTTGGCCACGGCAATTTTCTTGATGATCCGCCCCACGCTGCGCGTAGTCAGCCGCCCGCCGCGTTGATTGATGAGTAGCGCCGGCGTGTTTTTGCCAGTTTCCCCGAGCGTTGCCTGCCGTGCGGGAAGGTACACTGCCAGCGCGCTTTTGGCCGACTCACCAAACGGAACATAGCGCTCTTTCTTTCCTTTGCCGCGAATCAGGATCGCCTCCGCACTCAGCCGAATGTCAGCGAGGTTGATACCCGTCAGCTCCGAATTGCGGATGCCGCAGCCATAGAGCAGTTCGAGCATCAGCCGGTCGCGCTCGGGAAAGGCCGCCGCTTCGGGCATTTCCCCGTCCAGCACCGCATTCATCTCTTCGATCGTCGGCACTCGCGGCAGTTTCTTGGGCAGCCTGGGCGTCGCCACCAGTTTGGCCGGATTCTGTTCCACCACGCCTTCCTGGGCCAGCCAGCGATACAGGGAACGCACTGCCGCCAGCGACCGCGCCACTGAAGTCTTGCTCAGCCCTTTCTCGTAGAGCTGCGAGAGAAATCCGCGGATTGCGATGTGGTCGATCTGTTTCCATCCGCGCGAGCCGGTGTAGGCCGCGAAGTTGGCCAGATCGCCGCTGTAGGCCTTAATCGTATGGGGCGAAGAATTGCGCTCGCGCAGGTGGCGGAGAAAGTCTGCCACCCCGCGACTGACGACCGTGCCTGCCCTATGTGCTGCCATTGGCGATTGATGATTGTTGATTGTTGATTGTTGATTGAAAAACCAGCCAAGCGTCGTCCCGGTCGATGCGTTTCAATCAACAATCAAAATTCAACAATCAACAATTCGTTCTCTTCGCCCTCGGATGATGCTTCTGATACACAGTCCGCAGCCGGTCGAGCGCCAGGTGCGTGTACACCTGCGTGGTCGAGATGTCCGCGTGGCCGAGAATCGTCTGCACCGTACGCAGGTCCGCGCCGTTTTCCACCATGTGCGTGGCGCAGGAGTGCCGCAGCATGTGCGGCGATGCACGCCGACCGGATGCCGCCGATGCCGCCCGCACCATCTGCCACACCCGTTGCCGCGTCAGTTGGTGCCCTCCGCGCGCGATAAACAGCGACGGAGAGCTTCTCAGAACAACGCCAGTGGGTGCCCCATCCTTGCCGCGTTCTTTGCGGCAAGGGTGGGAATCGACCAGCACCGGCCTCGCCTCCGCCAGATACTGCGAAAGAGCATCCTGGGCGGACTTCCCCAAAGGCACCACCCGCTCCTTATCGCCTTTGCCACGAACCAGCATGTATCCCGCTTCCAGCTTCAAATCTTCGAGCTTGGCGTTGATCATCTCCGAGACGCGCAACGCCCCCGCATAAAATACTTCCAGCATGGTGCGATCGCGCACAGCCAGCGCCGCTGACTCTTTCGTTTGGCGGCCTACGGCCCGGCTTCGGGCAAGAGGAGCTGCTAACGTCGTCTCCATCTCGTCTCGCGCCAGCGCCTTGGGCAAGACTTTCCACTGGCGCGGCGACTCTATATTCAGCGTGGGATCGTGCTCGATCCGTTTGTCGAGAAGGAGATAGCGATAGAGATGCCGCAACGCCGAAAGCTTCCTGCCTACGCTGCGCCCGTCCACCTGATAAGAGAAAAGCTGCTCGAGGAACTCGCGCACATCACTGCGCCGCGCTGTCAGCAGCGGGCGTTTCCGCTTCTCCAGAAACCCGGCAAACTGGCCGATGTCGGTCGTGTACGCGCTGATCGACAACGCTGCCAGCCCTTTCTCGATACGCAGATAGTCGAGAAATCCGGAAAGGACGCGCGCATTCGCTTCGGAAGCCATACCAGGAAGAAACTTAGTATGCGCGTTATCGGACATAGAGAAAAGTAATGAAGAAGGTGCAAGCGGGGATGCCGGTGCAGAGACGTAGTTACCTACTCTGTCCCACTTCGCGCAACAATTCCACCGCCGAAAGAGCCCCCTCCGGCGTTTCTTCGTGTTTGAAATACGCGAACACATCGCGGCCCGCAGCCAGATGCTGAGTGATCCGTTCGACCATCGACCGCCGCTCCTCCCCCGTATAACTCGGCTTGCGGAAGCGGTAATAGACGATTGCGGCCGTCGCCACATCGGGGGTGGTCATCGTTTCGGTTTCAGCCACGCACAACGCGGCGTTGCTCGCCTTGAGCACTTCCCAGGTAGAATCGGCGAACCACGTCGTGTGCCGAAATTCAAACGCTGCCGGCACGGTACGCGGCAAGATTGCCAGGAAATCCCTGAGCAGCGCTGCGTCGGCTTTCAGATTGGGCGGAAGTTGGAACAGAACCGGCCCGAGTTTTCCAGCCGCGGCCAGGGGTTCAATCGTCGCCAGAAATCTCGGCACAAAATCCTCAGTCCCTTTCAGCCGCTTGATGTGCGTGATGACCTGGTGCGCCTTGACGCCGAAGCGAAAATGCGCGGGCGTCTCGTTGAGCCAATTCTGGATGGTGGTTTCCTTAACCAGTTGACGGAAGGTGAAATTCACTTCCACCGTGTTAAGCCGCGTCGCGTAGTGGCTGAGGAATTTCTTCTGCGCCAGCTTGGCCGGATAAAAATCCGGCTTCCAGCTTGGGTAAGCCCATCCCGACGTTCCTGCAAAGAGTTGACTCATTTCTGTGCCTCTGTGTTGTGAATCATCGCCGTTTCGACCGGGTTCGCGGCGGGTGTCCCATCCTTGCCGCCTTCTTTGCGGCATGGGTGGGGACTTTCGTCGTTTCCATTGCCTCTGCCACAGCCGCAGGCTCGCTTCCGGTCTTCTTAAGGTCCGGCAGTCGCTGCTTCAGCTCGAGTACGGGCTCGAACAGGTCCCCCATCTTCTCAAAGCGCGCCACCACTTGCGCCGCCTCGAAAACAAGCAGGCCGGCATCTTTCTTCTTGAGGGCGCGCTCGACCTCGTCCCAGCTTACCGGAGTAGAAACCGTCGGACGCTCCCGGGCCCGCAGCGAGTACACCGCTATCGTCGTCTTGTGCTCGTCGTTCTGGCTCCAGTCCACAAACACCTTGCCGGTACGGGCCTGCTTGCTCATCTCCGACAACACCAGCTCAGGATGCTCATGCTCCAGCAGTTGCGCCAGCGCGTGCGCAAAAAGCTTGGTTGCATCGTAAGTGGTTGGCGTGTTGAGCGGCACATAAATCTGCAGCCCTTTCGACCCGGAAGTCTTGGGAAAACTCCGCAGTCCGAAGTGCTCGAAGATCTCGCGCAGCCACAGCCCTACCTGGCAGCATTCGACGATGTTCGCCGGGGGCCCGGGATCGAGATCGAACACCATCTCTGTCGGACAGGTGACGTCTTTCGCCAGCGCCAGCGACGGATGCAGTTCCAGCGCTGCCAGATTCGCCAGCCAGACCAGCGTCGCCAGATCATCGGTCAGCACATAATGAATCGTCCGCCGGTTGTGCCCGCTCCAGATCGGCGCCGTCTTCACCCAGTCGGGCCGATGCATGGGAGCGTTCTTTTCGAAAAAGGGCTCGCCGTCCACGCCGTCCGGATACCGCTTGCGCGTCAGCGCCCGTCCCGCCAGATGCGGGATGATCGCCGGCGCGATGCGCACGTAGTAGTCGATTACGTCTTTCTTGGTGAAACCCGCAGCCGGGTACATCACCTTCTCGAGATTGGAAAGCTTGAGGTGCCTGCCCTGGATGTCGACGCTGGAATCCATGCGCACTCATTGTGCCCAAAAAGAGGAAAAAGCGCCAAATCGCCCAGCGCGACCAGCCTAAATCCCTTCCTGAATTTTCATTCCTCGTGCTGTGGCGGCGAGACTTCGCAGTCCGGCAGTGAGACCCCGTTTGACAACTTCCCTTGCCTCCACGTACTTTCAGACTTCTGCCTCTCCTGTCCGTCCAAAACATATCAGTGTCATGCGTGCCCCCGGAGGTCCCATGGAAAGCTGCCTGATGCAACGTCCCGTAAAGCGCGACTCCCTCCACCACCGTGCCCTCCAGTTCGGCGCTCTTGTGCTCCTGCTCGCGGCCATGGCGGCCGCACAGGACGTAGCTTCCTTCGAGAAGCGCATCACCGTCAAGACGCTCCCCAATGGGTTGACCATCCTAATCTGCGAGCGCCCCGAAGCGCCCGTCTTCTCCTTCTTCACGCTGGTGGATGCAGGCTCCACGCAAGACCCCATGCGCGCCACTGGACTTGCCCACATGTTCGAGCACATGGCCTTCAAGGGCACTGACACGATAGGCACGACCAACTATGCTGCGGAAAAGCCTGCGCTGGCCAAGGTCGAAACCGCCTACGCCGCCTACATCGCTGAGCGCGACCAGACGGTCGGACGTGACGAAACCAAGCTGAAACAACTCGAACAAGCCTGGAAAGACGCCATCGCCACTGCCGACAAATTCGTCGTCAGCAACGAATTCGGCAAGATCGTCGAGCAGAACGGCGGCGAAGACATGAACGCCAGCACGAGTTACGATGAGACCGAATATCACTACTCGCTGCCCGAAAACCGCCTCGAACTCTGGGCCTACCTCGAGTCCGAGCGCTTTCTGCATCCCGTGCTGCGTGAGTTCTACAAGGAGCGCAACGTCGTGATCGAAGAGCGCCGCATGAGCACCGACAGCCGTCCGATCGGCCGCCTCATCGAACAGTTCACGGAAGAGGCGTTTGCCGCCCATCCTTATCATCGCCCGACCATCGGGTGGATTTCGGACCTGAACACGTTCTCCGCTACCGAGGCGCAGAAATTCTTCGACCAATACTACGTTCCAGCGAACATGGTGGTGGCCGTCGCCGGCGACGTGAAGGCCGCACAGGCGCTGCCCATGCTCGAGAAGTACTTCGGCCGTCTGCCTTCACGCCCGAAACCTGACGAGACCACGACCACCGAGCCGCCGCAGAACTCAGAGCGCAGAGTCCTACTCAAAGAGCCTTCGCAGCCGATCTACATCGAGGGCTATCACCGTCCCGACTATCGCAGCAAAGATGACGCCGTCTTCGACGCAATCAGCGACCTCATATCCGAAGGCCGCACCTCGCGTCTTTATCGCTCGCTGGTGCGCGACAAGAAGATCGCATCCTTCTCCGAGGGATTCACCGGATACCCGGGCAGCAAATATCCCCACTTGTTTGCGTTTCTTGCCGCGCCCCTTCCCGGTCACACGCCGCAGGAAGTCGGCGACGCCATTCACGCCGAAATCGACCGCCTGAAAAAAGAGGACATCAGCGACGACGAACTCAAGATGATCAAGACCCGCGCCAAGGCGAACCTGATCCGCGGGCTGGCCGATAACCAAGGCCTGGCCATGCAACTCGCGACTTACCAGACCCGCTATGGCGACTGGCGCGAGCTTTTCCGCTCGGTCGATCGCATTGACCAGGTCACCAAAGCCGATATCCGGCGCGTCGCCAACGAAGTCTTCGCCGACAACAACCGCATCGTCGGCATCATCGAAACCAGCGGCGCTCCTCCCGGTGAAAGCGGCCAGGGAGCAAGTGATTCCGGCGATCAGGGAGGTGCGCGATGATCACGTCGCGCGCCATGAAGTTGACCGTTTTCACTGCCGTCCTGCTTGCAGTCACGGCTTTCCGATACTTGCCACAAGCCTCAGCTCAAGCAGCGCCTCAAGTCGCCTCTTCGTGGAAGCAGATCCCCATCCCTCCTCTGCCAGCTTTTCATCCGCCGCAGCCTAAGCGTGTCGAACTCGCAAACGGTATGGTGATTTTCCTTCAGGAGGATCACGAACTGCCGCTCATTGACGGCTTCGCGCGCATCCGTGGCGGCTCGGTCAACGAACCTGCCGCAAAGAGAGGGTTGGTCGACATCTACGGCGAAGTGTGGCGCACCGGCGGCACCAAGTCGCAAACCGGCGACCAACTCGACGACTTCCTCGAAATCCGCGCCGCCAAAGTCGAAACTGAGGGCGGTTCTGACTCCACCACCCTTAGTTTCTCTTGCCTCAAAGGCGATCTCGATGATGTCTTCAAAATTTTCGCCGATTTGCTGCAGAATCCCGAGTTCCGCGCCGACAAGATTGACATTGCCCAGAAGGGTGAATATGACGGCATCTCCCGCCGCAACGACGAACCGAGCGAAATTGCCTATCGCGAATCCGTCAAGCTGGCTTACGGTGCTGACAATCCTTACGCACGCGTTCCCGAATATGCGACCGTTGCTGCCGTCACGCGCCAGGATTTGCTCGACTGGCACGCCAAGTACGTCCACCCCAACAACATAATCCTGGGCATCAGCGGGGATTTCGACTCCGCTACCATGGAAGCCCGTCTGCGCGCGGCTTTCGACGCCTGGCCCAAAGGTCCTGCAGCTCCGAAGAATGAAATCCAGTACTCTCCCGCCAAGCCGGGCTACTATCTCATCCCCAAGGAGGACGTGAACCAGAGCAATATCAACATGGTCGCGCTCGGCATTACCCGGGATAATCCCGACTACTACGCCGTCAGCGTCTTCAACCAGGTCTTCGGCGGCGGCTTCTCCTCGCGCCTGTTCAATGACATTCGCACCAAGCGCGGTTTGGCTTACGGCGTCGGCGGCGGCATCGGAACCAACTTCGGCCGTCCCGGCATCCTGCAGATTGAGATGGGCACGAAGAGCCAGAGCACGATCGAAGCGATTCAAGCCGTCCGCGAAGACATTGACAACCTGGCTCGCCAACCCATCACTGACGAGGAAATCCAGCGCGCCAAAGACGCCATCCTCAACGCATTTGTTTTTCGTCTCGATTCGCCCGACAAGATTCTCGGCGAGCGCATGGTCTATGAGTATTACGGATATCCTCCCGACTGGCTCGACCGATACCAGGCCGAAATCAAGAAAGTGACGGCTGCCGATGTGAACCGCGTCGCCGCCAAGTATCTGCACAAGGACCAACTGGCCGTGCTGGTCGTCGGCAACACGAAGGACTTCGACAAGCCGCTCTCCTCGCTCGGTGCAGTGAAGGAGATCGACATCACGATTCCGCCTCCGCCCGCGTCCGCAACATCACCCTAAGATGAAGCACAAGAAAGGGGACGGCAGTCATTGACGCTTTGAGTTTTGAGGTGATTTAACGCAGGCTATGCAACCGCGCGCAAAAGCACACCTCTACAAAAATTATGGCCCGGCAGTTGCCCGCCGGGCCGTTGATGCGAAACGACCCTGCTCCGTCAGAAACGATAGATTCCTGCGAACTCCATTCTGCGGGGGTTGGTGAGGCTCACGGAATAGTTGCCGAAAGACGAAGGCACATCCCACTCATCCGACATGGAGAAAGCGTCGAAGCGGACGTTATTGAACACATTAAATACGCTCCAGCGCAGCTCGAAGGACTGATTTTCAGTGACCTTCCACCGCTTGGAGAGATTCATGTCGGTCGCGAAGTAGCCGTCGCCCCGGATGGGGTTCTTCACGCCGCTTTCACCCGGATAGGCATAATCGAACCCTGCCCTTGCCTGCGCCGGGTTCTTGAAGATGTTCGGAACGCCGTTGATCATAGTGGTGCCTGTCTTGATTGGCGCACCAGTCAGATCCGACCACCCCATTTCGTCCCAATTGGTTGGCCACACGTATCCCTGGAAGACGCTGTCTGGGAAACCGGTGGTCCAGCGCGTGGTGCCACCAAGCTGCCAGCCGCCAATGATGGCGTCAACCAGTTTGCTGGCGTTCCCGGCAAAGGCTTTTCCGCGGCCGAAGGGCAACTCGGCAACCCAGTAGCCGTTGATCTGATGCCGAAGATCGGCGTCACCGGGGCCATACATTTGACCCGGGCTCCACGCGTTGATCACGCTGTCAGTCAGGTAATGGACCCCGCGTTCCGCCGTGGACTCGACGTCCAAGGCCTTGGAGTAGGTGTAGTTCAGACCAAACGTCACTCCGTGGGACGTCTGCTTGTTGAGACTGACCTGGAGGGCGTTGTAGTTCGACCAGGCGATCGAGCGCCAGGTATACCATGACGAATATTGGCTGTTGTAGTAACTCAACAGGCCGGATTGAGGTGCGGTCGGGAAACCGTAATAGTCGATATTGAAGATCCCGGACGTCTCGTTGTAAAGGTTGCCGCAACCCGGGCCGAAGACGTCATACACGGCCTCCAGCAGGCTGGTGGTTGAATTCCCCGACGAGCAGAGCGTGTACGAGGATTGGGGTACAAGCATGTTCTGCCAATACGCTGCTGTCGGCCCGATGGTCGAAGCATTAATGCTGCTCTCCGGGGTGTTCTGGCGCCACAAGGACGACAACTGCCGGGCCGCAGCAAAGTAACTGATCCCGGATTTCGGATCGACCAGGTTCATGGGTGCGGCAACGTCATCGAGCGCGAGGAGGCGGTGGGAAAAGTGCCCCACGTAGGCCACGTCGAGCGTCATTTTGCCGGGCAACTGTCGTTGCACAGAGAAGTTCACGGCATACGAGTATGGAGTTTTGATCGACTGGTCAATGCCGTGTGCGATGAGGACCGAGCCCGCGGGCGGCGTCGATCCGTCCGGGAAGTTAAAACTGGCGGGAGGGATTAGGCTCTGTTGACAACAAGTTGCCAAGAGCGAGAGCGGGATCACGTTCATGTCGGACAAATTCGGGCCGATCCGAGGCGAGGCCCTCAGGTCGAGAGAGCCGGATGGGTTCGAGACCTGCGTGGAAAGGCCGTACTCGCCCGCCCCACTATAGGATTGAGCCAACTCAGGGCCGAAATTCTGGTAGTACATGCCCGCGCCGGCCCGAATCGAGGTTTTATCCTCGCCGAAAAGTTTGCTCAAGAAGCCCGAATCCGCATGCGGCGTCCAGGCGATGCCCAGGCGGGGAGCGAAATTCTTGGTCTGGGAACTATACAGGCCGGGCTTGCCATACACCGAACCCGCAGGTCCAAAGCCAATGAGCGCGCCGCCCAGGACCTGGTTGTCCGGGATCCCTGCGTACATCGCTTTCTGGCGCTGATTGAACCATTTGCCGATGTTTACGGTTGGAGTCACCTCCTGTCCGGCGGTCTCGGTCATGGGCGTCATGAGCTGGTAATTCAGACCATAGGTGACGGAGAGATTGCGGCTCACCTTCCAGGTGTCCTGGAAAAACAGGTTGTAGTTGTCGACCGCCCAGTGGCGGACGATAGGCAGACCCTGGCCGAGCTGGGTTGCGCTGGTAGCTCCAACCTTGTAGTTGAAGGAACCGTCGACTTCACTTTCTATGCCCATCAAAGCAGCCAGGGGGAAGTCGTAGGCGTGGTTGAAGCCGATGTCCACTGCCGGGAAAGCGACGCCGGCGGTGCAATTACTGGAGCCCGGATTCTGCGCCAGACATGCGGGATTCAGGAAATCGTTCTTGTTGGCAAAACCTCCCGCGGCGATCCAGTCGGCATTCGTAAGGGCGTCGCTGAAGACAGGAGCGTAGTCGTAACTATTCAGCCGGGAGAGCAGGAAATTGAAGCCGAACTGGAAGCTGTGCGCACCTTTGTTCCAATCGACGGTGTCCACAATGTTGTGCACCGGGGCGGTGTCGCCATAGGAGTAGACAATACCCTGGTCCAAGTCGCGCATGAACACCCACGGTTGGTTGGCATTTCCGTTCACCCCAATACTCTCGCGCGTCAGGCCATAGCGGATATTGTTGACGAGGTGCGATCCCCACAGGCTGGTGTAACCAGCGACAAAGCCCTTGGAGAGGGCAATACTCTTCGTCTCCGGCGGCCGGCCGGGAAGGAACGGAGCATTGCCATAGTTGTCGTCCACGGCGGTCCCGCGGAAGAAAAGCGTGTGATTGCCGTTCTGGGTGAGCTTGTAATCGAGCCGCCCGGTATACCAGTTCTCGCGCGTGGTCGTCGGCGCGGCAAAGCGGTAGCCGGCGAAGTTCGGGGCGTCGCCGTAGCTGAGATCGTTCGCCGTCGGGTAGGTTGCGAAGTACGCGAGCGCTCCGCCGCTGGGGCCGACGCCGGTCGGATCCATGGCTGCAAGCTCCGCTGGTCCCAGGCCGTAATAACCGTAGTTGCTGTCAGGCGATAATGTATGGGAAGACTTGGTGCCCTGCACGGTCATGCCGGGGCATACCTGCTGCGATGTTTGGATGACGTTTCCATTGTTGTCCACAGTCGGAGCGCACGCGTAAATGATCACGCCATCCTGCAAATTGGGGCTCGGAACCGCGCGCTCCACGCTGGCTCCTACGTTCTGCCGGTGGCCTTCGTAGTTGAAGAAGAAGAACAGGCGGTTCTTCCAGATGGGCCCGCCGATGGCTCCGCCATAGTTGTTCCACACCAGTTGTGTAGGCCGGTTGGGCAGCCCGGAACTCAGTTGCGAGTTCTTCAGGAACCAGTCGTTGGCCTCGCCAAGGCCGTTGCGGTTGAACTCATAGAGTGAGCCATGAAACTGGTTCGTGCCGCCTTTCGTGACCAGAGCGATCTGGGCTCCGGAAGAACGTCCCTCGCTGGCGCCGTAGTTGGATGTGGTCACGCGGAACTCGTCCACCGAAAACGGCGTGGTTGGCAGAACGCCATTGAAAGCGTAGCCGGCGAACTCGTTGTTATTGCTGACGCCGTCAAGCGAGATGTTGTTCTGATCGCTGCGCTCGCCATTCACCATGCCGGCACGCGTGTCGTAGTAGTCGGTCAGAATATTCTCGCCATTGAAGGCAACGCCGGGCTGCAGGCTGAGCAGGAGCACGGCATTTTCGGCGGGCAGCGGCAGGTTCTCGATTTCATTCGTGCCCATCGTCTGCCCCATGCTGGAATCGGTCGTGTTGAGCGTCGGCGCCTCGGCGGTGACCGAGACCACTTCGGCAATTGCGCCGACCTCCAACCGAGCATTGACGGTCGCGGGCAGGTCTACGCGCAGGAGCACGCCGGCTTCTAGATATTTCTTGAAGCCCTTTGCTTCCACGGTCAGGTTGTAAGTCGCGGGAAGCAATTCGACGAAAACATAAGTCCCGTCCGCGCCGGTTTGTGTTTGCCGGGTATAGCTCGTGCTGGGATTGACAACGGTCACTTGGGCTCCGCGAATCGCCGAGCCGGATGGGTCAGTCACCGTACCGCGAAGTGAGGTTGTGGCTTGTCCCCAAGTTGCTGTCGCGTACATGATCACACACAACAAAACGCTCAATCCCGAAAGCCTTTTCATAGACCTCCCCTTTCTCCTTTAGTCTCCGCTTTTGGCACGGAAGCCCTCAACTCGGACGCCTGTTCGCTGGCGAAAACCAGCAGCATCCATGTAGCCGTTGTGACAGCAACCGTATATAAACAAACGATGACAGGTGTCAAGCACTAATGCGACACACATTGAAACATCTGCTTTCACAGCCCTGCCTACGCGACCAAATGGCCGATGCCGGCTTTCGCCGAGCAATTGAATCTGTTCTGAAGATTGAGTAATTTAGTAATTGGGAAATTTGTGGCGCGAACCGCAGCGGATTCATCAATTCCCCAATTACTCAGCGCTCAATTACTCAATTTCCAAATCCTCTATAATCCCAACTGAATCCCATGGCCACTGCCTCGCCACCTGCCGGACACACCGCCCAGCCCTCAACTGTTGGGGTGCGGGTGCACAGATTCTGGCGTCGCGTTACCGAAGGCCTCGAGGTCAGCCAGCTCTGGTCGCAGTTTGAAACCGAAACCCGTGCCAGTTACCAGCTCTATTCCAAAGACGTCGCGGCCAAGACGCCGGAAGGCCTCACCACACGCGGGCGTCACGTGCATGTGATCAAGGAATTCTTCTGGGCGGTCTTTGAGAAACTCTCGCCCGCCCGCCGCGTACTGCTGCTGGCAGCGCTGGTCATGCTCTGCATTCCCCACGTTGGATTCAGCTACGAAGGTCAGGCTGGAAAAATCACTGGCGTCGAACTCGATCTCCACTTCTGGGCGGGACTCCTCCTGCTCATCCTGCTCATGCTCGAGATTGCCGATCGCGTCGTAATGAAGCGCGACCTGCAGATCGCGCGCGAGATCCAGACCTGGCTTCTTCCGGGCGCGCCGCCGCAGATTCCCGGACTGACCCTGGCCTATGCCACCCGCCCCGCGAATACGGTCGCCGGCGACTACTACGACGTCTTCCCGCGCCCAGGCAAAACGCCCGAGGAGAACCGAGTAGTCTTCGCCGTCGCCGATGTTGCCGGCAAAAGCATTCCCGCCGCCATACTCATGGCGACTTTTCAGGCGAGTCTCAAGACTCTCTCGACCGCGCAGGTCGCCTTGCCCGAACTTGCCGCCAACATGAACCGCTACGCTTGCACCAACAGCCAGGGCGGATTGCGCTTTACCACCGCTTTTCTCGCCTTGTACGACCCGATCAGCCGCAGCTTCGATTACATCAACGCGGGACACAACAATCCCATCCTGCGCCGCGCCAGCGGACAGATTGAGCGTCTCGACGTCGGCGGTCTACCCTTCGGCATTCAGCCCGACGTGACCTATGCATCCGCCAGCGTCACAATCGCACCCGACGACTGGCTGATCATTTTTACCGATGGATTGGTGGAAGCGGTCAATGCCAGCCAGGAAGAATACGGCGAGACGCGTGTGCTGGGCGTGATCGAAGCGGGGAAATCGGATGAGCCTGCTGCGATGCTCAACCGCCTCATGGCTGAGCTTGACCTCTTCGTCGGCACGACGCCCCAGCACGACGACGTCACCTGCATGCTGCTCAAGGCGGCCTGAGCGAGGAAAAATTATCCTGAAATATCGCGTCTCTGACAATGTCGGCGGTGTCAAGCACTTTTCGAGCACACTCCACCATGCACTCAGAGAAGAGCGCCATTTCGCTCTAGTGGAGGGTTTGCTTTTTCCAACCAAGGCTCGCGTCGTAATCCTCTCAGGT
>Ga0209517_10000572_pt1 | contig 62483 bp, 38 predicted proteins | sample PeaSoiMetSII2010_FD_187695 | JGI IMG/M metagenome (GOLD analysis project Ga0209517, IMG submission 187695) | Peat soil microbial communities from Weissenstadt, Germany - SII-2010 (SPAdes) (version 2) | ecosystem: Environmental > Terrestrial > Soil > Wetlands > Peat | place: Germany... | reverse complement strand
AACCCGATCGATCCCAATCTGGCTTGTGGTCCCGGCTACGCTGATTGCGGCCACCGCCTTCCCATTCTCGTCGAACACGGGAGCTCCAATGCAGCGCACTCCTGGTTCATCCTCTTCATTGTCAAGAGCGTACCCTAACTGCTTAACCCGCTTCAGTTCTCGTCTCAAAGCGTGCTTTGAAATGATCGTGCGACTATTGTGCCGGGCAAATTCTTTGGTCCTGAGAAGATGATCCAGTTCGTCCTCGGGAAAGAAGGCGAGGAGTACCTTGCCAACTCCCGTGCAGTTGACGTCGAGGCGGCGGCCGATCCAGGAAGCCAGCCTGACCAATCCCGGCGCCTCAACTTTTTCAATGATGACCGCTTCATCGCGTTCCAGCACGGCCATGTGTACGGTGAACCCACTTTCTTGCATCAGCGAGCGCAAAAAAGGTTTGGCTTCTTCACGCAGGTCGAGGTTCTCCAGCGCGCTCCTGCTCAGGCTCACGAGCTGCAAGCCGAGATGGTATCTGCCAGTCTGCGTGTTCCTCTGCAGAAACCCCCTCCGCCCCAAGGTGGTTAGGATCAGATGAGCCGAGCTTTTCGGGATCTTCAGGCGTCGACCAATTTCGGAAATGGAGAAGCCGCGTTTCGACTCGCCGAGACATTGAAGCACGGAAAGTGCCCGCTCGATCGCTGGCACCGAATATTCCTTGAAATGGGCCATCGTCGACCTCAACGGTAACACCGCGGAAATTCGTCCAATCAGTTGGACAGATTGCCAAACGTTACCAGAATGCGATTGACAGGTCAATGGAAGTGGAGCTTTGTTAAATGAGGATAAACGTGTGGGTGTCCGCGAAGATCCTGATTCATCGCTATCACGGAACTTGCCCTTTGTCCGTTCAGCCGATTGGACGAAAAAAACGCGGCCAAGGCGAAATCGGTTGACAACTCAGGACGAGGGAGGCTAGTTCTTTCTGCGTGTAAGATCGGCCCTGTGTCCGAAGCCACGGCTCGCACAGACGAGCGTGGATCCTAGACTGGAATCAGCAGAGGTTGGTATGGCTCTCCGGCGGTTGTCTTTTCTCTCCATGCAGTTCGGGTTGCTCCTGGCTTTCACAACGGTTCTTTCAGCGCAATTAAATCGAGGCGTAATCGAGGGCACCGTGACTGATCCGCAAGGGGCGGCAATGTCCGGCGTGACGGTCACCATTACTGGCCTCGCCACAAACGTAGTGACAAACACCAAAACGAACAATGCCGGTTACTACCGAGCGGAAGCTTTGGTGCCAGGCAGCTACCGTGCACATTTCGCAGCAAACGGGTTCACTTCCCTCGACATCACAGCTATCGAGGTACCGGCTGCGCAAGTGATCCGGGTTGACGCCAAGTTGAAGCTCGGGTCGATCAACGAAAAAGTAGAAGTCAAGGCCGAGTTGCCGATGCTGGAGACTGACGCAAGCAACTTCAGCAGCACTTTACAAACCAACATCATCCAGAGTGTTCCTTTGGCGGGACGGGATTTACAGCAATTAACCTTCTTGCTTCCGGGCGTTAACAATGTGGGTGGTCCTCCAGGAAGTAATTTTGGCTTTGACAGTTCGTACGGCACCTTCCCGGATCCGACCCACCTGATGGGCTCGGCGATTGCCGTAAACGGCGGGCAGAGTGGAGCCAATGCCTGGTATCTCGATGGCAATCTTAACGTGTCCAGCTTTGGGGAAAACATAGTGGTCAATCCCTCTCCTGACTCAGTGTCGGACTTTCAGGTCATCACCAATGCGTTCTCGGCCGAATACTCACACACCGGAGGCGGGGTCTTCAGCGTGGTCCTGAAGTCGGGAACCAATGCTTTCCACGGAGATATTTACGAATATCTTCGTAACAGCGCGACCAACGCCATCAACCCTTTTGACGAGAAGGGCGGCTTCGGCAAAAGCCTCGTGCAGTTCAACAATTTTGGGGGAACGTTAGCGGGCCCAGTCATTATCCCTCACGTTTACGACGGCAAGAACAAGACTTTTTTCTTCTTTTCTCTTGACGCCACGATTCTTCGCCAGAGCAGCAACAACGCTTTCACCGTTCCGACACCGCTGATGCGCCAGGGGGACTTCAGCGAGGACCCAAATGTCGTTTCCAACGGTATCTACGATCCCTACACAACTGTCGGTCCAGACTCGAACGGCCTGTTTGCGCGTCAACCATTTCTCAACGCCGACGGCAGCATGGCGACAAGCCTACCGGCCAATCGCTTGGACCCCACCGCGATGTTCTTCATCAATTCATTTCCCCTGCCCAACCATATGGACACGTTGGGTGGCTGTCCCTTGGCCGCGAGTGGCACCTACAGTATATGCAACAACTTCGAAGGCAGGGTGGGAAGCAGCCAGGATCCGATCAATCTTTCGATTAAAATTGACCATCAAACTGGCAAAGGTAAGTACTTTGCTGAATGGTTATTCAGTCCTAGCCAGTACCGCAATTATCAAGTGCCTTGGACTGGCCCTACCTTCCCTCAGGACAGCATTGGCTTTGGATCCCCTTACAATTTCGGCATTCGCAGCCAAATTATTACGCTCGGTCACACCTACACTTTCAGCCCTAAGCTCATCAACGACTTTCGCGTCAGCTTCAGCCGCCAATTCCTCTCTACCCTCGCGCATCCTTACCCCGATAGCATTACATCTCAGTCCCAGGTAGAGCAGCAGCTGGCACCGAGCCTTTTACCTACCAACCCTTATTTCCCAACCCCTAACATTGCTCTCCCTAGTACGCCTGGAGGCGGGTATCTTACTTTCGGTCCCACGCCTTGGGTCAACATTGCGACGGGATCGGAAGCTTACACGTTTATCGATAACGTGACCAGGATCATTGGCAAGCATACGCTGAAGATGGGCTTTCTTTACCGCTTGGAACATGCAAGCTATGAGAGCGGCTTTCCCACCACCTTGGATTTCTCCGGTTCATTGACGCAGAACTGGCTTTCGGGCCTCGGGGGCAATAGTTTCGCGCAATTCATGTTGGGAGCCGTTCCCGCTGACGGCAGTACGTTCGCCGGCCGTTTGCAACCGCCCTATATACGCTGGCGCTCGTGGGGCTTCTTTGCACAAGATGACTTCCACGTTAAGCCCAATCTCACCTTGAATCTGGGCTTGCGCTACGATCTCAATGGCTATTTCAGAACTCGTTATTACCCGATGGGGAATTTCTGCTTTACTTGCCTGAATCCCTTGACTGAGGTGAAGGGAGAAAACATTTATGAAGGGAGCCCTGGATTTCCTAATGGCGACATCTTCCCGGCCAACCACAACAGCATAGCGCCTCGCTTCAACTTTTCCTGGGCGCCGTCTGTCCTCCGCAAAACGGTCATCCGAGGCGGCTATGACATTTTCTATACGGACGCAATTGAAAATTTCAATGCACCCGGTCAGTCAGCTGCCAACGGATCCGGCTGGTCGCTGGGTGGGAGCTGGAACAAGAGCTTTTACCCGCAGTGTGCTGCATTTGCAGGGCCCTGTGTGGCGTTTCCCTTGAGCGACACCAGTACTAACAAGACAGATCTTTTGTTCCCATCCATCACGGGGTCGTTCCCAGCGCAGACTCGCGAAAACTTCCTGGGCGGTACTTACGCATTTGTCAAACCGACTCGTGATCCTATGGTGCAGAGTTACACACTGGAGCTTCAACATGAGTTTCCTGGCAGCGTGGCGGTCTCTCTGGCTTATGTGGGCACTCATGGAACCCACCTGTCGGGCAGCGGACCAAATGACTACTTGCTCAACTATGTCTCAACTCAGAACAAGCTCCAATACCAAACCCAACTTTTCAATAATTACCCTATTACGCAGTTCTATTCCGGCCAGACCGCCACACAGCTGGGTTTACTCAATGCAGATCCATTGAGCGGAACTCCGGCCACGCAACTGCCGCTGACAACTCTCCTGCTGCCTTACCCGTTCTTCCCTACGATTCCGACCAACGGCACGTTCAATGGTGGGACTACTTATAACGGAATGAACTTAAGGGTCCAAAAGCGGGCTTCCCATGGCCTGGACTTCATCGTTGCTTATACAGTCTCCAAGCAGCTGGATAATTGGTCCGTGGGCGGAGCAGGCGTCGAAGCAGTCGATCCGATTCATTACACTCGGACAGGAATTATCGGCGGCCGAGGCGGCCAATTGGAGAGCGCTTACGGTGGCCCGTGGACATTTCAGGATCCGGACAACCGGAATGTTGATCGCGCCATCGCGGTCGACGATATACCCCAACAATTTAACGTCGCCGCTACTTACGACCTCCCTGTAGGCACCGGCAAAGCCTTTCTGAACCGACGGGGAATATTAGGCGGCATTTTCGGAGGCTGGAAATTGAGTGGGAATTTCAACGCCCAAAAGGGCCTGCCACTGCCCATTTCATGCCCCTCCAGCACCCTCCAACAACTAAGCACCCCAGGTACTTCTTATGAGGAGTCGGGAGGCAGGTGCAACATGATCGGCGACCCCAATTTCAGCGGGCATCGCACCAAAGCCGAAAAGATTGCGGATTGGATCAATCCCGCTGCCTTCGAGCCCGCGTTCGGAAACGACCCAAATTTCTGGGCGAACTATGATCCAACCGACCCTCGGGCGTGGACTTTCGGAAATATGAAGCCGCGGACGGATGCCATTCGTGGTCCCGGATTCTGGAACCTTGATTCAACGTTGATGAAAGATTTCCACCTTGCGGAGAGCAGGTACGTCGAATTCCAGTGGCAAGTATTCAATGTTCTTAACCATCAAAATTTGGCGCTTCCCAATACAACATTCTGTTTACCACCCGGCCCGGGAGGCGAACAGGACCTGGTGCAACAAGCCGGATGCACGTTCGGGAAAATTACCGGTGTCCAGACCGACCCGCGGAACATGACGTTCGTGCTGAAGTTCTACTGGTGATTTGAGGCAGGACATTGAGCATTCCTTGCCTCGCGGGGAGTCCAAAGATTCTCTTCACCGGAGCCAGGCAAGGGATCTGGTTCTAAGCACTTCCAGTCAAATGATGCAAGGGCTTAGGCCATAGTTAGAGAAAGACTTATCGATGGGGCCGTGGAACTTGTCGGAAAGCTTGTAGCGTTTCGCATGACCATGCTGTCGCTGCGTAGGGTGGCCAGTTGTCCAGCATAATGAACACCAAATCGTGTCGGCCGCAGAAAGTCGTTGACACAAGAGGCTACCCCTAATATATGAGACACGGGCTCGCCCACTGCTTCGACAACAGGGTAGAACAACACTTGTGGTGATTGCCTGCTCATAGGCAGAAAAGAGGTTCTATGAAACATCTGCGAGGGGTTTTGACTTTGCTGTTTTCGCTTATCGTGACGGTAGGGCTTGCGCATTCACAAATGAGCAAGGTGAAGACCGTTTTTGTGGTCATGATGGAGAATCACAACCGGGAGGGGAACGACGCCGGTGCGTCCTTCAATGACCCGGACATGGACCACAATCCGCTCGCTCCGTACATCAACGGCACGCTGAAGAAAATAGCGGCTCAGCCGCTGCAATATTTCAATCCGCCGGGAAATCATCCCAGCCAGCCGAACTACTTGTGGCTGGAAGCCGGGACCAACTTCGGCCAGCTCGGTGATACTCAGCCCGGCCAGGTGCCTGGAATTACGCCCCACACGATGCATTTGGTAAGACTTCTACAAGACGCAGGTATTTCCTGGAAGGCGTACGCTGAACATGATTATGGTAGTTCTGAATTTCACGTGTGCCCGCTTGATTTCTCTTATGTGGACGTAAATCACTTAGCTCCTGTCTATTTCAATGACGTGAATGACGGATTGAATCCTGAGTCACCTGAATGTCTGGCGCACGTCGTACCCTTTAGCCATCTCGCTAAGGATCTGACCGCCCATACGACAGCACAATACAATCTGATCATTCCAAATCTGTGCCATCAGGGACATGAGGGGATAGCTTCGTGCGATCCGAGTGAGCCTGGGAGCAACACGCTACGCTCGGATCAATGGCTGAAAAAGAATCTGCGTGTCATTCAGGCCTCGAATGCGTACAAGGAAGGTGGCGCTCTGTTCGTAATCTGGGATGAAGCAGAAGATACCGACCAGTTCAGCGACGGACCGATTTTCGTTTTTCTGCTCTCACCACTTGCCAAAGGAGGGGGCAAGAGAGCTTACACCAACAGAATTCACTATGACCACAGCTCAACCCTGAAGACAATCGAGGAGATCTTTAACGTCACGCCTCTGCTAGGGGGCGCCGCCGACCCTAAGACACAGGATCTGAGCGACCTGTTTAAATCGGACGGCGCACGAAGATGACATGATGGTGTGACCGTGAACGCATTTCAGGTAGGTTTGACCTCTTGATCACGCGGTTGACTGGCTGTCTCCGCAATTTGTTGAATTCCGAGTAGGAGAACCAAGGAGGTTCCAATGAAGCGATCTTTTGGGTTGTCCTCAGGTTCGGCACGGTTCCGGCAGATTTGTCGGAGCCTGCTGTTCTTAACAATAGCGTGCGCGGTGTTCGCCGGTGCGGCGCAGTCGCAGGCACCACCCAACGCCGCTCAATCAAACAATGAGACCTCGGCGCAACCTACAATGCCGCCTTGGATTCGCGCAGCCAATGAAAGGGCGTTTGCAGCTCGGTCCGGGGCGAAGCCGGCGAACACTCCAGTTGGTAGTGACGCTTCTGCCGGTCCGGCCTTGGGCGTTGGTACCCCGCAGTGCAACGTAGCCGCTGACAAGTTCGTTAGTCCCCAGGGGGTCGCCGTCGACGCGTCGGGAGACCTGTATGTTACTGACAGTGCCCTGCAGCAAGTATTCAAGGTGACGCCAGAGGGGAAGCGGTCCATCGTGGGTAGCGGATTCATGGTTCCGCAAGCCGTCGCCGTAGACGGGGCCGGAAACGTGTATGTGGCCGACAGCCAAGCCGGAGTCATCTACAAAGTCACGCCTAGCGGAGTGCAGGTAACCGTGGGCAGTGGGTTTTACATGCCGATGAGCGTAGCCGTGGACGCGGCAGGTAACGTGTATGCCGCAGACCCTTGGAACGATTTCGTGGCCCAGATTACGCCCGATGGCACTCAAACCAGTTTGGGCGGTGGATACAATACTCCCGTAGGAGTCGCCGTCGACGCAGCCGGTAACGTGTACGTTGCGGACACCTACAGCGCGGCAGTATTCGAAATAGCCCCTGACGGAACTCAAACGACGCTAGGCAACGGGCTGGTTGCTCCGATGTACGTGGCTGTCGATCCTGCGGGCGACCTTTACGTCACGGACACCGGTACCAACTCGCTGGCCGAGATAACTTCTGACGGAACACTGACTACAGTCAGGCGCGGCTTGGATGTTCCGATAGGCGTAGCCTTGGACGCTTCGGGTGATCTCTATGTCGCCGATTCCTTCAGCGAAAGGGTCATCAAGGTCGAACCGTAAGGATTAAGGTGTGCAAGAAGAGCGTCCGCGACAAGTTCTCGTTACGCCTCTCGTTACGATCGTCACCGGAAAGGAGCTGCGCTGAGGACGGAACTAGGGGCGAGCAACACTCCGGTTCGAGGAAGCTGGCGATAAGCGCTGAGTAGTCCAGTGGGAAAAAGCACTTCTGGGGAAGTCGAGAGGGCCATAGCTCACAAAGCTCTGGCCCGAAAATTCCGAAAATAAGAAGAGCGTATGACTGGCCTTCGCGTTCTCCGTCTCCTCACTATGGTTTGGATCGCTCCGGCTTGTTGTAGCGCTTTTGGTGCGCAACCGATCGTCTGGGTCGTTCCAAGCTCTTTGCACCGGGTGGGGCCGACCGATGCTCCGGGTGTCGAAACCATCGTAGCGATCCGTGCGGCCCGAGGAGAATACAAACCGTTCCAAGTTGCGATTCAGGCGCCTAGCGGCGGACTCACTAACGTCAACTTTTCGGTTTCCAACTTGGTGGGCCCGCGAGGCGCAGTACTTTCTCGCACAAACCTGATCCTTTATCGGGAATGGTACATAACAGTTAAGCAACACAGCCCCACATACAACGGCCCGCCTAATCTTCCGATCACCCAGGTTCGGACCTTTCCTGATCCGCTCATTCCGTTTCTTGATCCCGCTACAGGTAAGCCGCCGGTGGAAGCCGTATTCAGAGCAGTTCCACTCGCCCTCTCTGCTGGTCACAACGCAGTCTGGGTCGATGTCTTTGTGCCGCGGGGCACGACGGCGGGCCATTACCGGGGCACCTATACCGTAACCAGCGATCAGGGCGTTTTCATAGGCCACATTTGTATGGAGGTGTGGGGATTCACTCTGCCGCTCGAACCATCCCTCAAGTCAAGTTTCAACGGTGGTGGGACAACAGTGCAGGGTGTTAACGAAGAACTGCTCAGAAACAGGATAATGCCGGATACGGTCGATCCGGCGAACGAAAAACAATTGATGAATCGTTATGGCCTCAACGCTACGGACCTCGGCTTCTTCAGTGGAGTTTCCTATGGCCAGTGCGATCTGTCCGAGCGTCCTTCCCTGGCAGAGATAGAAAGTGCCAAGGCGACCCACCAGCCTGATTTGTATCTATATGACGAAACCGCCGACCCGGAGAGTAGCTGCACGAGCCCGGCATTTTACCGTTCGGTGATCGCCTGGGCACAGAACTTGCATCGAGCCGGCGTCGATAACCTGGTAACTCAGGAACCGGTGCCCCAACTCTACGTTGACGGCTTGGGGACCGGCAGGTCCGCCGTCGATATCTGGACGATGCTCCCGCTCGCCTATAACGACGCTCAGTCCTTTTCACCTCCCCGAGTGACCTACGTCCTGCAAAAGGGAGACAAAGTATGGTCGTATAACGACCTGGTGCAAGACTCCTACTCCCCGAAGTGGGAACTGGATTTCCTGCCCATCAACTATCGCATCCAGGCAGGTTTTATCAGCCAGAGCCTGGGATTAACCGGACTCCTCTATTGGAGCGTAGACGACTGGTCTGCAGACCCGTGGAAAAACCCGCAAGGCGGGCAGAACCCGGATTACCCCGGAGAAGGCGTGCTGGTCTATCCAGGAGGGCCTGCGGGTCTCAAGGGTGTGGCTCCGTCTATGCGGCTCAAATATTTGCGGGATGGGGTTGAGGACTACGAATATGTGCAGTTGCTCAAGAATTGCGGCCAGGCTGCATTTGCATTGGCCGAGGCCGAAAGGGTCGGGCCTGACTGGACCCACTGGACCAGAGACGCAGGCTTGTTGGAATCGATTCGTGAGGAATTGGGAAGTCAGATCGCGGCCACCCATTGCGCGCCCTGACTGGAGAATGAAATGGCAAACCTCCCCTCTCTTCCCGCCCTAGATGCCAGAAGCTCTCCAGCCGTGGGGCCGGAGACTCAGCGAATGCCTGCCCCTGCAGCCTCTGAGCGGTTAGGTTCGCTCGACGCCTTCCGTGGTTTCGTGATGCTTTGGATTATCGGCGGCGACGGGTTAATGGCAGGCTTAGCGGCCCTGGGGCACAATCGAGTCATCGACGCTGTCGTTTACGAGCTAAACCACAGTCCTTGGCAGGGACTGCGCTTTTACGACTGTATTTGGCCTTCCTTCATGCTGATGGTCGGAGTCTCAGTATCCCTCTCGTTTGCCAAGCGCTCCCTTACACAAACTCGTCAACAACAATTGGCCCACGCCGCAAAGCGCGCGCTCGTGCTTTTCTTGCTGGGCTCGGTGCGCGAATCGGTATTGCTTGGTTCACCTTACTTAATCGAATTGAGCAGCGCCTTGCAGCCCATAGCGATTGCCTACTTCGTGGCTGTTTTGATAGCCCACAAGTCTTGGAGATTCCAGGCGGGGCTTGGCGCCGGAATCCTAGCTGCCTATGCGCTCGTCCTGGCATTCATCCGGGCTCCCGGCATAGCGGCGGGCAGCTATGGGTTCAACCACAACCTGGTTCACTGGGTAGATATTGCTTGGCTCGGCCAAGCTCACTGGGACCGCTGGCCTTATGCAGACGAGGGCTGGGGGACGGTGCTCAGCACGATTCCCACCATCTCAACCACGCTGCTAGGCTTGCTCATTGGCGAGCTATTCATGAGCGCACGGTCGAAGAAAAGCAAGGCCAAGTTCATCGGCGGTATAGGACTTGGGTGCTTGGCGATTGGTTATGGAACAAGCTTTGTTGTGCCGGTGGTCATGAAGATGTGGACTGCTTCGTACGGTCTCATGTCTGCTGGTTGTGCGTGTCTCATGCTGCTGTTTTTCTATTGGGTTATTGACATCCGCGGGTATCGGAAATGGGCCTTTCCTTTGACCGTCATCGGGATGAATGCCATTTTCATTTACATCTTCACCAGCCTGATTCACCTTGATGCAATCGTCGACGTTTTTACTCGGGAGGTCGCGCGGTTCTTGCCGACCTCCGAAATGCTCTTCCAACAGGTCGCGGTTCTCGTGGTTGAATGGTGCATCCTGTTCTGGATGTACAAACGGAAGATTTTTCTTAAAGCTTAGAGAAGTCTGCCACAACCCTGTGACTGCGGTAGTAATACGAACCGAGTCCAGACAGCTTCTGTCTTCGAACGAGAAATGAGAATGAAAATCACCTTTTACGGTTCTTTTGTCCTGCTGAGCGCTCTCATCCTGTCGCCGTGGAACGGGATTGCCCGGGCACAGGATTCCATGCTGGCCAGCACACCGCCTATGGGATGGAACAGCTGGAATCATTTTGCATGCGAAGTGAGCGACGCCGTGGTGCGGGCTCAGGCTGATGCCATCGTTACCAGTGGCATGAAGTCCGTTGGATATGTATACATCCTCATCGACGATTGCTGGCAAGGAACTCGGGACGCTGCAGGATACATTCGTCCCAACGCAAAGTTTCCTGACATGAAAGCGCTGGCCAACTATGTCCACAGCAAAGGCCTAAAGATTGGCATCTATTCGTCGCCTGGTCCGAAAACCTGCGAGGGTTACACGGGAAGTTATGGTCATGAGGAGCAGGATGCCCAAACTTACGCCGACTGGGGAATGGACTATTTGAAGTATGACTTGTGCAGCTATGACGGAATGGGCGATCAGGTTGCCGCGTACAAGAAAATGGGTGATGCGCTCAAGAGAACCGGTCGGCCTATAGTTTTTGCCCTTTGCCAATACGGAATGCAAAAAGGCTGGCAGTGGGGTGCGTCCGTGGGCGGCAATCTGTGGCGCACAGATGATGATATTCGCGACGACTATTACACCATGGCGGAACTTGGATTCGGGCAGAACGGTCTTGAGCAGTTCGCCGGCCCGGGGCACTGGAACGATCCGGATATGCTTGAGGTGGGTAACGGTGGGATGACAACCGACGAGTATCGGACACACATGAGTTTGTGGTGCATCCTGGCGGCTCCGCTTATTACCGGTAACAATCTGGCCGCCATGGATGATGAGACGCGGGCTATTCTCACAAACCCGGAGATCATCGCGATTGACCAAGATCCCCTCGGAATCCAGGGGCGCCGGATCAGGCAAGAAGGACCCTTAGAGGTTTGGATGAAGCCTCTCAAAGATGGAAGCATTGCGGTGGGCCTATTTAATCGAGGATGGGGAGCAATGCCGGTGAGCGTGAACTTTCGTGATGTTGGTCTTGGCAACTCGGCAGTTGTGCGGGATCTCTGGGCAAAGAAAGATCTGGGGGCATTCCAAGAGACCTACAGCGCGGTTGTTCCGCAGCATGGAGTCGTCCTGATCCAGGTGAAGCGAGGTACCTAAATTTCATGGCTGTCAGAGTTCAAACCAAACAGCACAGGGTATGTGCCGACTTAGGACCGCGAGCTTTTGTGTGGTCACTTTGTACCGTGGTGTTGGCGTGCCTTTTCCTTAACCCCGCATGGGCAAGCGACGGACATAATGTGCTCCTGCCTCAACCTCAGCAGATACGCTATGGCCCGCATCGAGTTCGAATACGAGGGCTCGGTATCCGGTTAACAGCGGATCCTGCCATTGAGGATCGCTTCGCTGCGGAGCAGTTGTCGAGCTGCCTTTCCGATGCCGCGAAGGAACCTGTTCGTGTTTCTCAGGGCGAGACAGGGAGCACGCCGATTGTGTTTAAACGGACTGGAGAGGTCGCTGCGTTACCGCTTCCCGGGGAACATCCCGGACCGACGTCTCGCGAAGCCTACAGTTTGAAGGTCACTCCCGATAGAACTGAAGTCCAAGCGGTGTCATCGGCCGGCTTGTTCTACGGAGCACAAACTCTATGCCAGTTGATCGAAGGAGATGCGGCTGATGCGGTGCTCCCGGAAGTGGAAATTCATGACTGGCCATCGCTGGCGTACCGGGGAACCATGGTGGACATGAGTCACGGACCTCTGCCTACCGAGGCTGAGATCAAGCGGCAACTGGACTTCCTTGCCCGTTGGAAGGCTAACCAGTATTACCTTTATAGTGAAGCCAGTATTGAATTGGAAGGATATCCGCTACTCAATCCCGAAGGCCGTCTCTCCAAGGATGAAGTGCGGAGGATCATCGCTTACGGCCGTGAGCGTCACATTGACGTCATCCCCAATCTGGAGCTCTATGCTCACCTACACGACCTCTTTCGAGTGGAAGAATACTCCCAACTCTCAGACCTGCCGCACGGAGTCGAGTTCAACCCGAGCGACCCCGGCGTAATCGCTTTGTTGAGTAATTGGATTGGCCAGTTGGCCGATCTATTTCCGAGTCCATTCGTCTGTATCGGATTCGACGAGACTTTCCAAATCGAGATGGCCGTCAAGCAACAGGGTGCGTCCGCTTCGGCAACCCGATTGTTTGTTAAGCAGCTCACCGATGTCACCCGGCTTTTTCAGCAACACGGTAAGCAGGTGATGGCTTGGGCCGACATCATGGTCAGGTATCCGGAGATCGTTGCGGACCTGCCACCCGGCCTCATCGCGGTCGCTTGGTATTACACGGCTGATTCTGATGACAAGGAGTACAAGCACTGGCTGGGGCCTCTGGTGGCAAAGGGTGTGCCACATTTTGTGCAACCGGGTGTGACCAGTTGGTCCCAGATTGCCCCCGACTTTGACACAAGTTTTGAGAATATCGACACCTTCCTCGCAGCTGGGCGAAAGTCGAACGCGCTCGGCGTCATCAACTCCATCTGGGCGGACGATGGCCAGATCTTGCTGCGCATGTCGCTGCCGGGGATGGCTTATGGAGCCGCTGCGGCGTGGCAATCCACGCTTATAGATCGGCCGCATTTTTTCTCGAATTACGCGCGGATCATGTACCCGGCAGGTATTTCCAGGGATGTTGCCACGGCACTCGAAAAGCTTTCTCAGTCTGAAACCGAATTGCAAAAAGTCCTCGGGCCGGCCACGCAATCTGCCTTGTGGGAAGATCCTTTTTTCCCAACCTACCTCAAGGGCCTGGTGCCGAATCAAGGAAACTTGCGGCAGACCCGTCTACTGGCTGAAGAGGCTGAGACTCATCTCTACCATGCTTTAGCCTCCGGGGCCGACCCCACGACGTTAAACAGCCTTTTGGTCGGGGCCCGATTGCTCGACTATGCAGGGCAGAAGTTTCAAACGCCCCCAGAACTTATAGAGTTGTGGGGACGAATTGGTACCACGCGTCCAGATCCCGACAAGTGGTGGAACGAGTGGGAGTCCCAGGTCGTTTACCAGGATCACTCCCACATCGTAGACCTGATCGACGCTATTACGGAACTGCGCCCACTTTACCGTGCGGAGTGGATGGATGAGTATTCTCCCTACCGCCTCGCTTCGGCACTGGGGAGATGGGATGCTGAATACGAATATTGGCGAAGACTCCAACAGCGATTGCAGCAGTTCTCGGACAGCTCGCACGAAGGGGATGTCCTGCCTCCGCTGGAGAAGCTCGCCCAGGAGCCCTAATGATGACTCTTCACAACAGTGACAAGGTTCTCGACACCCAAGTTGCTTCCCCTAGTCCGTCTCCGGATGAATTCTGTCACCAGGCCGGAATGGACACGGACGGCTCCGGTGCCTATGCAAAGTCCGCCCAGATTCTAAATCACAATCGGCGCTTCATACCCGGCGGCGTCGTCTCAGTGAACCGGGCCGTTCAACCGGAGATCGTCTTCGTCAAAGGTCAAGGCGCGCATATCTGGGACGCGGACGGAAACCAGTACATTGATTATCATGCAGCGTTTGCTCCTCACTTCTTAGGGCACAACGATCCCTACGTCACCGACGCAGTCATTTCCGTGCTGCAGAACGGGGCTAGCCTTTACGGCTCTGGAACGACAGAGTTGGAGGGGCATCTTGCGGAACTCATCTGCCGGCATATACCAGCCGTAGAATCGGTTCAGTTCTTGAATACTGGCAGCGAAGCTACCTACCAGGCGATTCGTTTAGCTCGCGCGGTCACGGGCAGGGATCACATCGTCGTTATGCAGGGCGGCTACAACGGGTGGCATGACGACGTCTCCTGTAATTTAATGACGCCGCTTGACGTGATCGGGCCGAGACTTTCTCCCGGTGAATACCCTTACATTCCGATTAGTGCGGGAATCCCGCGCGAACATCAACAACTTGTTCACCCTATTAACTTCAACGATCTTGAGTCAGTGGAGTATGTCTGCCAGAAATATCCCACGGCGGCCCTCATCACGGAGCCGATTCTGCAAAATATCGGAATCATCAAACCTTCAACTGGATATCTGCAAGGACTGCGGCGATTAGCTGATCGGTGGGGCTTTGTCCTCATTATTGATGAGGTGAAGACTGGGTTCCGCCATGGGATCGGCGGCTATGCAAAGATTGCCGGCGTGACGCCTGACTTAGTCGTTTTTGGCAAGGCTATGGCTAACGGCTACCCTATCGCCGCGCTCGGAGGCAAGAAGAAGTTGATGGATTGGTTCGTCCATCCCGACCCTTCGAAACGGGTACTTTTGGCCGGTACGTACAATGCGCACCCTGTTCCTACCGCAGCCGCCATTGCCACGATCGAGCGCCTGCTGATGAATGATGGGGAAGTCTATCGCCATGTGGAATCGTTAGGGCGCAAAATGCAGGAAGGTTTGGAGAAAATCCTCTGTGCCTTGGGTTGTGAGGCAGTAGTAGCCAGGCAAGGTTCTGCGTTCTGTATCTATTTCATGGACCATTGCCCAAGAGATTGGCACGACCTGGCGGGCCACCACGATTTCGGTTTTGATGAAGAGCTGCGCAAGAAGCTCATCCAGCGTGGCACTTACTTCTTCCCGGTTGCCGCAAAGCAATGTTCTATTTCCTTCGCCCACACCATAGCAGACATCGAAGCCACGTTGGAGCAAATCCACAAACAGTTAAGTGCAATGTCGAGGTGAGGAACCCCATGCGCTCCTGGTTACTTCTATTCAGCTGTAATTTCATGTGGGCACTGCAGTTTACGTGCATCAAATTGGTTCAGGATCAGGTTGGCTCCCTGTTCACTGTCTGGGGTCCAATGACCCTGGCTACGATAATGCTCTATCCGCTTATTAGGTTGGAGGCGAAAGGTGTCAGGAGAACCGACAGGCGAAGCAGCGACATTCTGATTTTCCTGTTGCTCGCTGTAGTCGGGGTGTTTCCCGGACAAGTGCTTATCACCTGGGGCACCCGCATGTCGCTCGCTAGTAATGCCGCTTTGCTCATGTTGACCCTGCCGGTGTCCACCGCGTTTCTGGCGTTTCTCTTTCTGCATGAAAAAATGACAACTATCCGGTGGGTCAGTTTCGGCCTGGCAATCATCGGCGTCATAATGTGCTCCGATATCGATTTCCGAACCCTTAACTTTGGCAAGGGCTATCTGTACGGGAATGTGCTGATTTTCTTAGGTACTCTGGGCAGTGCCTTCTATAACTCTTACGGCAAGAAGATATTGGAGCGCTACTCGCCGACAGAAATGTTATTTTTCACTTACCTGGCGATGTTTGTTGTTATGACTCCGTTGACGATGGCCCAGGAACCCAAAGTGTTCGCGAACATTCCTCATTTCTTGCTCCGAACATGGATTGGACTGGCCCTGCTCACGTTCTTCCATAATTATCTGTCAATGGTTCTCTTTCTCAAGGCTCTCAAACAGCTCGATGCGATTCAGGCCGCGCTGTCGAACTATTTGATTACGTTCTTTGGGATTCCGATCGCGGCCATCTGGCTAAAGGAGAAACTAACTTCACTGGCGATCATTGGTGGAGTCCTGATTTTGGGCAGCACATTACTGATTACTGCCTGGGAAAACAGACAATCCCGAAGGTCCGCCTCAGTATCAGCGCCACAATGAGGGCGGGTCAGGATGGCGGGGGAAAACGCCGTGGACAATCCAAGTCCGGAACGTCCGATTGAACCCTCATGGCTGCCTTCGGTACTTGGCCCGCGGACCGACTTCGCTGAGATCGATAGGTTTGAAGCCGATCTTCAGCGCGGGTGACTCGGGTTGAAGGGAGAAGTTGCCCTTCTGGAGATCGACGAAGAGTGGGTCTGCAACAATCGAGTGGACGTCCTGGCCGTTCTTCTGCCATTCCTCGAAACTCAGGTCGCCGAATCGAATTGCCGAACCGCCTCCGCTTCCGGCGTAGAAGTAAAGATTATTGTCAAAAAGGAAGTTATTATCCTTCCACTCCTGATCGAGCAGCGTCCCGCTGTCCCACACGAAAATGTTGTGCTCAACGTCGAAGCTGTGGCCCGCTTCCTCGTCGGTCCGCCGAAGCTGTGAGCCTTGGCCCAGAGCAAAGATGTTATTGCGAACGACGTTGTTTTGGCCGTAGTGCTGATGAAAGCCTGCATCCTGGGTGCGAAAGACTAGGTTGTTTTCGATAACAATCTCACTGCTTCCCTCGTCGGTATAAATGCCCCAGCCGCCATAAGAAGCATCCGGGCGGGTCACGTCATGGCAAAAGTTATTGCGCACCACGGTTCCCGGCTGCACGCCCAGCAAGTACACACACCCCAAATCAGCCATGACTCCGCGGCCGATATCGTGAATGTGGTTGAATTCGATGACGTTCGAATGTGCGGCCGTGGGCAGATAGCCCCAAGTCCAGCCTACGCCGATTCCGCTATGGTAAACGTTGGAAATCTCGTTATGGGCAATCGTATTGCCGCTGCTCTGGCCAACCCATACCGCGTCCGCTCCCGGGTCAACCGCACCTACATCGTGGATGCGATTATCGGAGACGATGTTTCCGCTGGTCGCTTCATCGGTATTATTGGGGTCCTTAGGCTCGCCAATCTTCACTGCTCCAGCGCCAAGATCCGCCATTTCGTTTCCCACAATGCGATTCCCCCTGCAAGCCTTGCCCAACTCAATAGCGAACTGACCGAGGTGCTTGAAAACAGAGTCCTCAATCACGATGGAAGTAGCATCCGAGGCCTCCAGCGCTGCCGGAAGGGTAAATCCTGCTTGAACGTCTACGTAACCATCCGGTGGCATCGACCAATCTGCGTAGCTCAGCGTGAACCCCTGGAGGCGAATGTCATGAACCGGATTAAACTCGAACGCTATGCCGGCTGGGCGGGCGTCGCCCCATGTGCCTCCTGCAAAGCGCACGAGCTCGGTCAGCATCGGGGCGATCACTTCGGCTCGCTTCATGTCCTCCCCGGGCATCGGCCAGTAATAGAGCTTGCCCGATCGACGATCCAGGTACCATTCCCCCGGTGAATCGAGTGCGTCGAAAGTGTTCTCGATCCAGTAGCGCGCGCCTTGTTCCTCCACGTAGGGTGCCTTGTCTCCTGACAAGCTTACCGTTCTCGCACTCATGTTCACCTCGGCGATATGCTTGCGCAGAACCATCCATGCCTGGAGCAGGACAATCTCCGCATCTTGACCGGCCCATTCCGGCCTGATCTCATGGTCACGAAACTTGAACATCGCCGGTTTCTCCTGCATCATCTTGCCCTCGATGCGAAAGAATCCAGTACTTGGCGTGCGTGCGCGCTGCCGCCGCTGTCCGTTCACGAAGAGCTGGTGCGGATACCATCTTCCCTCCCTGACGCCAGGCACGTCAGCTTGCCACAGCTCTCCTTTAGCGATTGTTTTCCATCCTGTAATCTGTCTGCCTCCGCTCAACAGCGGCGTCTCCCCGCGATAGGCTGTATAGGAGATCGGCGTTTTCTCCGTGCCAGAATCGGCGACAGTGAACACCAGCGGTTCAGAAAGAGTGTAAGTCCCGCCACGCACGTAAACGGTCACAGGCCGCGTGAAAGGCCCCTGCGACTTGAGTTTCCGGATGGCGTCCCGAGCGGCTGCAAGACTGGCGAAGGGCCCGTCCGAGTGCTGGGCGTTCGGCTGAGCCAGTTTCCCCGACCAGGCGTCATTGCCTTCCGTGGAAACGTACATCACGGTCCCGCCATCGGATGGTGTTGGCTGCTGAACAGTTTGTCCGCTCGCCGCAGCCGCCAGCACGAGTAGATTCAACAAGCACCCCCTCAGTACTCGAAGCCAGAACATATTTCCTCTCCTCCATATTCGAAACGATTCCATGGGCTTGTTGACCTGGTGCAGCTTTTGCCCCGCGACGTCCATCCCGCCAATTTGAACGCGAGAAGCTTCCGCTGGCGGGAGAAATGTCGCCCGTAATGTGCTTGGCGACGGCGGAAGCATCCTTCGTTTGCTGAATCTCCATGCCCCCACATGAGTGGACTATGGGGACACAAACGTTCCGGTCAGATCCTGCCCATCGCTCTGCCACCTTGCCGGATCCACCTTCACCTTGGACCACGAGAAGTAAACGTTGCCAAGAGCAGGGAGATGATAAGTGTTATGCACATACAGATTGTTGCCGCTGAAGGAGCTGTTAACCCCGGTGTCGTCATCTAGTCCGGCAATTTCGCCGAGGCCATCACCGGCAGTCTCCGTCGAATTGTTGTCGTGAATTAACGTGTCGTGCACTTGATGAGATGGGCCGCTGGCCCCCAGGTTGGGACAAACTTGAGTTCCATCCGGGTACGTGGAGTTGCCGTGAAACGAGCAGGTGTCGTCTCGTACCTGCTGCAACATACCAATCCCGTTCACCGAGGAAGAGAGCGTATTTCCATACACAGTCACATGCGGTGAAGCCGAAATGATGATATCCGCGCCCGCATAGAAGCCGTTATTCCCCGCGGCAGGACCGTTGTTGCTTAAAGTATTATTCTTGATAACCGCCAGGTCGCTGATCTCGTAAAAGATCCCCACCCCACTGCCGTTATATTTGTTATTCGCGACCGTGTTGCTCTCGAAGGTTACGTTGTAGCAGTTAATATCGCACCACAAGCCGGGACCGTAATTGTCGTGGACATTGTTGCCCTTTACCAGTAGATTCTGGATTTCCGGAGCCCCTCCAAACTTCGCGCCGCCCGATTCCCATTCGGGATTAAAACCCGCGGTGTTGTTGAAAGCGATCTCGTTGTTGGACACCGTTAGGTTGTCACCGTAGCCCTCAATTCCTTCCTGCCCATTGTGATGAACATAGTTGCCTGCGATCGTGGAGCCGCCTGTTCCGGACGCGTGCGGAAAAGATGTGATCCCCACCCCGTGGCTGTAACGCACTTCGTTGTTCTCAATGGTCCATCCCGGCCCGCTGGAATATTCGGCGTCAATGGCGCCAAACTGGGCGGAGGACGCCACTTTTTCTACCACAAAGCCTTGCACCGCAACTCCGCTGGAGGCAGAGCGGATAACGTTTGGTGCATACGCCTGTTCGACCGTGTGACCTGTGGGGTTATCGCGCAGGTAGATCTGGCCCCCGTTCGCGCCGAACTGTTCATAGAATTTTCCCAGCCCTAAAGCGGACGGGCTGAGTACGCGGGTTAAGGGGAGGTTGTCCAGGTAAACGTCCTGCTCAATTGTGCAGCCCTTAACGATGCATTCCTTATCCGCCGTGGCTGTTTGCGGCAGATTCCCAGCCGCGACCCAATTCGAGCCGGACTTCACAAACGCGGAAATTACTTTCGCTCCGTTCAGGGTTGCCGCCCGCGCCTGGACCGCCATGAGTCGCTGATTGTTCTTGGGTTGCAGAGGCGTAGCGATGCGATACGTTCCTTTCGCGAAGCAGAACGTGGTTCCCGCAGGGTGGGTGTTAAGCGCTATCTGAATGTTGGCATTGCTCGTGCCGCCGGCGATCTGAACTCCCGTACAGCTCTGCGCGCATGCGGGAAGGGCAGCACTCCACCATAAAAAGAGAGCCCCCAACGCCACAAGCGGGGCACGCCTACTGCGCGCGACGTGTTTCATACCCACAACCTTTCGAACTTGCGTTCAGTGAATGAGTTATCGCTCTGCTTGGGAGAGCCTCCATACCGCGAGGCCGAACTGCGGGCCCGCCTGCGGTGCCCTCGCCACCCCGACTTCCAAGAAACCCACTAGGCAGGATCTGTGATGTAGATTCTCACAACGACCTGGCTTTACGGGGAAAGGTTACGGTCCGGCTGGCCCCAGCCCGAAGATCGATTCGCGGACAATCAACCAGGTAATTCTGCCCCAGAATCCGCTTTGCCTCCGTGGAGTCTTCACACATGACTTTCACGGAAGCATCAAAGGAAGTGGGATTGGTGAGCGTCAGGATGAGTTCTTTTCCCTTTTGCTCGCAAAGCGCAACATCAATGTGGTCGATGGCACAGAAAAAACCGGTATCCGGTTGCACATAGAGGCCGGGAACCTCGACGTAGGTCAACATGTTTGAGACCTCAGGCCATGTAGACTGATAGAAAATCTCACCAATCGGCTCGAGCCAGTCGCTCAACTGCACGCGCTCATTGATCCAACCCGCTGGCATCTTCCCGATGGGACGATCCGAACGCGAAAGATACTGTGTCAGGTTGTGGGCCAATTCCTGGATCATTTCCAGGTAGAGTTTACGGCCGGTGTACCGATACAGCTTAAAAAGCGAGTTTCCGGAAAGAGTGCAAATCCCCGGAGCACCATGCTTGTTCTGGGCGTTGGCAAAGACGGCGCCGGCGGAATGCATGTTCAGCCTGCCAAAGAGCGACTGCGGTGGAAATTCGAAATCATAGGAAACCATCCAGGTCGCGCACTGATGCGCCATTTCCGTGGCACGTCGCAGCCACTTCTGCTCGCCCGAGACCTCATATAAGACCACAAACGATTCGAGTAAGCCGAAAGAGGATTCGCTGTCCGGACACTGGCAGGCTTCGCCAGGCCCACCTGTAGATAGCCCTCGGCTTACGTAATGCTCGTAGTAGGAATCGGCGGCGGCGGCCGCTACGCGCAGGTACTCTGCTTCCTTGAAGTACCCCGAAGCGAGCGCCAAACCAGCCGGAGCAATGCCAGCAGCGGTGGAACCGCCGACGATTACATCCCCGGTATCGATGTCCACGAACTGACCGAACTGCCCGAACTTGGTCCATGTCCGCGCAAACGCATCCGCGCACCGGCGAGTTCCTTCCATCCACGCGGGCGAGGGCTTCGGGCCGTCGGATTGCCCATCCAGGAGCAGGAACTGCTTCACCATGAAATAAAGCGAATCAGCGCTCTTGCGCGTCATGACCCACTTCGTTGCGTGGGGCTTCTCAAATCCGTCGCTGTACCACTTCCCTTCATGTTCGACACCGCGAAGATAACCGGAGGTCCCTGTACCGGATGAAAACACGAAATCAAAACTCTTGAACACACGTTCGCGGGAGATGTCATCCCCCTCAATCAAGAGCGGGTAGGTAGCCATGAGTCCGCCCGTCCAGCCCGGCTGCCAGTCCTCATATCGGTCCGTCCGCATGCCCACGGCATAGTAGCCAGGGTCATCCACCCAGTTGTAGCGGTACTTCTCTTCTTGAATCTTCCAGGCGGCGGAAAATGGTAACTGGTGATAAAGCTTGACACTGCCCGACAAATCCTTGCGGATCTCGACAAAGCGGTCAAACAGGTCTTGAATCTTCGCACAAGGAAACGAATAGATTCGACAACGGAGGCGGACTTCGTCACCAGGCTGAAAATCGGACCCTCGGTCATCCGAAGGCTGTTTTGTGGTGCACAGATGATACTTGTACTTTTCCCTGACATGAGGTGCGGTCAGGGTGATGGAAGCGTGATCGCGGCTGGAACTCTCTTCAATGCCCAGTCCGGTGTCGCCCAAGCGCGTACTCTGATCCGTGAGCAACCAGACGCCGTGCTTAGAATCGGGAGCATAAAATCCGATCGCAGGTGTGGACATATCCCCGCTTAGGAGCTGAACTTTCGAAGGACCCGCAGCAAGGTTGAGCCGTGGCACGTCGGAGATAATCGTCGGCACATTCGGACCGATGTCTCTGGGATCGGTCAGGAGCGGGGGATAGTCCAGATGCCGTGATTCAAACCGGTTGCCGTTGTACAATGCGGCAGGAATCAAGACATAGTTGTCGGTTGACCAGCGATCCACGGTGAGCACGACGCCAACGCTGTGATTCTTCGGCGATCCTTGACCCACTTTGAAATTCAGCACCAAATCGATGGCGTCCGGCCGGTCCGGCACCGGTGCCACCTTGTAATCGCAAACCCATTCGGCGCCGGCGAACTTGAGCGAGAGCGGACCAGACCCGTTCCCCGCCAGAGGCCACGTAGCTTGGTCGATGAGCTGGTTACGATCGTAGCGTGCCAGCCGAACCTGAACCCCGTTCGCAGAACTCTCGCGAGAGGCTGCGGCCATCGCTCCCGAAGGCTGTAGAGCCCCCGCCAGCAGTGTTATTCCGCCAAAGGACAAGCCAAAGAAATCTCTTCGCGACACTTCCTGATTCATAGATACTCGAACTCTGTGACGACAACTTTAGCACCGGTTACTCGGGGCTCCACTGGAATCGGTAACTGTGCCCCGAATCTCGCCCGTGTTGCGGTTCTGGGCGAAAAGTGAAGCAGTAAGCAATAGAGCCTCGCTACGTAATCGCTTGCGTTAGCGTTAAGGGTGGATAACTATCACACTCAGAAGAGCACTGTCAATCACAATAAGGATACCGAACCGAAACGAAGGCTCCCTGATGGGAACTGTATGAGTCGAGAGGCTCACGCACAGTTCTGCGGGCGCCTCGGGGTAAGACTCCCTGAGGCGACTTACCGGGTGATCACCTGTAAATCGGCAGCAGAGGCACAGTCTGCCCTGCACCAGGCGATCCGAAAGCGCGGACATCTCGGCAATATGCCCCGGCTGGACCGCGTTGATGCGCACACCATTACCGGCCATTGCAGGCGTTAACTTTAATGACTAAACTCAGTGTATGACCGTTCGATTGAAGGACATCGCCAAGGATCTGGGTCTGTCCGTGGTGACTATCTCCAAAGTTTTGCGCCATCACGACGATATCGGGGACGAAACCCGGGAACGAGTGCTAGCGCGCGTTAAGGAGCTGAACTACCGTCCTAATCTGGCAGCACGCAGCTTGGTGACCGGGCGTAGTTACCTGATAGGCTTGGTCGTGCCTGACCTTTTGCACCCCTTCTTCGCCGAGGTCGCGAAGGCGCTCTCAACTGCGTTGAGAAAGAAGGGATACTCGCTCATCATCTCGTCTTCGGAAGAGGACCCGGAACTGGAAGAGCAACAAATCGATCATTTATTGGGGCGGCAGCTCGATGCCCTGATCATCGCGTCTTCGCGTAAGACAGGTGAGCCGCCCCACCGCGTTGAGAACCAAGTCACGCCCTATATTTTAATCGACAGGGAGTTTGTGGGTTTCCCGGCTAGCTTTGTTGGCATCGACGACGAGGCTGCCGGCATCCTCGCAACCGACCATCTGATTGCAGTGGGGTGTGAGCGCATCGCTCACATTCGCGGCCCGGAAATTAGCCCTGGCATTCGACGCTTTGAAGGGTACAAGAAATCTCTGGCGCAGCACGGCATGCAGTTTCATGCCGAATACGTTGTCGCTGAGCGGACGGCCGATGTCCAGAGCCGCCAGCAAGGAGCGGAAGGCATGAGGCGCCTGTTGAGCGTACAACCTCCGCCCGACGGCGTATTTTGTTATAACGACCCGATGGCAATGGGAGCTATCGACACAACTCTAGAAGCAGGATTAAATGTACCCAGGGACATTGCAATCATTGGCTGCGGCAATCTTCACTACGATGACTCGCTGCGTGTCCCACTCTCTAGCATTGACCAGCAAAGTCAGCAGATAGGGGAAAGATCCGCCCGCCTTGCTCTGAGCATCATTGCGGCGAAAACACCTCCCCGCAGGAGGCGCATCATACTGGATCCATCGCTTGTGGTCCGCGCTTCCACTGCTAGAACCGACAAGGCGCGCCTTCCTCCGGAAACAACCCGCACTACGTCGGAATAGAGAATCAGCGCCCCTGTGCGCTGATACCCGGCTTGTGCCTTGCCAGCCGATGACTTGTTCGACCTGCTGCTGGCAGGCACAAAAGACAAGGTGTCCTGAAAAAAGTGGATGACAGTACGGCGGTGAATGGTTTCGGGACTCGCCTTGCGGCAGTCCCGGCTCTGCCCCGAGCCACTGGACCCAGGCAGCGAAAAAAAGAAAAAATAGGGGCTGAGCCGAAAATTTCATGTAGCAATCGTTTACTGTATCGAATAAGATTGAGCAAGCGCGGCTAAGACTACGGCATGGACCCGAACCCCAGAAGCCTGAGAGGGGCGCTCAGGTCTGTGGAGGATAATTGTAGCGCTCAAGCTCGATGCCAAGAAGCCGCGTCGCATCGATTATTGGAGAAATGACATGCATGAGGAGTTGGTAGTTGTTACCGGGGCGGGCGGTTTCATAGCGGGAGCACTGGTTGCCTCGCTTCGCCAACAGGACTACAAGCGCATTCGCGCAGTCGACGTTAAACCGTTGGACCATTGGTATCAGCATTTCGATGACGTCGAAAATCTCTCCTTGGACCTGAATATCAAGGAGAACTGCGAAAAGGCGGTACGGGACGCCTGCGATGTCTACAACTTGGCGGCGAACATGGGCGGCATGGGGTTCATCGAGAAGAACAAGGCCCTGTGCATGCTTTCCGTTCTCATCAATACGCACATGTTGCAGGCGGCGGTGAAATACCGCGTGGCCAGGTATTTCTATTCTTCTTCGGCGTGCGTTTACAACGGCGACAAGCAGAAGTCTTTTGAGGCTCCCCTGCTGCGGGAAGAGGATGCGTATCCCGCATTGGCCGAAGATGGTTACGGTTGGGAGAAACTCTTCTCGGAGCGCATGTGCCGGCATTTTCACGAGGATTTCGGCTTGTATACACGTGTGGCGCGCTTTCATAACGTTTACGGTCCGTGGGGCACTTGGTTTGGTGGGCGCGAGAAGGCGCCGGCGGCAATCTGCAGAAAAGTCATCGAAGCCAAGGAAAGCGGCAAGCGTGAGATCGAAATCTGGGGCAGCGGAAATCAAACGCGGAGCTTCATGTACATCGATGACTGTCTCGAAGGCGTGCAGAAGATCATGAATTCCAACATTCCAGAGCCGATAAATCTCGGCTCGGCCGAAGCCGTCAGCATCAACCGGCTGGTTGACCTGGTCGAGGACATTGCCGGCATCCAGCTGAATCGCAAATACGATTTGGAGGCTCCCCGGGGAGTGAACGGCCGCAACAGCGACAACACGCTGATTCAAAAATATCTTAACTGGGAGCCAAGCATCCCTCTACGAGAGGGGCTGGAGAAAACGTACGCCTGGATCTACGACCAGTACCGGGCCCGCGAGAGCGGCCAGGCCGGCATTGTCCGAGAATTCGTCACCGCGTCACAAACGTAGCGCACGTCGATGTCAGGCTCGTCCGCCAAGATGACACAGTCATGGGATTATCTGATTCTCACCGCCGCCAATGCGCGGCAAGCCGCGGCGTACGAAGACCAGATCCGGCTGCGCCATGAAGCGGGCGAGCTTTCCCAAGTCCGCCATTTCCTTGTGGTGGCGGACATTGATGACAAGCGGATTGGCAGCGCGGGAAGCACGCTGCATTGTTTGGCGGAAGTTTTGCAGCGTGAAGCGCCCCAGGGTGGAATCGGCGATTTTGAAGAAGCGAGCTCGGTACTGCGCCGCCTGCGCATTCTCATGGTTCACGCCGGCGGCGATTCGCGGCGCTTGCCCGCATACTCCCACGGCGGGAAGATTTTTGTTCCAGTCCCTGCCTCAAGCACCTCGCCAATTCCCGTCACGCTTTTCGACTTGCTGATACCAGCGCTTCTCGCTTTACCGAAAGGCCCCCAGGGAGGAGGACAAATTGTAGTTGCCTCCGGGGACGCACTCCTCCAGTTCGAAGTTTCAGATCTGGATCTCGCGGCTCCCGGCATGACGCTTTTAGGATCGTTCACCTCGCCGGAAGAAGCGGCTCGCCATGGTGTGTTCTGTGCGGGCAGCGGAGGTTTGCTTCGCCTCTATCTGCAGAAACCCTCGGTGGATGCACAGATCAACAACGGGGCTGTGAACCAGGCTGGCCAATCGATCCTGGACCTTGGCGTTATGAGCATGGATGCCGGTACCGCGATCAGGTTGATGCGGGCCTTTTTTGAGTTGACGCCGGCCGCTGGCGGACCGACTCTTCGTTGGCGTGCCGGGATGCAGGATGTTCTCATGACCCACGGCCTCGACCTATACCGTGAGATTTGCTGCGCGCTGGGGGCGGAGGCCACGTTCACCAGCTACAGCGAGGGTGTGCGGGCAAGCGGGTCGAAACTTGACGCCGCGATCCTAAAAGAGCTATTCGAGGCCTTGAGTGGTGTTCACGTCCATCTGCAGGTCCTCAGCGATTGTGACTTCCTTCATTTCGGTACAACCCGGCAGCTTATCACGAGCGGGATCGCTCTGCGGGCTGGCCACCAATCTGCTCCTCCGGATACGTCTGTGCTGGTTCTCAGCAGCCAAGTTATTGGCCAGGGGAGCGTGTCAGGAGATCACGCTTGGGTGGAAGGCTGCTGTATAAGCGCCGCGCTCGTCCTGGCAGGGGACAATGTGGCAGTAGGGCTGGACGTGCTGGAGCCTCTTACTCTGTCGCCAGGGGCGTGCCTGGATGTGTCGGCGGGCTCTGATCGAAAGGGAAAATCCATCTGGCTGGTACGATGCTGTGGCGTTGACGACAACTACAAGCAGACGGCAGCAGCGGGCGGCACCTTCTGCGGCAAACCGCTGTTGGAGTGGATGCGGGTCGTCGGTGTAAGCGCATCCGACCTCTGGACGCCGGAGTTGCCGGAACGAGACCACACACTGTGGAACGCGCGAGTATGCCCCGCGGAGGCCGAGCACCTGGCCTATCGCCGTTGGTTGTGGATGTTCGACGTTGAGCGCGCGACGCCGGAGCAGAAGCGCAGCTTTCTGGCGGCGGACCGCTATAGTTCGTCGCAAATAGCGTTGTTGCTCAGTCAATCTGCGTTCCACAAGCGGCGTTCGATGCTGTGGTCGACTGCAAGTTCGACAGTTCAAGCCGAGACCAGGCAGCGTCAAGAATGTGGAACGATCTGACGGGCACAAGTGGGCAGCAACAGGAGGGTGATTCATGCTGAAACACGGAATCCTTAATCCCGCCATCAATTCACTACTGAGCCGGATTCGGCACACAAACACGCTGGTGATCGCGGACCGAGGATTCCCGTACTGGCCCCAAATCGAGACCATCGACATCTCTTTGGTGGACGACATTCCTCGGGTGCTGGATGTTCTTAAAGCCGTGCAAACGAATTTCACGATTGGAAAGATCGTAATGGCGGAAGAATTTCGGCAAGTAAACAGCTCAAAAACGCTGCGCAGCTTTGAACGGTGCATTGGGAATGTTGAGACCATCTTCGAGCCGCACGTGCGGTTCAAGGAACGTGTGCCGCAGGCGATCGGACTGATCCGCACGGGCGACACGATACAGTACGCCAACATGATTGTGGAGTCGGCCTAATACCCGGAAAGACTCATGCCATGAATGAAGTCAATAATACGCAAGCCATGAATGAGATTCCTTATCGAATGGCACTGGCTGGCGGCTGGATTGATCAGCCATTCATGTCCAAGCTCAATCCCCAGCCGCCCGGTTCGATGGTCGTGGTCGGGCTGGAGCCTTCCTTCCCTTTTATGGATCGGGCGGGGATGGCCACCAGTACGCGAGCTGCCGCTGCCAGGCTATGGAACGGCACGTTGCCGGATGGAGACCCGATGCAGCTGATTCGGGAGCTGTACGAGGCCGAGAACCAGGGAGTGGCGCAACCATCGGGTTCGCAGGACATGGCTGGACTCATCTTGCCCGGCGTCAACCGGCTCGACTACGACTATGACCATCGTGGAGGACTCTTTCCGGTCCATGTCGAATCCTGCCACGATGAGGAGGTGATGATCTGGCTGGAGGACGTTTTGCACGTCCTACCCGTTGCTCCTCGTCCGGACGGCTACAACCCCCTCGGGGAGCAGCATTTGAGCGCCGAATGGGTCCGTCGGCTGGGCGAATCCGGAAAAGTGTGCTTCCATGCGATTGTCACCAAGAATTTACGGGAACTGGGGGAGTCGATGAATGAATGCATGAGGTGCTGGGAAGCGCTCCTGCCCCATACCGTCCGACATCCGGCCATCAAGCTGGACCTGCTCAGCTTGCTGGCTTCTTACCAGTCCCGTTATGCCGGGGCAATGTACTCAGGGTCCGGTGGCGGCTATCTCTATGTTGCTTCCGAAGACAAGGTGCCCGGCTCGATCCAGGTGAAGATCCGTCTCGCGCAGAAGGATCGACGGCTAACCTCAACTCTGAAACGGTGATATAGATCCCATCGTGTCCGCGCGGAATAATTCTCCGCGTTTCAGTGCGCCGTGAAAAGGCACCGGCCCATTACGGGATGAAAGGCCCGCCCGGGAACTGGATCGCTCCACCCGGCATGCAGACATAGGGGGCCGGACGCAACACGGGAAACCGCGCCTCTTTTCCGAGAGCCGGATGCGGTAACTTCCCCTGTCCGGCCGCATCGCGACTTAATGGGGGACCTGCCATCGCTGTCTCTGTTGTCGGCGCGGAATGTGCTTGACAAGTCCTCTTTCAGGTGTAATAAAGTACGGCACCCCTGGAAAAGCAACGATAAAGTGAGCGATTACGTAACTTCTTTTTTGGCGGGCATCGCACACTGGGGGCTTTCGAGACGCGGGCCATTTGACTTGAAGGACAAGAGACCAACGATCGCAAAACAGAGTATTGGCACGATGAACCCGCGCGCGAACGGTCAGTCGATTTAGGTAAGGAAGATAGGACCACCCCAATCAAGGAGGGTTTATGCAGGTTGATCGATGCAAGGGTTTGCTTGCGGGACTGGCCATCTGTCTGGCGTCGCTGGCAGCCACCACGCTGTTTGCACAAGAAAAGCCCACGGCACATCAACAAGCCGTGAGCAAGTACTTGATTCGTCCGGAGAATGAACCTACGCTAACCACCACAGACCTGGTCAACGAACTTCGAAAAAAGGTTCAGTACGTCTTTGTGTTCTACCAGGAGAATCGTTCCTTCGACTCCGTCCTCGGCACTTTTCCCAACGCTGAAGGGCTCTTCACCAACCCTCCTGCACAAACTCCCGGTTTCGTGCAGCAACTCATAAACACCGACGGCACCACAACCACCATCCGGCCGTTTCGTATGGGGCCAAAGGAGTTCGCGGCAGACACCGACGATGTCGGTCACGACCATGGGGCGCTCATCAATAAGATGGACATCCAAGGTACTCCGCCCAAGCCCTTAATGGACATGTATGCACTCACCGAGGAAAACAACAACACTTCAGGCGCTTTCCCCAATCTGGCGGCAAAGCAGGCTGGGGAATTGACAATGGCGTACATGGACTGCGACACGCTCCCATTTCTTTGGAGGTACGCTGACAGGTTTGTGCTATTCGACCACATATTCCAACTGATGATCGGCCCCTCAACGCCTGGAAATCTTTCTATTATTGGGGCCCAGACCGGCGTAACCCAGTGGGCTCTGCATCCGGACGAGGCAGGCAATGTGCCGGTGCTGGGTGACCCCAATCCCTTCTGGGGATCCTCTTTGGACCCTACACCACTGGCCGAACAGATGCCCTACAACCCAGGCGATCTACCCGACAACTCTCCCAGTATTAATCTCAGTTATGCCACGCTCCCGCTCAGCTTATTAGGAAAAGATGCCAAGAAGGCGCTCAAGGCGGACCGTGACCCGGTGGGCGACTTGGACGACGTGCAGAACGACATCGAGTTTCTTGCTGCACATGGCAAAGACAGAGTGGCGTTTGGCTGGTATCAGGAGGGCTTCGACAAGGAACCCACCGATTCGAGTACCTCGGGTCCCGAGGGAACGCACAGTTCCTACTCTACTCACCACGACGCCCCGCAGTATTTCGGTTACCTCTCAAACAACCTCACCCTGCGAAACGATTATTTCCATGGTTTGCAGGACTTCTGGGATGCGCTCGATAAGAAAACCCTCCCGAGTCAAGGCGGCGTCTTTTTCATCAAGGGGGGGACTGGGCCCAATAACCTTAACTTGACACCGGCCGATCCGGCTTCGGCAGTGCAATCGAATTTCGGGGGCGATGATGAGCATCCCGGCTATTCGGACGCTCAGATCAGCGAAGCCACGGTGGCCGAAGGCATCAACAAGATCGCCAAGAGCCCGTACTGGGCCCGGAGTGCGATCATTATCACCTATGACGATTCCGAGGGCGATTATGACCATGTTATTCCTCCGCTTCTCGTCACGGGTCCGGACGGCTCGTGGATCAGTGACGGGCCCCGCGTTCCGCTGGTTCTCATTTCACCCTACGCCCGCACCCAATACGTGGCCAAGGCTCACGGAAACCACGCTTCGGTATTGAAATTCGTTGAGACGGTGTTCGATCTGCCGCCGCTGGCGACCTTACCCGATGAGAAGGCTGCGCGCCAGGAAGGGAAACTTGAGTTCGGGCAGACGCAGTTGGGTCCGCAGGACGCAATTACCCCTCATGTGACTGATCTCCTTGATGCTTTCAGCCCTTCGCGCCTGACCGGCAAAGCCTTACCATTGCCACCGCAATACGTGGAAATTTCGGAATCGCTGATCAAGACCTTGCCCCAAACCACGGGATACGGCTGTGCAGACCTGGGAATCACCACAACAGATCGGGCAAAAGGTATCGTTAATCCGATCCCCCCAGATTTCAATCCGCGTCCTTTTACAACTCCTACGCCGCCGGATTTTATATTCTCGGCGACGCCGAGTTCGCATACGGTAAACGCCGGCGCGAACACCACATACACAGCCAACGTTGCCCCGTTTAACGGATTCACGGGAACCGTGTCTCTGGTCGTGAGTGGCTTGCCCACGGGCGCTACGGCCAGCTTCAACCCCGCCTCGATCAGCGGCGGTTCGGGATCCTCGATCTTGATCGTTTCGACCACCGCTTCGACTCCGTTGGCAACCTCTACGCTGACCATCACAGGCACCAGCGGCAGCTTAATCCACACAGCCACTGTCACGCTGGTTGTGCAATCAGCGAAAACGGCGGACTTTACGTTATCGGCAACGCCGGGTTCGCAGACGGTGTCTCCTGGCGGGAACACCGCCTACACGGCCAGCGTTTCACCGCTTAACGGATTCACGGCAGCGGTGTCTCTGGGGGTGAGTGGCTTGCCCACGGGCGCCACGGCCAGCTTCAGTCCCACCTCGATCAGTGGCGGCTCGGGATCCTCGACCTTGACCGTTTCGACCACCACTTCGACTCGGGCGGGGACCTTTACGCTTGTCATCACTGGCAGCAGTGGCAGCGTGAGTCACGCGGCCACGGTCAGCCTGGTTGTGCCGTTGCCGGCCGGTAGCGTGCAGACGGTTCAACACAACAGCGGATTCAACGGAAATGCCGCCTCAGTTGCAGTTGCGTTTACCAGCAACGTGACCTCCGGAGACCTGGTATTGGTGGCCGAGAGCACATACGCCGGACAGACGCTGCAAGCTCCAACGGACTCGCAAGGCAATACCTTCACTCAGCTGGTGACGGCGAACAGTGCGGGAAACTCGGTCGCCGGCATATACGTTGGCACGGCCAACAGCACCGGGGCCGATACCGTGACCTGCAACATAAACAGTGCGAACAACATTCACTGCCACATTTACGAACTCAGTGGCGCGACGGCCCTAGTAGACGCCCAGGGAACTTCTGTGCAGACCGGCACGGCACTGTCCGTGTCCACTGCCACCGCAACCACCAGTGCCAACGATTACATCTTCGCTTACTTCAGCGGCGACAACTCGAAGGCAAGCTTTACGGCGGGGTCGGGCTTTGCAGATACTGAAACCACGGATGACCCCAGCAATGACTGCGCCTTCTCTGAGGACGAACTCGTAACCACGATGGCAATTCAGACGGCGACGGCGACGGCAAGTACTTCGGATACGTTTGTCGAGCTGATTGTGGCTCTGAAGCCGAAGCCGAGCACAGCCGCGCAGGCGGTTCAACACAACAGCGGATTCGGATATGGCACCTCGGTTCCGATTGCGTTTGCCAACAACGTGACCTCCGGAAACCTGGTACTGGTGGCCGAGAGCGCATATTACACTCACCCACTTGCGGCTCCGACGGACTCGCAAGGTAACACCTTCACTCAGCTGGTAACGGCGAACAGTACGGGAAACGCGGCGGCCGCTATATACGTTGCCGTGGCCGCCAGCTCCGGGGCCGATACCGTAAACTGCAACATAGGCACTGCGGGCAACATGCACTGCCACATTTACGAAGTCAGTGGCGCGACCGCAGTAGTGGACACCACGGGAACTGTAGTGCAGACCGGCACGGCTCTCTCCGTATCCACTTCCGCGGCAACCACCAATGCCAACGATTACATCTTCGCTTACTTCAGCGGCGCGAACTCGGAGGCAACCTTTACCGCGGGGTCGGGCTTTGCAGATACCGAAACCACGGACTCTCCCAGCGATGACTGCGGCTTCTCTGAGGATGAGCTAGCAAACACAGCGGCAATTCAGACGGCGACGGCGACGGCAAGTACTTCGGACACATTCGTCAATCTGATTGTGGCGCTGAAATGAAAGGCTAATGCCTGCGATGTCTTCGCCTCACTTTGGCGACGATATCGCGGTGTCAATCTGGGTGGCGGGGCCGGGCCGGAGATACCGGGCAGTCGGTGTCTTCCAGGCCAGACTCCGCCTTTTCTGCGGATAATGTAGTAACCACGACGGGCATCTAGGCGGCGACGACAAATTGTATCTCGGCGATCTATGCGCAGGCCACTCAGCAAAGAGTGTTTGCGCCACTTGTTCAGCTCAAGCTAGTATAAAATTGCGTATTTTTCTGCTTGCCATTGCGTTGCTGGAGGAGTCCAGATGAGAAGAGAATCTGTCATTCGACCAAGCGGAAGAATCCGTCCCTTGGCCAATCGCCTGGCGGTGTGCAGCATTTTGGTCGTGTTGGCGAGCGGCGTATTCGTGACTGCCCAGAATGTCGTATTGACGGGCTCGCTCGGCGGCCGGGTCACGGACCAGAGCGGAGCGGTGGTGCCGGGCGCGTCAGTTGTGGTGCGGAACCTCGCGACCGGAGTGCAGGAATCTGCCGAGACCAATCATGCCGGACTCTACCGGTTTCCCGTGGTCATGCCGGGCACTTATTCCATCACTGCAAGTCTCCAAGGGTTTCGCGATATCCAGGTCCTGGTGCGAGTGCTGGTCGGAAGCACCACTTCACAGGACATCAAGCTGCTGGTGGGAACCGGCGCGAACATCGTTAAAGTAAGCGGCACGACGGCGCTGCTGCGGCCGGAGGAATCCTCCGCCAGCACAGCGCTGGATCGGTCGTTGATTGAGGAGTTGCCTCTCAACGGACGAAAATACACGGACTTTGCTGCTCTCACGCCGAATACCAGCTACGACGGCGACACGGGTCTTGTGAGCATAGCCGGGCAACAGGGCGGAGAAGACTCCGGATACGCCAATGGAAATGGCTCCAATGCCTTCACGGTGGACGGATCCAACGCCACCAGCAACTACTTTGCCGACATTATCGGCCGTTACCGCATCCCGTACCTGTACGGCGAGGACGCGATCCAGGAGTTTCAAGTTGCGGTTAGCCCCTACTCGGCAATCTATGGAGGTGGAGCGGGCTTCGTAAATGCGGTGACCCAATCTGGCAGCAACGTGTTCCACGGCAGCGCGTTCTATTACAACCGGAACTCCGCGACTGCAGCCAACGACGCCCTCGACAAGGCTGCCGGCTTTCCCAGGCCCGAAGATGACTTGCAGCAATTCGGCGCCGGGATGGGTGGGCCGATCCTGCGAAACCGTTTATGGTTCTTCGCCGATTACGAACAGCAACTGCGGAACAATCCGATTTCCGTCATCAACTCGGCATTGGCAACAACGCCGGCGAACTTATCTTCTTTCTTGCTGGCCAATTTTGGGATTCCGACCGGGACGACGCTACCTCCGCCGAACGGGCCCTACCCGATGCCCGGCAGCGACCGCACGCCTGATCCCACCAATCCTGTGTACCTGCAGCAAGTGTCGAACACTCTGAGCGCGCTGAACTCGAATCTCGGAACCAAAGCAAGAAAGCGCAACGACCTGGTGTTCACGCCTCGGCTGGACTATCAGCCCAGTTCTCGCGATGGCCTGTTCCTCAGCTTCAACGTGAACCGGTTCAACTCGCCCGGAGGCGTCATCACCGACCCTACCGTAGGGAACTATGGGACGCAGACGCTGGCTAACGCCTACGTCCGTACCTTCCAGGCCAGCCTGGGATGGACGCACACCTTCTCCTCCAATCTGCTGAACGAATTCCACGCAGGCAGTTCGGACGACAACCAGATCTCCACGCCCACCGGCATGGCTCCAAACACGCCCACAATAATTCTGGACAGTCCGGCCCCTTTCATTCTAGGCAACGCTCCTTTCTCTGTGGGGAGGGTTTTCGAAAGACAGTGGTCTCTGGCCGACCGGGTCGACTACGTAATTGGCAAACACACGTTGCAATTCGGTTTCGATATGAACCGTGCTTGGGATTCGGACAACAATGATGGCGGGGCGGACCCGAACGAGGCCGTCGAGTTTGGGTCATTCCTCGGCAGCTATGAATTTTCCAATCTGGAGGCTCTTGCTCTCGGCGAATACAACGTCTTCAGTCAGTCTTCGGGAAATCCGACTTTTTCTTTTGCTGTGCCGTACTACGGGTTCTACGCGCAGGACACGTTTCGGGCTTTGCCGCACTTGACGCTGGAAATGGGCTTGCGTGAAGATTTCCAGGTTTATCCGCAGCCGGCGGAAAATCCGGCCTTCCCTCTCACCGGGCAGTATCCCAACCAGTTTCGCCGCCTTGCGCCGCGCGTGGGATTTGCCTGGCAACCTGCAGCCAAGACCGTAGTGCGCGGAGGATTCGGACAGTTCTACACCAACATGAACGGCCTGAACTACCGCAACGCAGTGGTTTCCAACGGTCTGGCTTCACAGCAGTCTTCGGTAAGTGCCAGTTACACCTCAGGTCCGCCGAACCAGCAGCTGCCAACGTTTCCCAACATCCTCTCCGGTAACTCCCCCCTGTTCGGGGCTTCCCCGGACATTTCCCTGGTTTCTCCGCAGTTTAGGGCACCGTATATTTTGCAGGCGAGCTTGCAGATTGAGCGCGAGATTTTCGAGAACACAACTCTAAGTATCGGTACCACGTGGAATCACGGCGTTCATCTGCTTTCCGGCAGCGCCTATGACTTGAACCTAAATCCCTTGCAAGGCACGACGACGTATGTGGTGTGTCCTCCCAGCGCAACCGCAGCGCCCTGCACTGGACGGACGATGATCCTGCCGAACATGGACAACGGTCTGCTCACCGAAGGCCGCATCAACCCCAACTTCGACGAGATCAACGAACTGATCAGCCCCGGGCAAAACTATTACAACTCTTTCTTCGTGCAATTGCAGCGCCGCATGTCGCGAGGCCTTGCTTTGCAATTGTCTTACACCTTCGCCAAGAGCATCATGCTGGATGGGATGGACTTCAACAATCAGTTCGACTTCAGCAATACCCACGCCCCATCGCTGCTCGACCAGCGGCATCGCATCGCTTTTGCGGGCGTTTATCGGCCGGAGATGGAAAGACTGACGAGTTCGGAAACTGGGCGCGCGATCCTCTCGGGCTGGAGGCTGAGCAGTGTCCTGGAGTTCTCTTCCGGGCGTCCCTACGCGGGTTTGCTGAGTCCCGCGTGCACCAGTTCGACCCTGTCTTTCAGCAATTGCGACGGCGCCAATGGAAACCTGAACGACAGCGCCTTTAACCAGGACACCGCGAACACCGCGGCCGGCATCAATGGCGGTGGCCCCACGCCGGGAATCGGCCTGAATTCTTTCTACGGCCCATGGCTGGAGAGGATCGACGTCGGACTAGCCCGCAGTTTTTCGATCCAAGAAGGCAAGGAACTGCAGTTTCAAGTGCAAGCGTTTAATTTATTCAACCATGCCAACTACTACGTGCAGAATGGCGACGGGATCAACCAGTTGCAATACAACCCCATCGGCACCAACTGCGGTGATGGCGCAACGCCGAACCAGCTCTGCTATCTGGTACCCAACTCGGGCCCGGGCAATTTCGGAGCGCTGCAGGAAATTAGCCCAAACGGACTTCCTCGCGTGTTGCAGTTTTCAATACGATTTACGTTCTAACTAGCTGCCGCAGCGATGGACCTTGATGCCCAACTCACACATCATGGCCGCTTTGGCGGCCAGCGCTTTATCGGCAGCTTTCGCCGAGGGCGCGTAGCCCACATTCACGTGGTTGGCGTGATGCCGCGCCATGAACTGGTCGCGCGTGATTCCGTGCAAAACCGTGTGCATGATCGGCCACTGTTCGGTGGTCGCCTTCCACCGGCGCATTGTTTCCCCGATGGGTAGCTCGATAGCGGTGGCGCGTCCGATGTCAGCGTGCAGCCGGCCGCCCTCCACGAACACCCGGCTCCAAACCACCGCGCCCGGTTTGCAGATGCCTTTGAACGTGCCGCCGCCCAGACGGAAATACATTGCGGGTTGACGAACGCTGATCGCTTTGGCGTAGCCGCCCTGGATGTGCGAAGCCGGAACGGCGCCGGAGATCTGAAATACCCAAACAAAGTCATCCACGCCGTCGCCTTTGTAATGTTCACCCCAACGCACGTCATGCAGCGTGGTGGCGGGATCGAATCCCATGGCGTTCCACACCCGATTCGTGATGAGCGCATCGAGGCCGGCGCATTCGTCCACTTCATTGAAGTGCGGGAGCGGCTGTCCCTGATACAGTTCGCGCCCCGCGCCGTTTGCGGTGACCGGCGGGCGCTCAGCATTGTTGAGCAGCGCTTCCACCAGATCCGACGCCGGAGCCATATCCTTCAGTCCCTGCTGGTACTGGATGCCGATCAGATCACATCCGAACTCGGCCGCGATCCGTATGGCCGCGATGTACATCTTGCACTGCTCGAGAATCTGGGCGTCGGTTAAGTCGTTGTCCGGATCGGGCCCGGTGACAAACGTTACCCCGCGCTGATCCAGCCACTTGCGGACCGCTTGCGCTTCGTTGTCGGTGACCAGTCTCATGGCCGCAACCAGGGCCGACTGGCTGAGCCGTTCCTTGTAGACTCCGCACGGATTCAGCAATTCATCTTCAATGATGGCGTTGTACATGCCCATGCAGCCCTCGTCGAACACACCCATGACGGCCTTGCGATGTCGCAACTGGTGGGCCAGCGCCTGTCCCAGCTTGCGCTCGGCTGCCGGCGCCTTGGCAATATCGAAGTCGCGCACGTGGCTGGCATCGTGGGTGATCTTTCCTTGCTTCAGCCATTGCCGGAGTTTGCTTTTGAAAAAGTCATCGTCGAAATCCTTGCTCCAGATCGTGCTGAACTTGACCCCGGCTTTGTAAAGGCAGCCGTTGAGGTTGAGCATGCCGACCAGCCCCGGCCATTCGCCTGACCAGTTGGCCATGGTGAGAATCGGACCGCGATGACTGCGCATGCCGGCCAGCACGTTGGCGCTGTATTGCCACACGGATTCGGCGACCACCAGAGGCGCGTCGGGATGGATGTTCATGAATACATCCATGCCCATGCGCTGGTTCCAGATGAAACCGTGGCCGACGTCTTCGCGGCAGGGATGCGCGCGGCGCAGGGTGATGCCCTCGGCTTTGAACGCGGCCGCGATCTTCTTTTCAGCTTCCGCTTGTGCCGGCCAGCAAACTTTGTTGGCCGACTGCCGCAGGTCACCGCTGGCGATCAGCAGCACTTCGTTGCGCTTGACCCGCGCGGGAGATGCAACTTTTGGGATCGAATACGATGACATATAGAAGTGCCTCCATTTTTCGTAATAATTCCGTGCTCACTGCAAGTCGTTCATATTCGCAAGCCAAGATCGTCGGGAACAGCTATGCCGCTTCGAGGTTACAACAGAAGCGGTCGTAGGGGTGATCGATCCCTGTCCAGACAGCACGATCATATACGATAAAGTGAACGGCGACTATTTCTGTTCATGCCCGGGGTGAAGTGGGATAATAGCCCTGCCTATGATCGCAACCATGAAAGACATCGCCCAGTCGCTGGGCGTCTCCGTCGTAACCGTGTCGAAGGTTCTACGCAACCACTCCGACATCAGCGCCGCGACCCGTAAGCGAGTCCTGCAACGGATAAAAGAGCTCAACTATCACCCTAATCCTGCCGCGCGAGCGCTGGTCACGGGCCGCACGAACTTGATTGGTCTCGTGGTGCCTGATTTGCTGCATCCCTTCTTTGCGAAAGTCGCCAAGGCTATTTCGGCCCGGCTGCGGTCGCAAGAATATAGTCTGATCATCGCATCTTCTGAGGACGATCCCCACCTGGAAAAACGCGAGATCGAGCAGATCCTTGCGCGCAGGGTCGATGCCCTGATTGTGGCTTCGACTCAACCCAATGGGGAGAACGTAAGCAGAATCGAACAGAGTCAGGTGCCCTATGTCCTTCTGGACCGGAAGATGCCGGGGTTTTCGGCCAGCTCCGTCGGGAACGACGATGTCATGGCAGGATCTTTAGCTACAGGTCATCTGGTCGAGGTTGGTTGCAAAACCATCGCCTACCTGGGCGGATCCGCGGTCAGCACGGCGGTAGATCGTCAAGCAGGGTACTTGGCGACTCTAGCCAAGCATGGGTTAAGCCTGCCCTCCCAGTATGTCGTCGCCCACGAAAGCACTGACGACTCTGGTGAAGCCTCCGGCTACAAAGGAATGAAGCATCTGTTATCACTGCATCCGATGCCGGATGGTGTTTTCTGTTACAACGATACGATCGCCATGGGGGCGATGCGGGCGATATTCGATGCCGGCCTTCGGATTCCCCAGGACGTAGCGATTGTCGGCTGCGGAAACTTCGATTATGACGATCTGCTACGCATACCGCTCACCAGCATCGATCAGGACAGCGAGGGACTGGGATTAAATGCAGCGAAACTCGCCATTGGCCTTACCAAGCGAAAGCCGAATGCCCCGCAGCGAAACATGCTGATGCCGGTGAAGCTCGTGGTTCGTGCCTCTACTAAACGCGGAGGACCCGCCTGATCCCGTCGCGGAGGACTATGTGACACGGCATGCCAGAATATCGGTGGTGATTAGCTACCTCGCTATGGCCTTGCTTTTCAGTCCGCATGGCGTTGGTCAATCAAACGTTTCCCACGCGGCTGAGGTCAAGGGATACTTGGAGCAAGGGCAAACGGCGCTAAAGGACAACCGTCCGGAGGAGGCGGCGCAAGCGTATCGTGCCGTTCTAAAGATCGACCCGGTCAACGTGGAAGCCCGCGCCAACCTCGGGATCGTGGCGATGGTGCAGGGAAACTGGGGCGAGGCGGCCGAGGAACTGCAGAGAGCGCTCAAACTGCGTCCCTCCCATAGGAAAGTCCAGGCGCTGCTGGGGCTTTGCGAAGTGCACTTGGGACGTCTCGAGGATGCGGTCAAGCTGCTCTCCAGCTCCTTCCCGCATTTAGAGGATCCGAAACTGCGCCGGGAGGTAGGACTGCAGCTGTTGGAGATCTGGCACCAGGGCGGTGAGTTGGAAAAGGCGAACGCAGTTCTCGGCCAACTGCAACAGTTCTACCCCACCGATGCCACCGTGTTGTATGCCGCCTATCGCGTGCACACCGACCTGGCTTTCCAAGCTGTCGAATCGCTCGCTCTCACCGCTCCAGACTCCGCGCAGCTTCATAGGGCCCTGGCCGAACACATGGTGAATGCAGGGCATGCCCAGGACGCAATCGGCGAATACCGGAAGGCTCTCGCCAGCAGCCCAGGCGTGCCCGGACTGCACTATGAGTTCGGCGAAGCCATTCTTGCGGACTCCCATCTGGAAGCCAGCCTGGCAGAGGCGCAAAAGGAGTTTGCCGCCGCCCTGCTCTTGAATCCGACCGACGCACGCTCCGAATGTAAGTTGGGGGAAATTGAGCTCTGGCGATCCAGTTCGGCGACGGCGTTCGACCACTATGAGCGGGCGCTCAAGCTGAATCCGGAACAGGCATGCGCGAAACTCGGCTTAGCGGGACTGCTGATAGAAGAAGGCAAGACGCAGCAAGCCTTGGAGTACCTGCAATCTGCTGCGGGTGCCGATCCGTATAACGCCCAAGTTCACCACCGGCTCGCCGTCCTGTATCGCGGCATGGGACGGAACCAAGAGGCGGACCGAGAATTGTCGGCCTTTCAAGAGTTGGAGAAAGTCCAGAGCCAACTGCAAAAGGCGCTGCATCCGGAGCAGCCCTCAAACTGACAGGTCGGAACATCATCAACAACCCACTGGTTGGCCGCCAAGTTCGGACGAAGGCAACTCAGCTTTTGTCGAACTTCGCTCCCGTCGGCAGCCCCCCTTTTTTGGGTTGACAACGGTTTCCGGCGTGTGATAAACCTCCTGGAATAAACGGTAAAGGAATCGCTTAAGTTGACACTCCCGTGCCGTTTCAAAAGCTCTCATTTTAAGGCAAGAGCGCAAACATCGCGGCGCCCTTGGACGAAAGGACATTCCCATGCCGACTCCCACCGGCAAGCAATTAAACAAAGTGATAAACGGGGTGTTGGTGGCGTTTCTGTTGACGCTGCCGTTGCCCTCACTGTTTGCCCAGAACCGAAACACGGGTGAGATCCGCGGAACGATCACTGACTCGAGCGGGGCCCGGGTCGCTGAGGTGCATGTTGTCGTCACGAGCACACAGACTGGAATCGCTACCAAAGTTGTGGCTGATGCCACCGGCACCTACGATGTGCTTCTGTTGCCGCCCGGCGAATACACGGTCGAGTTTTCCAAGGAAGGCTATAAGAAGTTTGTTCGCCAGGGCATTACGCTGCACGTCGAAATCGTTACGCTCGACGCCATGCTGGTCGTCGGCGCGACCAACGAAACAGTTACCGTGACCGCGGATGTTCCTTTGGTCCAGACCGAGACCTCGGATCGGAGTGTCGTGTTTAGCGGTGAGACGATCAACGATTTGCCCAACATTGGTCGGGCATGGTGGGACATTACCGGCCAACTTCCTGGCGTGAACCCAGGCGGTAACTCGACCGGTGCCGGGCAAGATGCGTCCGGCGCGGGGTTTGGTGTGAACGGAAACCCTGGCTATATGGAGAACTTCCTGACCGATGGCGGGGTAACTACCTTACCCGTGAGCCAGAATCCAGGGAACATGGTGCCGCTAGACGACATTTCCGAAGTTGACATGAGCACGAGCAATTTCGGCGCCGAGTACGGAGGTGGCGTGGCCGCTCTTAACGTGATCACCAAGAGCGGCGGAAACAAGTTCCACGGTTCCTTGTACGACTTCGAGCAGAATAATGCCCTGGGCGAAGCGCGCAATTACTTCGCGTCTTCCCCGTTGCCTCTGCGCTGGCATATGTTCGGCGGTACCATCGGGGGGCCGATCCGGCACAACAAGGCCTTTTTCTTCTTTAGCCTGCAGGATAATCCCACCATCACCTATTCGCCGGGTTTCTATACCTTCCCAACGCCAGCCATGCAGCAGGGTGACTTTTCGGCCTTCGAGGGCGCGCAGGAAACCGACACGAACGGCAACCTCATTTACAATCCTTGCAACAACTACGGTCCACTATTTGCAGGTCAAATCTACCAGTTCAACACCGTGCAGACGCTTACCTACCAGCAGCCCGGCGGTGGACCCAGCGATTACAACGGGCAGGAGGTGACTTGCCGCACGCCCTACGCGGGCAACAAAATCACGGATACCCTCAATCCGTTGGCGCTTAAGCTCCAGGCATTTTTCCCTTCTGTCCCCGACTCGGCCGGAATACCGTCCAATAACTACTATTTCAACGCGGTGAATAGCAACGCCTCGATTTCCTACAATTTCAAGATTGACTACGACGTGTCAGCGTCGAACCGCGTGTCGGGCTCGGCCATGTTTAACCCGGGCCACAGCAGTAGTCCGGGCCCTGCCTGTCCGATCTCGGCGGGTGGCGGAGGCTGCTCCAAGACAACTGGCAAGGGGAGCCAGGCGCAGATTACCGACGTCTGGACGATGAGCTCCAAGCTGGTGAATGAGGCGCGGGTGTCTTTCGTTCGACAATACGGACTCTGGTACTCGCCGGACGTGGGGGCAGGGTTTCCGGCGAAGCTCGGAATCCCGCTCTTTGACGGGCAATCCGATGTGTTTCCCAACATCAGTATCGATGGAACAGCCGGGACCAGTCTCGGAACTAGTCTTTCGGCGAAACTCGGGTTCGACTTTTACATGGCCTCCGATACGGTGACCTGGTCCAGGGGCAAGCACATCCTGAAATTCGGGGGCGAGTTCGACCGGTGGCAAGACACCCAGTCATGGGCTAACCTCGATGCCGGCAACTACGACTTCAGCGGCAACTACACGACAAACCCCATGGACCCGAGTCCACAGAGCGTCGGCTATGCAGATTTCCTGTTGGGGCTGACCGACAATTGGGGCGTAACCGTAACGCCGGAGGTTGGGGGCAGGGCGTGGAACCTGCAAGGCTTTGCCAACGACGATTACAAAATTACCCCGCACCTGACCTTGAATCTGGGCGTGCGATACCTACTGCAGACCGGATGGTCGGAAGTCAAGAATCAGTGGGCGAATTTCACTCCCAACTTGTACAACTCGGGAATCAATCCCACCGATCCCAGTGGAGCGAGTAATTTCCCTCCTGGTTATGGCGCAAACTGCTATGGCGGCGTGAACTTCAACGGATACCACTGTCCGACAGCCCAGATTGCGACCGTGAAAGACATCTTTCAGCCACGCTTTGGGTTTGCCTGGTCGCCAAAGGAAAAATGGTCGGTTCGCGGCGGATACGGGATGTTTTCGGAGATGTGGGGAGGAAACAACTATTTCAATACCTTTCCCGCGGGTTTCCAGATCAATGGTTCGATTATCACGGACAACAATATACTGAACCTTCCCACGTTCCCACTCAACAATGGCCCTACCTTCACTCTAGCGTCCCCAAGCATTCCGCAAGGGGCGATTCTGTACCCAGGCCCTGCTGCACGGCAGCCGTGGTCATTGAACGGGCAGGGCACCTCCTGGATGCAATATCACGCGAAGGCAGCCTATGTGCAGCAGTTTTCTCTCGACATCCAGCACCAGATCGGGCGTGTAGGCCTGGATGCGGCTTATGTGGGCAGCAAAGGAGAGCATCTGCTCTTTAGCCGGCAGATCGATGAAACTCCAGCAGCATTTCTGGGACAAGGCCTTGCCGGTCTGCCTTATCCCCAGTACCCGGGAGGGGGGATCCCCGCCAATATCTACGATGGAATCTCCAACTATAACTCTCTGCAGCTCAGTGCGCGAACCATGGTTTCGCATGGCTTGAGTTTCCGGGTCAATTACACATTCTCGAAGGCTTTGGACGAGTTCACTTCGCCGGGTTCCTGCTGTACATCAGATAGCGGCGCCTGGCAAAACGCCTACAATCCGCGTTCCATGTACGCCGTCGCCAGTTACGACGTTCCGCAGTTGTGGAGCGGGTCAGCAGTGTACGACCTGCCGTTCGGAACCGGGAAACAACTGCTTAATCGTAGCGGTCTCCTGAACACATTGGTAGGCGGATGGCAGGTCTCCAGCGTCTTCCAGGTTCACTCGGGTCTCCCTTTCACTCCGCTTATGGCCTATAACCTGAGTGGAGCTATCAACGGCAGCTCCTGGTGGCCAAACCGTGTGTGCAACGGCACACTCTCCCATCCGGTGGTTACCACCAACAGTCCGACGGCAACGGGGTGGTTCGATACGACGTGCTTCCAGGCGCCAGCTGAGTACACTTATGGCGACTCGAGGCGGGACGTCATCCGGGGTCCCGATTGGAGAACTGTAAACATGTCGCTGGCCAAGCATTTCGCGCTAAAGAAGCTGGGCGAGGGCGGCCAGTTGGAGATGAGAGTGGATGTCTACGACATCGCGAATCATCCCAACTTCGGGCAGCCCAACGCAAGCATCGGTAGCGGTTCGGAAGGAAGCATCACGTCTGCCAACACTAACCGGAACCTGCAGGTGGGAGCTAAGCTCAGCTTCTAGGCCTGGCCGCTCGTGGTGCAAGTGCGATTTGTATCAGGGTATGCCGTTAGGCATACCCTGAGTGCCGTGTTAGGAACGCGCCTTTGGGCGCTGCTTCTGGGCGCTGACGTTTCACCACGGGCTGCTAGTCCTCTCTCGGAGGGTTGCGGGGCACTCATTGTGTCTCAAAGGAGAATCGCATGTTCGGGTCATACGTGTCGACGCGCCGGCGATCCGCAGTTGTTGGTCTCGTATCTCTCGTTGCTTTCGTATTGATCCACTGCAGTCAGACTCAAGGTCAAACCTTGGTCATCCAGAATCAGAGCAACCAGGTTTACTCGGGCCTCCAAATTCGCACCACTCCCGAGTCGGGTCTCGACTGTATTCAGATCATCGATTCCACCAACATCACGATTGAGAATTCTGAGATCGGTCCCTGCGGCGGCAACGGCATTAACATCTTTACGAACACCGGCTCCGTCCGCCAGATCCATATGTACGACAACTATATTCATCCGGAAACTCACAACAATGCCTGTTGCGACTACAACGATGGGATCTTCATCACGCCGGGCGTATCGGATGTCACCATCCAGGGGAACGTGATCGCCTATGGCGAGTCCAATGTCGTAATCAATGGAAATGATGGGGTTGACAACAACTCAACCATCAACCGTGTGACGGTCACGGGAAATTTTCTTCTCAATCCGCGCGGAGGTGACTCTTCCAGGGGCCAGAATATAGCTGCGTGGTACGCGACCAACGTTCTTGTATTTCAGAATTACGCACTCTCCAGCCGAAAGGGATACAAGTATCCTGAGATTCAGGAGGACTCGATCAACTTCGGGCTCGGAGCGGGTTTTGTTGCCGACCATAATTACGTTACGGGCGGGCATAGCGCGTCGGGATGCGGAATGATCGCCGACGAGGCCGCCAACAACGTTCTGTTTGCGCGCAACTGGCTCGTTAACACCGGCCAATGCGGCATCGGCATCGCCAGTGGCACGAACCAGTTGGTGGACGGCAATCGGATTTTCAACGCACGCCCAATCGCCGGAGGCGGGAACACTGCGATCTACGTGTGGAACCAATACTCCGAGCCGTGCGGCCCGGTGACTGTTTCCCACAACATCGGCGTCTTCCGATTAGAGGATGGCACGTACAATTCGTTTTGGAATGGCGGGGGATGCGACCCGGCGACGGTAACGAACAATAGATGGGACCAAGCCGCCTGGGACATTCTTTATCCGCCTTCAGAGAAGATGCCGCCGCCTCTGATTCCGCCCCAGCCCAGGAACTGCGTCGCGAGGTCGCCGTACTCGACGCAGACTCGTTGGCCAAAATGCCATTAGTCTCGCGTTGTGGTCAACTGGAATGATCCTCGCGCGGAAGCCATCAAGGGAATGCCGCTGCGGTGATCAAGTTGCGATCTTCTAAAATCTCCATCCAGGAAACGAGAACAATGAACCGACTTCGTCCTTATCTATCCGTGGCAATTGTCCTCGCCAGCACTGCCCTACTGATGGGCCAGACCTATCAACCCACATGGGACTCCCTTGACCGGCGCCCGACACCGAAGTGGTTCTCTGACGCCAAGTTCGGCATCTTCATCCATTGGGGTGTTTATTCGGTGCCCTCCTATGCTCCGATCATTCCCGGCCATCTCGCCTATGCGGAGTGGTACTGGCATGCCATAACCGAGGGCAAGAATTCAACCGACCCAGTCGAAACCGGAAGTTGGGCGTACCATCGCAAAATGTTCGGTGCGGACTTTCCTTATCAGAACTTCGCCCCTGAGTTTCACGCAGAACTGTTCGACCCGGATCACTGGGCCGACGTGTTCCAGCGCTCCGGGGCCAAATACGTCGTTCTGACCTCGAAGCATCACGAAGGTTTTGCCCTCTGGCCCAGTCGCGAGGCATCTCTCACCTGGGGGCGACCTTGGAACGCAATGGAGATTGGCCCCAAGCGCGACCTACTCGGCGACCTCACAAATGCCGTGCGGGCCAAAGAGCTCAAGATGGGCTTCTACTACTCGCTGTACGAGTGGTACAACCCGTTGTGGCTTTCGGATAAGCCCAGGTACGTTGCCGAGCACATGTTCCCGCAGTTTAAGGACGTAGTGACCCGCTATAAGCCGGCAATCATTTTTGCCGACGGGGAATGGGAAATGCCGTCCTCCGAGTGGCACAGTCCCGAACTCCTGGCCTGGCTTTTCAACGAGTCCCCGGTGAAAGACGATGTCGTGATCAACGACCGGTGGGGCAAAGACACGCGACACCAGCATGGCGGGTATTGGACCACCGAGTACACGGCCGGCATGAAGGGAATCGATCATCCTTGGGAAGAAAGCCGCGGCATGGCATTCTCGTATGGTTACAACCGGGCTGAGCGTCTGGAGCACTATCACACCGGGCGAGAATTGGTCCTTTTACTCGTCGATATAGTGAGCCGGGGAGGCAACCTGCTGCTCGACATCGGCCCTGCCGCAGACGGGACGATCCCGCCGATCATGGAGCAGCGCCTGCTCGAAGTCGGATCCTGGTTGCAGGTTAACGGCGAAGCCATCTACGGAACCAAACCTTACAGACACTCGCAACAATGGAGTGCCGGTCAGGTTCCGAACTTCGACTACAACCAGGAGTTCAACGCTGCTTACGATCTGACAAAACTCGTCGACAGGCCGGAGGCCGGCAGGGCAACGATCGAAGCCTTCTACACTTCCAAGGGCAGCGATCTCTATGCGATTCTCCCGCGCTGGCCCGGGAAACAGTTCGCGGCCAAGGACGTCGATGGGGCGGGCGTAAAGTCCGTGACCCTCCTCGGATCTTCGCAGCCGTTGCGCTTCCGCCAGGTCGGTAGCTCCGTAACCGTGGACCTGCCGGAGTTGCCCGGCGGCCTTTGGTCGCAACCCGCGTGGGTGTTGAAGTTGAGCCGTTGAACCGAGATTCTTGCCATGGCGCTGTGCTTACTCTTCAGGCAGCGAAAGTTGTGCAGATGAAAATTCCGAAATGGCTGGTGCCGGCGATTCTTGTTCCAACGTTCTGGGGACTCTGGGGCGGCTTAACGGAAATTCCGGAGAAATGGATCTCGCCGCCGTTCCCTCCTACTCTGGGATATGCGGTGTGGTCGCTGACGATGATTCCCTTCGCGGCGATTGCGCTGAAAAAGATTCACTGGAAGCTGGAAACGGGGCGACGCGCCGTCCTGTACGGCTGCGCCGTCGGTTCGTCAGGAGCGTTGGGGCAGCTCATGCTCTTCTGGGTACTGACCCAGGGGCCTGCGTACATCATCTTTCCCATCATCTGTCTTTCGCCAGTGGTCACGATTCTTCTTTCGGCAACTCTTCTGCGGGAAAGAACCTATGCGCTGGCGGCAACCGGCATTGGTCTGTCGATCCCTGCCATCTTTCTCCTCTCGTTGCAAGAACCAGTCAACAGCCCTGTGCATGGTTACGCCTGGCTGGTGTGGACCATTTCTATTTTTGTCATGTGGGGCATTCAGGCCTACTTTATGAAGTCATCCGCCAACTGCATTAGTCCGGAAGGACTGTTCTTCTATATGACTGTTACAGGGATTGCTCTGGCGCCCGTGGCGTTGCTGATGACCAACTTCGCTGCGCCCATCAACTGGAGTCTCTCGGGACCTTTCCTGACGGCAGGGATTCAGGCGTTTAACGCGGCTGGAGCCCTCCTGTTCGTCTATGCCATCCGCTACGGCAAAGCCATCATCGTGGTTCCCATGGTAAATGGCCTGTTTCCACTGGTGACCATCGTCCTTTCTTTGTTGCTCTACCACAGCCTCCCCAGCCGGTATAACCTGGCAGGAATGGTTCTGGCGCTGGTCGCGATCATCCTGATGGCATTCGACGAGGTTCGTCACGCAGCTCCGAGTCCGTGAGGACGAAAGTGGACGCGTTCGAGGGACTCCAACTTCGAATGACGCAGAAAGCTTGCGCCGTTAGTCCTGTTGAAAGGTGAAGCTTGTGATGAAACATCTTCCAAGTACGATCATGGTACTCGCCATCCTGGCATGCGGAGAGCCGTCGGCAAAGCCGCCCGACATGATGGCAACCTCCACCGCGTCAGCACCCCTGCGCCGGGTTATCTCTCTCGACGGCGCGTGGCAAATCGCTGAAGGTGGGCGGAACGCCGTGCCCGCGAAGTTTGAACATCGGGTTCCCGTTCCTGGCTTGGTCGACATGGCCACGCCACCCTTTGTTGAACCGGGACCCCGAGTTCACGACCGCGAACAGCTGCGACAGAAAGATCCTCGGCGGGATGCCTTCTGGTACCGGCGTACCTTCCAGCTCTCAGGGCCGGTCCCCGCCGTAGCGCGGCTCAAGATCGGCAAGGCGATGTTTGGCACACGCGTCTTTCTGAATGGAAAACTCCTGGGCGATCATGCGCCCTGCTATACTCCAGGCTTTTTTGAAGCAGGAGCCGCTCTGAAAGAGGGAACCAACGAATTGATCGTGCGCGTCGGCGCAGACCGCGATGCTGTTTTTGGCCACGCCGAGTCCGGCCACGATGGAGAAAAGCAGCGATACATTCCAGGCATCTTCGATTCGGTTGAACTCATCCTGTCTGGGACGCCCCACATTTTGAACCTTCAGGTTGTTCCGGACATTGAGAAGCAAGCAGTCACGGTACATGTCTGGCTTCATTACACTGGCACACCTTCGTCCGAGAAGCTGCGCTTTACGATTCGCGAAGCGTCCACCGGTCAGTTGGCCGGTGAAGCGGAGAGCGAAATCCCTGCTCCGACAGACGGGAACCAGCAGAAGATGTTTGCAACGATTCCCATTCGTCATTGCCAGCTTTGGTCTCCGGAACATCCCTTCCTCTACGAGTTGAAGGTACAAGGGAGTGCGGATGACTTTTCGACGCGCTTTGGCATGCGTACTTTCCGCTTGGATCCAACTACGGGCCACGCAGTTCTCAACGGACACCCATATTTCTTGCGCGGCACCAATGTGACTTTTTACCGTTTCTTGGAAGATCCGCTGCGCGGTGACAAACCGTGGCGGGAGGAATGGGTGCGGCGCCTCGACCAGTCGTTTCGCGACATGCACTGGAATGCCGTGCGCTATTCCATCGGCCCCGCTCCCGAATTCTGGTACCGAATCGCCGACGAGGAAGGCATTCTCATCCAGGATGAGTTTCCCATCTGGCAAGACACGGACGAAACGGCTGCGACTATCGACGGGAACGAGCTTGCGGCGGAGTTCCGCGAATGGATGGAAGAACGTTGGAACCACACCTCGGTCGTCATTTGGGACGCCTGCAACGAAACCCGCTCTTCCGAGACCGGGCGCGCCATCCGTCAAGTGCGCGCCCTCGATTATTCAAACCGCCCATGGGATAACGGCTGGGGCGTCCCGGACGATCCCGGCGATTCCGACGAGGTTCACCCCTACCATTTCATTTTCGGGCCTGATCAGCCATTCCGCATGTACAAGATCGCCCGCGATCCCGGCACGAAGGCGGGATTGCTCATTGCTCAACCTTATGCCGAGGAGAAATTGCTCCGAAAGAACCCGCTTATCATCAACGAGTACGGCGGACTGTGGCTGAACCGTGACGGCACGCCCACTACGCTGTCGCGGCCCGTCTACGACTACCTGCTGGGGCCTAGGGCCACGGTGGCCAAACGCCGCCGTGTGTACGCGCAAGATATGGCAGCCCTAACCGAGTTCTTTCGAGTGCATCGCCAAGCCGCCGGCGTCCTTCAGTTTTCCGCCCTCACCTACTCTCGCCCTGATGGTCAAACCAGCGACGACTGGACCGACCTGGAAAAGCTCACGCGAGATCCGGATTTCTACAACTACGTCCGCGACTCCTTTGCCCCGGTGGGGCTCATGGTGGACAGCTGGGCCGAAGAGTACACTGCGGGCGCGACACAAAACTTTCCCGTGTTGCTGGTCAACGATCTGGACGAAGACTGGAAAGGCGATGTGCGCTTCCGTTTGTTGCAAGACGGAAAGGTTCTGCAGGAAAAGACCGAGCCCTCCGAGATTGCCGGTTTCGGCACCGTAAAGGTCGCTTTTGCGTTGTCCATCCCGCAGGCGCCGGGCACGTACCAGGTAGAAGCCACTCTGCTCGACACACCGTTTGGCGCAGTCCACAGCTTCCGTGAGTTTCGAGTGCTCACCGCCGACCAACGAGAGACTCGCCGCAACCTCGTCCTGGGTAGACAGGCCACCGCCTCGTCGGAGCGAGGTCCCGAGTGGCGAGCTGCGTTTGCGGTCGACGACAATGGCGACACTCAATGGGCTCCAGCCCTCGGAGGCGGTCCCCAGTGGCTGGCCGTGGACCTCGGTGAGACTGAAAGTGTGTCGCGCGTGGAATTGGTATGGGGAGGCACAGTCAAGTCCTATGCCATTGAAGTTTCAAGCAATGGAGTTACCTGGAAGACGGTCCATTCAAGCGAGAGAGGCCACCGGCGCCTGGACACAGTTCGGTTTCCAGCTACGCCAGCCCGCTGGGTGCGAGTGAGGATTTCTGAGTGCGCTTCTGAGTCCGAGTGTTCCCTCGAGCTGGGTGTTTATCACTGACGGCTTACGCTAGCGTGTCCGATTATAGGCGGCGGCTCAGGGCGGCAGGCTGCACCTTACCGGGGGGCTCAGCCATTGCAGTGTTGCGAACAGCTATTTCGGAACCAGGCTTCCCATTGACGCGATCTCTTCCCGTACTCCATTTCTCCACGTGGTTATCTGAACACCAGCGAATGGATGTGTTCGAGTACCGCGCAGAAGTACGCCGGGTCGCGCTCATCCACCGGAAGGTGATCGTCAAGCTTCTGGCCGCACTTCGGAAGGTAGTATCGGAAGGGAAACATCTGAACCTGACGCCACGGCATATAGCCCCAGCTTCCACCACTCAGCCAGACTCCGTCCACGCTCGCCATCTGTGCTGCGAACGTCTCGCTCGTTGTATTCCTGCCGTTGTCATCCTCGTCCATGTAGACCGGGCCAGGTATCTTTGGGTCCCTGAAAAGATCAGCGACCGCTTTGCGCTTTTCCTCCGGCTTGCGGCCGTTTCCGTGAACGATGGCCAGATCGGCGTGGTCGCGAGTCGAGTCCGGTACGCCGATCCCGAGTATGGAAGCGCCGATAGGCAACCGGAATTTGGGCCCGAACCGGCTGCGGGCGAGTTCGATCAACTCGCCCATGTGATTCTTGATCCAGGGATCGTATCCCCAATCAAACTCGTTGGCGATTTCGATGATGACGTTTCGACAGTCGTTCTGGACCAGCCAGTCGGTGGCGTTAGTGACCGCTTGCTGAATTGCAGCAGGATCGCGCAAGACCCCATTTTGCCCCTGGTAAAAATACATCAGTGTGAGAATCATGCCACGCTCGTTGAGCGCGCGCTGAAGCCGCAGCAAACGCCGCATCCATGCCGGCTTCAGTGAGCCATCGGGCAGAAGCGCACTGATCAGAGCTCCCTTACCGCGGCCGGGGCTGGCCTCGTGATCACGCTGGATTTCAGAAACTACCTCTCTATAGCCGGGATTTCCGCCCTGCAGGGAAACATTGATGGCAAGCACGCCATTTTCGCGGTAGGTGTCGAGAGCTGCAATCACGCGACCGGTATTGGCTTCGGGATTGAACGGAACCTCAGTCAGCCATTCGTCATCAAAGAGCGCCTGGGCAATCCGAATGTTCATCAATCGGCCAGCCGCTTCAGAACGATACTTCAGCCCGGTGTAGGTGGGCACCCACTGGGCGGACGGGCTTTCGCGAACATAGAACCATCGAGCCTGGTATTCCCTGCCCAGCATTTTGCCGGTTGCTATCTCGACCGCCTGACAGCTGATCGCGAAAGAAAGGGTGACCAGCAACAGGCCGAGCGCTGTTCGCTTTTTCGGCATGTTCGTCGTCCCGTGCGGGAAAACCTGGATCCGCACGTTTGTATTCGTTCCAAGTGAGGACGCCCTGGCGTCCACGCTGCTATACAGCGTACCCCCATAATGAGGCAGGACGGTCTCTATCCTCTTCCTGAACCCTACGGCTCAGACAAATCAAAGGTACGTTTGCCGCTTGCACCGATGCGAACCAGCTGAGTGCCGCCACGGGGAAGCACGACCCGGATGGGTTGCTCAGCGCCGGCCTCGCCGGAGAGGGTTACCGTCGCTTTCGCTCCAGTACGGGCGTACTCAACCTTTATCCGAGTGCCTCGGACGTAAACTTCAGCCTGCGCGGAAGTCCACTCCCTGGGGAATTGAGGAGCAAAAGTAGCGACGGCATCATGGTCGCTGTCGAAATCCAGGCCGAACGGCCCTCCGATGAGCGCCATGATGAAGCCGCCGCAGTGCTCGGTATAATTCCCCCAGCCCAGCGTTCCGGGCACGACAGATCCATCCATCTTGTAGGCTTCGTACACGTTGCGATCCCGAGCAAACACTTCGCTGATTCGTTTCAGCAGCGCCAGACCTCGCGCCGGATTGCCTGAGCGATAACGAGCCAGAATGTCGCCCGCTCCCGTGCGGCCGAACCAGCTTTTTGTGCCATGCTCTGGGCCGTCGAACGCTGCCCACGCTGTCGGTACGCCCTCAAGTTCCTGAGGCCGGCGGTCGACCCAGGCCCAGATTTTTCCAGCCTGCTCCGGTGTTGCGATGCCGAAGCGTATGGCCCACATCTGATCGTCCATCCACCTCTGGTTGGCAACCTTGCCGTCGTAATCAACATTGGTAACGAAGTGATCGTCAGCCCAGTAAAGTTGGCGCAACGCCTGCTCAACCTGATCGGCGCGCTTTCGATATTCGCGTGCGCGCTCGGCGCTGGCAAAAGACCGGCCGTCGGGAGTGTTGCTGAATTCTTCGTGCAACGCTGCCATGCGCCGGAGAGCGTGAACGTACCATTGATGAAAATTGAAAGTTTTCCCCTCCATCCGCGTGGGATACCAATCCACCCAGTCAGCGCCCTCGCCAATCACCCACTTCCCATGGTCGACGAGCCGCACCAGACCATTGCTATCAGCTCGCTTGTTGACGTAATCCAGAGTCCGATCGGCCATGGGCAGGGTCTTCGCCAGAAACGCCCGATCTCCGGTGAAGGAAAAGATTTCATCGACGCCAATCGGGAACAGAATTTGACTCATAACGCGCTGAGGCAGTCTCCCGTCGGCGGTGGCGGAGGCTCCAAGGTCCTCCCATTGCTTGCGGAGAATGTCGAGATATTTTGCCTGTCCCTGGCGCCGCACTCCATAAAGCCCAAAACTGATGTCCGGGACAATGTTGCTCGAGTCGGTGTAACCGTCGCTGTCAACGAAAATCCCGTTCAGCGAGCCGTTGTGCATGCACTCCGCGACAATGTCAATTGCCGCCTGGATCTTAGGGTCGGACACGCGAATCGTGGAGGGGAGCGGAGTCACGCGATCCGAGGCTTCGATATGGACACTTCTGATCCAGAGGCGCCCTTTGGCGCGCCCACTGTCTCGCGGGCGCAGCTTGTCGGTATACGGTCCGAATGCCGCGAAGACGAGGCGTAGTTCGGCTGTCCTGGCAGTACTGGGCACGGTCACTTTCTGCGAGACGATGTGCCACTCGGAGTTCTCCGGAGCCGGAGTGCTGACCGCGTCTGCGGGCTGATAGCTGCCTTGCATATTCTGGGCGTCCCAGAACTGCATGTAGACTCCGCCGGTCAGATTCGCATCGATGGCTTCAAGCCCGTCGGTCTTGAGGTCCATCGTGATGACGTACTGTCGGTTGGGCTCGACCGGAAAGGCGTGGCTGCGGACCGAAGCGGCCATGCCTTCAATCCCATCCGCTGAAACCTCGATAACATCTCCTCGTCCGCTCTGAATGACCCTCATGGTGCCCTCGCCGCGAAACTTCTCAAAGGTCCAGAACGAGGCGTCGGACAGCTTTGCCAGCACTGGGCCGTTTGGGGCATCCTGTGCGCCGGTGAGGGGTAGTCGAAGTGCAACTGCGATCACCACAAGCATGAGGCGCTGCATATTGGTGCGACGGTTCATTCTCATTCCAGATTCCTCAGGTTGCTCGGCACGAGCTGCTCGTAGATTTGCCTATGAGTCGTCGGACCCTCTACGGATTAGCGGAGCAGTTTTCTTTCGGAGTTGACAGGTCGTTGGATCTGCGTTAACGTACACGCAGAATGATTATCCTGGCCGTGCGTGTTTGTCAAGTCTTTTTCCGGCAAGGCGGGATGGCGACATGCTCGCGCTATCGCAAATGCGGTGCGTATACTCCTCACGACTCACTTGGATGAACAGGCAATAGCGGTGGCACGCCGCGTCGGCCCGTGATTCTCCTGGAGAGAACAACCTGTGAAGCGATTTGAACTGCCGAAAGCGCCCCCGGAGCAGAATGGTGCGGTGAAAGCCTGGTTTGATCCTGTGGTCATTCCCTCGTATCTGCCCCTGCTGCCCGAGAAGAACCCGATGTTTCTCGAGAAGCGCATCTATCAAGGCAGTAATGGGCGCGTGTACCCGCTTCCCTTCATTGACCGCATTGCTACCGAAGCCGTTGATCAGTCCTGGCAGGCGGTACACCTGGAAAACGAATTCCTTCGCGTGATGGTGCTTCCGGAAATTGGCGGCCGCATACACGTGGGCTTGGACAAGAGCAACGGCTACGACTTTTTTTACCGTCAGAATGTCATCAAGCCTGCTTTGGTCGGTCTTGCCGGGCCATGGATGTCGGGCGGAGTGGAATTCAACTGGCCGCAGCATCACCGGCCGGCTACTTTCATGCCCGTAGGAGTGGAGATCGAAAAAAGCCCTGACGGCTCGCAAACCATCTGGTGTTCCGATCACGACCCCATGAACCGGTTAAAAGGCATGCACGGGGTTTGCCTGCATCCCGGGAAAGCTTACCTCGAGCTCAAGGTCCGGCTGTACAATCGCACGCCGTTCGTGCAGACATTTCTGTGGTGGGCAAACGTTGGCATCCGGGTTCATGAACTGTACCAATCCTTCTTTCCGCCCGATGTGCACTACGTTACCGATCACGCCAAGCGAGCGGTGAGCCGCTTCCCGCTGTGCGAATCCCGATACTATGGCGTGAACTACGCGGAACGAGGCGAGCACGGTGTGCCCCTGGAAGAGAGGCCGCGTCAGTTTATTCCTCCCGGTCACTACGCGCCAAACGATTTGAGTTGGTACGCGAACATCCCCGTGCCCACCAGTTACATGGCTGTCGGCTCAGTCGAGGATTTCTTCGGAGGCTACGACCACAAGCAAAAAGCTGGCCTTATTCACGTCGCTGACCATCACATTTCACCGGGTAAGAAGCAGTGGACCTGGGGAAACCACGAATTTGGCTATGCCTGGGACCGCAATCTGACCGATGAAGACGGACCCTACATCGAACTGATGGCCGGCGTCTTCACCGATAATCAGCCCGACTTTTCTTTCCTCTCACCGGGCGAAACGAGAGTTTTCAGCCACTATTGGTACCCCATTCGAGAAATCGGCCCGGCGCAGAAGGCAAACCGGGATATTGCTCTCAGCTTGACAATCGAGAACCGCACGGCGCGGGTCGGGATCTGTGCTACACAAACATTTCCGGCGGCGCGTGTGTGCCTGAAAGCCAATCGCGGGGAAGTCGCAACGTGGACCACCGAAATGGCGCCCGGCTCTGCTTTTGTCAAGACTGCCCCCCTGCCCTCGGGCATCAGCGAGACTGATCTCTTAGTTGTTGTTGAAACGAAGGAGGGGAATGAACTGCTGCGCTACGCGCCCGCTCGGATTTCGGAAAGCGAAGCGCCCGCGCCCGCAACCGAGCCACTCCTGCCGGAAGAGATCGCCAGCAACGACGAACTGTACGTCACCGGATTGCATCTCGATCAGTATCGCCACGCTACCCGGTACCCCCAGGACTACTGGCGAGAGGCGCTGCGTCGCGATCCCGGCGATAGCCGCTGCAATGATGCCATGGGACTGTGGCACCTGCGCCGTGGCGAGTTTGAGCAAGCCGAGAAGCATTTCCGCCAGGCTATCGCGAGGCTTACCAAACGCAACCCTAATCCTCGAGACGGGGAGCCATACTACAATCTTGGACTCGCCCTCCGTTACCTGGGCCGTGAGCAAGAGGCCTATGACGCCTTCGGCAAGGCTACGTGGAACTATGCATGGCGATCGCCGGCGCATCTTGCCCTGGCAGAGATAGACGCAAAGCGCGGCGAATGGCAGGACGCCATCCGGCACCTCAGGAATTCGGCGCGCAACAATACCGACCACTTAAACGCTCGGAACCTGGCGGTAGTTGTCTTGCGCAAACTGGGTGAGAAAGAAGAAGCAGAACGCTTACTGCGCGAGACCTTGAAGCTGGACCTCATGGATTGCTGGGCTCGCTATCTCGCCGACGGCTCGCTGCCGGCAGACAATCCGATGCTTCTGGATTTGGCGCTCGACTACGCGCGTGCCGGCCTATTGACCGAAGCGTTGGAGATCCTCGCGCACGCCAATTCCCAAGCCAACGACGGTTCAGCGCCGATGGTGCTTTATGCAGTTGGATTTTTTCACCAGCAACTTGGGAATATCTCCGCTGCCCATTCCGCTTTCGCCCAGGCAGCTGCGGCTTCTCCGGACTATTGCTTCCCGAGTCGCCTGGACGAACTGCTTATCCTGCAAGCGGCGCTAGGGGCCAACCCGCAGGATGCGCGGTGCGCGTACTATCTGGGCAATTTGCTTTATGACCGGCGCCGGCATCGCGAAACCATTTCCCTGTGGGAGCACTCCGCGCGGCTGGATCCTTCTTTCTCCGTAGTGTGGCGCAATCTGGCAATTGGGTATTTCAACGTTCTGCACGATCCCGATCAAGCTCGTAGTGCGTTTGAAAAGGCTTTTCAAGCTAATCCCGGTGATGCCCGCATACTCTACGAGCGCGATCAGCTTTGGAAGCGGATTGGAGAATTGCCGCAGAGGCGTCTTGCTGAACTGGAGAGATTCCCCGATTTAGTCCGCCTTCGCGACGATTTGTCGATTGAGCTCGCCAGCCTTTACAACCAAACCCGCCACCATCAACAAGCACTGGCACTGATCAGGTCGCGCCAGTTTCAGCCGTGGGAAGGAGGGGAAGGTCTGGTACTGGGGCAACATGTGCGCACACATCTCGCACTCGGACGAAACGCTCTAGCCGAGAAAAACACTGGAGAAGCGCAGAAACTTTTCGAAGCTGCACTAACCTGCCCACGGAATCTCGGAGAAGCTAAACACCTCCTCGCCAATCAGAGCGACATCTACTACTGGCTGGGAGTCGCTCTAGACGCCGCTGGCGACCCTGCATCGGCTCGCCAGTGGTGGGAACGCGCCGCCCGGCAACAGGGGGACTTCCAGGAAATGCACGTCAAATCGTATTCGGAGATGACTTACTACAACGCACTCGCGCTAAAGCGCCTCAATCGGAGGACAGAAGCCGAAGCCCTTCTGCGTTCTTTGTTTGCGTATGCCGAAAGCCTCGCGCGACAACCGGTCAAGATCGATTACTTCGCAACATCATTACCCACCATGTTGCTTTTTGAAGACGACCTGCAGAAGCGGCATCGGATCGCCGCCACTTTTCTTCAAGCTCAAGCCTGGTTCGGCCTGGGAGACAAGGAAAAAGCACAGCGGCTGATCAACGAAGTGCTGGAGTCCGACCGGAACCATCCGCTGGCCGCCGATCTGCTGGACGAAATCGAGACGCACCTGGTTGCTACTTCTGGTTAAATTCACTCATGCACTCCACGGCAACCGTTTCTTCAACACCCGGTGACGGACTCTACAACGGCGTCTATGTCTGGACCATCTCTTCGGTGGGTGCCCTCGGCGGACTTCTTTTCGGTTATGACTGGGTCGTGATCGGTGGCGCCAAACCCTTTTACGAAAAATACTTTCAGCTCACTTCCGAACAACTCATCGGTTGGGCCAATAGCTGTGCCCTCATTGGCTGCCTGCTCGGCTCCATTTTGGCTGGTGGAATGAGCGACCGCTTCGGCCGCAAGAAAATGCTGATTCTTTCGGCGGTTCTGTTTGCGATCTCATCCCTGCTGACCGGCTGGGCGTATAGCTTTTCAGCGTTTATTACCTGGCGCATTATCGGCGGGGTTGCCATCGGCATTGCCTCCAACGCTTCGCCCACCTACATCGCGGAGATCAGCCCAGCACCGTGGCGCGGACGATTGGTTACGCTGAATCAGTTGAGCATTGTCGTTGGCGTTTTGGCCGCGCAGATTGTGAATTGGTTGCTGGCGGAAAGAGTCCCCGACGGCGCAACCAGCGAAATGATCCGCCAGTCCTGGAACGGCCAGTACGGCTGGCGCTGGATGTTCACGGCGATCGTGGTCCCCTCGACCATTTTCTTTCTCGGCTCGCTGTTCATCCCTGAAAGTCCGCGCTGGCTGGCCAAGAGCGGCGATCACAACAGTGCCCGTGGCGTCTTGGCGCGCATCGGCGGAGAACCATACGCTCAGCAAGCTCTGTCAGACATTCAGAATTCACTTTCGGCAGAAGCACAGGTCGGGCCGGTCTGGCGTATGTTGCTCTCCCCGCGTATTTTGAGAATCTTGCTCATAGGAATGTCGCTCGCCGTTCTGCAGCAGTGGAGCGGCATCAACATTCTTTTTAACTATGCGGAAGAGGTTTATCGCAATGCGGGGTACGGAGTCAGCGGCATTCTGTTCAATATCGTGATTACCGGCACAGTCAACCTGCTCTTCACTTTGGTGGCCCTCGGACTCGTTGATTGGTTTGGACGTCGCGCCTTGATGCTGTTTGGTTGCGCCGGAATTGCCCTGTCACACACCGTGCTGGGATTCACCTATCGCGCTGGAGTCAAGGGATGGCCGATTTTGGTGTTCACTCTCTTCGCCATCGGCTTCTATGCCTTATCATTAGCGCCGGTCACGTGGGTTCTGATCTCAGAGATTTTCCCAAACCGTGTTCGCGGCGCGGCGGTTTCGGTTTCGGTGTCCGCGCTCTGGATCGCGTCGTTTTTGCTCGCCTTTACTTTTCCGATATTGAACTGCACCCTCGGTTCCTCTGGAGTGTTCTGGGGTTATGCAAGCGTCTGTTTCATCGGCCTGTTGTTCATTTACCTGCGCGTCCCGGAAACGAAAGGCCGGGCTCTTGAGGAAATCGAGCGGGAGTTTGCCAATGGCCGAGTTTGAAAATTCCCTTTCTGTGCGAATAGTTCTTGCATTCGAACCGGAGCTGCGGTAACGTTACCGCAATACCAAACAATCAAGGGAGTCTCGTACCTTCCCCGTGCGCTGTAACTCTGGAGATTCACCTATGTTCGCTAAGCGATGGCCTGAACGCTGCCTTCGGGTGGTCCTTTCCTGCGGCTGCCTCGTGGCCTTTGTGGCAATTCCCTGCTGGCTCGCCGGCAGTGGCGAAGCTGGCGCGGCGCCCATCCCTGCCCATGGACCGCTCATCATCAAGAATCAGAGTCACAAGGTCTACCAGCGCCTAAGAATTACTTCCAGCACTGGAGACTGCGTCAAGATCATAGACTCGTACGACATCACTATCGAGAACTCCGAGATCGGGCCCTGCGCTGGAAACGGCGTCAATATCAGCGGCGGCGGCGACATTCAGATCTTCGACAGCTACATCCATCCCGAGACGTTGAGCAAAGGCTGTTGCGACCACAACGATGGCGTCTATGCGCACCATACCTCTCGAATCACTGTCCAGGGGAATGTGATTGCCTACGGTGAATCCAATATTGAAGCCACCAAGAACGTAGCCGGGCTTGTGGTCATTGGAAATTTCTTTCTCAATCCCCGCGGCCCCTACCCCAGAGGCCAGAATGTCCAAGCCTGGAAAGCGAGCGATATTGTCGTGAAGGACAACTACGCGCTCAGCAGCCTCGATACACAAAAGTATCGTTATGCCGAAAACCAGGAGGACTCTATCAACTTTGGATTCGCTTCGAACATCGTCGCCAGCGGCAACTATATAAAAGGCGGGCACAGCCCGTCGGGATGTGGGCTGATTGCCGATGAAGGCGCAAACAGCGCGCAGTTCACTGCCAACCGGCTGGTAGACACCGGGCAGTGCGGCATTGGAATCGCCAGCGGCACCGACCAGGTGGTAGAGGGCAATTGGGTTGTCAATCGTAACCCCGTGCCTAAAGGTGGAAACACTGCCGTGTACGTGTGGAATCAATACAAGAGATTGCCCTGCGGGCCGGTGGCAGTTTCAAATAACATCGGAACGGCGGTAAAGCAGGGCGGCACTCTGGACGGATTCTCGAACGGTGGCGGATGCGAGCCGGTGACCCTGAAGGACAACATCTGGGGCGAGCCAGCGCGAAAGCAGCTTGACCCAGTCGAAACCAAGTTGCCGCCGCCCTTAATTCCTCCTGGGCCCAGGACTTGTGTTGTTCGATCGCCTTACTCGACGCAGACAAAATGGCCGCCCTGCGACTGAATCGCCAAGGCGCCGGGCGCTTCGGGACCTCCGGGCTGCGCCCAGCCCGGTGCCAACGTTACCGGATCACTCCCCACCTTCATCCCGACCTTTTCTTTGAAGGCTCTTTGCCTCGCGAAACAGGTGCATGGTGGAACGCGTTACCACCTGCGGTGGGACGTAATATTTCGAACGTATCCGACGCCCGTATAGAACATGCTCCACAATCGCTCGTACGGCCATGCGTCCCAGTGAAAACGGTCTGGCATAGATAGATGCTGCAATCACGCCCATGTCGAAGTAAGGCATCATCTCCAGAAAGAGATCACTGGCGATAAGTTTGACCTTCTGTGACAGACCGAGAGTGGTTACGGCTCGGCAAACGGGCAGGCAATTGGCAGTGCTCACATAGAGACCGGCGATCGTCGTCCTTTCCTCGAGCAAACGGCAGCATTTCTGATAAGACTCTTCTTCGCTTTCGTGGTCCTCGATTACCTCCACCACCTGTCCGCCCGGACAAATCCGCTGAAACAGATCGGTAAAGCCTGCGACTTTCCTACGATGATCCTCGGTGTGCAAATCGCCCGTGACCACCGCTACATCGGAACCGGGAGGAACGAATCTGCCCAACAACTCAGCCGCCAGCCTCCCTCCCACTTCAGCATCTACACATACGGCTGTCGTCCTCCGGCTTAAGGGCGCATCACTATCGAGGCAGACGACGCGAATATTTCGCCTCTCGGCTTCATTGATCAGCGGAGTGAGGCTCTCAGTATCGCCAGGCACGATAATCAGGGCCTGTGGTTCACGGTCAATGCTCGCCTGCACTGCGGCCGCCTCGCCCACTCCCAATCGTTCGATTGCGGTGTACTTCACCTGAAGCCCGAGATGTTCAAAGTGCCTGGCTTCATCGAGGATACCCTGGCGCAGCTGATCGAAGTAATAGCGGATCTCGCGGGGAATGCAGACTGCTACAGAGATGGAATCGGGTCCTCGGGAGAGTGCCCGCGCCGCAAGGTTGGGCTTGTATCCCAGCTGCTTAGCGACAGCCAGAACCCGTTTGCGAGTTTCTTCGCCGATCCGGCCGCGGTTGTGTATCGCCCGATCGACGGTCCCCAATGAAACATTCGCCAGTTTTGCAATCTCTAGAAGGCCGACACTCTTCTTCATGCTCTCCTGCGGTAAGGTAAACGCAATTGTATATCAAAGGGTAATGTCGTGTTCACGCCACTCGGCAGATCGGATGAACCACTCAGCACATTACCATCATTGATCGGGATGGCTATCCCATTTCGCTGGTCATGATGAAGAGTGGTTTCATCTCGAAGCTTTTGTAATGGGGGCGGAGGCGGTCGATGTTGTACTGCTCTTTCACGTTAACGACTTTTTTTGAAGCAGTAACTGTGTCGATGGGCATGTTGTCGTAACGGCCATTCCTGAGGACGACAAGTCGCCCATGGATCTTGCCCAGGAGCAGGTCCAAGGCGAGGTTGCCATAGGCCATGGGAACGATGGAATCAATGGCATCGGGATCACCGCAGCGGACCAGGTAGCCGAGTTTCTGGTTAATAGTGTCGATGGTTTTGCCGTTGTTGTACTTCGGGGAAAGCTCTTTCAGCTTTTCCGACACCAGGTCCCCAATGCCGCCTAGTTTCTTGTGGCCGAAAGCGTCGGTGGTTTCAGCCTCGAAGACCATTTCTCCGCCCTGGAACATTGCTCCCTCGGAAACCAGGACAACGGAATAGTGGCTGGGGTTCTTCTGGCGGTCCGAGACCAATAACTCGGTGAGTCGCTCGATGTCGAATTTGTGTTCCGGGATCACGCAGCGGTTCGCGGCTCCAGCCATGGTGGGCAGCATGGCGGTAAACCCGGCAT